>Ga0207706_10001681_pt1 | contig 21822 bp, 26 predicted proteins | sample KBSC53metaG_FD_184318 | JGI IMG/M metagenome (GOLD analysis project Ga0207706, IMG submission 184318) | Corn rhizosphere microbial communities from Kellogg Biological Station, Michigan, USA - KBS C5-3 metaG (SPAdes) (version 2) | ecosystem: Host-associated > Plants > Roots > Rhizosphere > Soil ... | reverse complement strand
CTTCCAGTCCGGCTTGTCGCCCGGATGACCAACCGTGACGCTTTCGTGGCGCATGATCACAGGAACATCCACGCCAGCCGGTTGGTTTCGCTCATCAAAATTGGAGGAGCGTAAACATGGCCGAGTCCAAGCCGCGCGACGCGATCGCGCTGTTGAAAGACGATCACCGGAAAGTGGAAGAGTTGTTCGAGCAGTTCGAAAAGGCGCGCGGCGACGGCCGCAAGGAAAAGCTCGCCCAGCAGATCTGCCTCGAGCTGTCGGTCCACGCGGCGATCGAGGAAGAGATTTTCTACCCCGCCTGCGAAGGCAAAGTCGACGAGGACCTGCTGAAGGAAAGCTATGTCGAGCATGACGCCGCCAAGCTGCTGATCGCCGAGATCACCTCCGGCGCGGGTGAAGGCGACGAGTTCTTCGATTCCAAGGTGAAGGTGCTCCAGGAGGAGATCGAGCACCACGTCCAGGAAGAAGAGAAGCGCATGGAAGGGCTGTTCGCGCAGGCGCGCAAGGCCGGGCTCGACATGGATGCGCTCGGCGAGCAGCTCGCCGCGCGCAAGCAAGAGCTGACCGAGACCTACAAGGCGTCGGGGCTGCCGAAGCCTGAGCTCAAGACGATGGACGAGGTCGCGGTCTAGCCACCGGTCGTGCTAGGGGGGGAGGGGTGAGCAACGGTCCGCACATCGACGCCTTCTTCGACGAGGCGACCAACAGCGTCAGCTATGTCGTGGCGGATTCCGCCAGTGGGCTGGCGGCGATCATCGACCCGGTGCTCGATTTCGACGCCGCCAGCGGTACGGTCGCGACCCGCTCGGCCGATCGGATTCTGGCCGCCGCGGACGAGCGCGGCTGGACGGTCGAATGGGTGCTTGAAACCCACGTACACGCGGACCACCTGTCCGCCGCGGCGCTGATCCGCGAGCGCACTGGAGCGAAGGTCGGGATCGGGCGCGGGGTGCGGGAGGTCCAGGCGGTATTCGCGCCGCTGCTCGGCGTCAGCGACCTCGAGGACGAAGATTTCAGCCGGCTGTTCGCCGATGGCGACACGATCAAACTCGGCGACCTCACCATCGAGGTGATCGCGACACCGGGGCACACGCCGGCCTGCGTCAGTTACCGGATCGCAGACTCGGTCTTCGTCGGGGACACCTTGTTCATGCCCGACTACGGCACTGCGCGGACCGATTTCCCCGGCGGCGATGCCGGGCAGCTTTACCGCTCGATCCAGCGCATTCTTGCACTGCCGGCCGAAACTCGGCTGTTCCTGTGCCATGACTATAAGGCGCCCGGCCGCGCCGAATTCGGTTGGGAAACGACCGTAGGCCAGGAGCGGGACGGCAACGTCCATCTCAGCGGCAAGTCGGAGGAGGCCTTCGTCGACATGCGGCGGGCACGCGACGCCACCCTGTCCGTCCCGAAGCTGCTCTATCCGGCGATCCAGGTGAACATCCGCGGCGGGCGACTGCCGCCGGCCGAGGCGGACGGGTCGCGGTTCCTGAGGATCCCGCTGACCGGCGCCTAGCGCAGCGAAGCCATGGTCGGCTCGCGATCACGGCCGTAGACGTCGTCGACGAGCGTCAGCTGACCATTGTCGACCCGCGCCGTCAGGTAGGTCACGTAGACCGGCACCGGCTTGGGCAGCAGCACCTGCTGCTCGGGCGCCGAAGAGCTGGTCGAGGGCTCGCGGCCCAGCAGCCAGCGGCCGAGGCGTTCGGCGTCTTCCAAGCGGATGCAGCCATGGCTGAGGTCGCGGTCGTCGGTGCTGAACAGCTCTTTTTTCGGCGTGTCGTGGAGATAGACGCCGGCATTGTTGGCGAAGCCGAACTTCAGGTGGCCCATGGAATTGCCCGGCCCGGGCAGCTGGCGGACCCGGACCGTCGAGCGGCCGTCGGCGACCGCCTTCCAGTCGACTTCGCCAGGAGTGAGAACGCGGGCATCATCCTCGAAGCCGGTGAGCACCTCGTAGCCGTGAACCTTGAGGTAGCCCGGCCCCTGGTCGAGTACGTTGCGGGCGATCAGGCTCCGGACCATGTCCGGTGGCACGTTCCAGTAGGGATTGAGCGTCGCATAATGGATGACGCTGGCGATCATCGGCGTCTGGCTGTCGGGCTTGCCGACGATCACTTTCATGGAATCGACGATCCTGCCGTCCTCGACCATCCACAGCCGTGCGCTGGCTGCGTCGACGACGACGTACCGGCCGCGGGACGGAAACACGCGGGTCCGGTCGAGGCTGGAGAGCAGCCTTGGGTCCGCCAGCGCTCCGCTCGACTGCTGGGCGTAAGCCGCGTCGCGCAGCTCCGAATAGAAGGGATTCACCGCCGAGACCGAGCGGACGTGGCTCGCCAGCGACGGCGCGGCAGCAGCGACGAGCAGGATCTCCCTGGGCGATGTGGAGCGGGGCGCGATCCATTGCTCGGCGAAGGTCATCCCGGCCGGCCGCTGGTGGAGGAACTCGACGTAGTGGACCCAGCCCGTGGAGAGCAGTCGATCGGCGGCGGTCAGCGCGGACCTGTCGCCGGTCTGGGCGCGGACCATCAGCGCCTCGGCCTGACTGGCGACTGCGGGCCCCTCGGCAAAGCCCTCGACCGCGGCGCGACGCAGGACCTGGATGAGCGCTCGGGCGTCGGAGCTGTCGGCCCCGCCGCGCAGCCAGATGGGCGCGCCGTTGCGGGCAGCGTAGAAGCCGTCGACGCCGGGATCGCGAGCCTCGGCTGCGCTGCCGAACATCGCGAACGGGTGAGTCTGCGACGATTGCGCCTGCGCCGGCGCAGCGGCTGCGATGAGCGGAATCATGGCAGTGGCAACGAACAACCGCATCATCGCAAACCTCTTTCCAGGTCAGAGTTTTGCTCGAGCTGCGATTGTCCCAGCCAGCCGTTCACATCGGATGACGAGCCTTGGTAAACGCCCCGGCGGCGGGGCGGTTGGGCCAGCGAAGCGCGCATCGGTCAGGCGCCGACGAACACTGGGGTGCCGACGCCGGTGACGCTGTAGAGCTTCTTGGCGAACGCAACGGGCAAGCGGATGCAGCCGTGCGACGCGGGGTAGCCGGGGTTGAAGCCACCGTGCAGGGCAACGCCGTACTGGTCGATGCGCTGCATCCACGGCATCGGCGCATTGTCGTACTTCTTTGACCGGTAGAACGGCTTCTTGTCGAGCACCGAGAAGATGCCGATGGGCGTCGGTTTTTCGTCCTTGCCGCTGGAGATGGTCGACACGGCGACGAGCTCGTTGCCGCGATAGAGGTAAGCGCGCTGATCGGTCAGGCTGATCACCACCCGCTCCGGCCCGGCACTGTCGGGAACGTCGCGCCAGAGATACTGGCCGGGCTTCAACCGCTTGAAGCCAAAGACCTCCATCGAGTCGATCGCGGCATGCGACGCTGCGTCGCTCGCCTCATCCTGGGCTTCCGGAGTTTCCAGCGCAAAGGCCGGGGTCGAGGTTGCGGCAGTCGCAAGTACGCACGATCCCGCTAGCGCAAGCGCGAAGGCTAGCTGCTTCATTTTACACCTGAATTTTATAATTGACTTTTGATGCGGAAATGCACTGCGCCCGAGTCGGGTTCCTTCGAGGCGCGAAAAACTACCGTTGAGACTCCTCTCGATGAGCTTAAAGCGCGCTTATGAGCTCACGCTTCAGAACGGCTTTGGCAGCGATTGTCGCAGGGACGAGCGTCTTCGCGGCGGCCCGATGGCTGCGCGCTCGGGCACGCTCCGAAAGCCCTTCAGAGTGGAATGTTGATCGGGTCGAGCAGGCGGACCTCGACTCCTTTCCAGCAAGCGATCCGCCGAGCTGGACGCTCGGGGAAGAGGATCCCAGCTAAACCCCGTCGAGTCCGAGGATTTTGCGATATGCGGGATCGAGCAGGTCCTGCTGTTCCACGTGCTTCCTGATGTAGGCCGCGAAGAACGGGCAGATCGGGACCACCTGAAGACTGCGTTCGCGGGCCACTGCGAGCGCGGTGCGGATGAGCAGGCTGCCGAGACCCTGCCCTTCGTGGGCTGGCGGGACTTCGGTGTGAGTGAATATGATCTTGCCCGGAGCGAGGCTGTATTGAGCGACGGCGAAGCTGCCATCGCCGAGATCGATTTCGAAGCGATGCTTTTCGGCGTTGTCGCGAACTGTCGGGGTCATTCAGCGCTCACGAAGCTGTCGAGCACCTTCTTGCGGCCGGCATGCTCGAAATCAATCTCGAGCTTGTTGCCTTCGATGACCGCGATGGTGCCGTAGCCAAACTTGCCGTGGAACACGCGCTGGCCAAGGGAGAGGTCGGTGCGGCCCTGGTTGCCGAGGCTGACGGCAGATGCGCGAGCCTCGATCACCCGCTGGGGCTCGGGATTGAAGCTGCCGCGCGAGGCCCGCTGCCAGCCGGGGCCGCGGGTGGAGGCGCGCATCGACTGCGCCGGGCCGAGATGGGCGAATGGGTCGGCGCGTTCGGACCATTGTGCCCGCCACAGGCTTTCACCGCCGGTCATGGTCGTTTCCTGCTCGACATGGGCCTTCGGCAATTCGGCGAGGAAGCGCGAGGGGATGCTGCTGGTCCACTGGCCGTAGATGCGGCGGTTGGCGGCATGCATGATCGTCGCCCTGCGCCGCGCACGGGTGATCGCGACGTAGGCGAGGCGGCGCTCCTCCTCGAGGCTGGCGAGGCCGCCCTCGTCGAGCGAGCGTTGCGACGGGAACACGCCTTCCTCCCAGCCGGGAAGATAGACGGTGTCGAACTCCAGCCCCTTGGCGGCGTGGATGGTCATGATCGTGACTCGGTCGCCCTGGCGCGCCTCGTCGTTGTCCATCACCAGGCTAACATGCTCGAGGAAGGCCTGGAGCGATTCATATTCTTCCATCGCCCGCGCGAGCTCGCCGAGGTTCTCCAGGCGGCCGGCGCTTTCGGCCGAGCGGTCGGCCTGGAGCATCGCCGTATAGCCGCTCTCGTCGAGCAGGATTCGTGCGACCTCAGGGGCGGGCAGGGTGCTCGCCATGTCGCGCCAGCGGGCGACGTCGGCGACGAAGTTGCCGAGGCTCCGGCGCGCCTGCGGAGTCAGCTCGTCGGTGCCGAGGATCGTCGCTGCGGCGATGAGTAGTGGCTGCTGGGTTGCGCGGGCGTGGCGATGGATGGTCGCAATCGCCTTGTCGCCGAGCCCGCGCTTGGGCTGGTTGACGATCCGTTCGAACGCCAGGTCGTCGGCGGGCTGCTGGATCAGGCGAAGATAGGCAATGGCGTCGCGGATCTCGGCCCGCTCGTAGAAACGGAAGCCGCCGATGATCTGGTAGTTGAGGCCGATTGCGATGAATCGCTCTTCGAACTCGCGGGTCTGGAACTGGGCGCGAACGAGGATCGCGACATCATCGAGGCTACCGCCGCCGATCTGGTGCGATTCGATCTCCTCGCCGATCCGGCGCGCCTCCTCGGGCCCGTCCCAGACGCCGATGACGCGGACTTTCTCGCCCTCGCCGGCGTCGGTCCACAGGGTCTTGCCGAGCCGGCCGGCGTTGTGTGCGATGAGGCCGTCCGCCGCACCGAGGATGTGCGACGTCGAGCGGTAGTTCTGCTCGAGCCGGACGATCTTCGCGCCCGGAAAGTCCTTTTCGAAGCGAAGGATGTTGGCGACCTCGGCGCCGCGCCAAGAATAGATCGACTGGTCGTCGTCACCGACGCAGCACAGGTTACGGCGCGGCTCGGCCAACAGCCGAAGCCATTCGTATTGCCCCTGATTGGTGTCCTGATATTCGTCGACGAGGATGTAGCGGTAGCGCTCGCGGTAGCGCTCGAGCACGTCGGGGTGCTTGCGGAAAATGACCAGCATGTGGAGCAGCAGGTCGCCGAAATCGCAGACGTTGAGCGTCCGAAGTCGCTCCTGATATTGGGCATAGAGCTCCGCCCCGCGGCCCGCCGCGAAGGCCTCGGATTCGGCGGCGTCGATCTGCTGCGGCGTCCACCCGCGGTTCTTCCACCGGTCGATGAGCCCGGCCAGCTGGCGTGCAGGCCAGCGCTTCTCGTCGAGGTTGGCGGCGCTGATCAGTTGCTTGATGACGCGCAGCTGGTCGTCGGTATCGAGGATGTTGAAGTTCGATTGGAGGCCGACCAGCTCGGCATGGCTGCGGAGCATGCGCGCGGCCACCGAGTGGAAGGTGCCGAGCCACGGCATGCCCTCGATCGCGCCGCCGGAGATTGCGGAGACCCGCTCCTTCATCTCGCGCGCGGCCTTGTTGGTGAAGGTGACGGCGAGAATCTGGCTGGGCCAGGCAAGGCGAGTCGCGATGAGATGGGCGAGTCGAGCAGTGAGAGCCGCCGTCTTTCCGGTGCCGGCGCCAGCGAGAACGAGGACCGGTCCTTCGGTGGTCAGAACCGCATCGCGCTGCGGCGGGTTCAGTCCGTGCAAATAGGCGGGCTCGGTCGTGGGGGTAGACGATTCAGGCACTTATCCGAGGTAAGCGGAGGAGAACGGAACGGCAACCTAGTCGAAGCTTCCGATCCGCGCCGCGCAAAGGTTCCGAGCGTTGTTCCCGATATCCCCATTATCCACAGGCTTGTTCCCAAATTTTTCGCTTTTGCGACTCGGACGGGATGTGCATGGTGATCAGGTGATCGGGACGGCGGTTCCGGCCTCACTCGGAAAGCCGGCAACGGCAAGAAGAGAGCGGCAGGGCCAAAGATCCGATCTCCGCCGGCAGGCAATGTTGAGGCTCTTCGGAGCGGAAGCGGGGCCAGTCGGTAAGAGGCGCCGGAAGAGTCAGTCTTCTCTAGCGCGACGCGGCTTGAAGCATTTCGGTGCGGAAAAGCAAAGCGGGACGCGAGAGTGGCCGACCCAAGAAGGGCCGCAGAATATCGGACGGTTTTGACTTCGGTCAGGCTGGACAGGTTGAAGGAAAGACGATCCTCCGGGTTGTCATTCGGTAGACCGGTCGGGCTTCTCGCAAGAGAGAATGGTTCGGTTGGAAGCGACGCCTGAGCTGGTGAGCCAGGATCGAGAGCGGGTCGGGGCCTTCGGGTTTTTGACCAGGTTACGAACACCGGCAGATCCTTCGCTCGGCGCAGTGGGGGCTGGCAGCAATGCCGGCCCCCATTTCCATTTGGCGCAAAGCGCGACGCCGCTTACCCATGCGAAGTCTCCGCGCCCGTCTTCGCCTGCGCGGCGCCAAATCGGTTTTTCGCCGCCACACCTTCAGTCCCGGCGCGGCGACGCTCGCTCCATCGCGTCTGCATGGCGGCTCGGCGACGGGCGCAAGGTCGTGGCGCGAACCCTTCGACCGACGACGGGACACCAAGCGGCGCATTACGCGTTGGGCGGATCAGGTGGCGGCGGCAATCGGGCCGCTGGAGCGCGGGGCGAAGGAGTTTGAAGTCGTGCTCCGTTGGATCATCCCGCTCAGTCTCGCTGCCGTTCCCGTCGTCGCCAATGCTGCTGCCACTGCACCAGCTTCGGCACCCGCTTCGGCCGCGGCTTCGCTGCCGCTGCCGTCGAGTGCATCGTGGTGGGAGAAGGTCACGGTCAAGATGACCGGCAACGGCGAAGCGCAGAATTGCCAGTATACGACCAGCCGCGCGGGCGCTGCGGCGCCGGACTGCAAGGTGGTCGGCGCAGGGCTTTCGCCGCAGGCCGCTTCGTCCGCGGCCCCGTCGACTTCGGCCAAGGATGCCGTCACCACGATCACCTTCGAGCGCCGGTTCAGCCCGGGCAGTGCGTCGCCGAGCAACGCCGAGCTCGCCGCCGGTGAAAAATTGCTGGGCAAGGAAGTGATCGCACTAGCGATCGACCACGCCGGCAAGGTCAGCGGCTGCCGAGTCGTCGATTCATCGGGCGAGACCGGCCTCGCCTATGGTTGCGACGAAGCCACCGCCGAGACGTTCGAAGCGTCAGGTGCCGCGGCGTCCGGTCACCGTCTCGGGTTCATGACCATCCTGGTTTACGGTCACAACGAACACGTCGTGTGACCTGCGCTCCAAGGCCACCGCGTCCCGCGGATTTTACCGGACGATGATTTGATCGGTCATGCCCATCGTGGCGTGGAGGAAGTGGCTGCAATGCGCTTTGTAAACTCCGGCGGCAGGGACGAGCGTGATGCTCCGGGTCTCGCCGCCGCGGAGCTCGATCTCGCCTCCTGGTGCTGAACCAGCGAGGATCCGCGAGCTGGCGAAGAACTCCTTCGCGGTGAAATCGTGGCCGCCGCCGGAGCGGTTCACGAACGTCAGCGTGACGGGCCTGCCGGCCGCGAGCTGGATCGGATGCGGAGAGAAGCTGAAGCTCGCAACTGCAACCGTGTAGGTCGCGGGCTGAGCGCCGATCGGCCCGGCGAGGGCGAGCGAAAATCCGGCAAGCGCGGCAATTCGAACAGCGAACATGCAATTCTCCTTCGCGCAATTGGTGGAGATTGCACGCCAAAACGTTCATCACAATCGAGGCCACGGAGATATTACGAACCAAATCGGTAAAAATATCTTGACATCGTCACGCTCGTCGGCTATCCGGTAGGCACGGTGAAGAATTGCGATTCGGGCCGGCGCCTCTTGGGAGGCGGACCGGCCCGACTGATTCTGACGGCGCGGGAGGGTGGAACCTTGATGGTTCAGCGTGGGGAGTTGACGGTGGTAGGCTGGCGCCCACGCTTTGGGTGGTGGCGGGCTCTGCGTGACCGGGGATTTGGTCGCTTGCGGATTGGGTTCGAAAGGGCCGGCCGCAACATCTGCTCACCCAAGCAATCGGGCGCGGGCAATCAGACACGATCAGGAGTGCCGCGCGTGAAGCGGCTCGTGACTTAACCAAAGGCAAGGTGCCCCGCCGGCTGAGTTGTGGTACGAAGATCGTCGTCTGGGCGAGGGGGCAGCCATGGCGACAATTGCAGGGAAATTCGGAGTGCGTGACGCGCGGGCCGACGCTCTGTCGGGCACGCCTCGGGCGCACGCGATCGACCGCTGGATCTTCGTGTTCATGGCGGCCTGGTTCATCGCGATCACGCTCGTCGGGTTCATCCCCGACTCGATCATGAAGGTTGGAATGGTGCAGACCGGAGCGCGGCCGCCGTTCCCTCCAGTGATGCACCTGCACGCGGTGCTGATGGGGTCGTTCCTGTTGGTGCTGCTCGCGCAAACCTGGCTGATGGCGACGGGCCGGCGTGGGTTGCACATGCAGCTCGGCGTATTCGGGATGATGCTCGCAGCCGCGCTCGTGGTCGTGGGTTTCGTGCTCGCGCCGACGATGTATTATCAGACATGGGGCGCGCTTCAGGTTGCTCCGCCGGCGGGTCGCGAGAAGCTGCAGGAACTGCTGTCGATCAAGGACAACATCCTGCTTGCTCAGATCCGGATTGGAATATTGTTTTCGCTGTTCCTGGCGATCGGCCTTCGGGCACGAAGCCGCGACGCGGGATTTCACAAGCGAATGATGATCCTCGGCACGGCGGTTGTGTTTCCGGCGGCGATCGACCGCATGGAATGGCTGCCGACAACGCTGCCGGGCAGCTTGGTCGCGACCGATTTATATGTCTTGCTGGTGGTGTCGCCGATGTTCGCCTGGGACGTGATCCGCAATCGACGCGTGCACGAGGCCTATTGGGTTTGGCTGGCGATCTATATGCCGGCGTCGGTGATCGTGAACATGATGTGGGACACGCCGTTCTGGCATTCGACGGCGCGACACATTCTGGGCGTGTGACGCCTCGCCCATTGGGCGGCACTGGACTTTTTAGAGGGCTCCTTCGGGAGCCCTTTTCTTTAGGAGCGAGCGAACGTGGGATGGTGGTTCGGGCGCATTTTGACCTTCGAGGTGGTCGCCGACGACGCGTTGACGGTAGGCGCCCTGCTGACCGACGTGAGCCGAGGAGCCATCGCCGACGAAGCCGCTGACCCAATCGGAGGCTATGCCGCGACCGGTAATTCGATTTCCGATGCGGTCGATCCTCTAGTCCAAGGCTTTGCCGTGGATCTGGTCGATGACGGTTCGAGGTTGATCTCACCCGCGGCCAATCCGGTTCTTGTCATCGCCGACGAAGATTTGGGCAGCGGTATCGATGGCAAGGCTGAAGCGCGCATCGCGCGCGAGCAAACTCCCTCACGAATGCTCCCAGCGTCAGCTCAGCTCGTCTACTACGATCCGGACCGCGATTATCAGACCGGGCAATCGCGCAGCGACGTGGTCGATCGATCTTCGACCGAGGAGAAGATCGAGCTTCCGGCCGTCTTGACGGCGACCGCTGCAAGATCGCTTGCCGAACAGATCATGGCGCGGCGTTGGGCGCAGCGGGACAAACTCGTTTTGCGGCTCCCGCCAAAGTTCATGACGATGGGCCTGGGAGCCATGATCGAGGTGCCGGGCTCGGCAATGTTGTGGCAGGCGGGCCGCTTGACCATGGAGGGTATGGTCTCGATCGTTGAGTTTCGGCCGGTGTGGCAACCGCAGGTTGCGATCGGAGCGGAAGCGGGGAGAGCCTTGCCCGCCAACGACGCGATTATCAGCGACGTCGCCGTGGCGCTCGTCGAATTGCCGGGGCTGATGACCGGGTCGAGCGTCAATCCGACTGTCTACGTCGCGGCTACGGCCGCCGCTCCCGCGTGGAAGCGTCTGCCGGTCGAGGTGAGCTTTGGCGGCTTCCTTGCGGGCAGCCGGACCGCCTGCCGCAAATCCGTCATGGGTTACGCTGCAACCGTTCTCGGCGAAGGAAACGTCGACACTCTCGATCTGACGAATTCGGTCGAGGTTGAGCTCGTCGACCCCAATCAATGGCTCGCCAGTTGCGACGATGACGCGCTGGCGGCGGGCGCGAACCTCGCTCTGATCGGCGACGAATTCATTCAATTTGCGAGCGCCGAACCGACCGGCCCAGCCAAGTTCCGGCTAACGGGATTAGTGCGCGGGCGGTATGCGAGCGCGTGGGCGATCAGCACCCATGCCACCGGCGAGTTGTTCTTGCTCATCGATCCGGCGTCACTTCAGGCCGTGCGTCTACCACCAACCGCGCCCGGGCAGGTTGTCACGGCCTCGGTGCATTCGGCAGACGGCATCGTCAGCGCCAGCTGCCTCGTCGATGGGCGATCGCTTCCCGGCGGGGTATTCATCGATGGAAAGCAGGTGGTCGGAAGTCGGGGCGCGGGCATTGCCGAACCCTTGGGCGGAGAGGTGATCGACAGCGAAGCTCGATCGTCCGTCGGGCAAATTCTTGGAGCCCTCCGGCGGCATGGGCTGATTGAGAGTTAAAAACGCTGCGACCTCAATGGCTTCCAAAGCAAGACGATTTCTATTGCAGCTTTTTTGCAACAGTCCTGCGGCAATCCCCCGCTTGCGCGGCACCCGGCGCTCTCATAATGTGTTCGAGCGGTTCAATTCTAGAACGCAAGTGAAAGGGGACAATTATGCGCAAGCTGGCCATTGCGGCGGCGCTCGCATCGACGGCCCTGGCGACACCCGCTTTCGCGCGGGATCATTCGCCATATGTGGGCATCGAGGGCGGCGTGATGTGGGTCGAGGACGCTGACGTCGATTATGACGACGGCACTCTCAGCCTGCCGAACGCAATCAACGTGTCGCACGACATCGGCTTTGATGTTGACGCGGTCGCGGGTTACGATTTTGGAATGATCCGGCTCGAGGGCGAGCTGGCTTACAAGCGCGCTTCCGTTAATCAGCTTCGCATTGATCCGCGCATCGCGGGCGGCGGACCTGGGGACAATTACGATGCCAGCGGTCGTGCTCGCGCTATTTCTGCGATGCTCAACCTCTTGCTCGACTTCGGCGACGACGATGGCCTCAGTGGCTATGCGGGCGTCGGCGTTGGTCTGGCGAGCGTCAAGTACAGTGCCGAGACCACGGGCACGGGTGTCGATGCGCCGCCGTTCGGCGACATCGGCTTCTCCGATACCGACAGCGGCCTTGCGTGGCAGGGCATCCTGGGCCTGCGCTATGCGGTCAGCCAGAACATCGACGTCGGATTGAAGTATCGTTTCTTCAATGTGCCGAACCTGAAGTTCAGTGGCGACACCGTGCAGGGCGCGCCGATCGACCTCGACAGCCGTTGGCGGTCGCATAGCCTGCTCGCGAGCGTGATCTACAACTTCTACGCTCCGCCGCCTCCGCCGCCTCCGCCACCGCCGCCTCCTCCGCCGCCTCCGCCGCCTCCGGCGACGCAGACGTGCCCGGATGGCTCGGTCATTCTGGCGACGGACACCTGTCCGGCTCCGCCGCCTCCGCCTCCGCCGCCGCCTCCGGCGCCAGAGCGCGGTTAACCGGCGCTACGAAAAGAGAGACCGGCTCGGGCATTCGCCCGGGCCGGTTTTTCTTTGTCTGAGATATGAATGAAGGCGGCTCGCTATTAGCGAGCGGCCACCAGATCGAGTTATTGCCCTATGGTGGATTGTGGCCTGTACCCGGATGCGAATTGCGTCGGGGGCGAGCGATCCCAGCCGTAGATGTCAGGGATATAAGCCAGCTTTCCGTCCCGAACCTGGGCCGTGATGTAGGTCAGGTAGATCGGCGTGCTCCGCGGCAACTGAACGCGGATCTCCGCATCCTTGCCGGGGGACACCGGGTCCGATCCGAGCAACCACCGTCCCAACCGCCTGGCGTCTTCAACGCGGACGCAGCCGTTGCTGAGGTTACGGTTGGTGAAGGCGAACTTCGAGTGGTCAGGCGTGTCGTGAAGATAGATGTCTTCCGGGTTCGGAAAGGGAAATTTCAGAATTCCCATCGAATTGAGCGGCCCCGGATCCTGGCGGATCTTGAGATGAAGGGAGCCGGCTGCCGCCGCTTTCCAATTGATGCTTTTCGGATCGACGACTTTGTCGCTGCTCCAATCCTCGATCACGTCATAGCCATGTGATTTGAAGTAGCTGAGGCCGAGCTTCAGCACGTTCGGCGCGATGGTTTTGCGGACCAGATGGTCCGGGGCGTGCCAGTACGGATTGTAGGTGATGTAATACATGTAGCTGGCAATCAGTGGGGTTGGCAGCTCGCTGGTCCCAGTGATCACTTTCATGGAATCGGCCGGCCGGCCATTTTCATACAGCGTTAGCGTCGACGAACCGGCGTCGACGACGAGGAAGCGGCCGCCGGCCGGGATCGACCGCACCCGATCGAGATTGGCGAGCAGCCGCGGGTCCGGCGTCAGATTCCCCGACGCCTGCGCCTCGGCCCAGGCGGTGTCCCGCAGCTGCGCATAGATCGGGTTCACCGTCGACGCCGCCACGAGATAGGCGGTCAGGGAAGGTGCCGCCGCGGCGGTGAGCAGGATCTGATCAACCCGCGCGCCTTGCGGTTGAAGCACCGGGTAAGCGTAGATCATGCCCGTGGTCGGGCGCTTCACCGTTTGGGCATATTGGACCCAAGCTGCCGACAACACCTGTTCGGCCGCGGCGATATCCTCCGCTCTTCCGCTCTGGGCCTGAGCGACCGCGGCCTCGACCTGAGCAGCGAGTTGAGGGCCGGCGGCGAGGCCATCGAACGGCGCGCGCTTCAGAATTGCGATGAGCTGGCCGACGGCCGGATCAGCGGTGCCCGTCTTGAACCAGATCTTCGGGGCCGAATAATTGCTGTAGAACCCGCTGACGCTCGTCGCGGCGGATGCAGCGACGGCGCTGCCGCCGGCTTGCGCCACGGCCGGGTTACTCAGCGCGAGCGCCGCCAATGCTGCGGTTGCTGCCAGCAATTTCGGTCGCATCACCATCGTTCCCCCATGAACCTGATCTGGAATATCCACGAATGTAGCGCACCTTATCCACCATCCAAGCTGGATTTAGGATGAACCCGCGCATCCGTGGCAGACCGTTGCCCTCGAGCGGTAACTCGACTGCGCTTGGTCTCCGGCCGATTTCATCGCATAGGCGGCCCCTCGGACTGGCCCCACGGGCATGGCGATGAGGAAAGCATGGACATCAACGGAATTGCTGCGGTCGTAACCGGAGCTGCTTCAGGGCTTGGCGAAGCGACGGCGAGGGCGCTGGCGGCGCGTGGCGCGAAGGTCGCAGTGTTCGACCGTGACGCCGACCGGGGCGAGAAAGTCGCGACCGAGATCGGTGGCCTGTTCTGCGCGGTCGACGTGACCAGCGACGAGAAAGTCGCCGCGGCCTTCGCCAGGGCGCGCGACGCGCACGGTCAGGAGCGGGTGCTGGTGAACTGCGCCGGGGTCGCCAATGCGGCCAAGACGGTCGGTCGCGACAAGGAGACAAAAGCCGCCAAGCGCTACCCGATGCAACAGTTCGAACTGGCGATTCAAATCAATCTGATCGGCACCTTCCGCTGCGTTGCCAATTCGGCTTTCGGAATGGTCGACCTCGAGCCGCTCGCCGACGGTGAAAGGGGGGTGATCATCAACACCGCCTCCGTTGCGGCCGAGGACGGGCAGATCGGCCAGGCAGCTTATTCGGCGTCCAAGGGCGGGGTTCTGGCGATGGCCCTGCCAATCGCACGGGACCTGATGAACGACGGCGTGCGGGTGAACACCATCCTGCCCGGCGTGTTCAAGACGCCGATGGTCGCGATGATGCCGGAGAACGTGCAGGACGCGCTTGGCGCGCAAGTGCCCTTCCCCAAGCGGCTCGGCCAGGCCGAAGAATATGCCCGGCTTGCCTGCTTCATGGTCGAAAATCCCTATCTCAACGCCGCCGCGGTGCGGCTCGACGGCGGGATCCGGATGGCGCCGCGTTGAGTGCAAATTACGAGCAATTGCTCGATGACTTGGCGGATGCTGCCAAGGAGGCGGGGGAGGCGATCCTCAGTGTTGTCCGCCGCGGCTTCGACATTGAGGCCAAGCATGACCGATCGCCGGTAACCGAGGCGGACCGCGCCGCCGAGCTGATCATTCTTGGGGCGCTCGCTCGTGCGGCCCCGGGCGTGCCGGTGATCGCCGAGGAAGAAGTCGCGGCCGGCCGCATCCCGGAACACGGCGACGTGTTTTTCCTGGTCGATCCGCTCGACGGAACCAAGGAGTTCTGCCGCGGCGGCGATGACTACACGGTCAATATCGCGCTGATCGAAGGCCTGACGCCGAAGCTCGGCGTCGTGTTCGCGCCCGCAACCGGTCGCCTCCACGGCGGCATCGTTGATCAAGGCGCGTGGGTCGATGCCGGCGAAGGCCGCACCCCCATTCACACTCGGGCCAGAGGTGCTGAAACGGTTGCGGTCGCTTCTAAATCGCATCTCAACCAGGCGACGATCGACTATCTCGCTGCCGCCGTGGGAGGGTGCGACTACACGTCCGTCGGATCGTCGCTCAAGTTTTGCCTGCTCGCCGAGGGCGAGGCCGACATCTACCCCCGTGCCGGACCGACCAGCGAGTGGGATACGGCGGCCGGCCATGCCATCTTGCTGGCCGCGGGCGGGCTGGTCGACGGACCGGACGGCACTACGCTGCGATACGGGAAGCGCGCCTTCCTCAATCGTGCCTTCGTTGCGACATCGGGTTGGAAGCCGCCGAGCATCGAACCCTATCTGACGCCGTTTTCGGGCGGTGGCGACATCCCTGCCGGCGTTTGATCAGCCGCCTTCGGGCAACGCGATCCGCTGCGTGAGAAACGATTCGAGCCACATCGGATCGATTTCCTCCCGAACATCCACCCAATCTCCATAACGCAGCGCTTCGACCTCCGAACGGGCGACTTCCAGGCGCGCATAAAGCGCGCGCGCCTCTTCGCTGTCGCCGTCTTGGACGCCGAGCGACCAGGTGATGCGCTGCGCTTGGCTGATCGCCTGCGCGAGCTCGTCGAGCCAACGCGCCCGATCGAGCGCCGCGGTCTGGTTTCGGGCACGATGCAAATCCTCACTCCTCAGGCACTGCGGACTATGCATCGGCAATTACCCTCTGGTTGCCATTGCCTCCGAAACGGACGCAAAAATGGCCTGACTTTTCTCCACTATGCGCGTTATTGCTCAACCCGCTCGGTCTGCTCTCGCGGGGAATGGACCCATGAACGGCTATCTGAGCAACAACCAAAATAGCGGCGATATTTTCGACGCCCCGCCAGTCTTGCTGATCACGGACACGGATTTCGCGCGGACACGCGCGCTTTCGACGATGGCGCTGGCCGGTCAGCGCGTCGGCGGCGCCGTCGGCCTCGACGATGCGGGCCGCCGCCTTCAGAACCAGGGCTCGGTCTCCACTGTGTGGGTTGAGCTCGATGTAGCTTCGCCGGCGTCGGACGCAATCCTGCAGCAGATCGCGAACGATGCGCGGGCGGGGCGGTATCGCGCCGTGATCGCCTTGCCCGCCAGCTTGGTCGACGATGTCGTGCACCATGCGCTCGATGGGAACATCGACCTGATCGTCGATGCCGATGACAGCGAGCGGGCTGCCGCGCTGGCGCTTGCCATTGCCAGCCGCACCCGTCCCTTCGCCGTGATGGAAGCGAGCGCCGATAAGAACGCGGCGCGTCTTCGCCAGTTGAGCGACGAAGTGAGCCGAATCGCGGCGACGCTCGCTCGCCTGTCTACCGGGCCGACGCCCAGTGCACGGAGGGATGAAATCGAGCCAGAGCGCGACGCTCCCGAAGTCTCGATCGAAACTGTCCGCGCGGTGATCCGTGCGCGGCGCCTGCGCAGCCGCTATTTCCCGGAGGATATGTTCGCTGATCCGGCATGGGACATGCTGCTTGATCTTCTCCAGGCCGAAATCGCGAAGCTGCGCGTGCCGGTGTCGAGCCTGTGCATCGCGGCCGCTGTGCCTGCGACGACCGCGCTGCGCTGGCTCAAGACGATGGTTCAGCAGGGAATCTTCCTGCGCCGCGCCGACCCGCACGACGGCCGCCGGGTGTTCGTCGAGCTCGCTCCGGAAACCAGTCAGGCGCTGCGGCGGTATTTCGCCGAAGTCGGCAAGGTGGCCGTGATTTGATGTTCGCGTGGCGCGATTGCTCACCATAGGCCTATGTTGGAAAAATCTAACATTGAAGCAAGACTGAATTCGTCAGATTAGTCTGAATTGGAGTAAGTCCTTTTGGACATGGTATCCGGGCGCGTGACGACGGATAGCCAATCTCAGATCTACCGCGAGCTGATGCGGTTTCGCCCGGCAGAGCTGTCACCCAACGCCTGGGCGGTGAAAGCCGGAGTCAGCCGGACCGTCTGGGCCGATATGCGGCGCCACGGCAATCCGTCGCGTCGAACGCTCGAAAAGCTGCTGGTTGCCGCAGGGTCCTCACTCGCCGAGTTCGAAGCGCTTCGGATCGGACCGGACTCGCAAGTCGCACCGCACACCCGCGCGGTCGGCGATCGATCGCGCGGCTGGAGTCCTGCCCAGTTGCCGCCACTTCCGCTGCTCGCCTCGGCGTTTGGCGGCGAATATGGCGAGCGCGGTCGGGGGATCGAGCTGATCGAGATCCGGCCAGGCGAGATGCTCGACCGGTTGCCGCGTCCGCCAAGCCTCGCGGGCGATCCGGATGCCTTTGCGGTGACCATCGTCGGCGAATCCATGTGGCCACGGTTTCGGCCGGGCAGTCGCGTTGCAGTTTCTCCGCGCGCGCCGGTCGCGATTGGCGACGATGTCATGGTGCGCCTTCGCAGCAACGGCGAGGGCAAAGTCCTGATCAAGCAGCTGGTGAGGCAGGATTCCGCTGCCCTCGATCTGCGCCAGTTCAACCCGGACCGCCAGTTCGCTGTCGAGCGGGCCGAGATCGACGCTATCTTCAAGGTGCTCGGCGAACTGATCTGAGCATGTGGTGGGCGGTGACGGGCTCGAACCGCCGACCCTCTCGGTGTAAACGAGATGCTCTACCAACTGAGCTAACCGCCCACCGGCTCGCCGTGCCATTTCCGGCCGCCGAGGACAACTTCGGCTAGAGAATTCGCACGAGCCTCGTCGCGACGCCGAGCCACGGCGGATTGGCGACGACTTGCTGACGCCCGCCGGCCTCGAGCGGGAGAATCTGCAGCTTCTCCTCGTCGCGGTTGATCAGGCGGCCGAAGAGGAACCGCCCCGCCGGGCGCGGGACCAGCACGTCGCGGTTGAGCGCCTGGCCATAGTCGGCGGGCTGCAGCGCCTTGCACCAGATCTCGTCGCCGCTGCGGTAATCGCCGACGCCGCCGGCGACGATCACGGCGATCTGCCCGTCCTCGACGCGCGGCGGAACGACGATCGCCGCGCGCTTGGGCGCGCTCGCCCCGCCAGGCCCGAGTACCGCCGCGACCTTGAGCTCGGCGCTGTCGCCGCTCTCGACCAAATCCTGCGCTTCCACTCCGAGCGCTTGCGCGATGCGGTTGAGCCACCCTACCGAGACCGTGCGCGTTCCTGTTTCCAACCGCCCGACTGTTTGTGGTGTTGTCGGCGGCACGCAGGCTTTTGCGACATCATCCAGGGTCATCCCCCGAGCCCGGCGAACCTCCCGTATGCGAGTAATCATCGACAGCCCAATCTAACCAAACAGGTTTTTCACTGTCCTACAGGATTGCCGATCTGGCAAGCGCCATCGACTCGAAAGCACGAGGAGAAGGCAGTGAAGACAGGTCGGTTGCTGAGCGAACATGGCATCGAGAACGGGATCACGACGGCCGAGGCCGTCCAGACAAGCACAAGCGCCACCCGCTCGGTGACGGTCAACATGGCTGAGTCGCCCCTTGGCTGGCTGCTCGCGCGTGGGCTGGTGACCCGGCGGCAGTTCGAGGCCGGGGAGCGGCTGCGGGCGGATTGGGAACGGGCGCAGCTCGCGCCGCGAACCACCATGTCGTGGAATTCGGCGCCGGTTGCTCGGTGCCGCGGGGGCTCGGCTCCCGACGTGGATCTCAGCGGTGCGCAGGTGGATGCGCGAAAGCGGTTCGACGCCGCCGTTGCCGCTGCCGGTCCTGGCCTTGCCGACATATTGTGGCGGATCGTCTGCGCCGGCGAAGGCATGCGCGAAGCCGAGAATGCGCTCGGTTGGCCCGCTCGCGCCGGCAAGCTGGTGCTGACTTTGGCGCTCGACCGGATCGCGGACTATTATCGGATCCGCTGAAGCTCAGTCCTTGCGTCCGATGCGATGATCGGCGGGCGCCTTGGCGTTCGATCCTGCCGACGGCCGCGTCCGATTCTTCCCGCGGTCGCGCATCGTCGGGTCGTGCAGATTGTTGCGCGATTCGTCCTTGCCGCTGTTGCTGCGCATTGGGTCACCTCCTACTGCCTGGCCTCAACGGGCGAGATCGCGGACGTCTCCGCCGCTCGCCGCTGCCGGGGAGGCGTTCGTCATGATTGTCTATGGTTCGTCGCTGTCGCCCTATGTCCGCAAGGTCCTGGCCTACGCGGCAGAAAAAGGAATCGATGTGGATGTTAAGCCGGTCGCTCCTGGCGATCCCGACCCGGCATTTCGCGAAGCGAGTCCGTTTGGAAAAATGCCCGCGTTCCGCGACGGCGACTATGGGCTGTCCGATTCGAGCGCGATCATCCATTATCTCGAGGCGAAATTCCCGCAGCCGGCGCTGATCCCGGCCGAAGCGAAGCTGCGCGGCAAGGTCATCTGGTTCGACGAATTCGCCGACACGATCCTCGTGTCATGCGGCGCCAAGATCTTTTTCAACCTGATCGTCGCACCGCGCTTTCTCGGCCGGCCCGGCGACGAGGAAGCGGCGCGGCAGGCGGAGCTCAACGATCTTCCGCCCATCCTCGACTATCTCGAGCGGACGGTTCCGGACGAAGGCGGTTTCCTCGTCGGGGACAGTCTGACCCTCGCCGACATCGCGGTCGCCAGCCCGTTCGCCAACTTCCGCCATACCAAGACGAAGATCTGTCCCGAGCGCTACCCGCGGACCGTCGCGTACGTCGACCGCATCCTCGCCCGGCCGAGCATCGCGCCATGGATTGAGCGCGAGACGATCTTGCTCGAGGCGCGGGCCGTATAAGACGAAGCGCCGCGCCCATACAAAAGCGCGACGCTTCGCGACCGACACTTCGATTTAGCTATTGCTGCCCGAATCGCCGCCGTCGTCCTCGTTGGCATCCTCATCGAGAGCGCCGCGGCCTTGGTTGGCGAAGTCGGTGCCTTCGGTCGAACCCGAAGAGGGCGAGCCGGACGATCCGCCTTCGCGCAGATAGTCGTCCGAGCCGCTGCCCTGCGCGCCGATGAAGCCTTCGCCCTGCGAGCCCGACTGACCGGTCGTTCCCTGGCCGAGGCCGCTTTGGTCACTGCCTCCCGAGTCGGTGCCCTGGTTCGAGGTCAGCGTATCGCCGCTGCCGCCGCTGCTCTGCGTCTGGCCGCTCGAGCTCTGGCCACCGAAGCTGCCGCCACCGCCCTGCGACGTCTGGCCGCCTGAACTCTGACCGCCGAAGCTGCCCTCGCTGCCCTGCGAACTCTGGCCGCTCATCGTCTGCTGCTGGCCGGAGCTGTCGCCCTGCTGGTTCTGCTGTTGGCCGAATTCACTTTGCTGGCCCTGCTGACCGGTGGTCTGCTGGCCACTGCTGCTGCCTTGGTTTTCGCCGAATTGATCCTCGTCGCGTTCGTCAGCCATTGCGATACTCCTCACAAGGCCCCCGCATGCTCCGAGGGTTAAACAAGGCTGGACGGCGCGCCGTTCCGATCACTCAACGCGCTTTGCGACGAACCGCTCGGCGCAAAGAAAAAGGCCGCCGATCCAGTGGACCGACGGCCTGTCTTCACTTTCGAACCGCTCAGGCTTGCTCGGCGTCCGCCTCGGAAGCAACATCGGCTTCTTGCGCCGGCGTTTCAGTTTCGGTGGCCAGGCCAGCTTCGGTGGCGGCTTCCGGCTCGGCCAGTTCCTCGGCAGCGATCGGAGCAGCCTGTTCCTCGAACATCTGTTGAAGAACGTCGACGCCCTGCGCCTGGAGATCGGCTTCCTCCGGCGAGCGGGCGACGTTGACCTTGACCGTCACGCTGACCTCGGGGTGCAGCGCGATCTTCACCTCATGCACGCCGATCGCCTTGATCGGACGGTCGAGCACAACCTGGCTCTTGGCGACGTGCGCGCCAACGCCCTCCAGCGCTTCCGCGATGTCGCGGGCGCTGACCGAGCCGTAGAGGTGGCCGACATTCGACGCCTGACGAATGAGCTGCACGGTCTTGCCGTCGACGCCCTTCGACGCCTGCTCCGCATCGCTGCGGCGGCTGGCGTTGTCGGCCTCGATCTGGGCGCGCTGCGCTTCGAACAGCTTGCGGTTGCTCTCGTTGGCGCGAAGCGCCTTCTTGCGCGGCAGCAGGTAGTTGCGGGCGAAGCCGTTCTTGACCTTCACCACGTCGCCGATGCCGCCGAGCTTCTCGACGCGCTCAAGCAGGATAACGTCCATGTCCTGCGCTCCTTACTTAACGATGTAGGGAAGCAGGCCGATGTGGCGCGAGCGCTTGATCGCTTTCGCCAGCTCACGCTGCTTCTTGGAGGACACCGCGGTGATCCGCGACGGAACGATCTTTCCACGCTCCGAGATGAAACCCTGGAGCAGGCGCACGTCCTTGTAATCGATCTTTGGCGCGTCCTTGCCGGAGAACGGGCAGGACTTGCGGCGGCGGAAGAATGCGCGAGCCATTATTCGGCCTCCTCTTCGCGGGCGCGGAAGTTCGGGCGGTCGTCACGGTCGGAGCGACGCTCACGCTCCTTGTCGCCGCGGCGCATCATCGCGGACGGACCCTTTTCGAGCTCGTCGACGCGGATGGTGAGGAAACGGATCACGTCTTCGTTGATGTTCGACTGGCGCTCCAGCTCGGCAATCGCGGCCGCCGGTGCGTCAATGTCGAGTGCGACATAGTGCGCCTTGCGGTTCTTCGCGATGCGATATGCAATGCTGCGAAGACCCCAGTTCTCGGTCTTGGCGATCTTGCCGCCGTTGTCGGTGATGATTTTGCTGGCGTTTTCCGCGAGCGTATCGACCTGGGCCTGAGCCAGATCCTGACGCGCGAGGAAAACATGCTCGTAGAGCGGCATGTTTTACGTCTCT
>Ga0207706_10001677_pt1 | contig 21872 bp, 16 predicted proteins | sample KBSC53metaG_FD_184318 | JGI IMG/M metagenome (GOLD analysis project Ga0207706, IMG submission 184318) | Corn rhizosphere microbial communities from Kellogg Biological Station, Michigan, USA - KBS C5-3 metaG (SPAdes) (version 2) | ecosystem: Host-associated > Plants > Roots > Rhizosphere > Soil ... | reverse complement strand
AGCGTCGGCCCGAAGGCCCAGGCGATGCCGGTGCGCGCCACTTCGCGGCCGACGACCTCGCCCATGCGGCGGATCAGCTCGGGATCATTGGCTGCGCCCAAGCCGATGTTGTGCGGGAAGAGCGTCGCGCCCTTCACGTTGTTGTGGCCGTGCACCGCATCGGTCCCCCAGATCAGCGGGATCGGGTGCGCGTTGGCCGGATCCATCGAGGCGGCCCACAGCGAATCGGCCAACGCGAGCCAATCGGTCACCGCGGCGGCCTTGTCCTTGTTGGGGAACGAGCCGCCGCCGTTGAGCACCGAGCCGATGTGGTACTGCTTGATCTCGTCGGGCGTGACGTCCTGGATCTCGACCTGCGTCATCTGGCCGACCTTTTCCTCCAGGCTCATCGAGGCCACCAGGGCCTTGACCTGCGATTCGATCGAAGCGTCCTGCGCGATCGCGCTGGTGACCTTGGGCCAATCGGTCAGCGGGGCCGACGGATCGGGAGTGGGCGGGGTGTCCGCATCGCCGCCGCCGCAAGCGCTCAAGGCGCATGCGGCCAGCACGCTCAGGGCCAGCAGCTTGGCTGCGGGCCGAGTTCGCATGAACATCGTTGTCTCCTGCTCTGATTGCGTTGCGCGGCACCGGTGCGCAAGCAGTGCCGTCGCGACGTAGGGCGCACATCGGAGCGGAGCATAAGAATTCATGAATACGTTTACAAGAACGTTCAGGTAGGTGAATACGCTATATACGCACCGTGAATTTGTAAACGTTTACTTTTTTAATTGCTGCAGTGGAGGGGGTCTGTTGAGGTTGGGAGCGGGCAAGGCCCTGGGCAGCCGGGCGGCGGGGCTAAGCGTCTGGTGGTCGGCCCTTTGGGCCGACTCCCTTGCGCTGCTCGGGACGAGGGCGCGCTGGCGAACTCGCTGCGAGTGCTGCGCACTCTCCGCTCACACAGCGCCAGCGAATCGGTGCTTGAAGCGCACTTCGTGCGCCGCCCTCGTCCCTGTGCTGCTCAGCACCAGCCGATACGCCCCGCCGCCCGGCTGCCCAGGGCCTTGCCGAACGATTGGTGGTAGGCAAAGAAGAATTCATCCGTGCCCCACCACGAGCGGTGCCGCAAGGCAGCCCGCTCGCAGCCTTGCCGAACTCACCAACGAAAAACTACGCCTCTTCCCCCATCTGCGACTGCAGATAGTTCTGCAACCCCACCTGATCGACCAGCCCGAGCTGCGTCTCCAGGTGATCGATGTGCTCCTCGGTATCGGAGAGGATGTCTTCCAGCAGCTCACGCGACACATAGTCGCGCACCGACTCGCAATGCGTGATGCCGTCGCGCACCGTCTGCTGCGCCGCAGACTCGAGCGTCAAGTCGCAGCGCAGCACCTCGACCACGTTCTCGCCGATCATCAGCTTGCCGAGGTCTTGCAGGTTGGGCAGGCCATCGAGCATCAGGATGCGCGCGATCAGGCGATCGGCATGCTTCATCTCGTCGATCGACTCCTCGTATTCCTTTTTCGCCAGGCGCTCGAAGCCCCAGTGCTTCAGCATCCGGTAGTGGAGGAAGTACTGGTTGATCGCGGTCAGCTCGTTCTTCAGCTGGGCGTTCAAGAATTCGAGGACCTTGGGGTCGCCTTTCATGCGCTGCTCCTTGTCTTTGTTCAGCCGCCGATTGTGCGACGAAGCATTGGCGTGCCCTCCGAACACCCCGCAAGGGTGCTCTGAATGCAAACACGTCGCACACGCATCACGGCGTGATGCCGGGCGGAAAGAACCACAGCAGTCCCGCGGTCATGCACAGATAGCGCAGGAACTTGCCGATCGCCATGTAGAACACGCATGGCCAGAAAGGCAGCTCCAGCCAGCCGGCCACTGCACACAGCGGATCGCCCACGCCGGGCAGCCAGCTCAACAGGCAGGCCTTGGCGCCGAAGCGGCGCAGCCAGCCGAGCGCGCGGTGCTCCACATGCTTGTGGGTGGCGTGCTCGTAAGCGCGCTCGGCGCCATAGCCCATCCACCATGTGATCGCGCCGCCGATCGTGTTGCCCGCGGTGGCCACCAGCACCGCCGGCCAGAACAGCGACGGGTTCAGCCGGACCAGCCCATACACCGCCGGCTCGGAGCCCAGCGGCAGCAAAGTGGCCGAGACCAGCGACACGACGAAGACGGTGCTGAGGCCGAACTCCGGCAAGGCCAGCCAGGCCAGCAGCCATTGCAGCCACGATTCAAACCATGCGCCCATGGCGGCCGATTATGGGGCGCGACTTCCGTCACACCGCGGCCGCTTTCGCCGCGGCAAAAGGTGTGCATCCATGGCGCGGCGCAGCATCGAAACGCGGCAAATCGACGACGCGCCCCCGCTATACTCCTGCCTCCTTTTTCAGCACTCCCCCTCCCGCTTTTCCCCATGCAGATCGGCCCCATCGCGCTGCCGAACCGGCTGTTCGTCGCCCCGATGGCTGGGGTGACCGACCGCCCCTTCCGCCAGCTGTGCAAGCGGCTCGGCGCGGGCTATGCGGTCAGCGAGATGGTCACCTCGCGCAAGGAGCTGTGGAATTCCCTGAAGACCTCGCGCCGTGCCAACCATGAGGGCGAAGCGGCCCCCATCGCGGTGCAGATCGCCGGCACCGACGCGGCCATGATGGCCGAGGCCGCGGCCTACAACATCGACCGCGGCGCGCAGATCATCGACATCAACATGGGCTGCCCGGCCAAGAAGGTCTGCAACAAGTGGGCCGGCTCCGCGCTGATGCAGGACGAACCGCTGGCGCTCGAGATCATCGAGGCGGTGGTCGCGGCCTGCGCCCCGCGCCGCGTGCCCGTCACGCTGAAGATGCGCACCGGCTGGTGCGATGCCGAACGCAACGCGGTGCGCATCGCGCGCGCCGCCGAAAGCGCCGGCATCGCGATGGTCACGGTGCATGGCCGCACCCGCGAGCAGGGCTACAAGGGCCAGGCCGAATACGACACCATCGCCGCGGTCAAGGCCGCGCTGTCGATCCCCGTGGTCGCCAACGGCGACATCGATTCGCCGCACAAGGCGCGCGAAGTGCTGGCCTACACGCAGGCCGATGCGGTGATGATCGGCCGCGCCGCGCAGGGCCGGCCATGGATCTTCCGCGAGATCGCGCATTTCCTCGCCACCGGCGAGGCGCTGCCGCCGCCCGAGGTGCAGCAGGCCAAGCGCTGGCTGGTCGAGCACCTGCACGAGCACTATGGCCTGTACGGCGAATTCACCGGCGTGCGCACCGCACGCAAACACATCGGCTGGGCGGTGCGTGCGCTGCCCGGCGGCGAAGCCTTCCGCGCGCAGATGAACCTGCTGGACCGCTGCGAAGACCAGCTGCTCGCGCTGAGCGACTGGTTCGACCGCCTCGCTGAAACCCATCAACGGCTGCCGGCCACGAGCACGGCGGCCAATGACGATCTTGTCGAGCTCACCGCATGAGTAAAAAGCACATCGAGGAGTGCATTCGCACCAGCCTCGAAAACTACTTCAAGGATCTGCGCGGCGCGGAGCCGCATTCGGTGCACGAGATGATCATGGCCGCGGTCGAGAAGCCGCTGCTCGATGTGGTGCTGAAGCACGCCGAGGGCAACCAGTCGCGTGCGGCCGAATGGCTGGGCATCAACCGCAACACGCTGCGCCGCAAGCTGGTCGAGCACAAGCTGACCAAGTAGCCGCCCTCACCCGCCTCTTCCCTTCGACCCTGCCCGTTCTTGAACCGAGTCCACACACCATGCCTTTGACCGCCCTGCTCTCCGTTTCCGACAAGACCGGCATCGTCGACTTCGCGCGCGAACTCCACGGCGCCGGCGTCAAGCTGCTGTCGACCGGCGGCACCGCCAAGCTGCTGGCCGATGCCGGCCTGCCGGTGACCGAGGTCGCCGAGGTGACCGGCTTCCCCGAGATGCTCGATGGCCGCGTCAAGACGCTGCACCCGCGCATCCACGGCGGCCTGCTGGCGCGCCGCGACCTGCCGGCCCACATGGCCGCACTGCAGCAGCACGGCATCGGCACGATCGACTTGGCTGTCGTCAACCTCTACCCCTTCGCGCAGGCCACGGCCCGCCCCGACTGCACGCTGGAAGACGCGATCGAGAACATCGACATCGGCGGCCCCGCGATGCTGCGCGCCGCCGCCAAGAACTGGCAGGACGTGGCGGTCGTGATCGACCCCACCGACTACCCCCGCGTGCTGTCCGAGCTGAAGGCCGGCAGGATCGAGCGCAACACCAAGTTCATGCTCGCCAAGAAGGTGTATGCCCACACCGCCGCCTACGACGGCATGATCACCAACTACCTCACCGCCCTGGAAGAAGGCGCCGAGAACGCCACCGCCTCGGTGCCGGCGAAGCAGGAGTACCCCGAGGTCTTCAACCTGCAGCTGGTCAAGACCCAGGGCCTGCGCTACGGCGAGAACCCGCACCAGAGCGCTGCGTTCTATCGCGACGCCAAGCCGGTCGAGGGCACGCTGGCGCACTGGGTGCAGCTGCAGGGCAAGGAGCTCAGCTACAACAACATCGCCGATGCCGACGCGGCCTGGGAATGCGTGAAGACCTTCGACGCCCCGGCCTGCGTGATCGTCAAGCATGCCAATCCCTGCGGCGTGGCAGTGGGCGGCACGGCGGTGGAGGCCTATGCCAAGGCCTTCAAGACCGACCCGACCTCGGCCTTCGGCGGCATCATCGCCTTCAACCAGCCGCTCGACGGCGCGGCCGCCGAGGCGGTGGCGAAGCAGTTCGTCGAAGTGATCATCGCGCCCAAGATCTCGCGCGAGGCGCGCGAGGTGTTCGCCAGCAAGCAGAACGTTCGCCTGCTCGAGGTGCCGCTGTCGCGCCACAGCAATGCGCTCGATTTCAAGCGCGTGGGCGGCGGCATGCTGCTGCAATCGTCCGATGCCAAGAACGTCGCGGCCGGCGAGCTGCGCGTGGTCACCAAGCAGCAGCCCACGCATGAGCAGATGCAGGACCTGCTGTTCGCCTGGAAGGTCGCCAAGTTCGTCAAGAGCAACGCGATCGTGTTCTGCGCCGGCGGCATGACGCTGGGCGTGGGCGCCGGCCAGATGAGCCGCGTCGACTCGGCCCGCATCGCCGGCATCAAGGCCGAGAACGCCGGCCTCACGCTGCAGGGCTCCGCCGTGGCCAGCGACGCCTTCTTCCCGTTCCGCGACGGGCTGGATGTGGTCTGCGATGCCGGCGCCACCTGTGTGATCCAGCCGGGCGGCTCGATGCGCGACGAAGAAGTGATCGCCGCGGCCAACGAGCGCGGCATCGCGATGGTGTTCACCGGCACCCGCCACTTCCGCCATTAAGTCCCGCGGGTCATCCCCCAAAGGGGGGAAGGCCTGCCCATGACGCGCAGCGGGTCACAGCCCGCTCCTATACTCGTTTGAAAGGCGCCCCGCGCGCCTCCAAGGGAGCGCGTCATGGGCAAGAAGAAGGCGGACGCGGCCATGCAGGGGCCGCACGCCGAAGGCGCCCCGCCGCAACAGGCGCCACTGGCCGCATCAGCCGCCAACGACACGGTCTTCGACGAACTGCTGGCCCTCGTCCGCCGCGACACCGGCATGGACGTCACGCAGTACCGCGAAGCCACGCTGCGCCGCCGTGTCGAGCGCCGAAGGCGCCTGCTGAACCTGCCCTCCGACGACGCCTACCTCGGCTACCTGCGCCTGCACCCCGATGAAGTGCAGGCGCTGCAGCGCAGCTTCCTGATCTCGGTCACCTCGTTCTTCCGCGACGCGCCGGCCTTCGCGGCCCTGCGCACCGCGCTGCGCCGGCTGGTCGACGAGAAGCCCGTGGACCAGCCGCTGCGCGTGTGGGTGCCGGCCTGCGCCACCGGCGAGGAGGCCTACTCGGTGGCCATCGTGCTGCTCGAGGCGCTGGCCGGTCGGACGCGCCGCCCGGAGATCAAGATCTTTGCCACCGACCTCGACGCGGCGGCGATCGGCGTGGCCAAGCAGGGCCGCTACGACCCGAGCGAGCTCGAAGGCCTGGACCCGCAGCTGCAGGCACGCTACTTCCGGCCCGGTGCCGGCCACCACGAGGTGGCGCCGGAGGTGCGCGACCTCTGCCTGTTCGCGCAGCACGACGTGGTGCGCGACGTGCCGTTCACCCGGCTCGACCTCGTGAGCTGCCGCAACCTGCTGATCTACTTCAAGCCGGCGTTGCAGGCCGAGATCCTGCGCCGCTTCCAGTACGCGCTGCATGCCGGCGGCCTGCTGCTGCTGGGGCGCGCCGAGTCGCTGGCGGAGGAGACGGCCGCGCTGTTCGAGCCGCTCGAGGCGCACCAACGGCTGTTCCGCCGCAAGCCGGGTCCGCCGTCGCTGCCGCTGCGGGGGCCCGTCCCGGCGATACCGGCGCTGCCCGGCGCCGGCGTCGCGGCATCGGGGGAGCGCGCGCAGCCGCAGGTGCTGCAGCAGGCGATGCGCGATGCGCTGCTCGCCTGGTACGCGCCGGCAAGTGTGCTGTTCGACGCCACCACGCTCGCGCCGCTGCATTTCCACGGCGCGAACGAGCGCTATCTGCTGTTTCCGCAGGGCAGCGCGAGCTTCGACCTGCCGTCGCTGCTGCCTGAGCCGTTGCGCGGCGAGTTCCACGCCCTGCTCGCACTGCTGCGCGAGCGCACACATGACGAAGCGAGCAGCCCGCCGGTGCCGCTGCAGCGCGGCGGCGCGCCGGCGCAGGCGGTGCGGCTGCGGCTGCGGCGCCTGCCCACGCCGCCGGCCGGCCGCGACGCGTGGCTGCTGAGCTTCGAGGACCTGCCGGCCCCACCGCCTGCCGACGGCACCGCGGCGACCCACGAGCTGGGCCGGCTGCGCGAGGAGCTGGACCGCAGCCGCGAACAGTCGCGCGCGCTGGTGCAGGCGCTCGACAGCTCCAACCGCGCGCTGCAGGCCAGCAACCGCGAGCTGCAGATGTCGGCCGAGGAGCTGCAGACCTCCAACGAGGAGCTGCATGCCACCAACGAGGAGCTGAGCACCGTCAACGACGAGCTGCAGGCCAAGTCCGAGGAGCTCGCGCGGCTCAACGAGACGCTGTCGAACATCCAGGATTCGATCCGCATCGGGCTGGTCGTGGTCGACCAGCGCATGCGGGTGCTGCGCTACAACGAGCTCGCGGTGCGGGTGTTCGGCCTGCTGCCGGGCGACATCGGCCGGCCGCTCGACGAAGTGCCGCGCCTGCTCGAGCTGCCACGGCTCGAAGCCGACGTGGCCGAGGTCGTCCGCAGCGGGCGGCCGATGGTGCGGCGCGCGGTGCGCGACGACTTCCACTACCTCGTGCAGATCGGCCCTTATGTGAACCGGCGCGGCGAGCGCGTCGGCGCGGTGCTGAGCTTTTCCGATGTGTCGGAGCTGCGCGCGGCCGAGCTCGCGCAGCATCGCGTCGAGCAGCGCTTCCGCCTGATCACCGAGGCGCTGACCGAGGTGGTGTGGATGAGCACCCCCGGGCTGCGGCAGCTGCTGTACCTGAGCCCGTCGTTCGAAGCGCTGTGGGGGCTGTCGGTCGCGCAGGCGATGGCGGACCCCCAATGCCTGCTCACCACGCTGTCGCCCACCGACCGGCACAACCTGCTCGAGCGCCTGGGCTCCGAAGACGGGCTTCCCTGGTCTGCGGAATTCCCGCTGCAGCGCGCCGATGGCCTGCAGCGCTGGGTGCGGGTGCAGGGCCGCGGCGTGCTCGACGAGCAGGGCCACCTGCTCTACCAGGTGTGCACCGCCACCGACATGACCGACCGCGTGCGCAGCGAGCAGAGCGTGCGCGAGAGCGAGCGGCAGTTCCGCGAGCTGGCGCATTCGCTGCCCGCGCTGGTGTTCACCACCGACGCCCAGGGCCGCTGCGACTTCGTCAACGAGCAGTGGCTGCACTACACCGGCTGCGAGGCCGCGCAGCAGCTCGGCGACGGCTGGCTGCAGCAGGTGCACCCGCAGGACCAGCTGCGCACCATCACAGCCTGGCAGGAGGCGGTGGCGCACGGCCAGCCCTTCGAGCAGGAGTTCCGACTGCGCGGGCGCGACGGCCAGTACCGCTGGTTCGACACCCACGCGCTGCCGCAACGCGGCCCCGATGGCCAGGTGCTGCGCTGGTTCGGCACCAACACCGACGTCGACGACCGCAAGCAGGCCGAAGCGCGGCTGCAGCGCAACGTGCAGCTGATCCAGCTGGTGATGGATTCGGTGCCGGCGCTGGTGTCCTACCTCGACGAGCACGGCGTCTACCGCTGGGTCAACCGCCATTACAGCGAGTGGTTCCAGGTCGACCGGCATGCCATCGTCGGCCGTTCCTTCCGGGAGGTGGTCGGCGACGTGATCTACCAGGAGGCCGGCCCGCTGCTGGCGCGCGCGCTGCAGGGAGAAACGGTCGCCTCCACGCGGCGCGCGAAGCGCGCGCACTGGAGCGAGGTGCGCTGGATCCACATCACCTACACCCCCGACCGCGCCGAAGACGGCCATGTCCGCGGCGTGGTGACCACGGTGCGCGACATCACTGCCGAGCGCGAGGCCACGCAGGCGCTGCAGGCTAGCGAGGCGCGCGCCAACCGCATCGTCGAGACGGCGCCGCAGGCGATGCTGATCGTCGATGAGCACGGGCTGATCGAGCGCGCCAACCAGCGCGCGCAATGGCTGTTCGGCACCGGCGCCGCGCCGCTCGTGGGCCTGCCCGCGGAGCGGCTGCTGCCCGACTGGCCGCGCCTGCAGCAGCCCGACGCCCATGAGATCCAGTTGTGGACCGGTGTGCGCGCCGACGGCAGTCGATTCCCGGCCGAGGTGGGCCTGGGGCCGCTCGAGGCCTCCGCCGGCCGCGCGGTGATCGTCACCGTGCAGGACATCAGCCTGCAGGTCGAGGCGCAGCGCGTGCTCACCGAGCACCAGGGCGAGCTCGAGCGCCTGGTCAACGAGCGCACCGCGGCCGCACAGCAGGCCGAGGCGCAGATGCGGCTGATCCTCGAATCCACCGCGGATGGCCTCTACGGCGTGAACGCCCAGGGCCAGATCACCTTCGTCAACGTGATGGCCAGCACGCTGCTCGGCTACGCCGCCGACGCGATGACGCACCGACCCGCGCGCGAGCTGCTGCTGCCGCTGCGCCCCGACGGCACGCCGATGGCCTTTGAAGACAGCCCGCTGGCGCACACGCTGCGCACCGGCGAGCCGCAGCGCGAGGAGCATGCGCTGTTCCGCCGCCGCGACGGCTCCACGATGCCGGTGGTGTACGCGGTGCGGGCGATGTGGCGCCGCGGCGAGATCGTCGGTGCGGTGGTGAGCTTCAGCGACATCTCCGAGCGCCTGGCCGCGGAGGCCGCACGCGAAGCCGCGCTGACCGAGGCCGAGCGGCTGGCACGGGTGCGCACCGAGTTCCTCACCAACATGAGCCACGAGATCCGCACGCCGCTGAACGCCGTGCTCGGGTTGGCCGAGGTGGCAGCGCGCGGCGACCGCGACCGCCCGCCGGAAGAAACCTTCCGGATGATCCTCGACTCCGGCCAGGTGCTGCTGGGGGTCGTCAACGACATCCTCGATTTCTCGAAGATCGAGGCCGGCAAGCTGCGCACCGAATCGCAGCCCTTCGAGCTCGGGCCGGTGATCGACCGCGCGGTGTCGCTGGTGGCGCCGCGCATCTTCGCCAAGGGGCTGCGCTTCTCGATCGACGAGGCGCCCGACCTGCCCTGCCGGCTGCGCGGCGATGCGCTGCGGCTCACGCAGGTGCTGGGCAACCTGCTGTCGAACGCGCAGAAGTTCACCGAGCACGGCGGCGTACAGCTGCGCGTGTGGTGCGACCTGCACGACCTGTGGCTCACGGTGACCGACAGCGGCATCGGCATCGGCCCCGAGCAGATGGAGCGGCTGTTCACGCCCTTCGAGCAGGCCGACTCGTCGACCACGCGACGCTTCGGCGGCAGCGGCCTGGGGCTGGTGATCAGCCGCTACCTGATGGATCTGATGGGCGGCAGCATCGCGGTGCGCAGCCAGCCCGGCATGGGCAGCACTTTCACGCTGAGGCTGCCGATGCTGGAGCCGGAGCCGGTGCCCGAGCTGCAGAAGCAGGGCCGCATCGTGCTGGCCGAGCTGGGCGAGATCGACCATGTGCCCGAGGCGCTGCGCCACCGGGGCTTCGAGGTGGTGAGCGTCAGCACCGCGGTGGCGCTGCGGCAGCACGCGAGCCTGGTGGTGCTGGACATCGATGCGCTGGCCGACGAGCGCCAGCGCGACGCGGCGATCGCTGCCGTGCAGCAGGGCCGGCGGCTGGCGCTGCTGACGCACCCGATGGCCGCCGAGCTGCCGCCGGAGCTGCGCGGGCATGTGGTGCTGCTCGAGCAGCCGCTGCGGGCGCGACACATCGCCGGCGCGCTCTCGCAGCCGGAGCGGCAGCAAACGTCAGCGGAATCCGGCGGCCGGCTGGCCGGCGTGCGCGTGCTGGCGGCGGAAGACAACGAAGTCAACGCACTGGTGCTCGAAGCCATCATGCGCATCGAGGACGCGCAGCTGACCCTGGTGGACAACGGCGAGCGTGCGGTCGAGCAGGTGCGCGAGCACGGCCCGGGCGGCTTCGACCTCGTGCTGACCGACATCCAGATGCCCGTGATGGACGGCTACGACGCCACGCGCGAGATGCTGGCCCTCGACCCCACGCTGCCGGTGATCGGCCTCACGGCGCATGCGATGCCCGAGGAGCGCGACCGCTGCCTCGCGGCCGGCATGGTCGACCACCTGCCCAAGCCGATCGAGGTGGAGCAGTTGGTGGCGGCGGTGCTCAGGCATGCGCGGCCGAACCGCGCTTCAGGGCCGAGAGTCGATCCAAAAAACGCCTGAGCCGCCTTGCCCGTCAATCGAGGTGACAAACGCAGGGCCGCGCGGGGGTTGTGGCCGGGCCGAAAAATCGAACCCATAAGGGGTGTAACTCCTCGCGGCGCCATAGGTGAACTTCATTTCCGGCTGCGTCCAGAGGATGGGGGCGCGCCCCGGGTTGGTAACGCCACACATGGGGCCGGCACTATCCCCGATTTCAGCATTGTTGGGCTCGAAGTGGTATTCAGTGTTGGCCACGTTGCCGACGAGCAGCAAGGTGTGGGAGGTGTCGGCACTGCCCGACAGGTTGGACAGCATGACACCCACCGTGCCGAAGCCTGAGTGCGATTGGATCGCGGTACGGTATCCGGCAAGATCGCCCAGATCACCCGTCAAGTAGCCCGACGCTGCCACCCCGATGCCCGGCGCAGTCACAACCAACCTGCGCAAGAACTGCGATCTGGAAAGATCCCAGTCGATCGAGAACTGAGTGGGCACGGCAGCGTTGCTGTCAACACACTTGAAGCACGGCGGTGCTGTGGCGCCTGTGAACTCAATGGCGGTGGTATTCGTCCTCGCATCGCTCAGCTGCGACAGAAAGCCGGACGGGAAACCGTTGTTCGTCCCAGGCGTGAACAGCGTGTTGTCGTCGATCTTCCAGGTGATCTGGAGGGCCGGCGACTCGGACACTCGGGTGACCAGTCGCCCTCCAAGCACCCAGCCGGCCTGCACCGCAGGATCTCCGCCGTGCTTGAACCCTTCCGTGTACTTCGACTTGTCACACGCTCCCGACTGCGCCGGAGGCTCCGGGAGCCGGAGGGTGCCGTATTGCGCATTGAGCCCCGTGTTTCCGGAGCCGTAGATGCTGGGCGCGTCACCCTGGGCATATAGATACACGGCATCCCAATCCTGCTTCAAAGCGAAGGCCGCCATCACCGTCCCCCATTCGGCCCGATACGGGTATGGCCTGAAGAAGCTGGTCTCATAGATCACGTGCGGTTTCCCCTTCACACGGAAGCCATGCATTGCAGTCGGCATCGCGCCTCCCATGGCCACCGGTATCCACGGCGTCCCTCCAAAACCGCTCGTCTTTGATGACGCCAACGGACTCCGATAGCCGTCCATGCTGGTGGCATCACCCTGCCCGCCGGCGTAGAGCGCCACAGCATTCGGCGCTGTCGAAGTCGCACTGTTCGGCGTGTAGTTGAGACCCGTGTTGAAGATGAATGATTGCACTGCCACGCCGGGACCAAACGTCTTGGCGTTGGCCCTCAGTTCATTCGACGCATCAATGAACGCTTTGCTGACGAAATGCGCGTAGGCCGAGTAGTGAGATGCGAGCCCGTCCTGCGCCGTTGTCGATCCAAAGGTGTTGTAGGAAGAGGCTACCCAGGCAGCGTTCAGTGATTGCTGGGCAATGGCAGGCATCGAAGTGATGCAGCTCTGATCAAGCGAGCATCCGACGAACTGAGACTCGTTGATCAACTCCCACGCACTGACGGCGGGCTCCTCCGCGTAACGCCTCCCGGTATAGGGATTCACGTGGGACAGAAAGTCGGCGTGATGAGCCTTCATCATCGCGCGCCAGTCGCTCGACACGTAAGGTGCGAACGTATAGACCTTGAGCTGTTGCGCGCTGGTGGTGTTGGGCGACACCGGATACTTCAGATTCGTCTCCTGCGCCCATTGGCGCACCACCGCGTTGGGATCTGAAGTCAGGCTGTAGATGCCGACGTTGTGCAACGCCGTCATGTGGATCGAGATATTCGCGGCGTCAAGCTTGGAGACGAGGTAGTCGAACAGATCAAGCTTGGAGCCATCGCCGCGGCTGGCGTTCGGAAAGCCGCGATAAGAGCCGGCGGGGACGTAGAACGTATCCTGTGTTGCCCACAGCCGCAGGCCGGTGTAGCCCAGCGCAGAGATCCGGCTGACGAAGTTGTCAATCTCCACATAAGGTTGGGCCGATGACGTGATCTGACTCAGTTGCACGTTCTCGCCCCAGAACCGGACTCTGGCTGTGCCCCGATAGAAATGTCCTGAGGAGGCGGTGACGTAGTCAGACGACGTGAAGGCCTGCGAAAGGACAGGAACCGCGGTGAGGCTGAGGAGGGCCAGTCGCCTGGCAAGACTGACAACTGTCGACGGACGCATGGAATACATGTGCTCTCCCTTACAAAGCAAGTGAACCCAAAGTCTCTTAGGAACAGCCAGGGGCAAGCACCCCTAGGCTCAGGTCTTTACAGGTAATCGTGCATTCCAGGGCCGGCTGTTTCACCGCTACCATGCGGCCATGTCTTCGCTGGCCGACTTCGCAGGCCTGGTGCTGGCGTTCATCGCACGCCTGATCACCGGAGCCCAGGGGCATTGGCTCGGCTGCCCTCCCAAGGCCGAGCAGCGCATCTACTTCGCCAACCACCAGAGCCACCTCGACTGGGTGCTGATCTGGGCCTCGCTGCCGCGCGACCTGCGCGCGCAGACGCGGCCGATTGCCGCGAAGGACTACTGGACCTCCACGCCCTTCAAGCAGTGGCTCACGACCGCGGTGTTCAACGCGGTCTACGTGAACCGGCAGCGCACCGACGACCAGGATCCCTTGGAGCCGCTGGTCGAGGCGCTGAAGCGCGGCGACTCGCTGGTGATCTTTCCCGAGGGCACGCGCAGCAACAAGGGCGATCCGCAGGCCTTCAAGAGCGGGCTGTACCACCTGGCGCAGCAGTTCCCGCAGGTGCAGCTGATTCCGGCGTGGATCGACAACGTGCAGCGCGTGATGCCCAAGGGCGAGGTCGTGCCGGTGCCCATCCTCTGCAGCGTGACCTTCGGCGCGCCGATGCAGCTGCAGGAGGGTGAGGACAAGCGCGCCTTCCTCGAGCGAGCGCGCAGCGCCGTCATCGGCCTCCGGCCCCACGTGCAATGAAAGCTTTCTTCAAGGCGCTCCGCGCGCTCAACGTGGAACAGCAGGTGGCGCTGCTGTTCGTCATCCTGTTCGGCGTGCTGCTGATCGCCACCGTGGTCTCGGTGATGATCGTGCTGCGCCAGCAGCGGCCCGAGGGCGACGAGGTCACGCTGCGCCTCAAGCGCGACCTGCGCGCGGTGTGGATCAGCGCCACGGTGTTCTGGCTCGCGTGGATGTCGGGCGCGTTCGGCGCCACGGTGCTGTTCGCGCTGATCTCGTTCCTCGCGCTGCGCGAGTTCATCACGCTGATGCACACGCGGCGCGCCGATCACCGCAGCCTGCTGCTGGCCTTCTTTGCGGTGCTGCCGTTCCAGTATGTGCTGGTGGGCAGCCGCAGCTTCGACCTCTTCACGGTGTTCATCCCGGTGTACGCCTTCCTGGCGATCCCGGTGGTGGCCACGCTGGGCGGCGACCCGCATCGTTTTCTCGAGCGCAACGCCAAGATCCAGTGGGGCATCATGGTCTGCGTGTTCGGCCTGAGCCATGCGCCGGCGCTGCTGCTGCTGGACTTCCCGAACTACGCGGGCGGCGGCGCCTTCCTGCTGTTCTTCCTCGTCATCGTGACCGCGATCGCACAGATCGTGCAGGAGCTCGCAACACGCCGCATGCGCCGCCGGCCGCTGGCGCGCCAGATCAGCCGCAGCTTCTCGCTCCATGCGTGGATGCTGGGCGCGCTGGCTGCAGCGCTGGCGGGCGCCTTGCTGTACTGGATCACGCCGTTCAAGGTGGGGCAGGCGCTGGTGATGGCCTTCATCGCGGGGGCCTCGGGCACCTGGGGCGAATTCGTGATGAAGGCGCTGAAGCGCGATGCCCGCGTGCACCACTGGGGCAACCGCGCCAGCGTGACCGGCGCGGTGGGCCTGTTGGACCGGGTGGCGCCGCTGTGCTTCGCGGCACCGGTGTTCTTTCATTCGGTGCGCTGGTATTTCCAGTTGAGCATCTGATGGGTCAACCTTCCTCGCGGGTAGGAGCAGGGCACCCTGCCGGCTCGATCCCGCTCCATCCACAACCGTGGACGACTGACAGATGCGCATCCTAGGCATCGACCCCGGCCTGCAGACCACCGGCTTCGGCATCGTCGAGTGCGAGGGCCCGCGGCTGCACTACGCCGCCAGCGGCACGATCAAGACGGCCGATGCGGCCCGCGGCGACCTGCCGGGCCGGCTGAAGATCATCTTCGAAGGGGTGCGCGAGATCATCGAGCGCTACCAGCCGGAGCAGGCCTCGGTGGAGATCGTGTTCGTCAACGTCAACCCGCAGAGCACGCTGCTGCTGGGCCAGGCGCGCGGCGCGGCACTGGCGGCGCTGGTGTCGGCCAATCTGCCGGTGGCGGAGTACACCGCGCTGCAAATGAAGAAGGCCGTCGTCGGCCACGGCCAGGCACGCAAGGAGCAGGTGCAGGAGATGGTCGCGCGCTTGCTGAAGCTGCCCGGGCTGCCGGGCAAGGACGCGGCCGATGCGCTGGGCATCGCGATCGCACATGCGCATGCGGGGGCTTCGTTCGCCGCGATGAGCCAGAGCACGACGCTGAACCGCCGCACGCACGCGCAATATCGACGCGGAAGAACCTACTGAGCCTCGCGGCTCAGAGCATCATCGCCAGCCGCTCGAGGATCAGCACCGCAAAGAAGCCGAGCCCGGCGATCACCGTCCATTTGACGATCACCACGCCGCGCTTGCGCCAGACGATCTGGCGCGTGCCGGTGTACATCGCAAAGCACAGCAGCCCCGCCACCAGCAGCAGGCCGAAGACGAGGCGGAAGATGGTCATCGCCTCACCATGCGGGGGCCAGCTCGGCCAGGCCCTGCGGCGCCTTCGATTCGTCTTCGAAGGTGACGATCTCGTAGGCGCTGGCGTCGGCCAGCAGCGCGCGCACCAGCTTGTTGTTCAGCGCATGGCCGCCGCGGAACGAGGTGTAGCTGGCCAGCAGCGGATGCCCGGCGAGCGCGAGGTCGCCGATCGCATCGAGGATCTTGTGCTTCACGAACTCGTCGTCGTAGCGCAGGCCCTCGGCATTGAGCACGCGGTAGTCGTCGACGACGATCGCGTTATCCATGCTGCCGCCGAGGGTGAGGCCGCGCGAGCGCATCAGGTCCACATCCTTCGTGAAGCCGAAGGTGCGGGCACGGGCGATCTCGTGCTTGTAGCGGCCCGAGCCCATGTCGAAGCTCACGCGCTGGCCGGTGGCGTCGACCGCCGGGTGGTCGAAGATGATCTCGAAGGCGAGCTTGTAGCCGTTGTACGGCTCCAGGCGCGACCACTTCAGGTTCTTGCCCTCGCCTTCGCGGATCTCCACGGGTTTGAGCACGCGCAGGAAGCGCTTGGGCGCGTTTTGCAGCTCGATGCCGGCGCTCTGCAGCAGGAAGACGAAGGCCGCCGCGGAACCATCGAGGATGGGCACCTCGTCGGCAGTGATGTCGATGTAGAGGTTGTCGAGCCCCAGGCCGGCACAGGCCGAGAGCAGGTGTTCGGTGGTCTGGATCTTGGGCGCTCCGGGGTCTCCGCCGGCGGAGATGGTGGAGGCCATGCGCGTGTCGGAAACCATCTCGGCGCGGGCGGGAATGTCCACCGGGCTCGGAAGGTCGACACGGCGGAACACGATGCCGGTGTCCGGCGGTGCCGGGCGCAGCGTCATTTCCACCTTCTGGCCGCTGTGCAGCCCGACGCCAACGGCGCGGGTGAGCGACTTGAGGGTGCGTTGTTGCAGCATGGGCCGATTGTAGGAAGGCCCGCCATCCCCACGTGCCCGAAAGGACACGCGGGGTGGGACGAAGGAGAAAACCTGGCTACTCAGTCCGCCTGCTTGCGCAGGAACGCGGGGATCTCGATTTCATCCATGCCGTTGCTGGCGAGCGCATCGACCTTGGCCGCGGCCTGCGTGCGGCCGTTGCGCCACACGCTGGGCGTGCTGAGCTGGCTGTAGTCGTGCTGCACCGGGCCGCCGCTGTGCACGGCCTGGTTCAGGATCGGCAGGTTGTCGGTGCCGGTGCGCAGCGCGGCGGCCTGCTGCGGCTGCTGCACGACCGTCAACGGCGCCTGCTGGCGCTTGTTGGCGGGGCTCAGGCCGGTGGCGATCACCGTGACGCGCAGCTGGTCGCCCAGGCTTTCGTCGTAAGCGGTGCCGTAGATCACGTGCGCATCGTCGGCCGCGTAGCGGCGGATGGTGTTCATCGCGTTGCGGCTCTCGCTGAGCTTGAAGGTCGCCTTGCTCGCGGCGATGAGCACCAGCACGCCGCGCGCGCCGGAGAGGTCGATGCCTTCCAGCAGCGGGCAGGCCACGGCCGCGTCGGCGGCCTTGGTCGCGCGGTCGGGGCCGCCGGCCTGCGCCGTGCCCATCATCGCCTTGCCGGGCTCGCTCATCACCGTCTTCACGTCTTCGAAGTCGACGTTCACGAGGCCGGGGATGTGAATGATGTCGCTGATGCCGCCGACGGCGTTCTTCAGCACGTCGTTCGCGTGCGCGAAGGCTTCTTCCTGCGTGACGTCGTCGCCCATCACCTCGAGCAGCTTCTCGTTCAGCACGACGATCAGCGAGTCGACGTTGGCTTCCAGCTCGGCCAGGCCGGCATCGGCCGCCTTCATGCGGCGGTTGCCTTCGAACTCGAAGGGCTTGGTCACCACGCCCACCGTGAGGATGCCCATCTCCTTGGCCACGCGCGCGATCACCGGCGCGGCGCCGGTGCCGGTGCCGCCGCCCATGCCGGCGGTGATGAACAGCATGTGCGCGCCCTCGATGGCGTTGCGGATGCGGTCCACCGCCTCGTCGGCCGCGGCCTTGCCGGCCTCGGGCTTGGCGCCCGCGCCCAGGCCGGTCTGGCCGAGCTGGATCAGGTGCGTCGCCGTGGAGCGGTTCAATGCCTGCGCGTCGGTGTTCGCGCAGATGAACTCCACGCCTTGCACGCCCTGCTTGATCATGTGGTCGACCGCGTTGCCGCCGCCGCCACCGACACCGATCACCTTGATCTGCGTGCCTTGGTCAAACTCCTCGATCATTTCGATAGCCATGGTGCACCTCTCCTTCGTCAATATGTGCAGTTGCCGTTGATTCACTACGTCGCTTGTCACGGGGCTTCGTCAAACCCCTGCCCAACCGGGCTTCATGTCGAGCCCGTTCATCAGAAATTCCCCAGAAACCAGTCCTTCGCGCGGCCGAACAGGGTCTTGACCGACCCCGCCTGCTGCGCGACGCGATGGCCGCGCACGCGCGCCAGCCTCGCCTCTTCGAGCAATCCCATCACGGTCGCGGCGCGCGGGCTCGCGACCATGTCGTGCAGCGCGCCGCCGTAGGTCGGGATGCCCTTGCGCACCGGCTTCAGGAAGATGTCTTCCGCCAGCTCGACCATGCCCGGCATCACCGCCGAGCCGCCCGCGAGCACGATGCCCGACGACAGCAGCTCCTCGTAGCCCGACTCGCGGATCACCTGGTGCACCAGAGAGAAGATCTCCTCGACCCGCGGCTCCACCACGCCGGCCAGCGCCTGGCGGCTCAGCATGCGCGGCGCGCGGTCGCCCAGGCCCGGCACCTCGAGCTGCTCGCTCGGGTCGGCCAGCAACTGCTTGGCCACCGCGTACTCGACCTTGATCTCCTCTGCATCCTTGGTCGGCGTGCGCAGCGCCATCGCGATGTCGCTGGTGATCAGGTCGCCGGCGATCGGGATCACGGCCGTGTGGCGGATCGCCCCATCGGTGAAGATCGCCACGTCGGTGGTCCCGGCGCCGATGTCGACCAGGGCCACGCCGAGGTCCTTCTCGTCGTCGGTGAGCACCGCCGCGCTGCTGGCGCTGGGATTCAGCACCAGCTGCTCCACCTCGAGCCCGCAGCGGCGCACGCACTTGATGATGTTCTCGGCGGCGCTCTGCGCGCCGGTCACGATGTGCACCTTGACCTCGAGCCGGCCGCCGCTCATGCCGATCGGCTCCTTGACCTCGTGGCCGTCGATCACGAACTCCTGCGGCTCCACCAGCAGCAGCTTCTGGTCGTTGGGGATGTTGATCGCCTTGGCCGTCTCGACCACGCGCGCCACGTCGACCGGCGTGACCTCCTTGTCGCGCACGATCACCATGCCGGTGCTGTTCTGCCCGCGGATGTGGCTGCCGGTGATGCCGGTGTACACGCGCGTGATCTTGCAGTCGGCCATCATCTCGGCCTCTTTCAAGGCCTGCTGGATGGATTGCACGGTGGCATCGATGTTGACCACCACGCCGCGCTTCAGGCCATGCGACGAGGCGGTGCCGATGCCGGCCACGCGCAGGTCGCCGGTGGGCAGCACTTCGGCCACCACCGCCATCACCTTGGCGGTGCCGATGTCGAGCCCGACGACCAGATCCTTGTATTCCTTCGCCATTGCGATCCTCAGTTCCTTCTTGCCTTCGTGCCAGGGGCTGGCAATGTCGTTGTGATGCCCTTCAACTTCACCGCATAGCCATCGGCATGGCGCAGATCGGCATAGGCGAGCGGACGCTGGAAGCGGTCGGTCACCTGGGCCAGCGTGCGCAGGAAGCGGTCGGTGCGCGCCAGCACCTCGGCCTCGTCGCCGCGGCCGAGCTCGATCTCGGCGCCGGTGTCCAGGTCCACATGCCATGAGCCGCGGCTCGACAGCGTCAGCGTGTCGACATTCGCATCCAGCTTCTGGCTGAACAGCGGCTGCAGCCGCTGGTACATCGCGAGCACGCGGGCCGAGCTGCCATCGGGGCCGGCCAAGGTGGGCAGGCCGTCGTCTTCCACGTCGCCGATGTTGGCCTCGAAGACATCGCCCTCGGTGTCGACCAGCTTCTCGTTGCCGTCGTCTTCCTGCCAGATCGCCGCCGGCCTGTGCTCCAGCAGCTGCACGCGCAACGCGCCGGGCCACACACGGTGCACCACCGCACGCCGCACCCACGGCACCGACTCGAAGGCGGCTCTCGTCTTCGCGAGATCCATCGTGAAGAAGTTGCCGGCCAGCCGGGGCGCGGCGTTCGCGCGGATCGTGCTGATGCTGTTGCGGCTCAGCTCGCCCTCGAGCTTGATCGCGCGGATCGCGAACACCGGCAACCGCGCCAGCCACAACAGGCCGGCGACGAGCAGCGCCACGCCCACCAGCGCGAACAACGCGTTGGCGAGCGCATTCATCAGCCGGATGTCGACCGGCAATGAGGGCGAGGCGCTGGCGGCGTAGGCGCTCATGACCTCAGGCCTGCTCCTTCTTCACCGGGGAGTCCAGCGCGGCATCGGCCAGCAGCATCACGCACAGCTGCTCGTAGCTGATGCCGATGGATCGCGCCGACTTCGGCACCAGCGAATGGCTCGTCATGCCGGGGGATGTGTTCATCTCCAGCAGGAAGGGCTTGCGATCCTTGGCGCGGATCATCAGGTCGGCCCGGCCCCAGCCGCGGCAGCCGAGCGCGCGGTAGGCCTGCACCACCAGGCGCTGGATCTCGCGCTCCTCGGCCTCGGGCAGGCCGCTGGGCACGAGGTACTGCGTGACATCGGTGAAGTACTTGTTCTGGTAGTCGTACTGGCCTTCGGGCGCGACGATGCGGATCACCGGCAGCGCGCGCGCGCTGGCGCCTTCGCCCAGCACCGGGCAGGTCACCTCTTCGCCTTCGATGAATTCCTCGCACAGCACGTCGGGGTCGTACTGGGCCGACAGCTTCACCGCATCGGCCATCTCGGAATAGCCGCGCACCTTGGTGATGCCGATCGACGAGCCCTCGCGCGGTGGCTTCACGATCAGCGGCAGGCCCAGGTCGTCGGGAACGGTGCGGATGCGCTCGTGCGACTGGTCATCGGGCGCCAGCCAGGCATAGCGCGGCGTCGGCAGGCCCTCGGCGAGCCAGATGCGCTTGGTCATCACCTTGTCCATCGCCAGCGCCGAGGCGAGCACGCCCGAGCCGGTGTAGGGGATGCCGAGCAGCTCGAGCGCGCCCTGCACCGAGCCGTCTTCGCCATGGCGGCCATGCAGCGCGATGAAGCAGCGCTGGAAGCCCTCGCGCTGGAGGTCGTCGAGCGGGCGCTCGGCCGGGTCGAAGGCATGCGCATCGACGCCTTGCGACTGCAGCGCGGCCAGCACGCCGCCGCCCGACATCAGCGAGACCTCGCGCTCGGCCGAGCTGCCGCCCATCAGCACGGCCACCTTGCCCAGCGCCTTCACGTCGATCGTGTTCATGCGTCGGCTCCCTTCAGCATTTCAACCACCTTCGCCGGCACGCCGCCGATCGAGCCCGCGCCCATCGAGATCACCACGTCGCCGTCGCGCACCTGCTGGGCGATGGTCTGCGGCAGTTGGCCGATCTCGTCGACAAACACCGGATCGACCTTGCCGGCCACGCGCAGCGCGCGCGCGAGGCTGCGGCCGTCGGCCGCGACGATCGGCGCCTCGCCGGCCGCGTACACCTCGGTCAGCAGCACCGCATCGGCGGTGCCCATCACCTTGACGAAATCCTCGAAGCAGTCGCGCGTGCGGGTGTAGCGGTGCGGCTGGAAGGCCAGCACCAGGCGCTTGCCGGGGAAGGCGCCGCGCGCGGCCGCGATCACCGCGGCCATCTCGACCGGGTGATGGCCGTAGTCGTCGATCAGCGTGAACGTGCCGCCGCCCTGCGCGGCCGACACCGGCAGCTCGCCATAGCGCTGGAAGCGCCGGCCCACGCCGGTGAATTCGGCCAGCGCCTTGATGATCGGCGCATCCGGCAGCTCCAGCTCCGTGGCCACCGCGATCGCGGCCAGCGCATTGCGCACGTTGTGCTCGCCCGGCAGGTTCAGCGTGATCTCGATGTCGGGCAGCACCACGCCGTTGCGGCGCTGCGCGGTGAAGCGCATCTGCCCGCCAGGCAGCGCCTGCACGTTGACCGCCCGCACCTGCACGTCGTCGCCCAGGCCATAGGTGATCACCGGCCGCGACACCAGCGGCACGATCGACTTCACACCGGGATCGTCGCCGCAGAGGATGGCCGCGCCGTAGAACGGCATGCGGTGCAGGAAGTCGACGAACGCATGCTTCAGCTTCGCGAAGTCATGGCCGTAGGTGTCCATGTGATCGGCGTCGATGTTGGTGACGACCGAGAGCACCGGGTTCAGGTTCAGGAACGAGGCATCCGACTCATCGGCCTCGACGACGATGTAGTCGCCCGAGCCGAGGCGCGAGTTGGCGCCGGCGCTGTTGAGCTTGCC
>Ga0207706_10001676_pt1 | contig 21873 bp, 16 predicted proteins | sample KBSC53metaG_FD_184318 | JGI IMG/M metagenome (GOLD analysis project Ga0207706, IMG submission 184318) | Corn rhizosphere microbial communities from Kellogg Biological Station, Michigan, USA - KBS C5-3 metaG (SPAdes) (version 2) | ecosystem: Host-associated > Plants > Roots > Rhizosphere > Soil ... | reverse complement strand
TCCCCAACTTCGCAATGTGGGAATCAAAAAAAATAACGCTTGCCATTGTTTTCTTTCACATCATCCTGGTCATGAATGACGCCTTTATACGACGATTTAATTCGATGATTCACTTTTCCCCGTCTTTGCCTGATTCTTGACAATTTTTTGATAAACTACTAAGTAAATGATTGGTTATCCACGGTAAACTTTCGATTGTTAAGAAAATATAAGAATGTAATTTCATAAAATCCAGTCGGTGGCAGGATTTTTTCTTTTATTAGCAAAATAATTTAATCAACAGTCTATGAAAACAAAAAACATCTTATTCATTCTATCGTTTTTTCTTGCGGTCATTTCAGTTTCGTCCTGTAAAAAAGAAGGCAAGACAGCACCCGTTCGTTTTTTGCTGACTGATAAGCCGGCCGCTTATGATTCAGTGAATGTTCATATCGTCGCCATCAACGTGCAGCTCAACCACGATGATGCAGCATGGATACCCATCAATACCAAAGACAGCATTTATAATTTGTTGGATCTCCAAAATGGCATAACTACCTTAATTGCACAGGACACAATACCAGCAGGAGTGTTACAACAAGTACGTTTTGTCCTGGGCGACGGTAATAAGGTGGTCGTCAATGGCATTTCTTATCCTTTAGCTACACCAAGTGCCGAAGAATCGGGTTTAAAGATCAAGATAGGCCAGGCACTGAATGAAACACTCAACACTTTTACACTTGACTTTAACGTTGCACTTTCTATAAATGAAGAAAATGGCGCGTATAAACTTCACCCGGTTATACAAATGAAATGAGATCGTAGCCGTTGCTAACCATTCTTAAAAACCTTCAATTCACCGCTCGAAACCCACTCATGCCAATGCTACTACCTGTAAAAGGTAGTAGCATTTTTTTCTACGCCGACCAAAAAATGATTGTTTGTCTATCTTTTTAGCGGGAATATGTTTTTGCTATTTTTCTCTGAACAATTCTGCCATTAAACTCTATTCTTAAAATATAAATGCCGGCAGGCAAAATATCCGTATTATCAATGGCTATGCTGTTTGATCCATTATTAATATTGAACTCGTTTCGTTTCACGATCTTCCCCCGTAGATTGATCAGGTCAATATTTGCTTTCCCATTTAGGGAAGTGGTCACTTCAAAACGAAGCTTTTGATCAAATGGATTTATCACAGTTACCACCATCGACTCTTCCATCCTTCCATTTAATTGAACAATGCGGCTATACTTGATGGCACCTTTATCATCTGTGATCTTCAGACGATAGTAGACAATGCTTTGAATCGTATCTGGGTCAGCAAATGAATAAAGATTTATATCCCGGCCGTCGTTATAACTATTGAGCGATCCAATAGCATTGAAGATCCGCCCGTCTGAACTTTTCTCAATGCCGAACTGCAGGGATTCATCCTCTTTGGTCGTGGTCCAGTTTAGCTGTGCCTTATTACCAACTAATTTTCCTGAAAATGAAAGTAGTTGTGTGTTTAAAAGAGGCCCGCAATAGATTACATTTAAGGTGATAACTGTGGATTGTGAAAAAGCACAACTCACGTTGTTAAGGTTAGCGGGTGTAGTTGCAATAACGGTTCTGAATTTTGTTCCGCTATCAGGTTTATTGACCAGGATCGTTGGATGTGCCACTGTATATTCCCAATCTCCACCCGATAATGTTGGTGTCGTAGGACCACCGGCGGGACCATCGTCTACCCACGTTAATCCATTATCAGTACTCTTTTGCCATTTGTAATAAGTATAGTTATTGAAAAATGATCTTACTGTAGTACTCATGTCCACAATATTTCCCTGGCAGATCATCGGGTTGGGCGAAGGCAGCAAAGTGAGGTTAGGGGTACACGTTGCAACTGAGATATCATCGAGTGCCCAGTCATTTCCGCCTCCACCCGGTGCGTTATTAAAAAATTTCACTGTAAAACTGTCTTGCGTTGGTCCTGTCACAACAGTAAAACCTTTTTTTACCCATGTGCCGGTATAAAGAAGATTTCCCGTTGTGTAATAGCTGATGTTATCAACGTTGAAAGTGATATTAGGAGCAACCCCGGAAGAGTCACCGGGACGTGTTGGAATGTAACCTGCACCCTGGCTGGCGCCCTTTCCGTTGGAATCGCATCCGCATTTAGAGCAAATATTCCTGATCCAGCATGAGATCTCATAGTAGGTATTTGGACAAAGACCTTTAATGGTTTGCTGAAATGCCGAGTCAATTCGATATGCAGCATTGATCACCAGCATGTACCCGGCATTTGGATTTGCAACTGTATCAGCCGCAGGGTTACCAAGAGTGGGGGAAGCAGCACCGGTATGGTCGCCTATGATATCCCAAACCTGGAACACACGGTGAGTGGGAGCACTCAGGTCAGGTTTTGCCCATGTATTCAGAGTCGTGTATGCATTATTAGCACTTGTATTGTTAGCAACTCCATAGAAATAGTCGTTGGGCATGTTGTTAGTGAAAATATTGTAAGTGTATCCGGGAGGCACATTCGCCGAGGTTCCGCGATTACGCGGTTTTCCCGATCCAAATGTGCCGTTAAATTCAGTACCGATAGCATTCGCTCCAACAGTATTGGAACATATTCCATAGTTCGGATAGATCATCAACCTGTTAATGGGAAACGTAAATGTTTGCAAGGCAGCTGCTCCGCTTTTGTATGTCATTGATCCGCCGCCAATGTTTACAATTGTTCCATAAGCAGCTGTCACACGCACACGAAATGAGGCCACCATGATACATGTACCTCCAAAAAAAGAAGGTTTGTTGGTATTAGCTATCCTTCCTCTTCTAAATGCTGTAGCCGGACCAGCAGTTGGAACATATCCCAGGTTAATACGAATATTTGCCCCGGTTTTGTATCCGCAATCATCACCGAATACATCAGTAAATTGCTTGTAGATCTTTCCTTCATTGGTTAAGACCCCGATGGTTCCTGGTAGATACGCCGTTCCTGCCGGAACCGCATCAAAATAACCACAGCTGTCATAAGTGCCCGAACGTACAACAAATGATGCTCTTATTTCAAGAGTGTCGCCTGGCTCAACAGTTCCTCCATTGATACCCTTTGTGACATTAACAAAGCTTTTACCGAAGTCGATGTTTTGGGCTGATGCAGAGCACAAGCTCAGCGAGAAAAATAATAAGGGATACATGTATATCCGCAATGAATTTAAGCAGTGTAGATTAGTCTTCATAGGCAGTGTTTTTTTTCAAGGACAATTAAAAGTACACTCACTGTGTTGTGGTATCAATAGATAATTTCATAAGATAATTTTATTGATTTATTACTATAACTGCTATGGTAAAACTTCCTTATTAGCTTTAAATACTCATCATTAATTGTTGATTTTAAGATGCTCATGGAGTAGTGAAAGTTTTCTGTTGCTTTGAATAAAAACGACGAACAGAGTATGCATCAATTGAAAACCCAAGTTCGTAACTTGCACCTTCAATTTTTTTTATGAATTCTACTGAGACGGCAACTTTTGGCACTGGTTGTTTCTGGTGCACTGAAGCGATATTTAAAGAATTAGAAGGAGTGATCTCTGTTATGCCGGGATATTCAGGCGGACAAACTGTAAATCCCACCTATAAAGAAGTTTGCAGCGGAGAGACGGGCCATGCAGAATGTACACAAATTGTCTTTGATCCTTCAAAAATCTCTTACGATGAATTGCTGGAAGTTTTTTTCAAGGTTCATGATCCTACTTCATTGAACAGGCAGGGCAACGACGTAGGCACACAGTACCGCAGCGTGATATTTTATCACAATGATGAACAAAAGAGATTAGCCGGGAAATACAAAACGGAATTGGACCGAAGCGGTGCTTATGATAAGCCCATTGTTACGCAGATTGTGCCTATGGAAAAATTTTATCCTGCTGAAAATTATCATCATGATTATTATGAATACAATAAGGATAAAAATCCATATTGCGCGGTAGTGGTGAGACCCAAGCTGGAGAAATTCAGGAAAGTATTCAGTGAAAAACTAAAAATGAAAAGAGTAAGTTAGTCTCTTAACAGGCTAATGAGTTTTTTGATCGCTGCCGATCTTTATCGTGACCACCTTACTGGAATCAGCGCTTCCATCTTTACCGGTTAATTTTAAGCGATAAAAATAAGTTGCATTTTGAGGAACTTTGTCCGTGTATCTAAGAGCCGGAATATTAATATCCTCTGTTATAAAGAAATAAGCTATCGGTTTAAAGTCATTTGATTTATCAGCCCTTTCAAGAATGCATTGATCAAGACCAGCTATTGTTTCAAATCTCCAGTTCAATTTTACCTGCTTGTCAGACGACACGCCATCAAAGTTCAGGAGTTTTGGTAGAGATTGCTTCCCGGTTACGGTGTAGTTGATTTGCTGAAAATAGTTACTGCTATCAGGTACTTGTCCAAAAACAAGAATAAAATACAAGCTAAGAAGCACGAGTAAAATAGCCCTGTAAATAATTAATCTGAATCCATTCGCTTTCATGAGCACGCTTTTTTAGTTTAAGCAATTACGAACGGCTTTTACAGGAAATTTTTTCAGATTTTTTTAAGGGATTTGGAGTACGGTATGAAGAAGAAATCTACCGCTAAAATAGTGGTCATCTTTTAATTATGCAAACAGTAAAAACACGAAGCTCCTTATAACCATCGTACCACTGCAAATCAGGCATTTACGAACCAAAAAACCTTCATCGTCACTTGTCGCTCTTAAAAACGTTTCTAAGTTCCAGCAAATTCAGGCCATTTACATTAAAGTTTTTTATCTCCGGCTGTATAAAATGGATCCATTCATCATACCAAAGAGGCACCACGGGCGCATCGTTTATCATCACCTGGTCTGCCTCCCTGTAAAGTTCATAGCGCAAGCTGTCATTGGTTTCAGTCAATGCCTTTTCAAACAATTCATCAAACTCAGGATTTTTATAACGTGTATAATTTGGCGGCGCGGGATTTTTAGAATAAAAAACAGATAAATAATTCTCTGCATCGGGATAATCTGCGATCCAGCTCCCGCGAAAAAATAATGCTCTCGAATTAGATGTTAATTCCAGCAGCAGAGATTTTTGTACCACTTCAACTTGCACAGGAATCCCGGCTTCTTCCAATTGCTTGGCAATAAATCCAGCCAGGTCAGAATAATTTGGAATGGTCAGCAATTTAATCACAGGTAAGCCATTTCCATCGGGAAACCCAGCTTCATTCAATAGTTGTTTTGACTTTACCGGATCATAATAATAACCTTTCACTTTTGCAGAGTCAAAAGAAGGAAGTCCGTCAGGAACAAATCCCGATTCGGCCGGAATGCCCAAAGAGTTTCTCAAATAAAGGATCATTTTTTTTCGATCAAACCCATAATTGATCGCCTGCCTGATCTTCTTCAACTTTATTGGTGAATTTTTTACAAGTGGATTCGCAGTATCTACTAACATTCCGAGATATTCAATATTTAAGTAGGGATGTGTTTGCAAAACAATTTTGCCTTCCCAGTTTTTTCTCAACTGTCCCGTCTTCGTAAGCACTTCATCTTTAAACGATGATTCAATATCATTAATAAAATCAATTTGCTTTTGCCTGAATAATAAAAATTCTGTGGCCTTACTGTCGTAAAAACTCACCTTGATCCCATCCAGATAAGGCAGGCGTTTACCCGCACTATCCTTTTCAAAATAGTTTTTATTTTTTTTGAGGATCAAAGCCTGCCCTTCATCCCATGCAACAAAACGAAAGGGTCCTGTGCCTACGGGATGTCGCCTGAACTCATTTCCATATTTTTCTACTGCTTCCTTTGGGACTATAGAACAGTATTGCATTGACAAGATGCCGAGGATGGGCATGTATGGCCGAACAAGCTTTATTTGAAAAGTACTATCGTTAATTGCTTTAAAGCCATTTACCGAATCCACTTTGCTATTAAATATCCAGGCTCCGGGGCTTGCCGTTCGTTTATCAATAATACGCCTGAGACTATATTCAACATCTTTTGCAATCAACCTTCTTCCTCTTCCATTTTCAAAAACATCATCATTATGAAAGAAAACATCGCTACGAAGATGAAAAGTGTAAGTAAGCCTGTCACCAGAGATCTCCCAGCTTTTTGCCAGTGAAGGAACAGTATTTAAATCCTGGTTTACTTCAACCAACGTGTTATACAGTTGATGCACCGCCCACATAATGGACTGGTTTTTTGCAAAGGCAGGGTCGAGCGATGCAATGCCCGTTTGTTCATTGTAGTGAAAAATGTTTTTATCGGTTTCATGCTTTCCTGAACAAGAAATAAGGAACAAGGCATAAAGGACGAGGCACAAATAACCAGTAACCAAAGACCAGAAACCAGTCCTTACGGACACCTTTGAAGAAATTTTTGTTAAGTGGCTCATGAAATAGAATATCCCGGCCTAATTTAGCGAAGTATTCTTAACTCAGACACATGAAGAAACTGTTTTTGATTCTAACAAGTTATTCGTTATTGGCCGTTCAGTGCACTGCACAACCTCTCAGTCAAAAAGGAAAATTTACTCGCCAGGATACATTGCGCGGAAGTATAGGACCCGAAAGAGAGTGGTGGGATGTATTACATTACGATATACATGTAACTCCTGACTACGAGAACAAGTCGATCACCGGTGAAACAACAATACAGTATAAAATTATTAAAGATAAATATTCTGACTACCTTCAGATCGATCTGCAACAGCCTCTGAAAATTGATACGATCTATTATGACGGCAAACTTTATATCAATTATCCCCGCAAGCCATACTACAATGAAGGCAATGTATGGCATGTTCCATTGCCAAAAGCCCCAAAAAATTCTGTTCATTCCATCAGTATTATTTATCACGGTAACCCACGCATAGCAAAAAACCCACCATGGGATGGAGGATGGATATTTACAAAGGATGCAGAAGGGAGACCCTGGATGACCGTGGCCTGCCAGGGACTTGGAGCCAGCGTATGGTACCCGTGTAAAGATCATCAAAGTGATGAACCGGATAACGGGGCCAGTTTAAGTATCACGGTTGATAGTTCATTAGTAGCGGTCGGGAATGGAAGATTGAAGGAGAAAAGATCAAATGATGGAACGACAACATGGACCTGGGAAGTGAAAGATCCGATCAATAATTATAATATCATTCCTTACATTGGAAAATACGTCACGTGGCACGAAGATTATAATGGAGAAAAAGGAAAGCTGGATTGTGACTATTGGGTATTGGACTATGACCTGGAAAAGGCAAAAAAGCAATTTACACAGGTTGATGACATGCTGAAATGTTTTGAATACTGGATGGGACCCTACCCTTTTTACGAAGATGGATATAAGTTGGTAGAAACTCCTCATTTGGGAATGGAACATCAAAGCGCCGTTGCCTATGGAAATAAATTTATGAACGGGTATTTAGGAAGAGACCTGTCCGGCAGCGGGTGGGGTAATAATTGGGACTACATTATTGTTCATGAAAGCGGGCATGAATGGTTTGCCAATAATATTACAAGCAATGACATTGCCGATATGTGGATACACGAAGGCATTACAGATTACTCTGAGACGCTTTTTGTACAATGCAAGTCAGGTAAAGACGCTGCTAATGCTTACACGCAGGGATTGAGAAGAACGATAAGAAATGATAAACCGATCATTGGACCTTATGGAGTGAACCAGGAAGGAAGTGGCGATATGTACAACAAGGGAAACAATATCATGCACATGGTCCGCCAGGTCATTGATAATGATTCTACATTCAGAAATATATTAAGAGGTTTAAATGAAACTTTCTATCATAAGACGGTTGACTCAAAGGACATAGAAAATTATATCATCAAAAGATCAGGAAAGGATCTTTCAAAGTTGTTTGATCAATATTTAAGAACTACACAGGTCCCGGCATTAGAGTATAAGATCGAGGGTGAAAAGCTTTTATATCGCTGGACAAATTGTATTAGTGGTTTCAACATGCCTGTTAAACTTGCCAACCCGGATCAATGGCTCAGCCCAGGCACTGATTGGAAAGAAACCAGGTTAACTGCTGCGATGAAGAATGATTTCCAGGTTGACAATAATTTCTACATCACTGTAAAAAAAGTTGAGTAGAAACACAATGTGCAAAACCTTACTGACAATTTTATGTGCTTCCCGAATTATCGGGACATATTTGCACAACTCTCCCCTACCGGGATAAGCAAATTGAAGCATGAGTAATATTCGCCGGCAAAGTATCATTTCATCGGTTGTGATCTATCTTGGCTTTACCATCGGCTTATTGAATATTTATTTATTCACAAGGCAAGGCTTATCTGCAAATGATCATTTTACGGATGCCCAATTTGGACTGTACAACGCCTTTATTGCCGTAGCCACGACCATGATGGCGTTTGCGAACCTGGCCATGCCTTCCTACATCTACAAATTTTTCCCGTATTATAAAGATCACCTGGCCCCTAAAAAAAATGACCTGATCACATGGGCGCTTGTAGTGAGTAGCATTGGCTATTCACTTGTTTTCGTTGCAGGAATTGTTTTTAAAGATCTTGTTGTCCGGAAATACATTGAACATTCACCCGAGATCGTCATTTATTATAACTGGATCTTTATTCTCGGTTACGGCCTGATGATCTACACGGTACTGGAGGCTTTTGCCTGGCAGTTTCATAAGTCAATCCTGACAAATTTCCTTCGCGAAGTTCAATGGCGCATATTTACAAAGGTTTTCATTTTATTATTCCTGTTTGGTGTTATTCGTGATTATGGTCTTTTCATAAAATTGTTTTCCTTTACCTATCCCGCTATTGCTGTAATACTTTTCCTGTATCTCGTCTTCACAAAAAAAATTCATTTTACATTCCGGATCAGTAAGGTCACGAAAAGGTTTTTTAAAAGCATTCTGCGGTTATGTTCATTTGTCTATGTAGGCTCACTCATTTTTACCATTTCACTGGTTTTTGATTCACTGGTTATCGGTGCTGTGCTGAATGATGCCCTGGCCAAATTGGCCGTATACTCATTAGCGCAAAATATTGCTAACATTATACAAGCTCCGCAACGAGGGATCATTTCTGCATCCATTGCGCATTTATCAAAAGCCTGGAAAGAGAAGAAAATGGAAACGATTCAAAAGATCTACCAGCGATCTTCGATCAACCAATTGGTTTTTTCCTGCGGGTTGTATGCTCTGATCACTCTAAATTTTATCGACGCCGTAAATACTTTTCATTTAAAGGAGAGTTATCTCAATGGATTTTATGTTTTTATTTTACTAGGGATTACAAAGATCGTGGACATGGGCACCGGCGTCAACTCTCAGATCATCGGTACATCTACATACTGGCGTTTTGAATTCATCAGCGGCATTATTTTATTATCTGTCATGCTTCCTTTGAACTATATATTTACCAAACAATATGACATTGTCGGAACGGCAGCGGCCGGTCTTATTTCTATTACCGTCTATAATCTTATCCGTATCATTTTTCTCTGGAAAAAATTCAATTTGCGTCCCTTCACTTTGCAATCACTCTATACTATTCTTTTCGCCGGTGCTTGTTTTGGTATAGGTTATTTTCTATTTCAAAATATGCATGGGTTAGCGGGCCTTTTTTTAAGAAGCAGTGTTTTCTGCATTCTGTACGGTACAGGTGCAGTTTATCTCAAGCTTTCACCTGACATAATACCAGTTTGGAACTCTTTCAAAAAAAGAATTGGCCTCAGGGTTTGAGGGAGACAGAAGAATTATTATTCATTTTTGTTACCCTGCCAGCGGCGATAAAATGTTTTACATAATAAGGTTCAAACATGTCACTGATCATAACACCGGAAACAGAAGCATGAACAAATTTATTGTTCTGAAGATAAATACCTACATGAGAAACGCCGCCCCGGGTATTAAAAAATAAAAGATCCCCTTCCTGCAATTCTGTTCTTGAGATACGACGGGTTACCTTATACTGGTCTTTTGCCATACGTGGAAGAGTGACCGCAAATGCGGAGAGGAAAACGGTTTGAACAAACGCAGAACAATCAATTCCATCTTTTGTAGTACCACCCAGTTTATAACGCGTGCCATACCAATCATCAATATTCTGATAAAGTTGAATATTTTGAATCTGCTCCACTTCAGTATTCAGCAACAGGGCATATTTGAACTGAAGGGCAGAAGCTTTTTCAATTTCAACCGGTTTGCTATCGCGGGAGATATCATCGGACCTTACAGATCGAGTTCCCGATGTATGTACTTCTTTTTTTACTTCTTTGGCTTCTAAACTCGCATCGCCTGAGGAAGAAATATCAAGAAATTTTACTTCCTTCTTATCGTCAGAACCACTTTGGGCCGGAGTTTGTTTACTATTTGTTGTTGATAATGGCTTAAGACTGGTACAGCTCACTAAAAAAATAGTGACCGCAAATGCAGCTAAAATCTTTCTTAACATACCTGGTACCCTTTTTAGATGCCCGCCCCCTGGAAAGCCCGTCCTGAGCGGAATGGCAAATGTATAATTGTTTTCCTAACCCGTCAATTTTAAACGAAAATTATCTGCAAAAATTACGTCTTGAGTCCTTAAAATCAGCTGAAAAAACTGGAACCTAGTTACTTAGGACTTAAACCCGGATTTAGTTGCACTATGAGTTTATTTTTTTTAACATTGTCTTATTGCCATGCGGAAATTATTTTCAATTATCGTCTTAATTTTTTTATTCGGGTGCCATTACCCGGAAAGCAGGATCGTTTCTGACGACATAACTGAAAACAAAGATTCTCTCCCCCAAAAAGAATTAGCAGAACTATTTATTTCCGTCAAAACCGTCGCTTCCGTTAGTGGCTCACCACACTATTCAAATATAATTTTCGAAAAAAAGGAAGCTTTGAATTCAGCTCCCGGTACCAAGTCGGTATTGTTCAATACAAGCGGTACAAAATTATACGCAATGAATCTTGAAGGCATGAGTGTGTATGAATTTGAGCAATCGACAAGAAAGATACTCAGGGAATTCAAATTCAGACCCACCAAAGGAATGGGCTGGGATTATGATGGAGATACCGCTATTGTTTCATACGAGGAAAAACCCGTAGAAGCCTGTTTTTCCAATAATGATAAAATACTCTGGGTTTCTCTTCACAATGCAGGAGGAGTAGTTCCAATCATGGTTGATTCATTTCAATTGTATCCCAAAAAGCCTGATTCAATTCTGACCAAACACATTACCCTGGTTTACCCGGGGTCATCACAAACGGATTCTTTTGACGCACCATTAATAAAAACAGGGAAAACACCAAAGGTGATCACCAAAACTGCCGATGATAAGAATTTGTTAGTGAGTAACTGGCATTCCTATACTATTAGTGTTCTTGAACTAAATCCGGATCAATATCCCTATGCTAAGGTAATAAACAGGATCCCTGTCTCCTCAATTCCCCGCGGTATTGCTGTCGATGACAGAAACAGTAAATCGTATGTAGCAATAATGGGGGGTGCAAGTATTACAGTACTGAACAATTGGGTTTGGCAAAAGGAAGATGATCTTCAGGTGGCATCCAACCCCCGCCATATAGTCATGGACACCAGTGGAAGACTGTTTGTCTCGTACAACAAACTGGCACAAATTGCATGCATCGATGCAGAAACGGGAAAAACGCTGTTTACTGCACCTACTCATACGCAACCGCGAACCATTGCGCTCTCAAAAAACAAACAATTTTTATTTGTTACCTGTTATAATGGGAATATGGTGGATATTTTTAAAATCAATAAGAAAGGGTTTAAGAAATTGTATTCCATCGAATGCAAAGGGAAACCGGTTGGTGTGGATATCTTTGAAGACAATGATAAACTGGAAGCATGGGTTTGTACATATACCAACGGAGCTATAAACATTCTGACTTTTAAGAAAAGTTATTAACCACCGGCTTCTGCATTGAGTTTATTAGCACATTTGCAATTCTGCGTGATCGCAGGTTAACTTATGAAATTTTCTCACTTACACGTACATACACAATTCTCTCTCTTAGACGGAGCGGCTTCTATCCAGGCACTTTATAAAAAAGCGATTGCCGATGGTATGCCGGCCCTGGCCATCAGTGATCATGGAAACATGTTTGGTGTTTTTGAATTTGTGGCAGAAGCGTACAAACACAAGGATGAAAATGGAAAACTGAAAGTAAAACCGATCGTCGGATGTGAATTTTATATTACAACAGATCGGCTTCGTAAAACATTCTCCAAAGAAGAAAAAGATCCGCGCCATCACCAGATACTGCTCGCAAAAAATGAAAAAGGCTACCGCAATCTTGTAAAGCTTACTTCTCTTGGTTTTATTGAAGGAATGTACAGCAAATATCCACGGATCGATAAAGAACTTATTTTAAAATATCACGAAGGTCTAATTGCGACAACCTGTTGTCTTGGCGCATTGGTGCCGCAGGCCATTTTAAAAAAGAGCGAGGCAGAAGCCGAAAAAGAGTTTAAATGGTGGCTCGACCTGTTTGGTGAAGATTATTATGTGGAAGTACAACGTCACGGTTTAGCCGACCAGAATAAGGTCAATGAAGTGCTGGTCAAGTTTGCAGGTAAGTATGGTGTGAAAATTATTGCCAGCAACGATTCGCATTATGTTGATCAAACTGATTTCAATGCTCATGATATTTTACTTTGCATTAATACGGGAGAAAAATTGTCAACTCCTGCGTTAAGAGAATTTACAGATGACGATGTGCATGTAAAAAACAAACGTTTTGCATTTCCCAATGACCAGTTCTATTTTAAGAACACGGCGGAAATGACAAAGAACTTCGACGATCTTCCGGAAGCGATCGATAATACCAATGAGATCATTGATAAGGTAGAACTATTAAACCTGAAAAGAGATATTCTTCTTCCCGCGTTCCCAATTCCAAAAGAATTTCAAGTTCACACGGACAATAATTTAAATCAATGGGAGTACCTGAAGCACATTACCGATGAAGGAGCAAAAAAGAGATATAGCGAAATAACCGGGGAATTACGTGAACGCCTCGATTTTGAATTATTCACCATCAAGACCATGGGTTTTGCCGGTTATTTTTTGATCGTGAGTGATTTCATTAAGGCTGGTCGTGAGATCGGTGTATTTGTTGGCCCGGGTCGTGGTTCCGCGGCAGGTTCTGTTGTTGCCTATTGTATCGGGATCACCAACATTGACCCGATAAAATATAATTTACTCTTTGAAAGGTTTCTAAACCCGGATCGTAAATCAATGCCGGATATTGATACTGATTTTGATGATGTGGGCCGGCAAAAAGTAATTGACTACGTTATTGCAAAATATGGAAAGAATCAGGTAGCACAGATCATTACTTATGGTACTATGGCGGCAAAGATGAGTATTAAAGATGTGGCAAGAGTGATGGATCTCCCACTACCTGAATCAAATGCACTGGCAAAGCTTGTTCCCGAGCGACCGGGTATTGAATTGAGAAGATTATTGCAGGCTCCCATTTCTCCGAAAGACGGAGAAAAATCTTTGATCGAAAAAGAGGGCCTTGGGTCTGATGATATTGAAAATGTAAAAAAGCTTCGTGAGATCTATAATGGCAAGACCATGGAGGCCACTGTCCTTCATGAAGCGGAACGTTTGGAAGGCTCAGTTCGCAACACCGGTATTCATGCAGCAGGAATTATCATTGCACCAAAAGATCTTACAGAACTAATTCCCGTGGCAACGGCTAAAGATTCCGATCTCTGGGTTACGCAAATTGAAGGTAGCACCATTGAAGACGCAGGGGTGCTGAAGATGGATTTTTTGGGGTTGAAAACTCTTACTATCCTTCGCGACGCATTGGAACTCATCAAAGAAAATCATGGAGTCGAGATCGATCTCGATGCTCTCCCTCTTGATGATGAGAAGACTTTTCAGCTTTATCAGCGCGGAGATACGATCGGAACATTTCAATTTGAAAGTCCGGGTATGCAAAAATATCTGCGTGAATTAAAACCAGATTCCTTCAATGACCTCATCGCGATGAACGCTTTATATCGTCCCGGCCCCATGGCATACATTCCAAATTATATTGATCGTAAGCACGGGCGTGAGAGCATTACGTACGATCTGCCGGAGATGGAGGAAATTTTGAAAGATACTTATGGCATTACTGTTTACCAGGAACAGGTGATGTTGCTGAGCCAGAAGCTTGCAAATTTTACAAAAGGACAAGCCGATGTGTTGCGCAAAGCTATGGGAAAGAAAGATCGTAAGACGCTGGATAAAATGAAGGATAGTTTTATTGAAGGCGCAACAAAAAATTTATATCCAAAGGAAAGATTAGAAAAAATATGGACAGATTGGGAGGCATTTGCTCAATATGCATTCAATAAAGCTCACTCCACCTGCTATGCTTATGTTGCTCACCAGACGGCTTATTTAAAATCACATTACCCTGGCGAATACATGGCCGCTGTGTTAAATCATGCAGGCAGCATTGATAAGATCACGTTCTTTATGGAAGAGTGCAAACGCATGGGCATAAAAGTGTTGGGACCCGATATCAATGAATCCTTAAAGGGCTTTGCCGTAAATACAGCGGGCGAAATTCGTTTTGGTTTGGGTGGATTAAAGGGAGTTGGTGAAGCAGCGGTTGAAGGTATTATCCATGAAAGAAAAAAGAACGGCGCATTTAAAAATATTTTTGACTTCATAAAACGCATCAACCAACGCACAGTTAATAAAAAAACACTGGAAAGTGTTGCTTATGCCGGTGGTTTTGATCGTTTCCGGGAACATCACCGCGCACAATATTTTCACGTACCACCCGAAGAAACGATCAATGGCCTTGAGCGCATAATCAAATACGGACAGGTTATCCAAACACAAAATGCAACCGCTACAAATACATTGTTTGGGGACCTTCCTATTACCATGGAAATACCTCCGCCACGATTACCTGAATGTTTGCCCTGGCCATTGGTTGAGCAACTAAATCATGAAAAAGAAATTACGGGAATGTTTTTAAGTGGTCATCCATTGGATCATCACAAATTTGAAATGAAACATTACGGAATAACAACCATTGCAGATTTCAATGAATTCAAGGAGGTCATTTCAAAACAAGCCAACCCCGGTCGCCAATTTCGTCTGCTTGGTTTGGTAACGGATGCACAACATAAAATTTCAAGACAAGGAAACAAGTATGGAAATTTTGTGATCGAGGATTATTCAGGTAAAACAGAAATTGTTTTGTGGAGCGATGATTTTGCAAAGTTCTCACCGTTTCTTCTACAAGGCAGCACCGTTTTTATAACAGGCTTTTTCAGACAGCGTTATAATCGCCCTGAGTTTGAATTTAAGATTATGTCGGTGTCAATGGCCGAGACGTTGAAAAGAAACCTCACAAAACAAGTACATATTGAAGTGCATCCCAAAGATGTTACGAATGACGTCGTGAGCTTTATTGAAAAAAATGTGAAAGATCATCCCGGCAAAGCCACGCTGAAATTTACATTTAGTGAACCCAGGAACAACCTGAAAATAAGTTTGCTAACAATGGATAACGGCTTTGAAATGAATGATGAGATGACCGAGTTCCTTGAAAACAAACCCGAGTTTGAAGTGCAGGTAACGACTGCTTAACAGGCTGTTTTTTCTCTTATTATTCTCTGTGTGGATAAAGTAACACAGAGACTGAGGCAACGACCGTTAGCAAACTCTGTACTCTAACTCTGTATTTTCTCCTGTGCCTCCATGGTAAAAAATTAACCACAGAGACATAGAGTTCACGGAGAAACACACCGAGAATGAACCTTTTTTATTGACAAATGTTAAGAAATTCTATAAATAGACAGATTAGCAGGTCAATGATGATTTCAATCATGTTTGTGACAACTTAATCACAAATTGATGTCATAACTTCGTGTTATTAGATTTGGGATTAAATTTGCAGTCCTTATGAACCAACAAAAAAACTTAAAACTAGTATATGGCAAAAGAATTCAATGATTCAAACTTTCAAAACGAGGTGCTCTCCTCTGATAAATTAACGGTAGTTGATTTTTGGGCCGAGTGGTGTGGTCCTTGTCGTGCTATTGGCCCGGTTATCGAAGACCTTTCCAAAGAATACGCCGGTAAAGTGAATGTAGGTAAAGTAAATGTTGACTACAACCCCCAGGTGAGCATGAATTATGGCATCACCTCTATTCCTGCCATCCTGTTTATTAAAAATGGCCAGGTAGTTGATAAATTAGTAGGTGCACAACCCAAGGGAAATTTTGTAAAAAAGATCGAGGCTCACATATAAAATAGTTAAACTTGGAAAATATTCACCCCGCCGCATGGCGGGGTTTTTTATTGTCAAATATCTCCTGCCTAAGAAGAAAGGCTTCCTTTTACCGATAGTTTTCGATAATAATGAGCTACTTCCAGCCATTAGAAAAAATCAAAACTGTCTGTCATGAAAATCATCGGAAACTATTTTTTTGCTTTAATATTTACATGTAATGTCATTCATGCGCAAAGTTTAAAGATCCCTCAGCCGAGTACCCTGCAAACAATTCAACAGGATTTTGGATTGGGTCAGATCAGTATCACTTATTCAAGACCCAACCTAAAGGGAAGACAGATATTTGGTGAAACAGAACCTTACGGAATGGTGTGGCGCACCGGCGCTAATGCCGCCACAAAAATTAAATTTACCGATACGGTTATGATAGAAAAACACCAGGTGCTACCAGGTGAATATGCTTTGTTTACCATACCGGGACCAGGCGAGTGGACAGTGATCCTTAATCAAACAGCACAACAATGGGGAGCCTATTCCTATGATTCTACAAAAGATGTTTTGAGGTTTAAAGTAAAGCCCGGAAAGCTTGACAAAAAGATGGAAACATTTACCATTCAATTTGCCAATGCATTTGTTGACCATGGTGACCTGCAGCTATTGTGGGAAAATACGGTAGTATCTCTTCGACTCGAAACGGATGTGGATGCCCGGGTGATGGCGAACATAGACGAATTAATGAAAGGTGAGAAAAAGCCATATTATTTCGCAGCGATCTATTATTATAATCATGATAAAGACTTGAACAAGGCACTATCATGGATCAATGAATCTGATAAAAATAGCCCTGGTGCTTACAACATAAAATACTGGAAGGCAAGAATTCAATTGAAGATGGGCGACAAGGCTGGCGCTATCGAATCAGCCAACCAGGGACTAAAACTGGCAATGGCCGAACCGAGTGCAGAATATATCCGTTTAAATAAAGAAGTGCTGGCCGGGGCTAAGAAATAGTTTTGGTCATAAGATAGAATATCTCCAACATCGTCCGTGCAATTCCATGTCCTCAGTGCCTCTGTGGTGAATCGAATTCCCGGGGCGATGATCACTGGCAAAATGTTCTTACCAAAATCATAATTATGTAAATCTTTTCTGTTGATTTTTGTTTTGCTTTTATTTAGTTTTAAAGTCTAACAAAAAAACCTATGAAACGCCTGACAAAACCAACACTTGCCATCTCCCTGGCTCTAATCCTCTTCGGCTGTTCCAAAAACAATTCTGAAAATTCACCGGCAGCTGATCAAACACCGCAGCTTCATACTTATGGAGTACTGCCCATGCAACCGGAGCAGTGGTCATTCGTTCCTGAATTTGCAAAAGAAATTGTTTTAGAGAATGCACGGATATCAGGGCTGCCTGTAAAAACATTGCCTGCCAGTTATTTACTAGCAACTCCAACAATAAGAAACCAGGGACAAATCGGGTCCTGCACTGCTTTCTGCGGCGCTGAGACCAACGAGATACTCAATTATTATAAAACAAATACCACGACTTATACCGGATTGACCCTAAGCACCGGTTTATCAAAAGCAACGACAACGCAGCTTGTAAATTCTTCTCTGTTTGGTCCGTCGCTGGCGTTGAGTCCTTTGTTCATTTATTATGTAGAACGTTGTGTGGTCATGAAACAACCGATCACGGCCGATGGAGGTGCTTACATGGTAGCCATACCCGAAACTTTCCAGGGATTAAGTAATAATCGCGGTACCGGGAAGCCGCTTACATTAACTATTAATAACACAAGCTATTCTTTCGCCGGCGCTTGTTATGAGAACCTCTATCCTTATCCTTCCACTGGTTCTCATTCTTCTACGCAATACACTACGCCACCTTCAGCCACTGCAATTTCAAATGGTGTGAATTTTAAAATTGGTGTACAAAGTGGAACAACAGGCAGCAGTGGAACAACCGCTCATGGATATTTCGTGATCAATTCCACTGATCCGGTATTGGATGCAAAAACTGCTATCGCCTATAATAAACCTGTTATGATGGGTTTTAACGTGTACGATAATTCAAGCTATCAATATTTCGAAAGATTGGGAACAAAATCCGGTAAGTATACTTACAACCCACTGAATGCGGATGGGACTTTAGCCTCCGGTTTGCAATTACTCGGTGGTCATGCTGTTCCGATAATTGGTTATATCGATGATACTTCACAACCAGGTGGCGGAGTTTTTATTGTTCAAAATTCCTGGGGCACCGGTTGGGGTTATAAAGGATTTTTCTATATGCCCTATTCTGTACTGAGAAGTAAAACGATCGTTTCTTCAGGAAGTTTATACGTCGCGATCATTTAATATAAAAAGTTTTGGTGTTTTTCATTTTCGAAGGATCCCCGGTGAAAGCCGGGGTTTTTGTTTGCGAACTCAAAAAATTAAAAATGTAAATGAAGCTCCATATGGTTATCTACCACCCTTCACTAATTAATAACTACTCATCACTCATCACTCATAACTCATAACTACATCCGTCACAACTTCGCCCTCAAATACTGATCCGGCCAGCGAATATCAGCACCTAGTTCTTTTGCGGCATGCAATGGAAAATAAGGATCACGTAATAATTGCCTTGCAAGAACAATAAGGTCTGCTTGCTGCGCTTGTAAAATTCCTTCGGCTTGTTGCGCAGTAGTGATCAAACCAACAGCAGCGGTTTTCATGCCTGTTTGTTTTTTGATCGCTTCTGCAAAAGGAACCTGGTACAAGGGCGCACCAGGAATTTTTTGAGCATGAGAATTTCCGCCAGACGAACAATCAACCAGGTCAACATCTTTCTCTTTGATCGCATGCACAAACCTGATCGAGTCTTCAATGGTCCATCCGCCTTCTATCCATTCGGTACATGAAATACGAATGAACAAGGGCAGCTCTTTGCTCCATACTTCACGAATGGCATCTATCACTTCCAATACAATCCGAATTCGGTTTTCAAAGGAACCACCATATTCATCAGTACGCTGATTACTTGACAGACACATAAACTCATTCAGTAAATACCCATGGGCCGCATGGATCTCCATTATTTTAAAACCAGCCTTGCCCGCACGGATAGCAGCGGAGCGAAAATCATAGACCGCCTGTTGAATTTGTTGGCGGCTCATGGCCATAGGTGCCGGCTCACCCTCTTTAAAAGGGATAGCGCCTGGGGCCAGTGTTTGCCAGGGTGCTTCATGTGGTTGCAACGGCTTGCCTCCTTTCCACGGACTGTGATGACTGGCTTTTCTACCTGCATGTGCCAATTGAATGCCGGGCACTGCATTTTGTTTTTCGATGAATGAAGTGATACGGGATAAAAAATCAATATGGTCATCTTTCCAGATGCCAAGATCATCGTGAGTAATTCTTCCCTCAGGGCTTACAGCCGTTGCCTCAGCAATGACCAGTGCTGCGCCACCCACAGCACGACTGCCCAGGTGTACCAGATGCCAGTCATTGGCAAAACCATCCTGCGATGAATACTCGCACATGGGTGATACAACGATCCTGTTCTTTAATGTAATACTCCTGATGGTGATGGGTTCAAATAGTAATGCCATTGAGATTGATTAACTGAAACAATTGAATAAGCAAAACTATGGAGTGCGTCATTACCATTCGTTTAATCAGCTTTCTTTACTTCAATGATCCTGCAAAAGGTTTCTCATTAGTCGTGAGTGTTCATGCTTTTGTTGGTCACCGATCTTAACTGACCAAACACCGATGCGATCTAGTCGGTCTTTTGTGGTACCGGGGGAGGGTCGGAACGCTTCTGCCCTGAATAAAGGTTGAAAAATTACCTTTACGATATAATAAATAATTAATTATGGCTTCTCACAATGTAAAATTTACATTACCTGAGCGGCAGCTTGGAAAAGTGGATGCAAGATTTTTTATTTACGAAGATGGAAAGAAACTTGGAGAGATAACGATTTCGAGAGGCGCTATAGAGTACTATTCTACTAATGCTCAGAAACCAATCAAAATGAGCTGGCCGAAATTTGATCGCGCCATGAAGGAGTATAAGTAGTGAACAAATTTGCTGTTACCGTTTAAGATTGCTTCGCTCTATTCGCAACGACGACCTTGGGTTTCCTATAATTCTCTTAATCGGTTTTTCTCATCTCAATGATCCTGTATAAGGTTTTCTCATCAATCGTGAGTGTTCCATGCATTTGTTTGTCATCGATTTTAAACAACCAAACACCAATGCGACCTTGCCTGTTTTTCGTGGTACTGGTGAGAGTGTGTTTGGTTTCATCATAAACAGCGTCTGCGGCACCCATCTCTTCTTCAGCACCGTTTACTATTTTGTTCATTTGGATAGTGTAAGTTTTGCCGTTTGTAGCCCTGGAAATATGATAAACTACATTTTCATCATGGCAAGGTGAAGATTTTACCTGGCAAAGCGAAGTTCCTTTCCATATTCCTTCAATATTGTCTTTGCCAGTTTGCCGGGCACTGCAATTCATAACTTTTATAATCACAACCAACGTTAAAAATCCACGAAGGATTAGTCTCTTGCTACCGTTTTTCATTGATTTAAAAATGAATAATTAGTAATCAATAATCGTCTATGTTTACCCGGTCATTTTACAGGGTAGATCCTCGCCACCCAACCACCACCACTAGCTAGATGTACATTTAATTTTTGACCGGGAGAGAGCTTTATAATTTCTTTTTTATAGTCAGTAGCCTCACGGTCGGCATTGATGCCGTCCTGAAAAACTTCTGCTTCATACTTGCCTTGTTTTAAAAATGAAAGATCAAGTGTTAAATCTCTTGCATTCCAGTTGCTCATGGCACCGACATACCATGTATCATTTTTTCTTCTTGCAATTGCGGCGTATTCACTCACCTTTCCGTCGAGTGCAATGGTTTCATTAAATGTGGTGGGAACCTTTGCCATAAAATCAGTGCATTCCTGTTCTTTCATATATATGGTAGGGTTATCGGACAGCATTTGCAATGGTGCTTCGTAAACAATATACATTGCCAGTTGATGACAGCGTGTGCCCTGGCTTACGGGTAATGAATTGTTTGGTTTTGCATTTCCTTTTGTGGTATTTCGCATGGCGCCGGGTGTATAATCCATCGGTCCCGCCATCATGCGAATGAAAGGAAGACTTACTTCATGTTTCGGTACCCGTTCATCAGCGCTCCATTTACTGTATTCCATTCCTCTCACTGCTTCAAAGTTTACAACATTGGGCCACGTGCACATCAAACCCTGGGGCGGAAACATGCCATGAAAATCGAGCACCAACTGGTGCCTGGCAGCAGTAGATGCAATTTCATATGTAGAAGCGATGGTCTTTTGATCATTGCGGTCGAGGAAATCAACTTTAAATCCTTTGACACCCTTTGCTGCATACTTTGCACACAAGCCATCAATATCTCTTGTAATTGCATACCATGTGCTCCATAAGATCAAGCCCACATTTTTTTGTTTGCCGTATTGCACTAATTCATCAAGGTCAATTACCGGTTTTACCTGATTCAGATCCCAGTCATCACTCCATCCTTCATCGAGTATCACGTACCCGATATGATTGGCAGCAGCAAAATCAATATAATAT
>Ga0207706_10001670_pt1 | contig 21922 bp, 16 predicted proteins | sample KBSC53metaG_FD_184318 | JGI IMG/M metagenome (GOLD analysis project Ga0207706, IMG submission 184318) | Corn rhizosphere microbial communities from Kellogg Biological Station, Michigan, USA - KBS C5-3 metaG (SPAdes) (version 2) | ecosystem: Host-associated > Plants > Roots > Rhizosphere > Soil ... | reverse complement strand
GGCCGCGATGCGGTCACTGCGCTGCATGCGCAGCCGGACGTCGGAGCGATCCTGATGGACATCATGATGCCGGAAATGGACGGCATTGACACGATCCGCGAGATCCGTCAGATCCCCGCCTGCCGTGATACGCCGATCATTGCCGTCACGGCAAAGGCGATGAAAGGCGATCGCGAGAAGTGCATGGAAGCCGGCGCGTGGGATTATCTGTCCAAGCCGGTCGACACCGAGCTGATGCTGGGATGCCTGCGCGGATGGCTGTCGCGATGATCGCCAAGACTTGAACGCTCCAAACGCATCGCCGAGTGGTTCCGCGCCACCTGTTCCGCAGGGAGCCGACCGCGCCAACATCCTCATCGTCGACGACCGGCTGGACAAGCTGCTGGTCTACCGGACGCTGCTCGAGGAACTCGACCAGAACCTGTACACGGCGTCGTCCGGTGACGAGGCGCTGCGCCAGGTACTGGAGCGCGATTTCGCGCTGATCCTGCTCGACGTCAACATGCCAGGGCTCGACGGCCTCGAGACGGCGTCGCTGATTCGCAGCCGCAAGAAGTCCGCGCATACACCGATCATCCTCGTGACCGCCGATTACGGCGACGAGCTGCGGATGACGAAGGCGTATTCCCTGGGCGCAGTCGATTACATCGCGTCGCCGGTGGTGCCGGAGATTCTGCGGGCGAAGGTCCGTGTGTTCGTCGAATTGTTCCTGCTGGCCGAGCAGGCGAAACGGCAGGCGCAGGAACGCATCGCCCTCGTCGAGGAAAAGGCCGCACGCGAAGCCGCAGAACGCGCGTCGCGAAGGCTCGCGCTGCTCGCCGAGGCCAGCGCCACGCTCGCGAGCTCGCTCGATCTGGAGGCAACGCTGAGCGAGTTGGCGCGACTGCTCGTGCCGCGCTTCGCCGACGCTTGTCTCGTGTCGCTCCCGTCGGGCGAAGGGCAAGCCGAGCGCCACGAGATGGCGTGGGCCACACCCGATCCCGAGCATCCGCTGCTCAACGGATCGATTCTCGAGATCGACGACGCGGAACTGCGCGATGCGATCGCGCGCGTGCGCACCGCCGGCCGCCCGGAGGTGATCGAGCGCGGCATCGCGGGACCGGAGGCGCTGCGGATTGTATTGCCGCGAGGCCTGACGGCGCACAGCGTGCTGCTCGCACCGCTGCTCGTGCGGGGCCGTGCGCTGGGCGTCCTGACGCTCGGGATCGAGTCGCCCACGCGGCACTTCGATGCCGACGCGCTCCCGATGGTTGCCGAGCTCGCGACGCGCGCCGCGACCGCCGTCGACAACGCGCTGCTGTTCCGCAAGATCCAGGACGAGGATAAGCGAAAGAACGAGTTCCTGGCGATGCTCGCGCACGAGTTGCGCAATCCACTTGCACCGATCAGCAACGCCGTGCACATCATCCGCGTCAGCGCCGACGAGCCGGCGAAGATCGCCTGGGCACGCGACGTCATCGCCCGCCAGCTGAAGCAGCTCGTGCGGCTGGTGGACGACCTGCTCGATGTGTCGCGCATCACCCGCGGCAAGATCGAGCTCAAGATCGACGTCGTCGACGTCCAGCAGGTCGTGGAGGCGGCGATCGAGACGAGCAAGCCGAACATAGATGGACACCGGCACACGCTGTCGATCCAGCTCCCGGCGGAGACGCTGCACTTGCGCGGCGACTTCGCACGCGTTTCGCAGATCCTCTCGAACCTGATCAACAACGCGGCCAAGTACACGCCGCGCGGCGGCCGGATCTCGCTGTCCGCTGCCCGCGACGACGATGCGGTTGTCTTCCGCATCCGCGATTCCGGTGTCGGCATTCCGCCGGAGTACCTCGTGACGATCTTCGAGCCATTCACCCAGGTGGATCGATCGCTTGCGCGGTCGAACGGTGGACTGGGCATCGGTCTCACGCTCGTACGCCGGCTCGTCGAGATGCAGGGCGGCACCGTTGTCGCGCGCAGCGAAGGGCGCAATCGCGGCAGCGAGTTCACCGTGCGGCTGCCGCTGGCTGCCCTGGTCCCAGCCGATGCGGATGTCAGCACGTCGCTCGAACCGCCTTCGCCGGCCGGACTGCGCGTGCTCGTCGTCGATGACAATCGTGACGTGGCCGACAGCACGGCAAGCGTGATGCGGATGAACGGCTGCGACGTTCACGTTGCGTACGATGGCAAGGCGGCGATCGAATCGGTGCAGCGCTTGAAGCCCGACGCGGTGCTGCTCGACATCGGCCTGCCGACGTTCGACGGTTACCTCGTGGCCGAGCACATCCGCGCGCAACCCGACAACGACGGTACGATGATCGTTGCCGTGTCGGGATATGGGCAGGAACAGGACCGCGCGCGCTCGAAGAGCGTCGGGTTCGACTATCACGTGGTCAAGCCCATCGATCCGGCGGCGCTCGCCAGCCTGATCGGCTCGCTGCGGTTGTTACGCGAAAGTTCGCGCGGCGGTGCCCGGGTTGCCCCCGCGGCAGGCACGGGGACGTGACCGCGCCGCCGCCGTCCGCTGCTGTGCCGCGATCGATCCGCTATTCCGCGTTTGCTCCGGCAACGCTTGCCGAGCTTGCCGAGCGAGCCTTTGCGCGCGCCGCGGGATCGCCCGCGAGCGAGGGCAACGCCGTGCGCCTGCTTTGCGATGCGCGCGATAACTATCCGGCGTGGCGAGAGGCGATCGCCGCGGCGAAGCGCTACATCCTGTTCGAGTCGTACATCGTCGAGGACGACGCGATCGGCCGTGAGTTCGCAGCACTGCTTGCCGAGCGGGCGCGGGCCGGTGTCGTCGTCCACATCATCATCGACTGGCTCGGGTGCTGGCGCTCGCTGTCGCTGTGGAAGGACGCGCGCGACGCCGGCGCGGACGTGCGCGTGTTCAACCCGCCGCGGCTGTCGAGCCCGCTCGGTTGGCTGTCGCGCGACCATCGGAAGACGATCGTCGTCGACGGTGACGTCGGCTTCGTCAGCGGCCTTTGCGTCAGCGAGCGCTGGCTGGGCGACCCTCGGCGGCGTCTCGAACCCTGGCGCGACACCGGCATCGAGATCAGGGGGCCGGCCGTCGCGTCGCTCGAGCAGGCGTTCGTCGCCGTGTTCGCAGTCTGCGGCAACCCGCTCGACGCGACGATCCTCACGCCACCGGAAGCGATCAAGCCGGCGGGCACGATGCGACTGCACGTCATCGCCAACGAGCCGACCGTTGCAGGCACCTTCCGGATGGACCTCATCGTCGCGTCGATCGCGCGCCGGCACCTGTGGCTGACCGATGCGTACTTCGTGGCGACGTCGCCGTACGTGCAGGCGTTGCGAGCTGCCGCCCGCGACGGCGTGGACGTGCGGCTGCTCGTGCCGGGATCGAGCGACATCCCGGCGCTGTCGCCGCTGTCGCGGGCGCAATACCGGCCATTGCTCGAAGCCGGGGTACGCGTGTTCGAGTGGTCCGGCACGATGTTGCACGCGAAGACGGCCGTGGCCGATCGCCGCTGGTCGCGCGTGGGCTCGACTAACCTCAACCTCGCAAGCTGGATGTCGAATTACGAGCTCGATGTCGCGATCGAGGACCCAGTGTTCTCGGAACAGATGGCAACGCAGTACGAGGAGGACCTGACGCGCTCCACGGAGATCGTTCTCACGCGGCGCAATCGCGTGCGGCGCGCAACACCGCCCGACGGCACGACGACCGCCGAGGCGCGCCGGACGTCGCGACGCGCGGTCTCCGGTAGCGCGGGTCGCGCTGCCGCGGGTGCGTTCAGCGTGGGCAGCGCCCTGGGCGCGGCGCTGACCGACCGGCGCATCCTCGGGCCTGCGGAAGCCGGCCTGCTGTTTCTGATGGCCGGCGTGTCGATCGTCATCGGCGTATTGGCCGCCCTGTGGCCGCGCGCACTGGCGTGGCCCATTGCGCTCGTCGCGATGTGGTCCGGTATCGCCTGGGCGGCAAAGGGAGTCTCGTTGCGGCGCGGCCGCCGCGGCGGGCCGCGTGTCGAGCAGCTGAACGACGAGCTGGCGGGCAACCGCGACTCGACGCTTGACAAGGTGGAGGCACCCGCTGCGCCGGTGTCGACACCCGGTGTCGAGACGACCATTCCGCACGACCGCGTGGCCTGACCCGGCTCGATCGCGAAGCCTCGGGCTTCAGCGCCGCGCTGTGCGATGATGCTCGTCGAGTTCGTTGGAGGACATCGAATGAATACCGCCACTGTTGCAGACGCGTCCCGCGTTCGAGCAACGCCGCCGTTTCGTGCCGATCATGTCGGCAGCTTCCTGCGACCCAAGATCCTGCTCGACGCGCGCGAGCAGTTTCGCACGGGCGCGATCGACCTGGCGCAGTTGCGGCGCGTCGAGGACGACGCCATCCGCGGCATCGTCAAATTCCAGGAAGAGCTGGGGCTGCGCGGCATCACCGATGGTGAATACCGGCGCACGTACTTTCACATCGACTTCCTCACACAGTTGGGCGGCGTTACGACGAAAGGCGGCATTCACGTTCGCTTCCACAGTGCGAAAGGCGAGGTCGATTTCGAACCACCCGTGATGCAGGTGACGGACAAGGTTCGTCACGACAAGCCGATCCAGCGCGCCGACTTCGAATTCCTGCGCTCCGTGACGTCGCGCACGGCGAAGGTGACGATTCCGTCGCCGACGATGCTGCATTTTCGCGGAGGTCGCGGTGCGATCAGCCGCGAAGCGTATCCGGATCTCGAATCGTTCTATGCCGATGTCGCCGCCGGCTACGCGGACGAGCTGCAGAGCCTCGGTGCTGCAGGCTGCACGTACGTCCAGTTCGACGACACGAACCTTGCGTATCTGTGTGACGAGAAGATGCGCGAAGGCGCGCGGCAGCGCGGGGACGATCCGAACGAGTTGCCACGCCGCTATGCGAAGCTCATCAATGCCGCGATCAAGGACCGGCCGAAGGGCATGGCAGTCTGCATCCACCTCTGTCGCGGCAACTTCAAGAGCGCATGGGCGGCGGAGGGCGGCTACGAGCCCGTCGCCGAAGTGCTGTTCAACGAGCTCGCCGTCGACGGCTACTTTCTCGAGTACGACGACGCGCGGTCGGGCGACTTCGCACCCCTTCGTCACGTGCCGAAAGGCAAGACGGTCGTGCTGGGACTCGTGAGCACCAAGGTTGGAACGCTCGAATCGAAGGACGACTTGAAGCGGCGCATCGACGCGGCGGCGAAGCTCGTGCCGCTCGATCAGCTATGCCTGTCGCCGCAGTGCGGCTTCTCCAGCACCGTGCACGGGAACGACATCGCGGTCGAATCGCAGGCAGCGAAGCTGCGCCTCGTCGTCGAAACGGCGCGCGACGTGTGGGGCGGCGTTTAGCGGCGCAGTTGGGCGCGCCGGATCACGCATAACCCTCTGCGGGAATCGCGCGCACCGACAGCACGCCTTCGATCGCGGCGATCGACTCGATCAGCGCATCGGGAATTGCGCTGTCGACGTCGACAAGCGTGTAGGCCATTTCGCCACGCGACTTGTTTACCATGTTGTGAATGTTGAGGCCTCCGCGCGCCATCGCCGTCGAGATCTGACCCAACATGTTCGGGACGTTCGCGTTGGCGATTGCGACGCGAAACGGCGATTCGCGGGGCATGTCGACGTTCGGAAAGTTCACGGCATTGGCGATCGCTCCGTCCTCCAGGAACGCGCGCAGCTGGTCGACGGCAATGATCGCGCAGTTCTGCTCCGCCTCTTCCGTCGATGCGCCGAGATGCGGCAGCATGACCACGTTGGGTTCGCGCAGCAGGTTCGCGCCGGGAAAATCGCACAGGTAGTACTTGAGCCGGCGTGCGCGCAGCGCGGCGATGACAGCGGCCTCGTCAACGATGGCATCACGCGCGAAATTCAACAGCGATGCGTCCGGCTTCATGATGGCGAGCCGTTCAGCGCTGACGAGGTGGCGCGTCACGTTCAGCAACGGCACGTGCAGCGTGACGAAGTCGGATTGCTTCAGGACCTCCTCGATGCTATGCGCCTTGCGTACGCTCGACGGCAGCCGCCACGCCGCGTCAACGGTGATTTCGGGATCGAACCCGACGACGTTCATGCCCAGCTTGATGGCCGTGTCCGCGACGAGACTGCCGATGGCGCCCAAGCCGACGATGCCCAGCGTCCGTCCGGGCAGTTCGACGCCGGCAAACTGCTTCTTGCCGCTCTCGACGCGCTCGTCGAGATCCGGCGCGCTGTTGTCCAGCGAAGCGACGTAGCCGATCGCCGGGATAATGTTGCGCGCGGCGAGCAGCAACGCCGTCAGCACGAGCTCCTTCACGGCGTTCGCGTTCGCGCCGGGCGCGTTGAATACCGGCGCGCCGCGCATGGACATCGCGGGAATCGGGATGTTGTTGGTGCCGGCGCCGGCCCGACTGATCGCAAGTACGGTCGGCGGGATCGTCATCGCGTGCATGTCGCGCGACCGCACCAAAATCGCGTGCGGTCGCTCGACGGCGTTGCCCACGCGATAGCGCGCCTCAGGGAAGCGGCGCAATCCGATGCCCGCGATCGGGTTCAACGTCAGAATTTCGTAGGTCGACATGACGCAATGTTACCGAACCGTGCGGGTTGGTCAGGGCGAGCGCGCGTGAGCGGCGCGTAGCGGGATGTCCAGCGTCGTCGGGTTCGGACGCGACGGCGGCGGAATCCACCGCGTACCCGGGGCCGGATGGGCTCGCGAAACCGACAATGTCACCGTGTTAGAATTCGCGCCTTGCGCCCGTAGCTCAGTTGGATAGAGTACCTGGCTACGAACCAGGGGGTCGTGGGTTCGAATCCTGCCGGGCGCGCCACCAATTCAAGGGCTTGCAGCGATGCAGGCGCTTTTTCATTTCTGGCACTGTGACGGATTTGTGCCATGAATTCGCTCCGCCGCCACTTGCGCTTCGCCCAATCGCTCTGCGTACGGCGCAACGTGTTCCGCTGTCAGGTGCGCGTACCGCCGCACCATTCTCCGGACTTTCCCACCCCCCAATTCCTGCAGTGCATAAAGCGGCATGTCCTTCTGCACGTGCCGCTCATTCACCGGTCAAGAGAAGCTCGGCGTCAGGCCATTTATCACTCTTGACGAGGTTGGATGTCATTTCGCGCACACATCGGGCGAGCAGGGACGCCGCAGTACTACGCGGGCGTCCCCGCTGGGCTGCAAGCACGTATACCCTTTCGATCGCCGGGTCGGCGATCGGTGCGACGCACAGGCGTCCCGCTAAGACGTCATCCCGGACTAATTTGGGTGTCAGGTCGATCGGACTGGATCGTGGCGTGGAACTGGCATTCATCACGCCGAGTCGAACCCTCGATAATTCTAGCCACGGTGCCTGCTGCTCCGCGAAGGAGAAGGCTTTGGCAGTCACGGAAAGTCATTAGATCGGGCTGCGATGAGACTCCGGGAATCCACCGTAAGGCGCCCAACCCGATCCCGCTATGACGCCACCATCGCAGGGAATGATGGCACCCACGACAACGGCGGATGCCGGGGAGAGCAGAAAATAGATCACCTCTGCTATTTCGTGCGGCTGCATCAATCGTCCTAGCGGCGTTGCGTGCAGGATGGGAGTCAAGTCGCGTTCCCCGGCACGCTCTTTCGGCTTCAGAAACGGGGTATCCGTCCAGCCAGGGGCAACCGCGTTGACGCGCACTCCGCATTTCGCCCAATGAACGGCGAGAGCTTGAGTCAAGTTGACGATGGCAGCCTTTGCCGGTCCGTAGGCCAGAACGGGCCCGGGTCGAAACGAAAGTACCGATGCCAGGTTGACGATCGCTCCATACCCACGAGCTGCCATCGCGCTGCCAAACACGCGGCACGAAATGTAGGTCCCCTTTAAATGCGAATCGACCACGCGTGCCCAGTCTGCCACCGCGTAGTCCTCGATCGATTTTGGAATCTGGGCGATCCCGGCACAGTTCACCAGGCCGGTAATGGGCGGCATTTTCGCTGCAATCGCCTCGTTGACGGCGACAACGCCCGCTTCATCGAGGACATCCGCGGCCGCGGCAATCGCTCTTGGGCCAAGCTCTCGGCTTAGCGATGCGGCAGCGTCGGCATTCAAGTCCAGAACCGCGACATATCCGCCTGCTGCCACGACCCGGCGGCATACGGCAGCTCCGATCCCGCTCGCGCCGCCCGTCACGATCACGGACCAATCTCGCGTGGCTGGCGATGCAGTATTCGTCACGTTCGATTCTCCATTGCGTGCTAAACGAAGTGCCTGCTCGCGTCGCCAATCAAGCCCGCGGAACCATCACGCGCGCGGGACCGCATTCGGCGCTTCGTCACCGCGCGTCACCCGCGCCAGATCCTCCATCAGCAACAGCATCGCCGTGCAGTCCTGCTCCTGCCGGTTCCACGATTTGGCGAGGGCGAACATCTGCTGCGCGTAGCCACCGAGACCCAGGGGCGCGCCAACCGCTGCGGCCAGGGTCATTGCTAGACTCATGTCCTTGTAGCCCATTCGAAGCGGGAAGTCCGGCGACACGTCCCCGGCAAGCACTTTTCTTGGAAAGTTAGTCAGCAACTGGCCTCGGCCCGCGGTCGTATTCGACAAGACCTTCACGACGGTTGCGCGATCCAACCCCAGCTTGGCGCCGAACATCAGCGCTTCGGCAGTCAGCACCATCGTGACCATCGACATGTAGTTGTTGACGAGCTTGAGGCGTATTCCAGAGCCGAAGGCACCGACGTGGATCACTTCCGCGGCCATCGCCTTGAAGATCGGCAGCGCCTCGTCGAAATCCGTCTTCGTCCCGCCAGCCATGATCAGCGCTTGACCTTCGGCCGCTTCTCGAGGGGTCCGCCCGACGGGCGCATCGATGCATCGGATGCCACGCGCTGCGAGGTCCGCGGCAATCTGGTCGGTCGCGGTGGCGTCGCCCGTGCTCATTTCGAGCACGAGCGCGCCAGGCGCGAGAGACGCGACGGCGCCTGCTGGACCGAACAGCGCGTCGCGCACGTCGGCCGAAGTCGGCAGCATCGTAATCACGACATTGCAGTCCCTTGCCGCGTCCATGGCAGAGCTTGCCGCGCGAAAGCCGTCAGTACTCACACGCTGCATCGCGGCGGGCGCGACGTCATAGCCGGCGACGCGAAATCCGCACCGGATCAGGTTAGGCATCATTGCAGCGCCCATCGTCCCCAGACCGACGAATGCAATGCCGCCTTTATCAGGGTTCATGGCTCATCCAGGATGAACGTTCGCGAAATTGGGCCGCCTGCAGTCACGTGAGCATCTTCTCGATCTTCCGCCCGCCTGAACGACTCCGATGAGGGGGGGCCGTCGTCTCTCGAACGATCAACTCCAGGTCTACGTACACATGCTCCGGTGGTGCGTGGCTGGACTTTTCGAGCATGATCGCGGCGGCGCGCTGACCTACTTGATAGGCGGGGACGTGCAGCGTCGTGATGCCGGGGCGGCAATGGGCCGCCATGTCGATATCGTCGAAGCCGGTTATCGAGATGTCCTCGGCGATGCGCACGTTTTGCCACAGGCATTCCTGCAGGGCGCCGTAAGCGAGGATATCGTTGCCGCACATCACTGCCGTGGGGGGCTCGGGCAGACGCAGCAGTGCAGCAAGAGCGCTGCGTGCGTCTGGAATCGTGTAGTGCCGTTCGATGATGTTGCTGGCGGGCAGCCAGATATTTCTGCGCGCGAGGGCCCGAAGGAAGCCCTTTACGCGGTCGGCTGCGCGGTCATTGTCGCTCGTGATTCCCGCGATGATGCCGAAGCGGCGGTGGCCGATGTCGACGAGATAGCGAGCGATGCGCTCGGCCTCGGCAACGTTGTCCCAGCCCACGCATGGCCATGGCGCGTTCGCGTCGTAATGGCAGGTCGTCACGAAGGGAACGGCCTTGGAGCGCAGCAGTTCATAGACGTCCGAACTGCGACTGCTTCCGACGAGCAGCATTCCATCGACGCCACGTTCGAGCAGCGCGCGTATTTCACTTGCCTCGCGTTCGGGCTCGTAGTTGGTGCTCGCGAGAAGGAGCTGGAAACCGTGTTGCTGGATCGTCTGTTGGAAGCCATCGACGAGGCGGGCGAAGAGCGCGCTGTCGACGGTCGGTATGGCGGCACCCATTGTCCTCGTGTGACGTGACGCGAGCGAGCGTGCTGCGCCGTGGGGAATGTAGCCAGCGTCCGCGAGAAGCTTTTCGGCCTTCGCGCGAAGGGCGGAGCTCACCATTTCCGGATGGTTGAGAACGCGGGAGAGGGTGGCCGGGGAGACTCCGCCACGGGCAGCAATGGCCTCTAGCGTATTCGTCGTCGAAGGTCGCGATGCGGTAGTCACGCTGGAAGCGCTTGCAAAACAATGGCAAGCAGCATAGTCACGCCAGCCAGCGCGCGTCAAGGATCACGTATCGAAGGCGTGTAGCGACGAGCTCGACGCACTCCGCACAAGCGACTGATAACGTTAATGAAAGCAGCCTCTCGTCGATCCGGGCAGGCTGCTTGACAATTCCTGATTGCCATCATAAGCTTTTCTGAAAGCGCTTTCAGAATATTGGCTGGGTTCGCATGTCTCGCCCATGCGCGGTGCGAACAAGGAGGAACGGCATGTCGGCAACTGGCTGCAGAATCGGTCGGTCTTGGTTTTGATGGCGGTTCTTCTCGGACCGCTCGGCGCGCCCGTTGCCGCGCAATCGCCGAACCTTCGGAGCCGGTCGAGCCCGGTATGAACATGAAGGCTCTCGTCTGCACGCGACCCACGAGCGGATTCGGAATCGGAACACGTTGGCGATGACCCCGCGTCAGGATCGTTCGGTTCCGTTACGGTGGATCGTCAGCGGCAGCTCGGTCGCACTGCTGTTCGCGGCGTGGTACCTCGTCACCGGGCCCCTCGGTCTGGTGAGCTCGCTGAAGTTCCCTGCGCCACTCGACGCCTACGACTCCCTTATCCGGCTCATACGTTCGCCGGGCTACGCGGACGGGATCTTGGCGCAGCACATCCTTTCAAGTACCGAGCTGGTGCTCATCGGGTTCTTGCTGGCAACGGCTACCGGAGTGCCACTTGGATTACTCATGGGGCGAAACAGGCTGGTCGATGGCTATGTGAATCCAGTCTTCCAACTCATTCGGCCGATCGCGCCGATTGCGTGGATTCCGCTGACGATCCTCTGGTTCGGTCTTGGAATGGGTGCAAAGCTGTTCGTGATCTGGCTCGCGGCCTTCGCACCGGCGGTCATCAACACCTACACGGGGGTCAGGAACATCGACACCATCGTCATCCAGGCGGCACGCGTGCACGGGGCGTCATCCAAGGAAATGCTGTTCGACGTTGTCATTCCGGGTGCGCTGCCTTCGATATTCACCGGATTGAGAACCTCGCTGCAAGCTTGCTGGATGGTCCTGGTCGCAGCCGAGCTGGTGGGGTCGTTCGTCGGCCTCGGCCACATCATGATCATCGCCAGCAGGGATTTGGACTCCGGGATGATCCTGGTCGCGATGATCTGTGTCGCATTGCTGGGTGTTCTGATGTCAGCGGGCCTGACGTACGTCGAACGGTATGCGATCCCATGGCGTCGATAGGATCACGCCACGTTGCGCCCCATCGTGCCAGCGTGCTCGGCATAACGATGGTCGCGGGCATTCGTGGCGCTATGCCCGTCTTGGGGATCGCGACTCTTTTCGGCGCCTGGACCTTGGCAACCTCCCTCAAGCTCGCTCCGCCGACTTTCCTTCCAAGTCCGCTGGCCGTGCTGCACAGCATGGTCGAGCTGACGCAGATTCCCTATGCAGGTTCGACGCTTCAGCAGCACTTGATGGCAAGTCTGGAAAAGTTCGGTATCAGCTTCGCGGCCGCTGTGCTGCTTGGCGTCCCGTTCGGCCTGATCATGGGACGCTCGAATTTGATGAAGTGGGCGTTGTCACCCTTATTCGAAGGCTTTCGGTTTGTTCCGCCGATTGCGTGGGTACCGTTTGCGATTTTCTGGTTTGGAACGGGATTCCTAGCGCCGACCCTGGTGATCTTCGCGGGCGCTTTTGCGCCGTGCGTGATCAATTCCTATCGCGGTGCGCAACTCATCGAACGGCATCTGATCGAGGCGAGCCAGACACTCGGTGCGGGGCGCTGGAGGACATTCACCGAGATTCTCCTTCCAGCCGCACTCACGCATATCGTAGCCGGCGTTCGCGTGGGCGCCGGATTCGGCTGGCAGTCGCTTATCGGTGCGGAACTGATCGTAGGGTCCACCGGCTTGGGTTACATGATCGTGCAGGCCGGGAGTAACCTTCAGCCGGCGATCGTGATCAGTGGAATGATTACCATCGGAATCGCTGGTGCAAGCATTGATTACCTGATGCGCGCCATACAGCACGGCATGCGACGCAAATGGGCGCATTAATGGTCGTAAGCAGCCGCCAGCCATGTACATGACGCTCAACGCGCGCGGCCGTTGAAATATAGGAATTGAACATCGTGCAATTCAACAGGAGGCTCAGGATGCAAAAGCTATACATCGCAGCGTTTGCCGGATTGTGCGTCGCGTTCTCCATGGCGACCCCATCCAATGCTCAAACAAGTGCATCCGAGGGAGCGCTCACGACGATCCGGATCGCGCAGCAGCCTCAGCGATGGGCGCTGGAGTGGTACATCGCAACCGAGAAAGGCTGGTGGAAGGAGGTTGGTCTCAAACCGGAATTTTCGACGTTTGCTTCGGGCGCCGTCGAAATCGGCGCTGGAGCATCGGGCTCCTGGGATGTAGGCGGCGCCGGCAACATCCCGTCGGTTCTGGGCGCCTCCAAATACGGGCTCATAACCATTGGGATCGCGGACGAAGAGGCGGGCATCATCACGCTCATGGCCACCCAGGACAAGGCTGAAGCCTATCTGAAGAACCCGAGCTTGATGAAAGGCAAAACGATCCCGGTGACGACGAATTCGACCGGGCAATGGGGCGCCGCGGAATGTCTGGCGAGGAAATTCAGCCTGAAGCCAGACGACTACCGTTTCGTCAATCTGTCTCCACCCGATATCAACGCTGCGGTGATGAGCGGGAAGTACGACGTGACCGAGGCGTGGGCTCCCAACACTTACATACTCGAAGATGCGATGGGCGCCAAGGTCATCTGCACGGGTGCCGAGCTCAAGATGCCGATCCACAGCTATCTGTTCGCATCGCCAGCTTTCGCCGAGAAGAATCCCGACGCGGTTGCAAAGTTCGTCGCGGTCTATCTTCGAGCGGTTGCGTGGGAAAGAGCGAACCCGAAGGAAACCGAGAACTATCTGAAGGCGTGGTTCAACAGCGTTGGCGTCAAGTTTCCCGACAAATACCTCGCGCAGGAGTTGCGCGATCGGCCAGCCTATACGCTTTCGGAACAGTTGAAGATTTTTGCCGGCGCGCCGGCAGCAACGTCCGAGATCGTGAAATGGTGGAACGAAGTCGGCAAGTTCATGGTCTCGGTGGGAGTCATCGGCAAAATTCCGGAGCCAAGCACGACCGTCAGTGCGAAATTTCTCAAGATGGTCGACAGCGATGCAAAGCTGAAGTCCTTTGCAACGGAATTCGCCAAGTAACGAAACGACCCGTCGTTGTCCGGGGAAGGCAACACCGCGGCACCTCTCCGACGACGGGCGACGATCGATGCAAGACTGGTGAGACGGTTCGCAAGGCCGCTTCGCGACAGGCAATCGAGCAACGAGACAACCGTGAGCCAGATCATTTTTGACAGCGTCAAGCGCGTGTTCACCCGCAGAAACGAAGAATTTCTTGCGCTCGACAACGTGAGCTTCCAGGTCTGCGAGAAGGAGTTCGTGGCAATCGTCGGTCCTTCCGGTTGCGGCAAGACCACGTTGATGCGCATGGCGGCCGGCCTCGATTTTCCTTCGGACGGCACCGTGAACGTGGGTGGCCGAACGGTCAGCGGTCCAGGGCCCGACCGTGCGGTGGTGTTCCAGCAGTTCGCGTTGTTTCCATGGAAAACCGTGGCTGACAACATCGGCTTCGGCCTGAAATGCAAGGGACTCGGGCGTAGCGCGCGCGAAGCGACCGTCGCACGGTACATCGAGCTGATGGGTCTCAAGGGCTACGAAAGGACCTATCCGCATCAGTTATCCGGTGGAATGCAACAGCGCGTCGCGATTGCGCGAAGCTACGCACTCGACCCCGAGGTGTTGCTGATGGACGAACCCTTCGGAGCGCTCGATGCCCAGACACGCGTCCTGATGCAAGAGGAGCTCATCAGGCTTTCACGGATGAATCCGCGGACTGTGCTCTTCATCACTCACAGCGTCGAAGAGGCCGTGTATTTGTCCGACCGCGTCGTTGTCCTTACGGGACGACCGGGGCGAATCAAGGAAATCATCAACATCGCAGAGGCGCGCGAGCAGGAAAACTGGGATCGCTTCGAGCGCATCGAGGACGTCATGGATCTGGATGCGTTTGTCAAACTACGACTCCATATCTGGCGGCTCCTGCGCAGCCAGGAGGCTCCCAAGTATGCACAGCGAGTACCTGCTGAAGCGGCGGCGGCGCATTAGGGCCCTGGTCCGCTGCAACGAACTGCGACGGTTTTTGGAGATCGTGCAATGACCGCAAGACCTAGGAGTGCCGAGAAGCTGGAGTCGTTACAGATCAATACGCCCTGCTGGAGGCTCACGGCCACGTCCGCCGACGTGAAGTCGATCGACAGCCGCACATTGCTGGTGATGCTCGAGCAGCTGATTCTGATCCGGCGATTCGAAGAAAAGCTCCTGAAGCTGAGCGTTGCAGGCATCCTGCACGGACCCGCGCATTCGAGCATCGGCCAGGACGGAGCGGCGGTCGGTGCGATGTCGGCCCTGCGGTCGACCGACAAGATCAACGGCACCCATCGAATGCATCATCAATTTCTGGCTAAGGCGCTGAATCATGTCACCGTAGCCGACTACTCGCCTATCGAAGGCGACGTGCTGCCAGCTCACGTGGATGTGGTGTACCGCACGTACGCGGAAATTCTGGGACTGTCGCCGGGATACTGCGGTGGGCGCGGAGGGTCGATGCACCTGCGATACCCCGAGGCGGGAATTCTTGGCTCGAACGCGATCGTGGGAGGCAATCCTTCCCATGCCGTCGGCTATGCGTTCGCCGACAAGATGCGAGGCCGCGAGGATATTTCGGTCGCGTTCTTCGGCGATGGTGCAATGCAGACCGGAGCAGCGTACGAAGCGATGAATCTGGCGGCGCTATACAGCACACCGACCGTGTTCTTCGTCGAGAACAACCTCTACGCCGTTTCCACCCACCTTTCCGAACAGACGAGGGAGACGCGGCTCGTGGCGCGCGGGCTTGCACTCGGCGTACCGTCCATCGAGTTCGACGGAATGGACGTCGTTACCGCCCGCCTCGCGATGGAGGAGGCCCGTTCGATCATTGCCCAGGACGGCGGACCGGTTCTCCTGGAAGCGAAAACCTATCGATTCATGCATCAGTCGGGAGCGCTCAAGGGTAGTGCCTTCCGCTATCGCGAAAAGGAGGAGGAAGAGGATTGGCTGGCGCGCGATCCGATGAGCACATTCCCGGCGCAGCTCGAATCGGCGGGGGTTGTCACGCAAGACATCATCAGGCGACTGGAGACTCGTGCGAAGACGTTAATCGACGGCGCGTTGAGTCGCCTGCTCGAAAACTATGGAGATGAAAAGACGCAGCGTATTCGACCGGAGTTGTGGCCCGACCCGTCGAAGGTCGAGTTCGGCATTCGCGGCGATCTTGCCGAGTTGGCGAGCCACCGGGTGCGCGAGCTCGAGGACGTGCCAACTGCCGAGCTGACGGAGGCGAGGTTTCAAGACGTCATCCCGCAGGCCATGTTGCGCAACATGGAAAAGCTGGACAACGTGTTCATTCTCGGGGAGGACGTCCATCGATTGAAAGGAGGAACGGCGGGTGCGACGAAGGATATCGGCGACCGTTTCCCGGAACGATTGATCGGCACGCCTATCTGTGAAAACGGCTTTACCGGATTGGCGCTCGGCGCTGCACTCAACGGCATGCGGCCCGTCGTCGAGGTCATGTATCCCGACTTCGCCCTTTGTGCCGCCGATCAGCTGTTCAATCAGATCGCGAAGGTACGTCACATGTTCGGCGGATCGTTCCCGGTGCCGATTGTCGTGCGCAGCCGCGTAACGGCCGGCGCCGGCTATGGATCACAGCATTCGATGGACGCCAGTGGCCTGTTCGCACTGTATCCAGGTTGGCGCATCCTGGCCCCGTCGCGACCCTACGATTACATCGGTCTCCTGAATGCGGCGCTCTATTGCGACGACCCCGTATTGATTGTCGAATATCACGATCTTTTCAAGAATGTCGGGCCCGTGCCAGTCGAGGATTGGGACTTCATCGTTCCGATCGGCAAGGCGCGCATTGCACGCACAGGTACGAGGTGTTCGATTCTTACCTACGGCGTAATGGTAGGTGTGTGTTGCGAACTCGCTGAGCGAACCGGGATCGATGCGGAAGTGATAGACCTTCGCACGCTGGATCCGCTTGGTCTGGACTGGGCGACAATCGAGCAAAGCGTCCGTCGAACCAATGCGCTGATGATTGTGGAACAGACCACCCGGGGAACCTCGATCGGGTCGCGGATCGTCAGCGACGCACAGAACCGGCTATTCGACTGGCTGGACCACGAAATCGTGCACGTTACGGGGGCGAACTGCTCTCCGGTCGTGTCCAAGGTGCTCGAGCGTGCATCACTGGCCGATGCCCCGGCGGTCGAGGCTGCACTTCGTCGTCTCGATGGAGCGCGCGGCGCGCGCTAACTGAATCGCGAGGAACTCCCTTTCATGCAATTGATCGACGAGAAAATTCGCGCGCACCACACGGCAATCTGTGTGACGGATTTCGAGCGCGCTCGCAACTTCTATTGCGGGTTCCTGGGTTTCGAGCTGGAGGGAGAGATGGATCGTCGCTCGGAGCCTGCTTTGGGCGAGGTCGTGGGATTGCCGGGCGCCGTCGTGCGGTGGGCGATGCTTCGCCACGACAGCTATCGCGTGGAGTTGTTCAAGTACTACTCGCCAGAGGGCGACTCGCGCGCCCGGCGCCAATGCGATTTTGGCTATAGTCACATGGCGTTCGAAGTGACCGACGTGGAGTCCGTCTATCGCCAGGTCGTCGATGCGGGATATCGAACGGTGTCATCGCCGCAGGTGCTGCGAAACGGACGGACGAAGGTTTTCTATGTCGAGGAGCCCGAAGGTGCGATTACCGAATTCATCCAGTTCCTCCAGGCGGCTGCATGACCGGCTCGGCAATGCCCCAGCGAGCGCGCGTCAGTGCTGCACGCGCTCGGGTCTTCGATTCAGCTGGCTGATGTCTTTCTGATCCCATGTCGGTGGTCGCAGACTTCGTCGTTCCCCCGGTCGGTGAACCGATCGATTCCGCACGCCTCGTCCGCTGGCTCGCGACGCCCGGCCAGGCATTCCACGCCGGTGAGGTCCTGGTCGAAATCGAAACGGACAAATCGATCGTCGAAGTACCGGCGCCGCAGGATGGCGTGATGGTCGAGCACCTTGTCGACGTCGACGGATTGCTGAATGCGGATACACCCATTGCTCGAATTCGAATCGAGGAGGAGCTGGCCGCAAGCGCTGCGCGGGTTGAAGCAGATTTAGCGGCTGCGCCGGAGAAGACTTCGATGCCGACGGCGAGAATGGTTGAATCGGCAACCAGCAAGGGGTCTTTGGCTAGCGCGGTCTCGAGCATCGGCATCGACTCGAAGGGTCGCAAATTCGCTACGCCGGCGGCGCGCAGACTGGCGCGTGAAAGTGGCGTGTCGATCGACTCCATCATCGGGACCGGCCCGAAAGGAAGAATCACTCAGTCCGACATCGTGCGCGCGTCCGGGAAGCCCGCGACGGCGGTGGCCGCGGGCGCCTTGGGTGGCGCCGGGATGCGCGAGCTAACCGTACCGACGAGCCACGGCGACGTCAGCGTCAAGGTTTGGGAGCCTTCGGCGACGCAAGACGCACGCAGCGTGGTCCTGATCCACGGCTTGTTCGGCGACCGCAACGTGTGGGCGGGTACGGCGGATCTGCTGGTTCACGCGGGGTTCCGAACGCTCGCCATGGACCTGCCCTGTCATGGGACCACTCGATCCAACGCGACGTCATTCGGCGATATCGTCGATTGCGTTGCCGAGGTCGTCGCCAACCAATGCACGGGCAGTGTGGTTCTCGTCGGACACTCGTTCGGCGCTGCCGTTGCAGCACGCGTTGCACGAAAGCCGACGTCGAGCGTCAATGCACTCGTCCTGATTGCACCCGTCGGAATCGGCTCGCAGATCGAGCAATCGTTTCTCGACGGCATGACGTATGCAGAAACCAACGAAGCCATGCGGCGCGAATTGCGCAGGCTTACGGTGGCCGGCATTGTCCCTTCGACGTCTTATGTGAACGAGCTTCGTCAAGGGATCGCCGCCCGGCGCGATCGGATCATCGACTTCTGCCGCCAAGTCAGCTGGAATGGTGTGCAGCAGCTGGATACGCTTCCGGATCTCGCCGCGTCGCAGCGAAAGACCGTGGTGATTCAGGGCCGGCGGGATCAGATCATCCCGTGGAAGCAGGTGCTCGACATTCCGGCACGCGCGGCGCTGCACTTGCTTCCGGACGCCGGTCACATGCCTCAGTGGGAGGCAACCACCGCGACGACGGACATCGTGCTCGACTCGCTGGGCCCGGTGAGGATCCAGGGGATCTAGCAGGTCTTGAAACACGCGGGCTCGTGACCGCCGGCCACGTTTACTCGTCGCGTGTCAATTCGATCGACATATCGCCCTTGGACAGGACGAGCCGGGCCACCGGCGGCCGCTTCGCGATCTCTTTCAGCAGATACAGGATCGGCTTGCCGGCGATCTTGTAAGCGTCATAGTCCGGACGGTTTTCACGCATCGCATCGACGATCGCCGAATCGAAGCTGTGCCGAAGCAGCAACTCGTCGTCGTCGGCCCGCGGAAACTTCTTGCGCAGCGCAGGCAGCGCCGGCTCCGGCCGCCGCGGCTCCCGCGCAATGTACTGCGACCCATTCGAAACGATGCGATCCAGTACGTCGGGATCGACCGGAGCGAGCAGCTTGCCGTAATGGCCAAGCGCGTACTTCTTGACCTCGTCCGGAACCACCGCATAGCGCTCGCCGCGGATGACGTTCAGCGTCGCCTGCACGCCGATGAACTGCGCGAACGGCGTGACCTGGATTGGCCAGCCCAGCTCTGCGCGCACGTTGCTGCACTCGTCGAGGACTTCGGGCAGCTTGTGTTCGAGGCCCGCGGCCTTGAGCTGGGCGCCCAGATTGCTCAGCACGCCACCGGGAATCTGGTGCCCGAAGCTGCTTGCATCGAAATCCATCGGCCGACCGCGCGGCTTCCCGTCACGGATCGCAACATCCTCGAAGTGCGCGCTGATCTCGTCGACCGCCGCCTCGTCGACGTCGACGCGGTGGCCGCGAAAGCGCAGGTTGCGGATCGTGGTGACTACGGAGGGCGGCGCATTCGCGTCCGCGAGCGGCGGAATAGTCGTGTAGAGGTTGTCGACGCCCAGCGCGACGGCTTCGAGATAGGTCCGCTGCGGCAAGCCGAGCAGGCCGTGGCTGTGCAGACCGAGCGAAACCGAGCCGATCGCCTGCTTCAGTTTCGGCACCAGCGTGCGGGTCCGCTCCGGCGTCAGTACTCCGCTGGCGTCCTCGATCATCACGGCGTCGACCCCGGCGCGGCTGATGAACTCCTGTGCCTTCTGCACGTAGAGTTCGTCCGTATGCACCGGGCTGTCGCTATAGGTCAGCCAACCCGTGGTGTACGCACCGAGCGCCTTGGCTTGCTTGAGGCTGGCGACGATGTTGTCGAGGTCATGCAGCCCATCGAACGCGACGAAACGCCGGATTCCGTTCGCGACGAGCCTTTCGACCCACAGAGCGCTGATGTCGTCCGGCTGCAGATCGAAACCGAGCACGCATTTGCTCCGGATCAGCGCCTGCAGTGGCGTCGTGCGGATCCGCTCACGCAACAGGCGAATCCGCTCCCACGGATTTTCTTTCAGGTAGCGGACAGCGGCGTCGAACTGAACCGCGCCAACCACCTCGATCGCATCGAACCCGGCGCGATCCAGGCGCTCCGCGATCGGCAGCATCATCGCCGTCGACATCCGTGTCGCCCACAGGCACTGCTGCCCATCGCGCAACGTCGTGTCGACGATATGAACCGCGCGTGTGCCTGGCGTCTCGCGCTTCATCACGACGGGATCTCCTCCTGGCGAATCAGCACGAGTGGTTGGCCGAGTTCGACCAAGCTGCCGTTGTCGGGCACGATGCGTACGACGGTGCCGGCGACGCCGGCCTGTACCGACGTGAACAGCTTCATCACCTCGATCAGGCCCAGCGTCGTTTCCGGCCGCACGACGTCGCCCACGTTGCAGAAGGAATCGGCGCCTGGGCTCGGCGCTCGATAGAAGGTCCCCGAGATCGTGGCGCGAACGGCTACCGTGTCGACATCTTCGGCGCTTTCAGCTATCGCGTGGTCCCGCGCCGCACCGGCTGCAGCGATCCGATCCGCGGGTTCCGGCGTCAGGCCATGCTTGTGCGCGGTGAACGTCAGTGCGCCGATGCGCAACCGCAAATGTCCGTAGCCAGACTCCTCGAACAGGCGGAGGACAGTTTTCAGATCGTTGAGCGTGAGGGACATTTCGCGCCGTGCCCTCGCTCAAGCCTGCCGCGGGATATCGGCAAGATCCACCGACACCATGGACTTGGCCTCGCGTCGCAGGACCTTTCCGACTGCGCTGCGCGGGAGCTGCGCGACGATATGGATTCGCTTCGGCGCCTTCACGGAGTCGAGCAGCATCTTCACATGTCCGATCAGCTCCTGCTCGCCGACGCTGTGACCGGAATTGAGCTCGACCGCGGCATGGACGGCCTCGCCCCACTTCGGATCATCGACGCCGAACACCGCGCATTCGTGCACGGCGGGGTGCTTGCCGAGCGCGCTTTCGACGTCGCCGGGATAGATATTGAATCCGCCGGAGATGATCATCTCGCTCAGGCGCCCTTTGATGAACAGAAGCCCGTGCTCATCGACGAGGCCCACATCGCCTGTGTGCAGCCAGCCATCGATGATCGTCGCTGCAGTGGCTTCCGGATCGTCGAGATAGCCGCTCATGACGAGGTCGCCGCGCACCACGATCTCGCCAACTTCGCCGCGACTCAGCAGGGTTCCACCGTCGTCCATGATGCCGATCCGAGTGCCCAGCCCGGCATGGCCCGCCGCGGCCAGGTTCGCCGTGTCCGCGAGATCCGACGCGCGCATGTAGGCGATGATCTGCGGCGCTTCCGCCTGGCCGTAACACGTTTCAACGCACTCGCCGAACACGCGTTGCGCTGCCCAGATCTGCTGCTCGCGCATCGGCGCGCCCGAATAGATCAGGTGCCGCAGCTTCGGAAACGCGACTGGGCCGGCGGCGTTGTCGGCCATCAGCGTATAGATCATCGTCGGTGTGAGATAGGTCGCGGTGACGCCATGGCGGACGAATGCGGTCAGGATGTCGTGCGGCTTCGGCCGCTCGAGCAGGACGATCCGTCCGCCACGACTCAGGATCGGCAAGATGAAGCAGGATGTGCCGTGCGTGACGGGCGCTGCGGCAAGGAAGCACTCGTCTTCGACAAATTGAAACGCGTCCAGGATGCCGGCGGCGCAGGCATTCCATGATCGATACGACTGCAGCACGCCTTTTGGCTTGCCGGTCGAACCGCTGGTGAATTTGATCGCTTGTGTCGCCGTTAGCAAGGGTCCCGCCGGACGCGGTCTCTTTCCCCAGGACTCTTTGATAAGGCCAGCAACGCTCTCCCTGGGTTGAGCGCCTTCTGACCGACTCACGACAAGGCGCACATCGGTCGGCGTAACCCGGTCCAGGCATAGTGCATCGGCGATAACCAGCACAGGGCGCGTCGCGGCGATGATCGCTTTTGTTTCGGCCTTTCCATTGCGCGGGTTCAGCG
>Ga0207706_10001668_pt1 | contig 21954 bp, 15 predicted proteins | sample KBSC53metaG_FD_184318 | JGI IMG/M metagenome (GOLD analysis project Ga0207706, IMG submission 184318) | Corn rhizosphere microbial communities from Kellogg Biological Station, Michigan, USA - KBS C5-3 metaG (SPAdes) (version 2) | ecosystem: Host-associated > Plants > Roots > Rhizosphere > Soil ... | reverse complement strand
AGGTCGGCCGCGACGTCGTTGAACCGCATCTTGCGATAGAGGTCGCCGAAGCCGCTGAGCCTGACGAGCAGGTTGGTGTCGCGCTCACCGAGCGCCAGGCGCCGATACGCCTGGCCGCGCAGCGACAGGCCGGTGCCCGATCTGGCCTTGCTCTGCTGGTCGATGTCGAAATCGCCGAAGATCGTTCCCAGCGTGTCCGACCGCGTCGCGCGGTTGATGTTGCTGTCCGGCGCGAGGGCGATTTCCAGGCTCGCGCCGTGGGGACGGGAGGCGCGCAGAGCCTCGGAATAGCGATCGACGATCCGGGCGACCGCCGCTGGCAGCCCCGAGGCGTGGACGGCGCGCATCTCGCGCCAGGCAGCGTCTTTGTCGCCCATCCGGTCGAGCAGCTGGGCAAGCGCAAGCCGGGCGGGCACGGCGTCGGGCCGCTCGTCGAGGATCGCGCGTAGCAGCAGCGCGGCGCCCGTCGTCTTTCCCTCCGCTTCGAGCAGCCTGGAATGGCGAAAGCGCGCCTCGTTGCGGATGTCGCTGTCGGGGTTGCGCGCAAGCATTTCCAGGATCTGCGTCGCCTGGGCGTTCGAGCCGCGGGCAAGCAGCTGGTCGGCCAAGCGGAACATTTGCGGCGGGTTCAACCGGACGGTGCGCTCGCCGCCTGCGATCGAAGGCTCAGCGGCTCGAGCGGGACCGGCCGAACCCCCGAGCGCAGCGGCCGCAATTATGAGGATGGCGAACATTACGCGTCCCCGTCGCCGCGAACTATGGGCCCCTCGATCCTCCGAAGACGCCGCTCATTGTCCCGGTCGTGCCATCGACCGGGTCCTTGAACGGCGCCTTCCAGCTTCCCATCAGCTCGACTGCTTTGGGCCCGTTGAACGTGCCTTCGAAGGAGGACGGGCCGTCGGCCCCCGGCGGCGCGATGAAGGACCCTGAGAAGCTCGTGCTTCCGGTCGAATAGACTGTGTTCGTGAAGGTGTAGGTGCCGAGCCCGATGTCGTCGTAAACGGGCGCATAAAACGGCTCCATCTTGCCGCTCAGAGTTCCGGCGCCGAAATCGAAGCTGAAGTCGATAGACCCGAACACCAGCGACGTCCCGCCGTTCGTTATTCCCGAAATCGTACCGGAATAATCGGCTGAGCCAGTCACCGGCATGTCTCCGGCAGCGGTCGGAATGCCGTAGACGAACAGGCCCGTCACGTGCCACCAGTCCGCTTTGGGCTCCATCCACTGGGCCATACTTGTGTATTGGAGGCCGGAAGTGCCCGGCGCATCCAGCGCTACCTCGACCGGCTGAAGGGTGGTCGAATTTCCGTCCGTCACGCGATTGATCGTCGAAGTAAGCTCGATCAGGCCGCTGTCGTCGTAAACGCCATTGGCTGTGACGGTCACCAGCTTTCCGGCGTCGAATCCGGGCAGCTTCACAGTGTAGCTGTTGTCCGGCGCCGAATAGCTGAACTCGACGCCGCCCTTGCCGCTCACCGGATTCCCGCTCGCGTCGGTATGAGCGCTGTACGTTGCAAATGAGGCGGCCCCGGTCAGGCCGATCGGTCCTGGAAGGGGGATTGGAGTCGGCGTTGGTGTTGGTGTGGGAGACGGGGTGGGCGTAGGCGTCTGCGGCGGTGGCGAGATCGAAGCCACGCCTCCTCCGCCTCCCCCGCCGCAAGCGGAAAGCATGAGCGGCAAGGCCGCTGCGCCGATCTGAAGCGAGGTCGGTTTCATCTGCTTCTCCTGTGCTCGATAGCCGCTACTTCCCGGCGACGAAGGCGCCGTCGGCCTGGTACGGCTGACCGTCGATCGGTGACCGATACGGAAGCGCGAAGTCGCCGATCAACTCCTCGGCGTGGGGCCCGGTGAACCGGCCCCTCAGGAAGTTCATGCCAGCAATCTCGGTGTCGAACTTGCCTGAAAAAGTCGTGCTTCCCGACGAATAGATCGTCTCGCGCAAGCTGATCGGCGCCAGCGCGTAGTCGTCATAATCCGCATAGTTGAAGACGCTCGGGCTGATCTGCCCCGAAAGGGTTCCGAGGCCGAAATCGAACGAGAGCTCGATGCCGCCGAAAATCGTCACTGCTGAAGCTGAATGGGTCTCGGATGTCGATCCCGACAATTGGCCGGTGTAGGTGGCACTTCCGGTTACCGGAACGGCGCCAGCCGCCGTCGGGATTCCGATGGCTTCGAACCCCGAATAGGTCGCGCCGTCGTTCCAGGAGAACAAGCTTGAATATTCGGTGTTTGACGATCGGGTTGAAAGGCTGACCGCGCCTTCGAAGAAGTTGCTGCTCCCGGCAGCCGCATGGATTCCCGCCCACTCATCGCTGCCTGGAAGCTGGACCTCATAGGAGTTGGACGATTGGACATAGCGGACCTGTAATTGGTCGGCGGCGCCGAACAGCGGGCTTCTGTCCCCCGTATCCGGGCGCGTTGCTCCCATCGCCACGAACTGTTGGCTGGTTGTCGCCGCCGGGATGATCGGCGGCGGCGGCGGTGGCGGAGGCGGCGGTGCCGCCGGGGGTGGAGAATAAGCGACATGCCAGCCTCCGCCGCCGCCGCAGCCCGCCAGTGCGAATGCCGTCGCGATGAGAAGCGCACGGCTCGTCGAATTGCTCATTCTGCCCTCCGCGCTGTCACTTGGCCCCGACGAAGGCGCCGTCGGCTTGGTAGATCTTGCCGTCGACTGGCGATCGATAGGGAAATGCGAAATTGCCGATCAGCTCTTCGGCTTTGGGTCCGGTGAATTGGCCGCTGAAGCTGTTCAGCCCGGCGACGTCGGTGTCGAACATGCCCGAGAATGTCGTGCTGCCCGTCGAATAGACGGTTTCGCGAAAGTCCAGCGAACCGAAAGCGTAGCCTTGGTGGAGGTTAGGACTGATGCTTCCTGACAGCGTCCCGAGCCCGAAATCGAACAACAGTCGAATGGACCCGTCGACGGCGGAATCATCTGCGCCAACCGGTTGATATTCCGACGTGTACCCGGCGATCCGGCCCAGGTAGCTCGCGCTTCCCGTTAGCGGAACGCCGCCCGCGGGCGTCCCCATCCCGATGGCTTCGTAGCCGTGAATGGTCGAATCCTTCGAGGACCATTCGAGCAGGCGTGAATATTGGTAGGTACCCGGCTGTAGCCACACAGTGGCGGTGTTGCCCGAGAACATGGCCGGGCTTCCGGGCTCGCTGCTCACATACGAAATGCCCGCCCAGGTCTGACTCTGCGGAAGCTGGACTTCGTACGAGTTGGATGACTGGACGTAGCGGACTTGCAGCTGCTCGCCCGCGCCGAGACGGGGGCTTTGATCGCCCTCGAAAGGAAGACTGGCGCCGCTGACGGCGAATTGCTGGCTGGTCGTCGCCCCGACAATGATCGCCGGTCCTGGCGACGGCGGTGGCGGCGGCGGGGACGGGGGCGGGGGAGTCGAGGCGATGCCTCCGCCTCCGCCGCCGCCGCAGCCGGCCAGCGCGAATGCCGTCGCCAGCAAAAGCGCACGGATTGTCGAACTACGCATGATGCCCCCGCGCATTTGATCCAATCCCAGCAGGATACCGGCGCGCGCGAGCCGAAGCTTGGAGAGGAGCTGTAGATTTCTTGGAGAATGGGCCCGTGCTATTGTTCGCCGCTATGCGATACCGCGTTGGCGAGCATGTTCTGGACCTGCGCAAGTTCGAATTGCGCAAGAACGACTGCTTGCTCTCCGCCGAGCCTCAGGTCCTTTCCCTGCTTATTCTCCTGGTCGAGAACCGCGACCGCCTTGTCAGCAAGGATGAGTTGGTCGCCACCATCTGGGGTGGCAGGGCCGTCAGTGACAGCGCCATCTCGAGCCGTATCAAAAGTGCGCGTCAGTTGCTTGGCGATGACGGGGAGGCGCAGCGGCTGATACGCACTGTCCACGGCAAGGGATTCAGATTTGTCGGAGAGGTGTCTGCGTGCGAAGCCGAGGTCGCGAACGCCCAATTGCTCGACCGCTCGGACTCAAAGCCGTCGATCGCCGTGCTGCCGTTCGAATGCACGGACCCACGTTTGTCGATTATTTCCGACGGAGTTCCCCACGATTTGATCGTGGGGCTGAGCCGACTGCGATCGTTGATGGTGATTGCGCGAGGCTCTTCGTTCCGATTCCGGGGCTGGTCGGGAAATCTCGAGCAAGTCGGCGCAACATTGGGCGTGACCTACTGTCTTACCGGGACCGTCCAGTCTGCGGGCAGTCGCGTCGCCGTGGCTGTCGAACTCATCGACGCCGCGACGAGCAGCGCAATTTGGGGCGATCTCTATCAAGGTGACCTCGACAAGTTGCACGAGATCCGGGACAGCATCCTCGCGCAGATCATTTGCACGCTGGAATTGCAGATTTCTCGCCACGAAGCGGAGCGGGCGCGGCTTCGCAGTCCCGAGGATTTGGACGCATGGTCCTCTTATCACCTCGGTTTGCAGCACGTCTTCCGATTCAACCGGGCGGACAACGCTCAGGGCCTCAGATACTTCGAGCAAGCGACGGCGCGGGACCCGGGCTTTAGCCAAGCGCACGCCGGCGTCTCGTTCGCGCGATTCCAGAACGCTTTCATGCAATATTCGGACGATATCGAGCAGGAGATCGTGGAGGCCCGGCGCGCAGCGGAGGCCGCGATCGAGCTCGACGAGCATGATCCGACGGCAAATCTGATGATGGGCCGATCATTGTGGTTGGAAGACCAGTTGGAAAACAGCGTGCCCTGGCTCGACCGGGCAATCACGCTCAGTCCCAACTACGCCCAGGCCATCTACTCACGGGCGTTCACCCATATGCTCATGTGCGAGAATGAATCGGGACAGGAAAAGGCGCACGCGGCGCTCCGCCGGAGCCCGATCGATCCTCTGCACTATGCGATGCTTTCCTGCTCCGGCTTCAATGAAGCGATACTCGGCCGCGAGGCGGAAGGGGCGATCCTCGTTGACCGGGCCGCCCGCGAGCCACGCGCTCACGTGATGATCGCTGCGATGGCCGCCATTTGTCACGTGTGGGCAGGCAACAAGCAGGCCGCGAGTTATTGGGAAAGAGACATAAGGTCGCGCGATCCCAACCTCACGGGGGAAGTTTTCCTGACCTCGTTCCCGTTCCGAGATGGTCCGGTAAGAAAACGGGTAACAGGGGCACTTCGCGTGCTCGGCTTCTGAGACGAGGGCCTGCGCGCGGTGGCTTCGCACCAGCTCCGGGCCAGCTTCGAACTATGCAGACAGCGCCGTAGCGTGCCGCGTATCGAATGACGCGGACAAGTAAAAGGGAAGCGGGGGGATGGCTGAGAATGCGACGATTAGATCCACGACCGGGCGTGGAAAACTATTCCAGAGCATCCTCGACACGGTGGGGGACACGCCGGCGATCAGGATCAACAACCTCGCTCCTGATGACGTAACCATCTACGTGAAAGCCGAGTTCTTTAATCCTGCATCTTCCGTGAAGGATCGGCTCGCGCTCAACATCATAGAAGACGCTGAGCGATCCGGCGCGATTGCCCCGGGTCAGACCGTCGTCGAGGCCTCGAGCGGCAATACCGGAATTGGCCTTGCGATGGTTTGCGCTCAGAAAGGCTATCCATTGGTCGTGATCATGCCCGAGAGTTTCTCGGTCGAGCGTCGCAAGCTGATGCGCATGTTTGGTGCGAAGGTCGTTCTCACTCCGCGTGCGGAGAAGGCTTACGGCGCCTACCGGAAAGCGGTCGAGCTTGCGGAAGCCAATGGATGGTTTCTTGCCCATCAGTTCGAAACAAGGGCCAATGCCGATATTCATGAAAGCACGACAGGCCGCGAGATCGTCAATGACTTTGCGGGCTCCAGGCTCGACTGTTTCGTGACCGGTTATGGAACGGGGGGAACCCTGGTTGGCGTTGCGCGAGTGCTGCGGCGTGAGCGGCCGGAGACACGAATCGTCTTAAGCGAACCAGCTAGCGCCCAGCTGATCGGTAGCGGGATTGAGCAACGACGAACGCCGGACGGAGCTCCACTCATGAGCCACAGCGCGTGGGAACCACACGCCATCGAGGGATGGGCGCCGGACTTTATCCCGCTTGTGCTTCAGGAGGGGATTGACTCGCATTTCTACGACGAGGTCGTCCCGATCACGGGAGCAGAGGGTGTCGAATGGGCCAGAGCTCTGGCACAGAATGAGGGCATTCTAACCGGAATTTCGGGGGGCTCGACATTCGGCGTTGCGCGCCAAATTGCTGATAGAGCGCCGCGCGGATCCGTCATTTTATGCATGCTGCCGGATACCGGGGAACGCTACCTATCCTCGCCTCTCTTTGAAGCCATTGAAGATGAAATGACCGAGGAAGAGAAGGATTTGTCACGGTCGACTCCGTCCGCCCAATTCGCGGATGAGTGATCGTTCTCCGCCAACCCAAACCCTAGGTCCAGCGCCAGCTGCGTGTTTGGGCCCTTCAGAATTATCGGCCGGAGTGGCTCGTTCGGGAGGTGGTGCCGCTTGCGTGACTCGAACACGCGACCCCATCATTACGAATGATGTGCTCTACCAGCTGAGCTAAAGCGGCCTGTCTTTCAGGAGACGCGCGCCCCTATCAGCCGCAGGCGGCGCGGGCAAGCGCCGGATAAGCCGCGGATATGCCCTCAGGGCAGCAACCAAATATGCTTAACGCTTTGGTAAGGCGGGGCCGTCATTTTCCCCACGAACCTGGGAGGGGTGGGGCCCGAGCGCACAATGGACACGTACCGCGAAAATCCGAGCGATTTCGACCTGGCGACGGCCGCGGAAACTTCGGCGTCACACGATGTCGCGGCCGCCATCGGCACCGACGAGCGGCGCATGCACGTGCGCGCCTACAATTATTGGGTGGCGCTGCTCGACGGCCGCGACTTCCCCTCGATCGAGGACCTCGAGCCGGCGGACGTCACCGACTTCGCCCCCAACAGCGTCCTCCTCGATTTCACCTGCGGACGGGACAATCCCGCCGTTCCCTACATCGGCGCCGCGATCCGCGACGAGTGCGGCCTCGACGAGGACACCCGCACGATCAATGACGTTCCGAGCCGGTCGCTGCTCTCGCGGCTCACCGACCATTATATGCAGATCATCGCCAACCGCGCGCCGATCGGCTTCGAGGCCGAGTTCGCGAACCAGCGCGAGGAGACGATTTGCTATCGCGGCATCCTGATGCCGTTCTCCTCGGACGGAGAGACAATCGATTTTATCTACGGGGTCATCAACTGGAAGTGCGTCGAGGCAGGGCAGCAGGCGGAGCAGCCGCAGGCCGAACCCGTGGAGATGCCCCGTGTCGAGTTCGACCTCGACGACACGTTCGGGCAAGATGAGCCGCTTGAACTGACGGAAGCCGTTTCGGACGAGCCGCTCGAGCTGACGCAGACGCTCTCGGAGGAGGCGCTCGAGCTGACCGAAGTCGCGGCCGACCCCGACGACGAGCCCGCGATGCCGCTCGACGGGACCGTCGAGATCGAGGAGATCGCGGACATCCCCGAAGCGCCAGCAGTGCACTTCTCGTGGGAGGACGGCCCGCTGGCCGATGTCGACGCGGGCGAGATTCCGGAAGTTGCGCTGGACGACAATGCCGGCCTCGCCGACCGCTTGTGGGCCGCGCGCGAAACGGCCGAGGCGGTCAAGGCGGGCGAGGGGCGGACACGTGTTGCCCTCTACGGTGCGCTCTCGCTGGCTTATGACTTCGCGCTCGCCGCCCGCGACAATGCGGACGAATATGCCGAGCTGCTCGAGGAATCGGGCGTGAAGGCGCAGGCCCGCGCGCCGATGACGCCGATCGTCAAGCTCGTCTTCGGGATTGATTACGACAAGGCGCGCCTGACCGAGTTCGCAGCGGCGCTGTCCTACGCGCTCCGCCAGGAGGTTAGGCGGGGCGCGTTCAAGGACTTCATCGAGAAGCAGCCGGGGGGGCTCAAGGCGCTGGTTGCGGCCGAGCGCCAGGCGCGCCGGCCCGAGCCGAAGGCCGACACGAAGGGCGAGGCTGCCCGTGCTCGCCTGCGCAAGGCGCCGGCCATTTCGCTCGCCGACGTCCCGGCGGAAGAGGAATTCGCGGTCGTGGTCACGCGCCGCGGAGCCGACGGCACCCACCAAGCGGTCGCGATCGTCGACGACGAAGCGCTGGTCGAACGCGCAATCCGCGGAGCGGCATAGCGCGGCATAGTTACGCGGAGTAAATCCGCGTGACGTCGGACGGGATCGTTCGGCTTAGGCCTCACGCCCCGCCGTCCGGGCTTCGCCGGCTCTTCGCGCTGCTCGCGATAGCAGAGCAATCGCTGCGCTGCGCTCGGCGGCTTCGCCGGGGTTGTTCCCTTGCGGAGCGCAGGGCTATAGGGCCGCCAGCCCACAGCCCCCGGAGCAGAAATTTCAATGACGGCCCATTCGCGCCTGGACCCGCCGCTGGTCGAGTCGATTCGCAAGGCGCTGACCGGCAATGCCCTTCCAGGTGAGACGCAGGGCCTCTCGCGCGAAGCCGAGCGGGACGCCGCCGAGTTCCTTGCCGATATCGCATCGAAGCGCCGCAAGGGCGAGCTTGCGCTGCGTATCGAATCCACTGGCGGCGAGGCCGGACGCCGCCGGATGCGGATCGGGATCGTCAACGACGACATGCCGTTCCTGGTCGATTCGGTCGCGAACGCCGTCGCCGCGCGGCAACTGACGATCCACCGGCTGCTCCATCCGGTGGTGTGCGTCGACCGCGCCGGAGAGGGGAAGCTAGAGCGGGTCGAGCCCTTGTGCGGCGACAAGAATCGCCGCGAATCGATGATGTATCTGGAGCTCGACCGCGCCGACGCCCGCGGCCGGCAGGAGCTCGCCGCCGACCTTCGCCGGGTGCTCGGCGACGTCCGGCTCGCGGTCCGCGACTGGGAAAAGCTGCAGGGTCGGATGCGCGCCGATGCGGCCGAGGCCGATGAGGAAGGCGGCGCGCTTCTCGACTGGTTCGCCGACCATGCAATGACCCTGCTCGGCTACCAGGTCGAGAGACCCTATGCGGCGCCATCCGAGACGCTCGGCATCTTTAGCATCCCCGGCGCCCCGACCGACGAAGGCGGCTGCCTCGGCGCGATGCACTATTTCGAGCAGGGCGGCGAAGTGCCGCTCATGGCCAAGGCCGAGCGCAAGTCGACCGTCCATCGCCGGGTCCCGCTCGACCTGGTCGTCGTTCCGATCAAGGAAGAGGGCAAGGTCACCGGGATCGGCGTCCACGCGGGCCTGTGGACCAGCGAAGCGCTGCGCGTTCCGCCGGAGGAAGTGCCCGTACTGCGCGCGCGCCTGAAGCAGCTCGACCGGGATTTCGGCTTCGACCCGAAGGGCCATTCGGGCAAGGCGCTTCGCCATGCGGTCGCCTCGCTCCCCCGCGACCTGGTGATCGCCATCGATTACCAGGCGCTCCGCTCGCTGGTGATGATGGCGATGTCGCTCGCCGACAGGCCTCGGCCCGCGCTTCTGCAGGTGCGGAGCATCCTCAAGGGCCAGCTGTTCACCTTCGTCTGGCTCCCCCGCGAGGAGCTGAGCACGACCCGGCGCCTGGCAATCGGAAGCCTGCTCGAGAACGAAGTCGGCCGCGAGATCACAAGCTGGTCGGTCGAGCTCGGCGACGCCGACCTCGCCCTGATTCGCTACACCCAATATATCGACGAGGAGGCTCCGCAGCCGGATGCCGGCGCGCTCGACGCCGCCGTCGTCGAGATGGTCCGCGGCTGGGCTCCAGCGGTCGAGGCGGAGCTGATCGCGAGGGCCGGCGCACCGCGCGCAACCCGCCTCGCGCTCACCTATATCGGGACCTTCCCCGACAGCTACCGGACGCGCAGCGCGCCGGAGGAGACCGCTGCCGACATCCTGCGTCTGTGCGCGTTGTCCGACGACAGCGACCGCGATGTCCGGATCTTGCGCCTCGCAACCGATGCGCCGGGGCAGCTTCGCCTGAAGATGTACCGCAGGAGCGGCCTGATCCCGCTGTCCGAGGCGGTGCCGGTGCTCGAGAATTTCGGCTTCCGCGTGCTCGAGGAGCTTCCGACCGAGCTGGCGGGCGGAATCGGCTTCATCCACGATTTCCATGTCGAGGTCGGCATCGAGGCGAACCTCGATGCGATCTTCGAGCGCCGCGGCGATATCGAGCGCGCGATCGCCAACGTCCTTTGCGGCGGAGCGGAGGACGACGAGTTCAATCAGCTGGTGCTCTACGCCGGGCTCGACACCCTGGCCGTCGTGTGGCTCCGCGCCTGGTTCCGCTATTTGCGCCAGACCGGAAGCAGCTTCGGCTTGGTGACCGTCGTCGACGCGCTGCGCCGCGCTCCCAACGCCACCCGCGCGCTCATCGGCCTGTTCGTCGCCGCCCACGATCCCTCCGCCACCAAGCGCGATGAGCGCATCGCCGAGTGCCGCGATCAGCTCGACGGCTCGCTCGCCAAGGTGCGCTCGATCGACGACGACCGCATCCTGCGCCGCCTGCGGGCGCTCGTGCTCGCGGTCCTGCGCACCAACGCTTTCGCTCCGGCGGCCGAGGAGGCGCTCGCCTTCAAGATCGATTCCTCGCAGGTCCCGGGCCTGCCCGCACCCGTCCCGTGGCGCGAAATCTGGATCTATAGCCCGCGGGTCGAAGGCATCCACCTGCGCGGCGGGCCGGTCGCTCGCGGCGGGATCCGCTGGTCGGATCGGCGCGACGACTTCCGCACCGAAATCCTCGGCCTGATGAAGGCGCAGCTGGTGAAGAATGCGGTGATCGTTCCGACCGGCGCCAAGGGCGGCTTCTATCCCAAGCAGCTTCCGCCCCTGTCCAACCGCGACGCGTGGCTCGCCGAAGGGACGGAAAGCTACAAGATCTTCATCCGCTCCCTGCTCTCGGTCACCGACAATCTCGTCAACGACAAGGTTGTCCACCCTGAGCGAGTGGTCATCCACGACGGCGACGATCCCTATTTCGTCGTTGCCGCCGACAAGGGCACTGCGGCCTTTTCCGACACCGCCAATGCGATCGCGCTCGACCGCAATTTCTGGCTCGGCGATGCTTTCGCGAGCGGCGGCTCGAACGGCTACGACCACAAGGCGATGGGGATCACCGCGCGGGGCGCCTGGATCTCGGTCCAGCGTCATTTCCTGGAGATGGGAATCGACGTCCAGTCGGACGCGGTCACGGTCGCCGGCTGCGGGGACATGTCGGGCGATGTGTTCGGCAACGGAATGCTGCTGTCGAAGTCGCTGAAGCTGGTCGCCGCCTTCGATCACCGGCACATCTTCATCGATCCGAACCCGGACCCGGAGAAGAGCTGGACCGAGCGCAAGCGCATGTTCGACCTGCCTCGCTCGAGCTGGGACGATTACGACCGCAAGCTCATTTCGAAGGGCGGCGGCGTTTACGCGCGGACCGAAAAGTCCATTCCGCTCAGCGCCGAGGCGCGCGAGGCGCTCGGCATCGACGTCAAGGAAATCGAACCGACGACTTTGATCAACGCCGTCCTCAAGGCGCCCGTCGACCTGCTGTGGTTCGGCGGGATAGGCACCTACATCAAGGCGTCGACCCAGAGCCAGTCGGACGTCGGCGATCCCTCCAACGACGCGCTTCGCGCCGACGCCGTCGATCTGCGCGCCAAGGTCATCGGCGAAGGCGCCAACCTCGCGGTTACGCAGGCGGGCCGGATCGAGTTCGCTGAGGAAGGCGGGCGGATCAACACCGACTTCATCGACAATAGCGCGGGCGTCGACTGCTCCGACAATGAGGTGAACATCAAGATCCCGCTTAACCGCGAGATGCGCGACGGGACGCTTTCGTTCGAAAAGCGCAACAGCCTGCTCGCGAAGATGACCGATGAGGTCGCCGAGATTGTGCTCGAGGACAACCGGCTGCAGTCTCTGGCGCTGTCGATCGCTGAGGCCGGCGGAGCGACCGCGCTTCCCGCGCATGTCCGGACGATCGAGCTGCTGGAAGCGTCGGGCCGGCTCGACCGCAAGGTCGAGGGGCTGGAATCGAGCGAGGAGCTGCTTCGGCGAGTGCAGGAGAATCGCGGCCTCACCCGGCCGGAGCTGGCGGTCGTCCTTTCGGTCTCCAAGCTGGTACTGCAGGACGCGGCGGAGGATCTTCGCCTCTCCGAAGATCCACTCATGGAGCCCGAGCTGTTCGAGGCCTTCCCGAAGCCGATGCGCAAGGCGCATGCCGACGCGATCCGTGCCCACAGGCTGCGCAACGAGATCATCGGAACCAAGGTCGCTAACCGCCTGGTCAACCGCCTGGGCCCCGGGGTGGCCTTCGACATGACCGAGGAGGAAGGCGCCTCGCTCCAGCAGGTGGTCTCGGCCTTCCTGGTCGCCGAGCGTCTGCTCGACCTCGACAAGCTCTGGGAGGAGATCGAGGAAGCGGAGCTGCCGGAGACCGTCCGGATCGAGCTCTTCTCGATCGCCGCGTCGAGCATTCGCGCGCATCTTTCGGACATCCTACGAGCGGCCGGCGGCGAGATTCGGATTTCGGCGCTGTGCAAGGCGCTCGAGCCCGGGGTTCGCCAGATTTCGGTGGCCGCGACCAAGCTGATCCGCTCGGAAGTGCGCAACGAGGCGGCGGCCCGGCGCGATCGCCTGCTCGCGCTCGGCGCAAGCGATCAGATCGTGCGCGGGCTGGTCCGGCTCTACGAGCTCGACGGGGTGTTCGGGATTGCGGCGCTCGCGGCGCGGCAGCAGCTCGACGAGCTTGCGGTGACTCGCGCCTACACGCGACTCGGCGAGGCTTTGGGCCTCGACTGGGCGCAGCAGCAGGTCGCGCGCTTCGTACCGGCCGACCAGTGGGAGCGGCTTCTGACCGCGGGCCTCGCGCGCGATTTCGAGCAGCTGCGGATCGAGTTCCTGTCGCGCTGCCGGGGGACGGACCTCGACGATTGCGTCGAGGGGTGGATCGAGCATCACGGGCCGCGCATCGACCAGTTCCGCGAGCTCGTGCGGCGCGCGCGCAGCGAGGGCCATGTCAGCGCGCCCATGCTCGCCCAGATCGCCGGGCAGGCGCGGATCCTGCTAGGGCGCTGATGCGGATCGCACTGCTGGCGCCGGCGCCGGATTATCCGGAGCCGTGGCGCTGGGCCTACGACGCCGAAGCCGCGGCGCTGGCGAGCGCGGGTGCGGACGTGCAGCCGATTTCGTGGGTCGATGCAGGCGGGCTGCGCGGGTTCGACCTCGTGCTCCCGCTGGTCGCCTGGGGCTATCACCTCGATTACCTGCGCTGGCTCGGTTTCCTCGAACGCGCGGAGCGAGATGGGCTGCCGCTCGTCAATCCGCCGGAGCTGCTTCGCTGGAACGGGGACAAGGCCTATCTCGCTGAGCTTGGCGACGTCGGAGTTGCGACAGTGCCGACCATGGCGGTCGAATCCTGCTGCGGTGCCGACCTGGAGGAGGCTCGTCGGCGCTTCGGAAGCGAATGGCTGGTGATCAAGCCGCCGGTCTCTGCGAGCGCGATGGGGGCGCACCGCCTCGGGCCGGGCGACGACGTCCCGGCGGAGAGCCGCGGCAAGCCGATGATCGTCCAGCCGCTGATCGAGGAGATCGCCCGCACCGGCGAATTCTCGCTGATGCTGTTCGACGGAGAGTACAGCCACGCCGTCGTGAAGCGCCCTCGGTCAGGCGATTTCCGAGTCCAGGAATATCACGGCGGCGAGACCCGCCCGTGCGAGGCGCCGCCGGAAGGCGCGATCGAACTCGCACAGGCCGCGCTCGCCGCCGCTCCGGCAAAGGCGACCTACGCGCGAGTCGACATCGTTCCCGACGACGAGGGAACGCTTCGGATCATGGAGCTGGAGCTGATCGAGCCGGCGCTGTTCCTCGAACACGCCGCCGACGGCGGTGCGGCCTTCGTCAGCTCTGTCCTGAACGCCGTTCGAAAAGCCACTGCCGGAGCGCGGAGGTGAGGTTCGGAGGCTGATCGGCATCGAGCCGAGCAGCGTCGATCTCTGCGACGAGCGCGTTCAGCGGGATGCCACGCTCGCGCGCCGACGCTTCCAGCGCCTTCCAGAAAATCGGCTCGAGGCTGATCGACGTCTGATGCCCGGCGATCAGCACCGAGCGTTTCTTCGGCGGAGCGTAATCCGGCTCCATCAATACATGTGCTGGCCGCCGTTGATCGACAGCGTCGAGCCGGTGATGAAGCCAGCATCCTCGCCGCACAGGAACGCGACACCGCGCGCGATCTCCTCGGCGCGTCCGAGGCGGCCGACGGGGATCCGGGCCACGATCTTGCCGAGCACTTCCTCGGGCACGGCGGCGACCATGTCGGTGTCGATATAGCCCGGCGCGATCGCGTTGACGGTCACTCCGGCGCGCGCGCCTTCCTGGGCGAGCGCCTTGGTGAAGCCATGGATTCCCGACTTTGCGGCGGCGTAGTTGACCTGCCCGTACTGGCCGGCCTGGCCGTTGATCGAGCCGATGTTGACGATCCGCCCGTAACCGCGGCCGGTCATGCCGTCGAACACGGCCTTGGCCATGTTGAAGCAGCCGCCGAGGTTGGTGTCGATCACGTCCTGCCACTTCTGGCGGTCCATGCGCTTCATGGTCGTGTCGCGGGTGATTCCGGCATTGTTGACGAGCACGTCGACGGGCCCGAGGTCTGCCTCGACCTTGCGCGCGCCTTCCTGGCACGCGTCATAGTCGGACACGTCCCATTTGTACGCCTTGATCCCGGTGCGGTCGCTGAACTCGCGCGCGCGCTCGTCATTGCCGGCGTAATTGGCGGCGACCTGCATTCCCATGTCTCGGAGCGCGATGCTGATCGCCTCGCCGATTCCGCGCGTTCCGCCGGTGACGATCGCAACCCGTGCCATGAGATTCCTCCTGTTGTGCGGCTGCGGCGCTTAGGCGGCGGGCAGCCAACCGGCAAGCTCGCGAAGGACCAGCCGTTCGAGCATAAAGATGCTTTCGGGCGAATCGTTGAGGCAATCGAGAAGCGCGAACTTCCCGCCGCCGGCGCGCTCGAAGGTCTCGCGGCCGCGGATTCCGAGCTCCTCGAGCGTCTCGAGGCAATCGGCCGAGAAACCTGGAGCGGCGACCGCGACGCTCTTCACGCCGTTTCGGCCGTAGCCGGCCAACGTCTCGTCGGTGGCGGGGCCGAGCCATTTCGCCCGGCCGAAGCGCGACTGGAACGACACTTCCACTTCGCGCCCCATTGCGTCGGCCAAGAGCCGCGCGGTCTTCTGGCAGTGGCAATAATAGGGATCGCCGAGTTCGAGGGTGCGCTCGGGCATTCCGTGGAAGCTGAGGAGGAGCCGCTCGGGCTCGAAGTCCAGAGCCTTCAGCTGGCGGGAGAGATTGTCGCGCAGCGCGTCGATGTAGAGGGGGTCGTCATGATAGGGGGGAAGCGTCCGCACCGCCGGCTGCCGGCGCATCCGCGCGAGGACTCCGAACAAGGCGTCGTTCGCGGTCGCGGTCGTGGCGGCGCAATATTGCGGATAGAGGGGCGCCGCGAGGATGCGGGTGCAGCCTTCATCGGCCATCCGCTCGACCGCGGCGGCGATGCCCGGATGGCCGTAGCGCATCGCATAGTTGATGCTGAGCTGGGGCAGCCGCGCACGCAGGGCGTCGGCTTGCCGGTGCGCGATGACGCGGAGCGGCGAACCTTCATTGGTCCAGATCTGGTTGTAGGCCTCGGCGGACTTCTTGGGCCGGGTGCGCAGGATGATCCCGTGAAGGATAGGCTTCCACGCGAACCGGGGGATTTCGATCACGCGCGGGTCGCTCAGGAACTCGGCGAGGTAGCGCCGGACAGCGCGCGCCTCGGGCGCGTCCGGGGTTCCGAGATTGATCAGGAGCACGCCGATCTTCGGCTCGGGCAGGCGTGGATGATCGGCGGGGCGGCTCATCCCGCCGACATAGGATCGAACGGCAGTGAGCGCATCCGCTTGCCGGTCGCGGCGTGGACCGCATTGGCGACCGCCGGTGCGAGCACCGTCGTGCCGAGGCCGCTGACCCCGCCGGGTGCATCGCTGCTCGGGATGATCTCGACATGGACTTGCGGGATGTCGCCGAGGCGCGGCAGGCCGACGCCGCCGATCGGGCGCGCGCGCGGCATTCCGGCGATCCATTCGGGCGAGGGAATTGTCGCCTGCGCGAGCGCCCAGATCAGGCCGGCCTCGATTTGCTGGGCGACGAGACCCTTGTTGACCGCGCGCCCGCAATCGACCGCCGCGACCAGCCGGTCGACCTTGACCCGCTGGTCGCTCCCGACGCTCGCGTTGGCGACCAGACCGATGTGCGATCCGAACGCGGAGCAGCCGGCGATCCCCATCACGCTCCCCGCCCCGCCGCCATCCCAGCCGGCGAGGCGCGCCGCGCCCTGAAGGCATCGCGCGAGGCGACCATTCGCGCCAAGCATCGACATCCGGAACGACAGGGGCTCGATCCCCGCCGCGCGCGCAAGCTCGTCGATGAAGCTTTCGGTAAAGAAGGCGAACTCGCGCTGCGGCGATCCGCGCATGTAGCCTACGGTGAACGGCAGGTCCGCGCGGACCGCTTCGATCTTCATGTGCGGCACGGAGTAAAGCGGCACCGAGCCGTCGAGCGATGTCCGGCCGAGCTTGCGAGGTGCATCGTCCCCGGCCAGCCGCGCCAGCGCCGAGCCGAGCCCGTCAGCGGTCGCGACGCGCATCGCCCATGCGGCGGTGATCCCGCCTGCTCCTGGTAGCGCGGTCATCCGGGCGATTGCGCCGGGCGCGACCCGGTCGTGGCTCTGGCTCGAGGATTGGGAAAGCACCACCTGGACCGGCCGCTTGAGCTGGCGCGCGAGCTCGACGGCGATGGGCGCGGCGTCCGCCTCCATCGCGCGCCCCGCGGGTTCGCCCGGCGGAAGCGGGTAAAGCGCGCGATTCTCCGCGACGAAGCCAGGCGCCTGCGTGGCAGCCCAGACCTCGACGTCCCCGCCGTTGACCCGAGCCGTCGCGCTCAGCGGCTCAAGCCCCAAATGCTGCGAAGGCGCGACATAGTAGGTGGCGGCGAGGGGACGCGAGCCGTGCACCGTCCGGTCGTAATCGCCGCGGGTGAACCATTCGCCGGCGTTTCCCAACGCAAGCGCTTGCTCGAACGTGCGGCGCATGTCCGGTGCGGTCCGGGCTCCGCTGAACCTGGGATCGGCGGCCTTGATCCCGCGCTCGGCCGCCCACCAGGTCTCGCCGACGACCGCCAGCCAGCTTTCGCGAGCAGCTACGTGCCGGATGCCCGGGATCGTTGCGATCGCATCGCGCGAATATCCTCTCAATCGGCCGCCCGGCGGCGCCATGCGCACCGAGGCGAACAGCATCTCAGGCAGCCGCACATCTGCGGCGAAGCGCCAGCTCCCGTCGGCCTTCGCCGGCCCGTCAAGCCTCGGCAGCGGCTGGCCCATCAGCCGGCCCGTGGTCGTCGCACGCAGTGGCGGGTTGCCGGGCGGCGAGCGATCCGCCGCTTCCTCGGCAAGCTCGCCGAAGGTGAAGCTTCGCCCGCGGTTCATGACCAGGCCGTCGGCTGCGTCGCATTCATCCGGCTCGACGTTCCACCGGTCGGCAGCGGCGCCGACAAGCATGGCACGAGCGACGGCGGCGGCATGTCGAAGCACCGGCTCGAACGCGCGCACCGAGGTCGAATCCGCCGTGATCCGGCCGTCCTCGGGCCAACCTTCCTCCTTCGCCAGCGGGTTGGCGTAGGCGCGGGTCAGCGGCGCGGGCTCAACCGCGACCTTGTCCCAGTCGGCGCCGAGCTCGTCGGCGACGATCTGCGGAAGCGCAGTCCATACCCCCTGGCCGGTCTCGGCCTGCGCGACGGCGACCGTGATCCGCCCGTCGCGCGCGATCTTGATGAAATTGCCGAATGCGGATTCGCCCTTTTCCAGCGCGAGATCGCTGTTCGGGTGGCGAGGCCACAAAGCGAAGGCGACGATCAGCCCGACGCCGGCGCCGCCCCCGATCAGCACTGTGCGCCGGTCGATCTTCAACGCGAGAACTGGGCCTTCAAGGCGCGCCGGTCGATCTTGCCGGTGCCGAGGCGCGGAAGCGGCGAATCCGCGAAGATGATCCGCTCGGGGATCTTGAACCTGGCGAGGCGTCCGTCGAGGAACGCGCGCAAACCCTCCTCGTCGAGCTGCTCGCCGTTCTTGCGAAGCACGATCGCGACCGGGACTTCGCCGAGCCGCTCGTCGGCCGCTCCGAACACCGAGGCCTCCGCGACCGACGAGCAGGCGTAAAGCTCCTCCTCGACCTCCGCCGCCGAGATATTCTCGCCGCCGCGGATGATGATCTCCTTCTTCCGGTCGACGATGAAGAGATAGCCGTCGTCGTCGAGATAGCCGATGTCGCCGCTGCGGACGAAGCCGTCCGCCGTGAACAGCTCCTCCGTGGCTTGCGGATTGCGCCAATATCCCTTGATGTTGGCCGCCGTCCTGATCGCGATCTCGCCGGTTTCGCCGACCGGCAGGCGGCGATCCCCCGGCCCGAGGATCGCGACCTCGACGAACGGGCCCGCGCGGCCGGTCGAACCGGGCTTGGCGGCGTAATTGCTCCAGAAGTTGAGACAGCCCACGGCGTTGGTCTCGGTCAGGCCATAGCCGAGCGCGGGCTGCGCATTGGGGAACTCCTCCCGCAGGCGCGTCACGTGCGTCACCGGCCGCGGTGCTCCGCCGGCAGTGATGTCCTTCAGCGAGGACAGATCATATTTGTCCCGGTCGGGATGGTTCATCAGCTCGAGGCTCATCGTCGGAACGCCGACGAAATAGGTGATGCGCTCCTTCTCGATCAGCCGCAGCGCCTCCGTCGGGTCCCACTTGGGCATGATCACCATGCAGCGGCCGATGACGAAGCTGTTGAGCATCACCGGAACTTCGCCGGTGACGTGGAAGAGCGGAACGCTGAGCAGGGTCCGGGGAGTTGGCGGCGGGCGGCCTTCCTGCTCGAGCAGGCCGCGAAGCACGATCAGCCCGGTCGCATAGCAATAGGTGCCCATGACCACCGCGCGGTGCGTCGACAGCGCGCCTTTGCAAAGGCCGGTCGAGCCTGAGGTGAAAAGAATGGTTGCATCGTCGTCCGCTGCAACCTCGGGAAGCGCGATCGTATCGTCCGCTCGCAGAAGCTCGTGGAGAGCTTTCTCCACCGGCTCGCCGCAAGCGACACCGAGCACGTCGCGGTCGTGGCAGCGCTCGGAGATCCGCTTGGCGCGCTGGGGGTCGGCGATAATCAGCCTCGGATCGGTGAGCATGATCGCATGCTCCATCTCCGCCGGCTCCCACCAGCCGTTGAGCAAAGTCGCGACGGCGCCTGCCTTCACCGCGCCCATGTAGCTGAGCACCCAGGACGGGGAGTTGCGCATCGCAATGCCGACGCGGTCGCCCTTGCCGATGCCGCGCGAGACCAGCCCTCGGGCGACCCGCTCCGATAGCCGGTCGAGGTCGGCGAAGGTGAAGCGTTCGTCCGCCGCAACCAGCGCTTCGTTGTCCGCGTTCAAGACGCAGAATGTTCTGAAGAATAAAGGAAGCGTGACAGGGAAGTTCTCGACAATCTCGCGCCCGAGCGAGTCACGGCCCACGACCAACGTCCCGCCGGGGGCCGTGACCCTCGACAGTTCGTCGTCGAAACGGCGGTCGAGCTCGCTTGGCATCCGCGGGTCCCAGTTCCTTTGCCTTTGCTGACACGCGCCTTATGAGGCGCTGACCATTTTGGGGGAAGCCCTTGCAAGCCGCGCCGGACAATAACCAGTTCATTGCTTTCCCGGACCTCGGGCTGTCGCGCGTCGCGCTGCATCTCGGGCCGTTCGACCTCCGCTGGTACAGCCTCGCCTATGTCGCGGGCATCTTCGTCGGCTATTGGTATCTGCTGAAGCTCCTCAAGCAGCCGGGCGCGCCGCTCGCTCGCCGCCATGCCGACGACCTCGTCTTCTACGCCGCGCTCGGGATCATCCTCGGCGGCCGCATCGGCTACGTCCTGTTTTACAATCTCGGCCAGTATCTCCAGCACCCGATCGAAATCGTGAAGCTGTGGGACGGCGGCATGTCCTTCCACGGCGGCGTCATCGGGACGTCGCTCGGAATCCTCTATTTCGCGCGCAAGGAGAAGCTCTCCTGGCTCCGGATCCACGACTATGTCGCCTGCTGCGTGCCCTTCGGCCTGTTCTTTGGGCGGCTCGCCAATTTCGTGAACCAGGAATTGTGGGGGGCTGTGACGCACGTCCCTTGGGCGATCCGCTTTGTCGAGATGGGCCCGTATGGCGCCGTCCTCGGTCCTCCGCGCCACCCGACGCAGCTCTATGAGGCGTTCCTGGAAGGAATCGTCCTGTTCGGCATCCTCGCCTGGATGTTCTGGAAGACGCAGGCCCGCTACGAGCCGGGCAAGCTCGTCGGCGCGTTCCTCTTCTTCTACGGCCTGTTCCGCTTCGGCATCGAGTTCATCCGCGAGCCCGACAACCAGCTGGTCCAATTCTCGCGGATGACCGGGCTGCACATGGGCCAGTGGCTGTCGCTGCCGATGATCATCGCCGGGTTGTGGCTGATGTGGAAGGCGAAGGGCCGCCGAGTACGCGTCGAACCAACCGCGGGCACCGCGAGTGTGTCTTAGGAGGGTCCTCCCGCGCAAGGCGGGAGGTGGCGCGTGACTCCGCTCGAACGCGCGCTTCGCGAGCGGATCCGGGCCGAGGGGCCGATCAGCGTCGAAGCCTATATGCACGCCTGCAACGCATATTATTACTCTACCCGCGACCCGCTCGGCGCGCAGGGCGATTTCACGACGGCGCCCGAGATCAGCCAGATGTTCGGCGAGATGGTGGGAGCCTGCCTGGCGGACTCGTGGAGGCGGGCCGGAGCGCCGGCGGATGCGATCTACGCCGAGCTCGGGCCGGGACGGGGGACGCTGGCGGCCGATGCGCTGCGGGTGCTTCGCTCAGCCGGGTTCGCCGGCGAGGTGCATTTGGTCGAGACCAGCCCGGTGCTTCGGCAGGCGCAGGAGGAGGCGATCCCCCGCGCCTTCTGGCACGAGGCCATCCACGAGCTTCCGGCCACCCCCTTGCTGCTGGTCGCCAATGAATTCCTCGATGCGCTGCCGGTTCGCCAATTCGTCGGCGGCATCGAACGGAGGGTGGTCATCGCCGCGGGCGGGCTCGCGTTCGACCGCGACGGGGAGATCGTCGAGGATTCGCCCGAACGCGAGGAGGCGACCGCCTCGATCGCGCTGTGCCTCGCCGAAAAGGGCGGGGCTGCCATCTTCGTGGATTACGGGCACGAGCGCGGCCGCCCCGGCGACACTCTTCAGGCCGTGCGCGGCCATCGCTTTTCGCCCGTGCTCGCCGATCCTGGGGAGCAGGACCTTACCGCCCATGTCGACTTCGAAGCCGTCGCTCGCGCAGCGGTCGACACGGGGGCGGCGGTCACGCCCTTAGTCACGCAGGGCGAGTGGCTGATCCGGCTTGGCATCGAAGCGCGCGCGCAGGCGCTCCAGCGCGCAAATCCCGAGCGGGCCGAGGAGATCGACAGCGCCTTGCGCCGCCTCACCGCCGCCGATGAGATGGGCAGCCTCTTCAAGGTGATGGCGGCGCATTCGCCGGACTGGCCGGCGCCCGGGGGTTTCGAATGAACTTACGCGATGCAACGGCTGGCGACCTTCCGGCGATCGACCGCGTGTTTCGCCGCAGCTTCTGCGATACGTTCGCGCACCTCTACGATCCCGAGGACCTCGCGGCCTTCTTCGCCAATTTCACGCCCGAGGCATGGGGCCGGGAATTTGCCGACCCGCATTACGCGTTCCGCGTTGCGGAGGTCGACGGGGAAGTCGTCGGATACGTCAAGCTCGGCCCGTCGGCGCTTCCGGTCGAAACCGGCAAGCGCGCCCTGGAGCTGCGCCAGATCTACGTTCTCAAGGACCACCACGGCAGCGGGATCGCCGCCGCGCTCAGCGAGTGGGCGATCGACGAGGCACGGCGGCGAGGATTCGAGGAGCTCTACCTTACCGTCTACGTCGACAATCACCGCGCCCGCCGCTTCTACGACCGCTATGGCTTCGAGGCGGTTGGACGC
>Ga0207706_10001665_pt1 | contig 21963 bp, 18 predicted proteins | sample KBSC53metaG_FD_184318 | JGI IMG/M metagenome (GOLD analysis project Ga0207706, IMG submission 184318) | Corn rhizosphere microbial communities from Kellogg Biological Station, Michigan, USA - KBS C5-3 metaG (SPAdes) (version 2) | ecosystem: Host-associated > Plants > Roots > Rhizosphere > Soil ... | reverse complement strand
ATTGACATGCCATTCCGTGTCCCCTACCGTCGAAATCCCTTTCAACGGGAAGGACCGATGCACGCCACTATTCGCCGCTGGAACGCAGCCGCACCATTGATCGCCGAGATCGAGCGCCGCACGCAAGAGGTGGAGAACATCATCTCGTCCACACCGGGATTCGTCGCCTATCACGCCGTGAAGTCCGGCGACACCCTCATCTCCTTGACCGTCTGCCAGGACCAAAAGGGCGCCGATGAGGTCAACCGTCGTGCCGCGCAGTGGGTGCGCGACAATTTCTCGGCCGACATCGCGGCCCGACTGAAGCCCGAGGTCACCGAAGGCGAGGAGTTCCTCACCTTCCAGACACCACAGCGCCTGGGCAACACGACGTCGCGAACTTTCGATAAAATCGACAAGAATCCGACGAACGAGGCCACGTTCTAGCGCGCGTCATCGACGACGCTCCATCCGAGCACGACAATGGCCGACGGCGATTACCCCGCTGTCGGCCGTTTCGTTTTCGCGGCCTTCAACGAACTCGAGCTCGCTGTGACGGAACTTGGCAGCGACTCGCCGACTTCATATCTCGCGTTTTTTGGGCACGCTTTTCGACGCGCAGGCCGAGTCCTCAACGCGGGAGATGGAATGCAGAAGCACGAGCTGTTGGTTTTTGCCGCTGTCGCGCTCGTCGCCGGTTGTACCAGCGACAGATCGACACCAACTGGATACGAGGTCCGCCTACCGCTTTACGCTAAGCCGGCCCACGCCGGCCAGTCGGACTTCAACTTCAACACACATCTCACCGGCGACGAGGAGACGCCGCCGAACGCGTCGCCCGCACAGGGACAGGCTGTCCTTCGCGTGAGCGATGACGGCTCGTCGGTCGATTTCCAACTCATCGCGTCCAACATCAACAACGTCGTACAGGCCCACATTCATTGTGGACCGCCGAACTTCGCCGGTCCGATTCGCATTTGGCTCTTTCCGCAAATCGGCAGCTCGGGCACCGCGCTAACGCCTCCTGGCGTTGTTGACCAGAACGGCGTGCTTGCCTCGGGGACATTCCACCCCGCCGGGGTCACCTGTCCGCAACTCACCGTTCCGAACGTCGGCATCATTCCAGCGATGCCCGTTCTCGACGCAATTCGAGCGGGGCTCGCGTACGTGAACGTGCACACAAACGCCGGCCCCGGTCACCCGGCGGGACCTGGAAACCTTCCGGCGGGCGAAATCCGCGGACAGCTCGATCACCGGAACAATCCGTAGCAGCTGCTAGGCTGCTGCTAGGCTGCTGCTCGGCTACTCGGCTACTCGGCTACTCGGCTACTCGGCTCCTCGGCTACTCGGCTCCTCGGCTGCCGAGCTGCCGAGCTGCCGAGCTGCCGAGCTGCCTTTTTACTTCTGTACAACCAGCGCCGTCACCATCCCGAACATCCCGTGCTCCGACTCGGCGTGCGGCAGAATGTGGCAGTGGAACGCCCACGTCCCGGGATTGTTGCAATCCACGATCACGTCCCATCGCTCGCCGGGCGCGATGTTCAGCGTGTCGCATCGCCACGGCGCCGGCACCGGCCATCCGTCCTTGGCGATGACCGTCATGTGCATGCCGTGCAGATGCATCGGGTGGATCATCATTCCTTCGTTCATGTATCGGATCCGCACCTTCTGCCCGAGCTTGGCGACGATCGGCTGCGTCGCCGGAAAGCTCTTTCCGTTGAACGTGTAGCCATGCGCACCATCGTTCAGCACGAGCACTTCGTCCACGTCGACGCGATCGTGTGCCGTCGGCTCCTTCGGTTCGACGATGAACGCGCCGAGTAGCCCGAGGCCTACTTGCTTCGCCGAGTTGTGGTGCGAGTGGTACATGTGAGAACCGGCATTCGGCACCGTGAACTCGTACGTGTACGACTGACCCGGTTTGACCGGCGGCTGCGTGATGAACGGCACACCGTCCTGATCGTTCGGCACCTGGAGACCGTGAAAGTGCACGGCCGTCGATTCCGGCAGTTGGTTGTGCACAATGACGCGAACGCGGTCGCCTTCCTTGACGCGGATCTGCGGCCCCGGCACCTGGTCGTTGTACGCCCAGGCCTCGACGAATTTCCCGGGCTCCGTCTCCCACTGAATCTTCTTCGCCGTGAGCTCGAAGACCTTCACGCCCTTGTCGATCTTCGGCTGCATGAGCTGGTTGCCCAGCGTGGACGTCTTCGCCGGAAAGGCCTTGATCCCTTTCTCGTGCATCGCGTCCATGGCGTCGGCCGCGGCCTGCGGACCCGCCGCGGTGTCATGCGGCCCCATAGTGCCGCCGGTTTGTCCGGTCGCGGTTGTCGCTCCGGACGCGGCGGCGGCGGCCTTGTTTGCGTCCGGCTTGCACGACGTCGCCACACCGGCGACGAGAGCAACGACGCCGCCGTCACGGAGGAAACGGCGTCGGGTGGTGTTCTTCTCGAGCACGTCGAATACGGATCTATCGGACATGTAGATGATTCCAGGGCATGTTGATGACCCGAATCTCTGCCGCCGGCGACGTGAGTTGTGTCGGGCGGAGCGCGGAAATCCTGCCGGGGAACCCCCGACATGATCCAGGATTCAGATTCAAGCCTTTGGTGCCGGCTCGGTCGGTGGCCGTTGGCTCCAGACTCCGCCATCTGTAGTATTTTCGCCGACGTGAGGCGAACCCTCGTTTTCGCTCCCGTGCTCGCCCTCTGCTCAATCGCGAGCGCCGCGTCGATTCTCGAACAGCAAATCGGTGGCGTGCGCGCGGTGAACCCGGCGCTGTCGCAGCCCGAGCTCGGGGCATTCTTCGTGGTGATGGGCAACGACGATCCCAACGAAGAACCTGGAATCTCGCGCTCGATTCGGAGGATGCAGCTCGATCCGCGAGCGCGACGATCGCCGCCGATCGTGCAGTGTTCGAGTGGAAAGTCGACGACAGTGTGCCGTTCACGCGGAATCGTGCCGAGACGCCGCCAAATCGTCTCGAGTACCGATGGAATGTGCTGATCAACACCACAGATCGCGCGTTCCGAGTGGTCGCCGCAGCGGATTCGCGATCGCCGGGCGCGCCACCGACCGAGGTCACGTTGTCGGCACTTCTTCCGGCAAACGCCAGGCGCGCGTTCAGCATCGGAAGGCCGCGGGCGAACGGCGAGCAAACGGCTCTCGTCTTTCAACCAGCCGTTGCGGTGACGACGGAGATCGCCCCCGGCGTTCTGCGACTGATCGTCACCGACAAATCTGCTCTGGACTATCTGCGCAACGCCAAGCCCGCCGAGGCGTTGTTCCGGTTTGAACCGTGCATTCGCCCGGTGGGCTCGACCGCGACCCTCCAGTGCGGTGACGTCAAAGTGCCGATCACTTACCCGTAGCGGCGATCCACTCCCGCGCGGCTCGCATGAGCCAAGGCCCAACGACGTACGCGGGGTGTTTCGCCATCTCGGGCCGGAGAACCGCCAGCAGCGTCCAAAAGCGCTGCTCCTTGTCGAATCGACCGCTATCTGCGGCGCGGAGCATCTCCGCCGCCAACGCTCGTTCGTCGGTGCGACCCTGTTGGCGCGCTAAGCTCCGAAGCCACCGCCGCACGATCGGCCGCGCCGCTTCGTCGTCGGGTTCGGCGCCACTCCGAATCGCCTGCAGCGCTTCCTCCTGCGCCTTTGTCACGGCGCGCGACGACGCGACGGCTTTCTTCGGCTTCGCGCGATAGTGCTCCAGGAAGGTGTCGTCGGACACCAACTCGGCGAGCTCGAGCCAGGCATCGAGCTGCTCCAGCGTCGCATCGTCGGGCAGCTCGATGCGCGCCGCGTCGAGAATCGCGCGCTGCAGCGCCGGCGGACCGCTCGCCGCCATGCGCTTGCCAAGCTGCTCGCCGATGAACCGCGCCTTCTCCGCCCGCTCCAGTCGCGCGAGCGCGTGCAGCCGCTGAATGCGCGACGCCTCCAGCTCACCGGCGTGGCGGAGCGAGGCGCGCAGCACGGCCACACGCCGCCGAATCAAACCCGCTTGATGTTCGAGCGTGGTGACGTGCAGCTCCGCCGTCGCGCGCAAGCCGGTCGCGCCGCGCAGCACGCGGCCGATCGTCGCGAGATCGACGTCCAGCTCACGCAGCGTGCGAATCACGTCGAGCCGCGTGCGATCCGCGTCCGTATAGTGCCGATACCCCGCGGCGCTCCGGCGCGGCCGCAATAGACCGAGCCGCTCGTAGTGACGGAGAATCTGCGGGCTGACGCCGGCGTCGCGCGCCAGCTCGCCCACCGTCAGTGCTTTTTCGCTCATCCCTTGACCTTACAACGACTGTAATGCTTAGGATAGTCGCATGACGACACCCACTGACTTTCCGACGACGCATCCCTACCGGATGGACGGTTGGGATCGCGAGATCTATCCGATGCCGGCTTTTCCGGTCATCGCCGCGAGCGACCTCGCCATTTCATCGCGCTGGTACCAGGACGTCCTCGGCTTCGCCGACGTCTTCACGATGCGCGGCCCCGACAACCGACCGCTCCTTTCACACCTGCGCTGGTCGAAGTGGGGCGACGTGTTGCTCACACCGGCACGCGCGCCCGTCGAGCAACCAGGACGTGGCATCACGCTCAACTTCATGACACTCGGCGTCGACGAGCTTGCCGAGCGCGCGCGCGCCGCCGGCGCGAACGTGCTCGACGGACCGATCGACCGTCCGTGGAACGCACGCGACGTGACGATCGCCGACCCGGACGGCTACCGCCTGAACTTCACCGCGCCCTCGAGCAGCGCGACACGCATGTCGTTCGACGACGTCATGAAACGCGTGCGGGAGTCGCGCGGGTAGCGATCGTTAGCGCAACGTTACGCGGATTGGCTGCCGGACTTTCCTTCTTCGCGCGGTAACCGCATCTCGACGTCACCCAAGCCGGCTGCGAAGCGGTGGCTGCTCGTGTCCAGATCCTTCGTCGCTTCACGGAGCGCAACCCGCGCCTTCTCCGCGACGCGGTTTACTTCGAGTGCCATCCTCAAGCTCGTGTCCTTCGACCCGTGACCGAGCCTCGCTAGTGATTCAGCGTATGCCGCGAGCAACAGCGATGCCTCGATCAGCTCGCGCGTCGCGCTGTGAAGCGCCTCGTCTTCGTGATTCATTGGCAGCTCCGCCGAACCGGCATCGGTGCTCGGACAATGGAAGCATCAACGTCGGCGCCTCTCGGACTCGAGTCAAGCCTCGCTCAACTTGAGCCGGTGAGAACAGCAAGGGCATCGATGCGTTTCACGCACGAGACCTTTTCGCAAAAGAGAAGCTCCGCCTTCCGGCTCGGGAGTCGTCACGGCCGGCGACCAGCGGGCCAGATCATTGGGATGCGCGCCGCCGCGCGCGGTGAGATTCATGCACAAGTCCAGAACTCGGTCGTCCGCCGGCTCAGGGCCAGCAACGAGGACGCGGCCCGTTGGCTCCTGGCGCGGGCAGCGGCCCGCGAATTGGACGCAGAACTGGATCACGATCATCCCGGCGTGGTGGACCACCCTGTCCAGTCTCGGCCCGGTCGAGCGCACGCTCATGCGATCGGGAGTGCGAACGAAAGTCCTGGCCGAGATCCATGAGGACCCCAAGGAGCCGTTCAATGCATGGCGTCTCGCGCGGCTCGGCCAGCTCGGCCCCGGACATATCTCGCTACACGTTGAATCGAATGCTCAGAATGTCGCCGTCGGCAACAGTGTAGTCTTTCCCCTCGAGCTTGAGCGCGCCGGCATCGCGCAGCGCGTGCTCCGAGCCGTGCTTGATGAATTGCTCGTACGGCATGACCTCGGTGCGTATGAAGCCGCGCTCCAGATCGGAGTGAATGCGCCCGGCGGCTTGTTTGGCGTGCGTGCCCCGACGAATCGGCCACGCCCGAACCTCATCCTCTCCAACCGTAAAGAACGACATCAGATCGAGCAGCTCGTACGCGGCGCGAATGAAGCGCGTGAGCGCGGACTCGGTGAGGCCATAGTCTGCGAGAAACGCCGCCTGGTCGTCCTTGGACATCGTCGCAATCTCGGCTTCGATGCTCGCCGACAACACGATCCCCGCTGCATGTTGCCGCTCGAGCGTTCGGGAAATCGCCGGCGGCATGGGACTCGCCGCATCCTGTTCGCTCCGATTGAGCGCGACGAGCAACGGCCGATCGGTCAACAGTGCGTAGCCGCGCAACGGCTCCCGGTTGAGCACCTGCGGCGAGAGCGCGCGAATCGGGAGCTCCTGCTCGAGCGTCGCCTTCATGCGCTCGAACATGGCGACCTCCAGCGGATCGGCCTTCTCTTTTCGGGCACGATCGATCCGCCGCTCGACGATGCCGAGGTCGGCGAGAATGCATTCGGTGAGAAAGGCCTGAAGGTCTCCAACGGGATCCGCCGCACGCTCGAGCGCCGGATTGGGAAAGTCGCGCAGCACGAGGCAGAGAACGTCCTGCTCGCGAATGCGATCGAGCGCTCTCGGCGATAGTCCCTTGCTCTCGGCGCCGTGTTCGCCGGGGATGTCGCTGAAGACGATCTCGGCGTACGTCGTCTTCTTGGGCTTGAAGATGCGACTGAGCCGGTCGATACGATCGTCGGGAACCTTGACGGTTCCGATGTGCACTTCGCCGCCGAACCCGGTTGGCACACCGAGGGCGGTCAGCGTATTGAAGACGGTGGTCTTCCCGGAGCCAGCAAAACCAACAAGGCCAACTTTCATGAAGCACCTCGTCCGCGACGTGGATCGCGAACGAGTATCGATCGAGCTGCGCGCAATGTCAAACTCTTCCGTGAACAGGGACTGCTTCTTGCTGCTCGAGCGGTGCCTCCGACGAAAGAGACCGCTAGTTGAGAGAATCTCTTCCCGGTGAAGCCGGCCCCGTCCGCTCCCTAGTTTGTGGCGCAGTGCTGGCTATCGCGGCGTGTAGCAGCTCGCTGAACGACGTATCGACCCCGCGCGAGGTGGCGACCGTGGCGGTGTCCCCGTCCGCGTCTTCGGTCTCAATCGGCGGCCGCCTGTCGCTGAGCGCTGTCGTGCAGGACACTGCCGGCAACACGCTCACCGACGCCGACGTTTTTTGGTCGGTCCAGGACGCGAGCGTCGCGAGTATTTCCGACGACGGCGTCGTGACGGGCGTTGCGCCCGGTACCACGCAGGTTTCGGCCAACGTCGCCGGAAAATCGGGGATCGGCACCATCACCGTGCAACGCGCGGCGGCCCCGAGCGTCGCGGTTGCATCCGTTACCATTTCACCTTCGAAACCGCCGGCCATCGGCAAGAATGACAATCTCACGCTGACCGCGGTCCCGAAGGATGCGAGCGGCAGAGACATCGGCCCGGGACGCGCGGTGACGTGGATCTCGAGCGACCCCAGCGTCGCGTCGGTCGCGCCGAAAACAGGCACGTACACCGCCACCGTGAAGGGCAACAAGGAGGGCGCGGCGACCATTACGGCGACGAGCGAGGGAAAGAGCGCCTCGGTGACGGTCACCGTGAAGCACTGAGGCCGGCGAGTTATGCCAAGACTGGCATCATCGCGCCCCCACCCCACACGTCGGCCGCGTCATCAGTCGCGTGGATCAGCGCCGAGCCCACGGCGCGCGCCAGCTGCGGCGCGAGCTCGGTGAGCACAGACTCGCACTCTCCCTTGAGGCCGGAGAACGTGCCCGACCACAGCGACACTCCCGTCACGGCGCCGAGGAGCATGCCAGTGAGCCGTATGTTGTGGCTCGTCTCGCAGACGTTGGTGAAGAGAATCGCGTCTGCCCCTAACTCCCGCGCGATGTGCGCAAGATTCAGCTTCCTATGGAAAGTCGGAATCGTGCTTCCAGCGGCGACGTCGATGTCCGGCAAATCGGCGAGCGCATGCGCGATGTGTTCGGTGATTTCTTCACTGGACGGGCCGAGGCATGCGGCCTCGAATGGATGCGCCGTGGACAGCACAGCGATGCACGTACGCGGCGGTGCATGACCAGAGGCAGCCCGCCGCAACGCGGCGACTAGCTCGCCCGCCGTCGCCATTCGCTCGGCCGGTGCCTTCAGCAGGGCCCGCGACAACACGTGAGAGATGGACTGCGGTATCTCCGGGCAGACGGAGATGAGCGAGCGTGGTTGGGCGGTCGCATGTGACGTCATCACGGCAAAGGGCGGCCCGGAAAACGGTGGCTGGCCCGACAGCATTTCGTACGCGACGCACGCCAGACTGTAGATATCGCTCCGTCCATCGATGGCGCGCTCACCCGCCGCCTGCTCGGGACTCATGTACTCGATCGTGCCGACACGCATTCCGGGCGACGTGTGACGCGGCATCAGGACCTCGTCGATCGAAAGTGCGATCCCGAAGTCCAGCAACACCGCGCGCCCGTTGCAGAGCATCACGTTCTCCGGCTTGATGTCGCGATGCACGACTTGCCGTCGATGCGCGAAGTCGAGCGCGCGCGCGACATCGGCCGTGATGCGGAGGACCTCCTCGATCGAGAGCCGCTTCGCGCGTTCGAGTCGCTCGCGCAGCGCCTCCCCCTCGATGAAGGGCATCACATAGTACGGCAGACCATCCACCTCGCCCGTCGCGTGGATCGGAACGATGTTCGGATGCTGCAGCCGCGCCGCAACACGCATCTCCGCGCGGAAGCGATCGGCGCTGAGTGAGGAGGCGAGCTCGCTGCGGAGAAGCTTCACGGCCACTCGCCGATGACAGAGCAGGTCGTCGGCGCCGTAGACGTGGGCCGCCCCGCCCCGTCCGATCAGTCGGCCGACGCGATAGCGTGGACCGAGGGCCCTGGCCAGTCGTTGGATGTCGTCGAACATTCGTCACACCCCTTTGGGCCGAATCGGAGCTCCCCTTCTCGCTCGGCTCTGTGGGGTTAGACGGACGCAACTCCGCGTTTGCCGCGAGCGCTTTGCGCGAGTCGGACGGCGTGGGCGAGGTTGGGTCGACCGTAGCCGTAATGCGGGCTGTGGATAGGCCGTGAAGTCCTGGACTTCTTCGAGCCCGCGTGACGCGGCCGGAAAAAAACTTGAATTGGTCCGTCCTTTTCTAATGGGAGCGCAGCACATGACTGGCGTGTGCTGGAACTGAGGACAAGAACGTACGCGTCACCGATCAAATGAACACTGCTGACGAGAAGACCGATCTCGATCTCATTGCCGCCTTCATCGACGGCCGCTTGGCTCCGGTCGAGCGAGAGCGTACACTGCAACTGCTCGCCCGGGACGAAGCGGCGTTCGACATCTTTGCCGATGCGGTGCGCGTCCAGGGCTCCGAGGCCGACACGAAGGTCATACCAATCGACACTCGGCGGTCGCTGGGGTCGCTCAAACCATGGACTGTGCTCGTCCCTGCCGCCGCCGCGGCCGTGCTGCTGATCGCGGTTCTACCGCGCTTGCGTCCAGGCGGCGGCAGTATAGCGGGCGCACCCAACGCCGCGGTCATCGTCGCCCAGCTCGAGCAGCAGCCGAGCGGCCTGCGGATGGTCGCCGGTCCTGGATGGGAGCAGAGAGACTGGTCCGTCACGCGAGGCGGCACCTCCTCACTCGCCGAATCGGCCCGCGACTTCCGGCTGGGCGTGCGGGAGGTGGACCTGCAAGTTGCCGTTGCCATGGATGCTCGGCAGCTCGCCGACCGACTCGTTGCCGAGATGATGGGTTGGATCGCGGCCATCCAGTTCTCCGAACCTGTGGCATCGAGATACACTGACGTTCGCGCAAGGCTCGCCGGCAATGAACCCCGAGACCGGCTGGTCGCTGAGGCGTCGGACGCCGAAGCGGGCCTCGGCCAACTGTTAAACTCGTTCTGGTTCGTCCTCGGAAAGTGGTGCGTCGGCGCGGAGCTGGCGGCCCGCGGTCGTCAGGGTGCATTCTTTCAGTCCCAACTCACGGCCGGTGTGATCAAGGACGCGCTGGAAGGCGGACGCGCCAAGCTCGACGCAGAAGACGCGGCGACGCTGCGGCAGGCGGCCGCGCTGGCGCGACCTGGCGTTGCTGACGAGGACTTCGATCGAGTTCGCGAACGGTTGCGAGCGCTGATCAAACGTCACGGAGGCTAACCGGCGGCGCTACACCCGCGCATGCAAGGAAGCGATGCGGAACAGGACCGGCCACTCCCTGTTGAATCTCAACGGCCGCGCACGCAGTGTCGTGATCGCGGCTGCTGTGATCGTTGCTGCCGCAATATCGTGGCCGGTTCTCTCGGCGGGCACTCGGAGAACGACACACTCCGGCCTCGGTCGTCTTGCGAAGGCCGTCGGTGCGCACCGCATAACGCTCGCGCGATTGACCGGCGGATTCTCGCATGTGCCGTGTAGAGTTCCCCAGTCGAGCGAGCGACTGGTGGTCGGCCTGGTCTGCGAGAGTCGTACGCCGGATTCCTGGCCGGAGGCCGGTAGGCTTCAGGAGCTCGCCCGTGAGATGCGCTCCGGAAATCGCGCGGCCGCTGACCGACATCTCGCCGGCGTGTGGCACGTCGTGTGGAGCGACGTAGACGCGGGCGTAAAGGAGTTGCAGTCCGCGGCCCAAGCCGATCCTCGGAACGCATCGCTGCAGAGCGATCTCGCTGTTGCATTTCTCGAGCGCGCCGAGCTGAAACAGGATCCCCTTTCCCTGCTGGATGCTCATCGGGCGGCCGATAGCGCCGTGGCGCTCGATCCAAAACTCGCCGAGGCTCGATTCAATCGTGCCGTCGTGCTCGAGTGGCTCTATCTGAAACCCGATGCGATCGCGGCGTGGTCGTCCTACCTCGAGTTAGATCCCGACTCTCCCTGGGCGCGAGAGGCCCAGACGAGACTCGCAGTGCTTCGGAAACCGGCGCCCGTCTGGAGTGCAGCGGAAGAACAACTGCGAGTCGCAGGCGAGTCCGGCAACGAGAATGCCGTGCTTGCGATCACGAGTCTGTTTCCACGACAGGTCCGCGACAACGTTCGCCGGAGAGCAGTCGAGTGGGCTCGCGAGCAGCTGGCGCGTTCGACACGGTCGGATACACTCCTACATCGCGCCGTTCTCATCGCTCGCGCGCTCCAGCGCACGACGGGCGATGCACTCTGGGCTGACGCGACGGATACCGTCTCGGGCCAACTGGCGCGCGGCGACGACGCTCGCGTCAACGCAACAGCGCGCGGTCTGATTGCTCTCGATCGCGGCGAATCCGCGTACGTTCGGTTCGATTGGGACTCAGCTCAGGTTTGGCTGGAAGACGCGTCCCGCTCGCTCCGGGCGGCCGGCAGTCCGGTCATTCACTGGGTGGCGTACGACGTGGCGCGAATCTCCTATCAGCGACGCAACTACGACGACGCGCTTGTTCGGCTGCGCGGAATCGTCGATTCCGCGCCCGCCGGCGATCGCTTAGTCCGTGCCCTCGCGACGCGAACCATCGGCTTCATTGAGAACCTTCGCACCAACCGCGATCGAGCCATGGTTGCGTACGGCGATGCGATTCGCGAAAGCAGCGGTTTGGGTGATCCGGTGGAACTTCGCGCGCGAACCGACGCCGCACGGCTTGCGGCGAGCGTCCGGGGCGTCCGACCGGCGTGGGAGCCACTCTATCAAGCCTTTCGGTCCACGGCGAGCTTTCCAGACGCGCCGGCCGAGGTCAACAACGTGTTCGCCGCTGCGGCTGATCTGAGCTGGAGGAAATACCCCGCCGCGGCCTTGCTCTTCCAGGCCGAATCGGGACGGCTCGCCGCGCCCGGACGCGATTCGCTCAACACGATCACCGCCCTCACTCGAGAGGCACGCCTTTTCGCGCGAACAGGGAGGTCGGCGCAAGCGGTCGAGACGCTGGGCCGCATTCGTGGCTATCTGGGTGGAATCGCGAGCGATTCGGTCAGGGCAGAGCTGGAGGCAAACGCCGATCTGGTGCTCGGCGAAGTCGATATCGGAAAGCGAAGCGATTCGGCCATCGCTCGGTTGAAGCGCGTGGCCGCGCGGTATCAGAATACGCAATACACCGTCCAGCTTACGCAGGCGAACCTGTTGCTCGCGCGCGCCTACGCGTCTGCCGGGGCAATGGATTCGGCGCGCCGCACGTTCGACGAGGCGCTGACCGAAATGGAGCGCCAGCGCTCTGTGATTGCCGCGCCCGAGGACCGGGCGCGCTTCCTCGATCAAGCGCGTCCCGTCATCGACAGCGTGCTCCGTTTTCTCATCGACCAACGCGATACCGTCGGCGCCCTGACCTTTCTCGAGCGAATGCGCGCGCGCGTGCTCCTGGAGCAGACGTCGGTCCGGGGTGGTGCGGCCTCACACACAGCATCGATCGACGTCGTTCGACGAACCCTGCCGCGCGGCACGGCAGTCGTCAGCTACGCAGTGTTGGATGGAGAGGTCGTTGCGTGGTTGATCGATCGCGATGGTATCCGCATGAATCGAATGCGGCCCGCCGAGGAGTTGAGCACGCTGGTTGAGCGGTTTACTCGAATCATCGGATCGAGATCCGGTGAAGCGGAGATCCGACCCGTTGCGTCGGCACTCTATCAGCTGCTCATTGCTCCGTTCGAGGCACCCCTTGCGTCGAACACGAGACTCGTCGTCGTGCCCGACAAGTGGCTGCATTTCGTGCCCTTTGCCGCTCTGTTCGACACGCGACGCCAGCGCTTTCTCGCGCAGTCGATGGAGATAGACGTCGCTCCAAGCATCCAGCTCTACGCACAGGCCGCTGGCCGGTACCGAGAGGTCGACACCAATGCGCCGTTGTCCGTACTCGCCGTCGGAAACCCAAAGTTCGAGCCGCGAGCGTACGCCGGACTTCCCGATCTTCCCGGCGCGCAGCGCGAGGCCGTAGGTATCGCCAAGCGCTACGAGCATTCACGCCTGCTCGTCGGTGCCGGCGCAACGAAGCGGGCGTTCCTCCAGGCGGCGCAAGCCGCCGACATCATTCACTTCGCCGGGCATGGCATCGTGAGACCGGAAGCACCGCTGCTGTCACAACTGGTCTTGGCTCCAGACTCCAGCGGTGAAACCTCCGGCGCCCTGTACGCACAGGATCTTTTCGATCTTCGATTGTCGCGAACGCGATTGGCCATCCTGTCGGGATGTCACACCGCGAGCGGCGAGCTTTCGGATACCGAAGGCGCATCGTCGCTGGCGCGGGCACTTTTTGCCGCCGGTGTGCCGGCGGTGATTGCGAGCTTGTGGGCGGTGGACGACGAAGGGACGGAGAAGTTCTTCAACGAATTTCATCGAGAGCTCGCAAGCGATCGGAGTCCGACGGCTGCGTTACATCGCACGCAATTGACGTGGCTTGCGCCGGGCCAGGACGCATGGCGCACGATGTCGGTCTGGGCCGCGTTCCAGTTGTTTGGCGCTGCGAACCATCCCTCCCAGGGCAACTAGGAAGAAAAACTTCCCGCCGGGCCCGTCTAATCCAATGTCGGTTCGGTCGTGGCCCCTTGGGGCGGCGGATCGATCATCTAGTGCATCAGCAGAGATGTCTGAGGTCGCAGTCCTCGCCGGGGCCGTCTCGGCGTTGTACCGAGCAGGCATTCCCAACATCCTAGCCGCGCGACCGAAGGAGGTGCGCCGTGCCAGTACGAATTCACTTTCGGGGGCTGATTCTCTTTCGCTTCCCGGAGGCCCAGAAAATCGTCGCTGAGTTGATCAGCCCCGATTATGCAGAGCCACGTCCTGGGGACCGGCAGCACCCCCATCACCACCAGTCCGAGATCCAAGTACTCGACGGCACTGGCCCGTCTGCCCCAAGACCGCTGAGGCGCGGCGACGTCGTGTCAATCAACGCACCGAAAGACACTAATTACCAGACCTCGCCGAGTTTCGATCAGTACGTTCCGAGTCTCAGGGAGATCGCCGCCCACAGTGACCAGATGAGTGCAAGGGCAAAAGGCCCGTGGAACGATGCCTATCTTCGGAGCACCGTGATAATCAACGGTGGTTTGCTGCGAGTGAGGAGTGTCGTGACCTGGGACGCGAGCGGGTTTCCACTCGACGGCGGGCGACACGGCAACAGCCCGGCACGACCGGGCGAGTTGAAGTTCCTCGGCAGTGATCTTCAAGGGAACATGGCGAACGAGGTTGTCGTGGAGATTGACGCCGCCAGCGTCAAGATCGACGGCGCCCCCGTCAAGCAATCGGGAAAGCCGAACCCGTACACGTCGAGCGACGGCGTCGAGATCCTCATCAACAACTTCGAATTCCAGCGAACGAAGCCAACGCCATGGGGAATCGATTTCCAGTGGCTGTTCATGCGCGCCGGCTACGCTCCGGTCAATCTTGACGGGGCGGAGTACGCTCGGTTCACCGCCGCCGCCAATAAGTATGATGGGAAGCTGTGGGACGAGGATCGGACAACCCTACTCGCCAAGGGGCCAGGCGAAGCTCTGCCCTTTCCCTATCTCGTCGCCAACCGTCTCACGCCGCTTACGCCTCTTATGACGCCGAAGCCGGCAGCGGAAATCGACAGCCGACCAGTTTGTGTTCCGGCGAAAGAGTAGGCGTCTGCCCAAACATCGACACGTGTCCCACGCAACCGCCTAGAGACCGGCCATGCCCATAGACATCAGGACGCACGTCCCGGGCATCGAGGACATCTGGGCGGAGACGCGTGGGGCCGGAGTCGTTGTTGCCGTGATCGATGAAGAGGTGGACGTTCGTGGCCACCCTGAATTCCTCGGCAGAACGCTGCCCGGTTACAACGATTCGTCCAGTGATTACTGGAGCGGCGCTGACGTGCTCCGGCCGCACGGCACCAAGGTCGCCGGACTCGCGTTGGCGGCCGGCGTTGAAATCAGCGGTGTCGCGCCGGACGCACTTCTGCTGCCGGTTGGCGTGCCGGTCCTTGGAACACGAACCGGTGATCCGGCGGAAGCCGACGCCATTCGGTGGGCCGCCGATCGAGGCGCGGACGTCATCTGTTGCGCGTGGGCGCCGCCAGCGGGTGTCGAAGACGATGGACGTCTACCGGCGCACACGCGGGACGCCCTGGACTACGCCGTAGCGCACGGGCGTAACGGAACGGGCTGCATCGTTGTGTTTGCCGCCGGAAACGATGGTCGCGACATCGCGCGCAACGGTTACGCGTCCCATCCAGGAGTGATCGCCGTTGGCGCGTGCAATTGCCTTGGAACGCGTCCGAAATACAGCAGTTGGGGCGACGCACTCTGGTGTGTCTTTCCGAGCAACGATCCCGATGACGCGGTCGGCGCCGGCATGACCTACCTGACAACGACGCCCGCCGGCTCCTTCCTTGCCGGCCAGACGTTTTACACGAGCTCCTTTGGATTCACCTCCGCCGCCTGCTCCGCCGTCGCCGGCATCTGCGCCCTGATCCTGAGCGCCAACCCCGATCTCACCTGGCGCCAGGTGAAGCAAGTGATCCGCCTCTCGTGCGAGAAGATCGATAAAGAGAACGCGACGTACGATGCCGACGGGCACAGCGTCCTCCACGGCTATGGGCGACCGGACATCGGCCGCGCCGTTCGCTTCGCGCGCCAACACACGAAACCGCCAGGCGCGTCCGTCTAGCCTGATAGCGCCGATCACGTCCGCGGGTCCTCCTCCGCACATGATCGACGAGATCGTCGACTCGGTCGATGAACACCGCTTCCGTGCCGAGATTAGCGTGTCGGCACAGCTTCAGCATCTGAACATTGTTCGCTTTGCGATTCGGGCGAGATCGACGGCAGACCGTACTACGTGATGCCGTTCATCGAGGGCGAGTCGCTCCGTGCCCGGATCTCACGAGTGGAACAGTTCTCCGTGCCCGATCCATTCCACTGCGGATCATCGAAGACATCGCGCGCGCCCTCGACTTCGCCCACCGCCGTTGCGCTGCGGCGCGCGGCGCGGGATTCGGCGTTTCATTCTGCGTGCTTCTTGATCAGCGAGCGAAGGGCGTCGCGCTCCAGCTCGAAATCGTGATCCGTCGCGCTCGCCCGCGCCAAATCGGTCGCGCGGTAAAGATCGATTGAATCGCCGCGTGTGCCGCCGTCTCGTGCCAGCGCGTCACGCACGAGGCGCGTTGAAAGTTCCGATTGGAAGAACGCCCGCGAGCGCGTGTCTGCCGCCAGCTCCGCCGCGGCCGACCATTTTCCGTAGTTGAACCAGAAGACGTCGCCTGCACTTCCTTCGAGCAGCTCGCCCAGCCGTGATTCGGCCTGCGACACGTCGGCGAGTAGCCGCTCGCGCTCCGTTCCGGCGATTTCGCGACGGAGACTCGTGTACCGCGCGGCGACGAACTGCGAGAACTGCACAGCGGAGATTCGATCGAGCATCTCGCTCACGAGTCGATCGGCGGTTTGGCGATCATCCGTGATGACGGCGACGCGCAAGTCGAACGCTCGCACGCCCAATCTGAATGCATTCGCAGAATCGGTAAGGCTCGCCCCTCCACCGCGAGTGAGCGACCATCCGCGTTCCTGCCCTCGGGCGCTCGTGCCGATCCCCACATTCGCGCCACCCAAGGCGCCGATGAGCGCAGTTGCCGACACAGCTGCGTTCCGTTCCAAGCGAGGCCCGGTGCGCAGAAGCACCGCGGCCAGCAAGACGGCCGCCGCCGCTGCCGGTGCCAACACCCACCACGCCTGCCGTCGACCGCGCCACCGTTGAGCGCGCCCGATCGGAATCACCGTGGCGCCAGACTCCGCGCGAGCACGAGTTGCGTCGACGAACACATCGAACGCGGCATCGGAGGTCGCGAGCAGGGTCATGGCGCGCTCACGGTCGGCCGGTCCCAAGCGGCCATCGATGAACGCCGCGATCAACTCGAGATCGATTGATGATTCAGGTGTGCTCATGGTCGTGGAACGAGGGCGGACCTATGGATATGCCACATCGTCGGGGCACGGAGTGTCCGCTTCTATCATCATGGGACGGACGCGGTTCGAGGATTTCGGCAAGGTTACGCAGATTCGAAAAAGGCGAATGCTTCGGGTCCGATGCCCTCCCTCCTCAGTGCAACCGACAATGTCTGGAGCAGTCGAGTGATCCGCGCATACAGTGGCTTCTGCGGCACATTGAGCGCTCGGGCGACGTCGGCCACCGAAAGGCCCTCGTAGAACCGGAGCTTGATGATTAATTGATCCTCGTTCGCGAGCGTTTCGATCCAGCGTGTCACGCTCGCGTGCATCGCCGTGTGCTGTTCCACTCGCTCTGCCTCGAGGACGCGACCGTCGGATTGCGAGATGGCAGGCACCTCGGCGAGCGCCTCTTCGCCTTCGATACGACGCGGCGCGCGAACGGGAAGCTTTTTCGCAATCTCGCGAAGTTGAGTTCGATCGACGTCGAGCCGCGCGTCGCGCTCGAGAAGGGCGCACGCGTCCTCGAACGAGAATCCGTCTCGATACATCGAGGTCTCGAGGAGGATCGCCGCTTCCCCGAGCCGCTTCGCCTCGGCCGAGGGGCGCCATTTTCCCCACATCTTGATCCGATAGTCGCGCAACAGGTTGGCAATGACCACCGTGAGAAAAGTGGTCACGCTGCTGTCGCCGCGATGCTTTCTGATCACGGCGTACTCATCCTCCAGCAGGCGGAGCCGGACCTCCGACGCGAAATCCTCTGCGTCCGCACCGCGGATCCCGTGGCGCCGGCACATGGAGCTCGCGATCCTGTCGATTGCCTGCAAATGCTGCAAATAGATTTCTGCGGCAGTAGACAATCCGATCGCGGCGATGAGAAAACCGAGCATGGTACCGGCGCGCTAAGGGCGCCCAGGCCACGCGATTGGCGCGGCTACGCCGAAAAACCAGGCTCGCATGGGGGGCTGCGGGATGGGAGAAGGCACCGGCACCGGTGGGCTGAACGCCGACCGAACTTCACATTAAGGACGTGCCGACGCAAGGCGACTGACAGCACGTTCGCTCTCTAAAGCCGCCGGAAACTTACGGTTAGCGACTCACGCTTACCCGCCGACTCAGGGAGACCGCAAAAGCGTGGCCGGATACAAATCGGTCTAGGCCTCAAAACACGCGCGCAGTCGATCCCTGGGTCGCAAGAGCCCGTTGACCGGGGCTCAGAATCCGAGTTTGCTGACGCCCGCCCCTGGCGGGAATCCAGCCGCACCGGCGAACGCGACCTGCTCATCCTGATCGACGCCGTCGCCGCTCACACCGATGCCGCCCACCAGCTCACCGTTCTTGTAGAGCGGTATGCCACCGGGGAACGTGATGATACCGTTTCGAAACTCCTGGCTGCCGCTGATACCGAGCTGGTTCGAGTTCCCGATTCCCCACAGCGGGCCGCCGGGCTGAGAGACTTGGCCGATGATGCGGCTCGTCAGCGCGTTCTGATCGCTCGAGAAGAACGCCGCGGTGCGCGCCTTGGCGATCGCGATGTCGATCGAGCCGACCCAGGCATCGGGCATCGAGAAGAGCCGAAGCAGTTTGCCGTCGCGGGCAACGATGGCGATTTGCATTTTCGTCGGCTGCACCACCGGCGATGTCCGGAAGCCACTGCCCGTGGTATTCGCCGCCGTCACCGCCGCCGTGACAATCGCGTCGAGATCCGCGTTGCTGAGGCCCGGAGCCGCGGCTTCCGTACGTCCGACACCCAACGTGAGAGCGACCGCGACTCCGGTCACCACCAGCGCTGATGCCGCCATTCCCGCGAAGCGAGTCCGCTTCATACCAACCTCCCGTGAAGATGAGTAATCGGGCTGGCCTCATCGTCGGGGTGCGCCCGGACCGCGCGCCTGCGAGGAACAAAGGAAACGCGGAACGGTTCAGCGTTCAAGAAGGCGTGTGTCGTTGTCGAGAGCCGCGGCGGGTGCCATTATGGAATCCTCTGCCCTGACCAACGACGAGGAAGCTGGCATGCGCGCCGTTTCATTCTCGGTTCGAGTCGCAATTGTTACCGTCGTTACGGTCGCCGTGCCCTCGCCTGCGCTCACGCAGGGCCCCGCCCACGTCGACTCATCGTACTTCGCCGACCTCAAGTGGCGCTCGATCGGACCGCCGCGCTCGGGGTACGTGTCCGCGCCCGCGGGAATCCCCGGCGACCCGACGACGTACTACGCGGGGATGCCCGAGGGCGGCGTGTGGAAGACGACGAATGCCGGCAATACATGGAAGCCGGTCTTCGACGATGTGCACGTCGCCTCGGTCGGCGCCGTGGCCGTCGCGCCATCGGAGCCAACCACGGTATACGTCGGCACCGGCGATCGGTCCGGATGGTCGTTTACGCCTGGCAAGGGAGTGTTCAAGTCGGCCGACGCCGGGAAAACGTGGACGAACGTCGGGCTCCGCACGTCGCCTTACATCGGCGCGGTGATCGTCGCGCCACGCAATCCGAACGTGGTGCTCGTCGCCGCACAGGGCCGCGGCGGTCGCGCCGCCGCATCACCCAGCCAAGCGCCCGACGAGCGCGGCGTGTATCGCACCACCGACGGCGGACGCACCTGGACCCGCGTGTTGCCGACGACCGGCGCCGCCGATGCGTCCGATCTCTATTACGATTTCTTTGATCCCGAGATCGTCTACGCGGCCGTCGCGACGACGGGCGCCGGCATTTTCAAATCGATCGATGGCGGCGTCACCTGGCAACCGATCGCGGGACGCGGTCTGCCCGACGGTTCGCGCATCGCGTCGTTCGCCGTTGCATCAGGCACGCACGGAAAGCGTGCCTACGCGATGGTCGGCCTGACTGGACGCGCCGTCGCCGGAGGTCGGTGGTTGTATCGCTCGGACGATGGAGGCGAAACCTGGTCGCTCGGCACCGAACGATTGGCGAGTGCCGGCGGCAAGATCTACGCGGACCCACAGAATCCCGACGTCGTCTACCTGACGGGCACGTCGATCTATCGCTCCACCGACGGCGGTAAGAGCGTCGTCTCGTGGTGGGGCGCGCCAAGCGGCGCCGACCCGCGCTTCATGTGGATCGATCCGACCAACGCGAAGCGGATGCTGATCGGCGTCGATCAGGGCGCGGCGATCACCGTCGACGGCGGCGCGACCTTCACGCCGTACTATGGACTCGTCAACGGACAGTTCTATCGCGTCGCCACGGATTATGACTTCCCGTATCACGTCTGCGGGCCGCAGCAGGACTCCGGCACCGCTTGCGTCGCGAGCCGCAGCGATTTCGGAGAGATCCGCACGAACGACTGGTATCCCGCCGGTGGATTCGAGAACGGGTTTCTGATCGCTGACCCCGCGGACAAGCGGTACATGTACACGCAAGGCTGGTATCACGTGCTGCGCCGCTACGATCGCGTCACGGGACAGGTCGTCGTGCTCTACCAGCCCGGCGACGACGAGCGCTTTGGCGGCGCACCGCCGCTCGCCTTCTCGCCACAGAATCCGCGTACGCTGTACATGGCGGCGCAGCACGTGCTCGAGTCGAACGACGCGGGGCAGCACTGGCGGGTCATCAGCCCGGACCTCGCCGCGCCGCGCGGTGTCACGCTCGCCGCAACCACGATCACGAGCACCGGCGTGGGCGCGCCCGCCGCCGGTGGATCGATCACGACGCTCGCGCTCTCCTCTGTCCAAGCGGGTGTCATGTGGGTCGGCACGAGCACCCGGTTGATCCACGTCTCGCGCGACGACGGCAAGACCTGGTCGAACGTGACACCGCCCAACGTGCCGGGCACCATCAACATGATCGAGGCGTCCCACACGAGCGCGGCCACGGCGTACGTCGCCGTGCTCTCCGGCGATGCCAAGCCGCACCTCTATCGCACGAACAACTTCGGTCAGTCATGGCAGGAGATCATTACCGGTCTCGCCGGCGACGGTGGCACGATGCGCGTCGTACGCGAGGATCCCGTCGATCCGAATCTGCTCTATGCGGGCAGCGTGACGAGTGCGTACGTCTCATTCGACAAGGGCGACCACTGGCAGTCGCTTCAGCTGAACCTGCCGACGACCGTCGTCAGCGACATGACGGTCAAAGGCTCGGACCTCGTCATCTCGACTTACGGACGCGGATTCTGGATTCTCGACGATGTCACACCGCTCCGGCAGACGCGCACCGCGATGGCGGCAAGCGGACCGGCATTCCTCTTCAAGCCGGACACCGTCGTCCGCGCGCGGTGGGACAACACGCAGGACACGCCACTGCCGCCGGAGATGGTGGTCGCGGAGAATCCACCCGAGGGCGCGATTCTCGACTATTACCTCGCGACGACGGCCGCCGGTCCGATCACGCTGACGATCAGCGACGCCGCGGGAAAGGTCGTCCGCGAGTTCTCGAGCGTTGCGCCGCCGCGCGACACCGTCATGCCGAACGTCCCCGAGTATTGGCTTGCGAATCCCACAGTGCTCTCGACGGCGAAGGGCATGCACCGCATCAACTGGGATCTCCGCTATCCCGACCCGCCGACGCTCAACTACGGCTACTACGGCACGCTGCTCGACTATCGCGAGTACACACTCAACTGGCATGCGACGCCCGGGCACACATATCGATCGACGATCGTCGGGATCATGGTGGTGCCCGGGACGTACTCGGCAAAGCTGACTGTCGGCGGCAAAACCGTCACGCAGCCGATCACGATCGTGCCCGACCCGCGCGTGCACGTGCCGGCAGCGGCGCTCGCCGCGCAGCTCGCATTACAGCAGCGCATGGTGGCCGGACTGACGGTGAGCTATCACGCCGTCAACTACGTCACGGAGCTGCGACGCGCGCTCGAGTCGGTGGCCAACCGACCGGCGAACGGAACGCTGGCACGTTCGGTCGACTCGACGCTCGCCCGGATCGCGGCGACCGGATTCGGAATCGTCCATCGCGACTTGGGCCGGCGGTACTCGGATCAGTTCATCGCCGATGCCATGCCGACGGCGAGTGTCGTCGCCGGGGTCGATGCGCCCTGCAAGCTGCTCGATGCGACGCTCGACACGCTGCGGAAGTTGCAAGCGTCGAGCATCGCGGAGTTGCGTCGGGCGGGTGACGGCGCGCTGCCGTCGTGGGTGCCGCCGAGCGCGCCGGCATGCGGCGCGCGATGATGAAGCGCAACTCCGGATTCATCGTCATCGCCGCGCTCGCGTCTGCCTGTGCGGCGCCGTCGCCAAACGACATCAGTCCCGCGCGAATCCTCGCGACCGAGCAAACGAGCGGCACGAACGCGCTCCTCATCGCCG
>Ga0207706_10001664_pt1 | contig 21964 bp, 16 predicted proteins | sample KBSC53metaG_FD_184318 | JGI IMG/M metagenome (GOLD analysis project Ga0207706, IMG submission 184318) | Corn rhizosphere microbial communities from Kellogg Biological Station, Michigan, USA - KBS C5-3 metaG (SPAdes) (version 2) | ecosystem: Host-associated > Plants > Roots > Rhizosphere > Soil ... | reverse complement strand
TTACCTCTCCGACCGGGTCGGCCCGCGCATCGTGGTGCTGGGCGGCTCGCTGCTGCTGACCACCGGCCTCGCGCTGGCCAGCCTGGCCCCCTCGCTGCTGGCGTTCCAGCTGTTGTTCGGCGTGGTCGTCGGCCTCAGCGCGGCGGCGATCTTCGCGCCGCTGATGGCCTGCGTCACCGGCTGGTTCGACACGCGCCGCAGCCTCGCGGTGTCGCTGGTCTCGGCCGGCATGGGCATGGCGCCGATGACCATGTCGCCGCTGGCCGCCTGGCTGGTGCAGACGCACGACTGGCGCACGGCGCTGCAGATCATCGCGGCCGTGGTGGCCACCATCATGGTGCCGATGGCCCTGCTGGTGCGCCGCCCGCCCGCGCTGGCGCAAGCCCCGGCCCCAGCGCCGCAAGGCGCGGTGCAGGAGCCGGCGCAGTCGGTCGGGCAGGCGCTGCGCTCCGCGCCGTTCCTGATCCTGGTGCTGACCAGCTTCCTCAGCTGCGCCACCCACTCGGGGCCGATCTTCCACACGGTGAGCTATGCCGTCACCTGCGGCATCCCGCTGATGGCGGCCGTGTCGATCTACAGCCTGGAAGGCCTGGCGGGCATGGGCGGCCGGCTCGTGTTCGGCCTGCTGGGCGACCGCTTCGGCGCCGCGCGCGTGCTGGTGCTGGCGCTGTTGGCGCAGGCCGTCGTGGCACTGGGGTATGTGTATGCGCGCGAGCTGAGCAGCTTCTACACGGTGGCGGGGTTGTTCGGCTTCACCTATGCGGGCGTGATGCCGCTGTTCGCGGTGATCGCGCGCGAGAACTTCCCGTTGCGGATGATGGGCACCGTGATCGGCGGCACCACCACTGCCAGCAGCCTCGGCATGGCGCTCGGGCCGGTGCTCGGCGGGTCGATCTACGACGCGTTCTCGAGCTACACGTGGCTGTTCATCGGTGCGTTCGCGCTGGGCATCGGCGCCTTCCTGGCCGCGCTGGCGTTCACGCGGCTGCCGCCCCGGCAACCGTTGGCCGCCGGACTCGCCTGAACCTGTTGCCTCCAGTGTATCGGGCGCTTCCGGGGTTGCACCAGGGCCCGCCCCTCATTCAAGAATCGCCGCCCGATTCGGGATGACACAGGAGCTCGGATGAACTCGCATGCAGTAGTGATCGCAGGGGGTGGCCCGACAGGCCTGATGCTGGCCGGCGAGCTGGCATTGGCCGGCATCGACGTGGCCATCGTGGAGCGGCGGGCGAGCCAGGCCCTCGCGGGCTCGCGGGCAGGCGGCCTGCATGCCCGCACGATCGAGATCCTCGACCAGCGGGGCATCGTGGATCGCTTCCTCGCCGAGGGCCAGAAGGCGCAGCGCTGCGGATTCGCCTCGGTCAAGCTGGACATCAGCGATTTCCCGTCGCGCCATGCCTATACCCTGGGGCTGTGGCAGAACCGCATCGAGCACCTCCTCGCCGGCTGGGTCGAGGCGCTGGGGGTGCGCTTCTATCGCGAGCGCGAGGTGGCCGGCTTCATCCAGGACGACACGGGCGTCACCCTCACGGCATCACCCGACCTCGCGCTGCGCGCCCAGTACCTCGTGGGCTGCGACGGCGGGCGCAGCACGGTGCGCAAGCTGGCCGGCATCGCGTTCCCGGGATGGGACGCGACGTCGAGCAACCTGATCGCCGAGGTCGAGATGACGCAGGCGCCGCCGCTGGGCATCCACCACACCGCGCGGGGCATCCACTCCTTCGGCAAGCGGGACTACGAGATCCGCGACGGCGAGATCGTCTACCAGGACGGCGGCCCGATCCGCGTGATGGTGCCCGAGGCGCAGGTCGGCGCCGCCGGCGAGCCGACGCTGCAGGAGCTCAGCGCCGCGCTCGTGGCCGTGTGCGGCACCGACTACGGCGTGCACAGCCCGAGCTGGATCTCCCGCTTCACCGATGCCGCCCGGCAGGCGGCCGCCTACCGCGACCGGCGGGTGCTGCTCGCCGGCGACGCCGCGCATGTGCATTCGCCGGTGGGCGGACAAGGCCTCAACACCGGCGTGCAGGACGCGGTGAACCTCGGCTGGAAGCTCGCCCAGGTGGTGAAGGGCCTGTCGCCCGACAGCCTGCTGGACACCTATCACGCCGAGCGCCACCCGGTCGGGGCCCGCGTGCTGCGGCATGCGATGGCGGGAGCCGCGCTTCTGCGGCAGGACGACCACCTCGGCGCGCTGCGCGAAACGCTCGCCGAGCTGCTGGTGATGGACGAGCCGCGCCGGCGCCTCGCGGCCGAGTTGTCGGGCCTGGGCATCCACTATGACCTGGGCCCTGGGCATCCGCTGCTCGGCCGACGCATGCCCGACCTCGACCTGACCACCGCGCAGGGCCCGCGCCGGGTCTTCAGCCTGCTGCACGAAGGCCGCCCGGTACTGCTCGGCCTGGCAGACGCACGCGACGTGGTCAGCGAGGGCGCGGCGTGGGCCGGCCGAGTGCGGTGCGTGCAAGCGCAATGCGAGGGCCCGTGGGAGCTTCCGGCCATCGGGACGGTCACTGCGCCCAGCGGCGTGCTGATCCGACCCGACGGCCATGTGGCCTGGGTCGGTGAAGGGACTGTGCACGGGCTGGCCGACGCGCTGCACCGGTGGTGCGGCTCGCCCGGCGGTCAGAAACGCGACGGCGAATAAGGCGCCGGGTCGACCAGCGGCGCCGCGCCTTCGATCATCTCGGCCAGCAGCCGCCCGCTCACCGGCCCGAGCGTGAAGCCCTGGTGCGCATGGCCGAAGTTGAACCACAGCCCGCGGTGCCCCGGCGCCGCGCCGATCACCGGCAGCATGTCGGCGGTGCACGGGCGCGCGCCCAGCCACGGCTCGGCCTCCACCGGCCGCGGCAGCTCGATCAGCTCACGCGCCAGGATCTCCGCGCGCCGCAGCTGCACCGGCGTGCGCGGCGCATCGATGCGCGCGAACTCGGCGCCGGTGGTCAGGCGCACGCCCTGGCGCATCGGCGCCAGCACGAAGCCGCTGTCGACATCGAGCAGCGCACGCCGCGGCATCGGCCCGCCGGTGTAATGCCGGTGGTAGCCGCGCTTGACGAACAGCGGCAACGCATGGCCGAGCCGCCGCAGCAGCGTGTCGGCCCAGGGGCCGAGCGCGACCACGGCCTGCTCGGCATCGATGTCGCCTTCGGCCGTGCGCATGCGCCAGCCGGTGGCCGTGGCGCCCAGCGTGAACGCATCGCCCGTCACCAGGCGGCCGCCATGGCGCACGAACAGCGCCGAATACTGCTGCACCAAGGCCGCAGGGTCGCTCACGGCCCAGGGGTCCAGCCAGTGCAAGCCGCCGGCCAGCCGCGTGTGCAACGCGGGCTCGGCCTGCGCGAGCGCATCGGCATCGAGCAGCGTGTGGCGCACGCCTTCCGATTGCGCGAGCCGCCGCGCACGGGCTGCTGCTTCGTCCAGGCTGGCCTGCCGCCGAAACACCCAGAGGTAGCCCTCGCGGCGCACGAGGCCCTGCGCCCCAGCGGCTTCGATCAGCGCCTGGTGCTCGGTGAGGCAGTGCGCGATCAGCTTCGCGTAGGCCTGCGAGATGCGGGCATGCCGCTGCGACTGCGAGTTGGCCCAGTAGCGGGCGAGCGGCGCCGCCAGCCGCGGCAGCGCGGCCCAGTGGTAGTTGACGTCTGCGCCGCGCTTCAGCGCCACCCGGGCGAGCGGGCCCCACTCCCTGGGAAACGCATACGGCTCGACCGCTTCGCGCTGGATCAGCCCCGCATTGCCATAGGACGTCTCGCGCCCCGGCGCGCCGCGGTCGACCAGCGTGACGTGATGGCCGCGCAGCGCGAGCTGCAATGCGGTGCAGGTGCCGACCATGCCGGCACCGAGAACGAGAACGGTCTTCTTCATCGGCGTGGGTCTCGGGATCGCGGCAGTGTAGGTGTGACAAGCGCTACACGACGTAGCGCGAGCGCGCCCGCCGCATGGAATCGGTTCCAGGCCTCGTTACGACGCAGGCGCGGTGAAAGCGCTTTCTACCCCACTCGATGGGCGAGGTTACGGGCACTGACACTCGCACGGCCGTTCGAACACCCGTTCCCGGATGATCCGCCGCGCTCGCTGGACGAGCGAATTCCAATCAAACCTACGGGAGTCCGGGTGTGAGTCATCAAACGCTTTCGCATGTGTTCACCCTCTCGGCGCTGGCCGCGGCCGCGCTGCTGGCCGCCTGCGGCGGCGGGCAGCAGTCGCCGGACGACGCGGCGGCCTCCACCGCGCCGATGCAGGCCGGCGCCAGCGCCACCGCTGCGGCGGCCGACACCGGCATCTGCTTCTACGAGCACATCAACTACCAGGGCCAGAGCTACTGCACGAGCGCGAGCACGGCCTGGATCGGCGCGCAATGGAACGACCGCATCTCGTCGGTCAGGGTGCCGGCCGGCTACAAGGTCGAGCTGTTCCAGCATGCCAACTACGGTGGCCGCGTGCTGGCGCTGACAGGCGACACCGCCAACCTCGTGGGCCTGGGCTTCAACGACCTCGCGTCGTCGCTGAAGATCACGCCGCCGGCCACCAGCTCGAAGGTGGCCACCATCCAGATCGCGCAGTCGCTGCTGTTCAACAGCGACGACAGCGCGCTGGTGCTGGTGTCGGGCAAGGCGGCGCTGGTCAAGGTGAACGTCACCAGCACCGACCCCAACGCACCCAAGCCCAGCGGCACGCTGCGGGTCGAGAACACCAGCACCGGCGAAGTGCGCGACCTGCTGCTCAAGCCACCGGTGGGCGCGCTGCCGACCACGGTGCCCGAGGTGCCGAGCTTCAACGACTCGTACACCGCGACACTGCCGGCCGATGTGGTCAAGGCCGGTCTCAAGCTCACCGTGCGCGTGGGCAGCGCCCCGGCGACCACGCTGACGCCGCGCGTGGGCGGCGGCGTGCCGATGAAGTTCGTGCCGATCGCAGTGCAGATCGCGGGCGTGGCCGGCAAGCTGCCGGCCGACCAGGGCGCGCATGTGCAGGCGCTGTTCCCGGTGTCCAGCGTCACGGTGCAGAGCCATCCGGCCTACGTGTCGACGCGGGTCACCAGCCTGCCGACCACCGACGCCGGCTGGTCCGACGCCTTCGGCAAGGTGCTGGGCGAGCTGGCCGACCTGCACGAGCTCGAAGGCGCCGGCGCGCACGAGCACTACTTCGGCTTCATTCCCAAGCGCACCTGGGGCCTCGCCGGCCTGGCCTACGTGCCCGGCACCGCGGGCGTGGGCTTCGACATGCCGACCGCGCCCGACACCGTTCGCGACGTGGTGGCGCACGAACTGGGCCACAACTTCTCGCTGCCGCACGCGGCCTGCGGCGGCGCCGGCAGCCCGGACCCGAACTATCCGTACCCCAACGCGCAGCTCGGCATGCCGGGGCGCTATGTGTGGCCCTTCCTCGCGGACACCTCGAGCTTCTACGACCCGCGACCGACCGACCGGCACGACATCATGAGCTACTGCGGCGGGCAGGTCTTCTCGGACTACAACTACCGCAAGATGCAGGTCTTCCTCACCCCGACCGACAAGATGACGATCGCTTCCGCCGCCGATGCCGACGCCGCCGCGGCGCCCGCGCAGGAACTCATCCTCGTCAGCGGCGAGATCCACACCGGCGGCAGCGCCGAGCTGAACCCGGTGAAGTCGCTGGTCGGCAAGCCGCGCCTGCCCGAGGCCGGCCCGTACACGCTGCACATCGTCACCGCGAACGGGCAGGTGATCGACTACCGTTTCGCACCGCGCACGCTCGACCACGAGGCAACGGTCCGGCACTTCGGCTTCACGATTCCCAACCCGGGCGCGATCCAGAGCATGACGGTGCTGCAGGACGGCAAGACGATCGCGCAGGCCAAGGCCGCGTCAGACGGCAAGGCCCGCATCCAGTCGGCCGGCGCCGGCGAAGCGGCGGCCCAGCCGCAGGTGCAGCTGCAGGAAGCGCAGGGCGCGCTCAAGCTCACATGGGACGCCGCGCGCCACGCCTTCCTGACCGTCACGTGGACCAACGGCGCGCAGCGCATCACGCTCGGCCAGGACCTGCGCGGCGGCAGCGCCACGCTCTCCAGCGCCGAGCTGCCGGCCGGCGGCAGCTACGAGCTGATCCTGTCGGACGGGCTCAACTCGACCCGCCTGCAGCGCACGCGCTGACCGGGTGGTGCCGGCCGTCACACGACGGCCAGCACCTCGTCGCGCAGCCAGCGCTGCGCCGCATGGCCGTGGTTGCGCTCATGCCACACCATGGCCATCTCGAAGCCTTCCACCGGAAAGGGACACGCGAGCACCTGCAGTCCCGCGGCCCGGCCCTTGACGAGCCGCTCGGGCACCAGCGCCACCAGGTCGGAGCGCGCGACGATCTCGGGCACGAACAGGAAAGATGCCGCCGAGAGCACGACCTTGCGCTGGTGGCCCAGCGCGGCCAGCGCATGGTCCACCGGCGTCGAGAACCCGCCGCCGGCCGGCGAGACCACCACCTGCTCGAGCTGGGCATAGGCCTTGGCGGTGAGCTTGCCCTGCACCACCGGATGGCGGCGGCGCGCGATCAGCACGTAGCGCTCATGGAACAGCGTGCGCATCCGCAGGCCCGGCGGCGCCCCGGTGGGGATCAGCAGCGCCAGGTCCACGTCGCCCCGGCTCATCTGGCCTTCGAGCTGATGAGGGTCGAGTTGGCGCAGCGCGACGCGCAGGCCCGGGGCGCGTTTGCGCAGCCGCAGCACCAGCGCCTGCAGCAGCGCCGTCTGCATGTAGTCGGAGGCCGCGATCGTGACGGTGAGCTCGGCCTGCAGCGGATCGAAATCCAGGTGGGCCGACACCGCGCCGCGCACCTGATCCAAAGCCTGGCGCAGCGGCTCGGCGAGATGCAGGGCCTTGGCGGTGGGCGTCATGCCGCGCTGCGCGGGCAGCAGCAGCGGGTCGTCGAAGAAGTCGCGCAGCCGGCTGAGCTGCGCGCTCACCGCGGGCTGGCTCAGGTGCAGCCGCGCCGCGGCGCGCGTGACATTGCGCTCGGCGAGCAGGGCTTCGAGCGTGACCAGCAGGTTCAGGTCGAGGCGCTTGGTATCCATCGCATGGATGGTAGGCCACGCCGATCTCGATTTCACTGATAGAACGCTGTTTGGAACACTGGACGCATCTCACTTGTTTTCCAGGAGTTCCGCGATGCCCAAGACGATCCTGATCGTCCACGCCCACCCCGAGCCCACCTCGCTGACGCGCACCCTCGTCGACGTGGCCGACGCCACGCTGCGCGAAGCGGGGCACCGCGTGCTGCAGTCGGACCTCTGCGCGATGCGCTGGAAGGCGGTGTTCGACGCAGCGGACTTTCCGGTGCGGGCCGATCCGTCGCGGCTGTCGTTCATCCACGAGTCGGGCCATGCCTATGCCAACGGCCACCAGACCGACGACGTGGCGGCCGAGCAGCGCAAGCTGCTCGCCGCCGACCTGGTGATCCTGCAGTTTCCGCTGTGGTGGTTCGGCATGCCGGCCATCATGAAAGGCTGGATCGACCGCGTCTGGGCGTATGGGCTGGCCTACGGCTACAAGGGCGCCGGCAACCGCTACCGCTATGGCGAGGGCGGCTTGCAGGGCCGCCGGGCGATGCTCTCGGTGACCGTCGGCGGCCCCGCGGCCGACTATTCGCCGCGCGGCATCAACGGCCCGCTGGAGCAGCTGCTGTTCCCGATCACGCACGGCACGCTGTTCTTCCCCGGCATGGAGGTGCTGCCGACTCAGGCGGTCTTTGGCGCCGGCCACATCGGTGCCGAAGGCGTGGCGGCGGCCAAGGCCGCGTGGCGCGAGCGCCTGCTCGGCGTGTTCGACGAAGCGCCGATCCCCTTTCGCCCGCAGAACGGCGGCGACTATCCAGACCACCACGTGCTCGCGGACCATGTCGCGCCGGGCCTCAGCGGCCTTGCGGCCCACCTCGCGGAGCCGGCCTGACCGCGGCGGCGCCTACGCGCCGCGGATGAACGACAGGCCGAACACCAGCGACGCATGCGCGGCCACGCCGGCCACGCTGCCATCGCCCACCGCCATCGCGATGTTGCCGGTGGGGCGCGCGAGGTCGCCGCACGCGAACACACCGGGCACCGTGGTCTCCTTCATCGCGCCCGTTTTCACGTGGCGGGCCAGCGCGGTGGCGTCGTGCTCGCACCCCAGCTGCTCGGCGAGCGGCGATGCCGGCTCGGTGCGGCTCGCGACGAACAGCCCCTCGAAGGGCTCACGGCGCCCATCGGCCAGCACGACTGTTGCGCGGCCCTCGACCGCCTGGAGACGGGTCGCGTCGACCCTGATGCCCCGGCCGGCGAGCTGGGCCTGCTCCTCTTCGCCGAGCGCCAGCGCGCCGTCGAGGAAGAACGTGACCTGGCCCCATTCCGACAGCAGCAGCGCCTGGTGCAGCGAATGCGGCCCGGTCGCGATCACGCCGATGCGCCCCTGGTGCTGTTCGTAGCCATGGCAGTACGGGCAGTGGAAGACGCTGCGCCCCCAGCGCTCCTGCAAGCCCGGCAGTTCCGGGAGCCGGTCGACGACACCGGCGGCGAGCACGATGCGGCGCACCGCCCACGCCTGGCCACCGCCCTGCAGCTGGAAGGCGTCCGCCGAGCCGCTGGCGCTTTCGACCGCGGCGTCGATCCACTGCACCGTGGGGTACTTGGCGAGCTGCTCGCGGGCGCTGTGCACGATGGCCGCAGGCGAATTGCCGTCCTGCGCCAGAAAGCCGTGGGACGCTTGCGCGAACCGGTTGCGGCGCGTGCCCGTGTCGAACACGAGCACCGAGCGCCGGGCGCGGGCGAGTGGCAGGGCGGCGGACAGCCCGGCATAGCTGCCGCCGATCACAGCGACGTCATGGTTCATGGGACACCTCATGCAAGGACCGGCCGCTGCGCTGCAGCCGGCGATGGAAGTCACGCGAAAGCGACGCCAGCGTCACCGCCCCCAGGCGCTCCAGCAGCAGCGCCTCGGCCTGGCGGTATGCGTCGTCCAGCGCACTGTTGACGGCCTGCTCGACCAGGCAGCCCGGGCTTTCCTCGCGGTGCCCGACGGCCAGCAGCGTCGGAGCGCCGACCGCCTCGTGGATGTCGCGCAGCGTGATCCGGTCCAGCGGGCAGGTCAGCACCCATCCGCCGCCGTGCCCCTTGGCCGAAGCGACGAAGCCCGCATCCCGCAGCCCGGCCATCAGCCGCCGGATCACCACCGGGTTGGTCTGCATCGCCTGGGCCAGCCACTCCGAGGTGGCGGGGCGGTCGAGCTCGGCCATGTGCAGCAGGCAGTGGAGTACCCCGGAGAGGCGGCTGTCGCGTTTCATGCAACTATGTTAGTTGCGTGAAAAGACTTTCGCCGCTCCAGGGTCTTCTGGACGATTTGCCAATTTCTTTGGACGATACGTGTCCACAAGGCCAACTCGATCGCCAACACTGAGGCCCTGTCCACATCAACAGGAGCCCTTATGCACCGCGCTCTGCTGGCCACCGCCGCCGTTCTTGCCGTGTCGATGACGACGGCCTCGGCGGCGAACGCACAGGCCGCTTCCGCGATCCCCGGCTATGCCCACGGCCAGAAGACCCTGGCCCACGCGCCCTACACGCTGCAGGACCTCGAGTCGCTGAAGCGGGCGATGCTCTTCACCGACGAAGACATCCGCTACCTGCGCATGAGCAAGGCCATCCTGGCCGACCAGACCGACGCGATCCTCGACGTCTGGTATGGCTTCGTCGCCGCGACGCCGGAGCTGGTCGTGTACTTCCAGAACAACAAGACCGGCACGCCCGATGCGGCCTACCTGGGCGCCGTGCGCAAGCGCTTCGGCCAGTGGATCCTGGACACCGCGGATGCCAACTACGACCAGGCCTGGCTCGACTACCAATACGAGATCGGCCTTCGGCACACCTCACCGAAGAAGAACCAGACCGACCGGGCCGACAGCGTGCCGTCGGTGAACTTCCGCTACCTGCCGGCGCTGACCATCCCGGTGACCACGACCCTCAAGCCCTTCCTCGCGAAGAAGGGCGCCTCGGCGGGCGACGTCGAGAAGATGCATGCCGCATGGGTCAAGTCGGTGCTGCTGCAAAGCATCCTCTGGAGCCACCCCTATGTCCGCGAGGGCCGCTTCTGAAGGCGCGCGCCCCGCATTCCAAGAGTCTCTTCAACCCGCTCAACTGACAGGAGCCCCACCATGAACCGCGTCCCCCTCATCGACCGTGCCAACACCACCACCGAGCGCCACCAACTGCTCGACCAGATCCACAACGCCTTCGGCGCCACGCCCAACATGTTCCGCGCCGTCGCCAACTCCCCGGCCGCGCTGAAGAGCATGTGGGCCGCGTTCGGCGCGCTCGGCGCCGGCACCCTCGGGGCCAAGCTGGGCGAGCAGATCGCCGTGGCCGTGGCCGACCGCAACGCCTGCGAGTACTGCCTGGCCGCGCACACCATGCTGGGCCGCAAGGCGGGCGCCAGCGCCGAGGAGATGACCGCCGCCCAGATGGGCGAGGCCAGCGACCCGAAGACCCAGGCGGCCCTGCGCTTCGCGCTCAAGCTGGTCGACCAGCGCGCGCAGGTCAGCGACGCAGATGTGCAGGCGCTGCGCGACGTGGGCTTCAGCGACGAGGCCGTGGTCGAGATCCTGGCGCATGTGGCGCTGAACCTGTTCACCAACTATGTGAACGTGGCCTTCGCGGTGCCGGTGGACTTTCCGGCGGTGAAGCTGCGCCGCGCTGCCTGATCGACCACAGGCGCAGGGGGTGGGCGGCCTCGTCTGGCGCAGCCCGCCGTGTCAGTGTGTCTGGCCGGCCTTGGCCCGCCAGAACTCGACATCGAAGAGCTGCTCCGCCCCCGTGCGTTCGTTGATCATCCAGAACTGCCGCTGATCGGGGCTGACGCGTGACACCTCGCCCGTGTGCCGACCCGCCGCCACGCGCCGCCCCAGCGCATTGCCCGGAAAGCCCGGCGCCCGCGCGAGCGCCAGCAGCGGCACCGCCGCGCGCTCGTCCGCCGCGAGCCGCAGCCTTTGCACGATGCGCGCGAGCAGCGGGTTGGCCGCATCGGCGGCCGAGAGGTACGCCACCACCTTGGCCTGCGCGCGGCTGAGCGCCACGTTCAGCAGGCGCTGCGCATCCTCGGTCTGCAGAAAGGGCTGCGCGCCATCGGCCGGGTCGAACAGCACCACCGGCGCCTCGCTGCCCTGCGCGCGATGCACCGTGCTGACCTTCACCGCTTCGCTCACGCCCAGCGTGCGCAGCCGCTGGCGGATCAGCGCGCGCTGCGCGCGAAACGGCGTCAGCACGATCAGCTCGTGCGGCTGCCAGTCGCCACCGGCCAACGCCGCGGCCACGGCTTGGGCGATGGCCTCGGCCGATTCGCGGCGCACCGGACCGCGCTCGGTGGCCGACCAGGCGCCATCGGTCTTCACGCGGTGCACGTGCACATGGGTGTCGGCAGCGATCTCGCCGAGCGTGCGCCGCCGTTCGGACTGCCAGGTGGCCGAGGCCTGCGCATCGGCCGCCACGCGCAGCGCGCCGTCGTAGAACAGGTCGCTCACGAGCTCGCCGATCGGCGCCGCCATGCGCGACTGTTCGTCGAGCAGTTGCACCGAAGCGCCCTGCCGCGGCATCTCGCCGAATGCGGAGCGCCCGAGCCAGCGCCGCGCGCCACGGTCGGGGCTGCGCACCACCGGCGACAGCTGCTGCGGGTCGCCGGCGAACAAGCGCGCATGGCCCAAGGGCATCAGCACCAGCGCATGCGCGAGGCTGACCTGGCTGGCCTCGTCGAACACCACCAGGTCGAAGGGCGGCTCATCGCGCTCGGCCAGCTCGCGCAGCGTCTTCAGCGTGAAGGCGGCACGCGTCGTGGTCATGCAGGCCAGGCGGCAGCGGCGCAGCACCTGCAGCGACACCGCGCGCAGCTGCTCGCGCAGCGCCGCCACGCGATCGGCCCAGGCCTTCAGCGCCGCGGCATCGCGCGACGAGGGCCGGGCCGCCTCGGCGCGCGCCAGCTGCGTGATCACGCCCTGGTCGTCGGTGGGGATCAGGTGCTCGCGGCCGACATAGGCCACGGCATCGAAGCGGGTGCCCAGCCGCTGCACCGCGCCGCGGCAGTGCTCGCGCCGCCCCTTCTGCAGCGCCTTGTCGACCGCGATCGTCGCCAGATCCACTGCATGGTTGGTGGTCGACAGCAGCAGCACGCGCGCCTGGGGCCGGCTGTCGAGGTATTCGGCCAGCAGCACGCCCAGCGTGGTGGTCTTGCCGGTGCCGGGCGGCCCCCACAGGTAGGCGCTGCTGTGCCGCACGAGGGCGAGTGCCCGGCGCTGCGCGTCACGCAGCCAGCGGAACGGTGCGCCGGTGAGCGGCGGCGCGTCGGCCACCGCCTGCGGGCGCGACAGGTCGGGCAGGCAGGCGATCGCGCGCTCGGCCCACGGCGTGTCCCACCAGGCATCGGCCACGGCATTCAGGTAGCGCGTGGGATACAGGCGGATCAGATGGTCCGGCCCCGGCGGCGGCGCGCTCGCGTTCTGCAGCACCAGCTGGTCGTCCTCGGCCATCACCGCGAGTACGCTCGCGCCGCCCTTCACCGGCGCACCCCACCAGGCCGAGGCGCCATCGAGGCTGTCGTCGAGCAAGGCCTGGGCCGAGGCCTGGCCGGGGCGCTGGCCGTCGGCATACACATACCCCGGCTCCAGCGTCACACGCCACAGCGCGCCGTCGCGCTCGCTGCGCAGGACCTTGAAGTCGTAGTACTCGGGCGTGGCGGCGAGCTCTGCGCTCAATGCGGCGCGCAGGTCGGCAAGGCTCATGGGGGCAGGCGGCGGCGATCGGAGGGCGCGACTTTAGCGCCACGCGCCTCAGTGCGCCGGGATCTTTCGGCGGCACGCGCATCGCTTCGCATCCACACCCTGCGGCGCACGCCGATCGCGCGAGAGTCGCGGCTTCACTGCGACACCATGATCAAGAACCTGCCGATCTCCGGCGGCCCGCCGCCGCCGCAGCGCCCCGTGCCCGCCGCCCTGGATACCTCCGCCGCGATCCGCGGCAAGGCCCCCACCACCGCCGCCGGCGACGTGCTCAGCGTGAACGAGAGCTACGCCCGGCCGGCCTCGCCGATCGGCACGCAGGCCCGCGCCTCCACGCGCTACCTCAGCCCGGCGCTGCTGCAGTCGGCGCTCGACAAGCTGCCGGCGATCACCAGCACGCAGGCGCTGTGCGAGCAAGGCCGCGCGCACCTGCGCCAGGAGCTGGCCAAGTGCGACCCGAGCCGGCCCACGGTGATCCTGCTGGGCGACCTGCACGGCACGGCGGCCGACCTCGGCCTCGCGGTGACGACGATGGCCGAGGTGCCGAAGTCGCCGCGGCCCACGCTGCTGGTCGAGCAGACGCAGTTGGGCTACTACGGGGGCTTCGGGCACGCCGAAGACCTGGTGCCGGCGTTCCGTCGCGGACGCTCCAGCACCGACGACGTGCAGCGGCTGATGGACACCAAGGGCCTCAGCCCGGCCAATGCGGTGAACATCTGCACCTGGGCCGCGGCCACCGCACTGCGGCTCAACGTGGCGCCCTACGACCTCGACAAGGACAAGCCCGGCGCCACGATGGAGGTGCGCGAAGAACCGATGGTCGCCACGCTCGACCAGGCCTCGCAGCAGCCGGGCAGCATCGCGATCGGGCAGGTCGGCATCTTCCACATCCGGGCGCTGCACGAGGCGCTGCTGAAGCGGGAGGACAAGCCCAACGTGATCGCGATGGCGGTCGTGCCGGAGCAGTTGTCATTCCTGCAGCCTTCGTTCACCGAGCAGGACGTACGGCGCCTGAGCTACCTGATGGCCACCGAGAGCATCCTCAAGCTGAGGCAGGCCGACAGCATGCTGAACGATTTTCCCGACAGCATGGCGCTGGCCGGCCACAAGCCCTGAGCCGGCCGCTGCGGCGGCCGCTCAAGTGCGGCCGCGCGGCGCCGATATCGCGTGGATGGAATCGTGGGTTCTCCAGGCGCGCTCGTGCCGTCGCGGCGCGTGGCGCTGGCTGCTGCTGCCGACGCTGTGGTGCGCACTGCTCATGCCGGCGATGGCCGGCGGCAGCGCCACCGTGCGGCTGCACTTTCATCGCGACAGCAACGACTACGCCGGCTGGGGCCTGCATGTGTGGGGCTCGGGCCTGCTGCTGCCGCATTCGGTCACCTGGGACCGGCCGCTGGAGGCCGCGGGGATCGATGCCTTCGGCGTGTATTTCGACGTGCCGGTCGAGGCGCAGGTGCGCACCTTCGGCTTCATCCTGCACCGCGGCGACCACAAGAGCTCGCCGCGCGACATGGCGGTGGAGATCCAGCCGGGCGCCTCCGAATTCTGGGTGCTCGAGGATGCCGACACCGTGCATGCCGCACGCCCCCAGATCCGCCAGCCCTTCGAGCTGGGCCTGCGCGCCGAGCAGCAGCGCCAGGCCGATGCCGGGCTGTGGGCGGCCGCCGGGGTGGGCGGCGCGATCCTGCTGCTGCTCGTGTGGCGGGTGGCCACGCGCAAGCTCGGCAGCACGCGCGAGCAGTTGGCCTCGAGCATGGCGCAGCTGCTGCAGGCGCAGAACGAGCTGCGCGCCCAGGGCGAGCGGCTGCAGGCCGGCGTGGCCGACGAACTGACGGGCCTGCCCACGCGCAGCGCGCTGCACCAGGTGCTGCAGCAGGCACTGGCGCGCGCCGGGCGCCGCGCGGCGCCGCTGGCCGTGGTGTTCATCGACCTCGACGGCTTCAAGCAGGTGAACGACAGCGCGGGCCACGGCGCCGGCGACGAGGTGCTGCGCACCGTGGCCGCGCGGCTGCGCGCGGTGCTTCGCAGCAGCGACGTGGTCGCGCGCGTCGGCGGCGACGAGTTCGTCGCGGTGGTGGAGTCGTTCGACGGCATGGCCGATGTGTTCAAGGTCGGGCGCAAGCTGGTGCGTGCGGCCGCCGAGCCGATCCGCGTGGACGCGGCGCTGCACCAGGTCGGCGCGAGCGTCGGCATCGCGCTCTACCCCGACGACGGCAGCGAGGCCGCGGCACTGCTGAAGGCCGCCGACGAGGCGATGTACGGCATCAAGCGCAACGGCAAGAACGGCTGCCGCTTCGTCAACGCGGCGCGCCAGGCCGAGCTGGAGCGCCAGCTCGCGCTGGAGCAGGGCTTCCGCGATGCGTTGGCCGAAGGCCGCCTGGTGCTGCAGCTGGAGCCGCTGCATCGCCCGGCCGGCGGCGAGGCGGCGTTGCACGACACCTGCGCGCGCTGGCTGCACGGCGACGAATGGCACTGCGCCTCCGAGGTGCTCGACGCGATCGACGATGCCGCGCAGCGGGCTGCCTTCGACGAATGGTTGTTGACCGAGAGCTGCCGCGCCGCGCGCGGCCTCGGCGCTGAGCACCGCATGGGCGTGGCGCTCGCCGGCACCCGCGAAGGGTTCGACGGCCTGCCGGCCTTGGTGGAGCGCGCGCTGGCCGCGCAAGGCCTGCCGGCGCAGCGGCTGCTGCTGTGGCTGCCGGCGCCCGCGCTCGGCGATGCGCAGCGCCCGCTGGCGCCGCTGCTGCGGCTGCGCGGGCTCGGCGTCGCGATCGGCCTGACGGGCCTGGAGGACTGCGAGATCGAGCTGCGGCGCTTCCTGCAGCTGCCGATCGATGCGCTGCGGCTGGACAACCGCGCCGGCACCGCGCCGCCGTGGGCCGAGGCGCTGGCGGCGCTGGGGCAGGCGCGCGGCTTCGCGGTGGTGTCGAGGCCTGCTACACTCCCGTCCCTTCGCACACCTCCCGGTGTGCCGCGACCGCGGGAATAGCTCAGTTGGTAGAGCGCAACCTTGCCAAGGTTGAGGTCGCGAGTTCGAGCCTCGTTTCCCGCTCCATTCCTTTCTCCACCTCCCCCGCTTCCACCAGCTGCTAGGCCTGATGCGCCCAGCGGTCGAGCACGCGCGTCAGCAGGTCCAGCGGCATGTCGCCGCTCAGCAGCCCGGCATCGTGGAAGGCGCGCAGGTCGAAGCGCTCGCGCTGCAGCGCCTGCGCGCTCGCGCGGGCCTCGGTCCAGGCGCGCCAGCCCAGCATGTAGCAGCAGGCCTGCGCCGGCTGCACGCAGTAGCGCTCCACCTCGCGCACGGTGGCCGAAGGCGCGTCGCCCAGCGTGCGCGACATGTAGGCCACCGCCTGCTCGCGCGTCCAGCGCTTGTGGTGCAGGCCCGAGTCGACCACCAGCCGCGCCGCGCGGAACAGCATCGAGGCCATGTAGCCCAGCCGGCCCAGCGGGTCCTCGCGGTACACGCCCATCTCGTCGGCCAGCTGCTCGGCATACAGCGCCCAGCCTTCCTGGTAGCCGGCGAACAGCGGCATGCGGCGCAGCATCGGCAGCCCCTTGGCTTCGGCGCGCAGCGCGTTCTGCAGGTGGTGGCCCGGCAGGGCCTCGTGGTACACGAGGGTCGGCAGGTCGAAGCGCGGCCATTCGCCCAGGTTGCGCAGGTTGATCTCGAACAGCCCGGGGCGCTTGCCGTCCAGGCTGCCGGGCTGGTAGGTGGCGCCCGGCGCGCCGGCCTCGATCGACAGCGGCATGCGCTGCACCGTCACCGCCGCCTCGGGCAGCCGGCCGAAGAAGCGCGGCAGCCGCTCGCGCATGTCGTCCATGCGCTGCGTCAGGCTGGCGAGCAGCGCACGCCGGCCTTCATCGTCATTCGGGTAGAGATGCCGCGGGTCCTTGCGCAGCGCGGCCAGGCGCTGCGCCACCGTGCCGCGCGTGAGCCCCTGTTTCCGAAGGATCGCATCGGCGGCCGAGGTGAAGCGCTTGACGAGCTCGAGGCCCAGGCGGTGGATCTCGTCACCGGAGAGCTCGGTGGTGGTGGCCGCGCGGACCGCATGGCGGTAGTAGCGCTCGCCATCGGGCAGGCGCCACACGCCGGCGGCGGTGGGCGCTTTCGGCAGCGCGCCCTGCAGCAGCGCGGCCTGGCGCCGCAGCGCGGGATAGACCTCGGCCTCGACGATGCGCGTGGCGCGCGCCTCCCACTCGCCCTCGATGCCGGCGGCGGCCGTGCGGCGCACCAGCGCGCTGACCAGCTCCGAGGCCTGCGGCGCGGGCGCGAGCATCGCCTCGAACTGGCGCAGCGCGGTGCGCAGGATGAAGCCCGGCGGCGTGGCGCCGCGCGCGAAGTCGTGGCGCGCCCAGGCCGTCTCCTGGTCGAGCATCACCGCAAAGGCCGACAGCCGCGCGAGGTAGGCCTCGGCATCGGCGCGGTCGGCCAGCGGATGCTGGCTGGCGAGGAAGCCCGGCACGCTGCGGTAGGCCCCGCTGAGCTGCGACACCACATAGGGAATCGACGGCCCGACATCCGGATCGCCGAAATCGAAGCCGTAGGCCGCCAGCGAGGTGTCGGCGAGGTAGAGCGCGGCCTGGTGGTTGATCCAGTCCATGCCCTGCAGCCGCGCGGGGTCGAAGCGCGCGAGGCCGGCCTTCATCTCCTCGAACACGCCGCGCATGCGGGCGCGGGCTTCGGGCGAGCGGTCGTTGAGGCGGCTGCGCGCGGCGGCGTTGGGCCCGGTGTCCAGGCCGACGCTGGTGAGCAGCTGCGGCAGCTGCAGCAGCGCGCGCTGCAACGCAGCGTCGAGCAGCTGCGTCAGCTCGTTGGCGGCAAGTTGGGCGGGGGTGGCGAAGGGCCAGGCGGCCAGGGCGGTGCTGCAGAGCAGGTGGCGGCGGGAGATCATCGGCGTGGGAGCCGGCGCGTGCTGCGGCCGGCCTGGGATGACATGGAGCCGGCGATGCTAGCTGCACCGGCCGGCGCGTGCTCAGGCCGGCCTGCGCGCCCCCACGCGCCAGCAGGCGGCCGTGTAGCGCACCTGCCCACCGTGCACGAAAGGCTCGAAGGCCGCGCGAACCGTGCGCAGCACGCGCGCGCGCGTGGCCTCGTCGGCTTTCTGCAGCACCTGGCCGACCGGCCCCATCCACTTCAGGTAGTGCGTCAGATCGTGCTCGGGCAGCGTGCAGACGATGTCCACCGGCTGGATGTCGATGTCGGCCCAGCCGCTGTCCTGCAGGATCTCCGCCACGCGCTGCCGGTCGGCGAACGCGAACTGCCCCGGCGCATGGGGCCGGCGCGGAGGCGGCTCGGGCAGCAGCGGCGCGGCGGCGCGCTCGGCGGTCGTCATGAAGGGGTTCTCGGCGCCGCTGCGCCACACCACCGCACAGAGCCGCGCGCCGGGCGCCGCCGCCTGCCGCAGGTTCGCGAAGGCCCGCACCGGATCGGCGAAGAACATCACGCCGAAGCGCGACACCAGCGTGTCGAAGCCGGCCGGCTCGAACGGATGGACCTGCGCATCGTCGCAGACGAAGCGCGCGGCGAGGCTGGCGCGTTCGGCGCGCTGCCGCGCGAGCGCGATCATCGGCTCCGAGATGTCGATGCCCGTGCAGTGCGCCTGCGGGCCGAGCCGCCGCGCGAGCGCGAGCGTGGTGGCGCCGGTGCCGCAGCCGATGTCGAGCACGCTCCTGCCCGCGGTGACCGCCGGGTCGTCGACCAGCAGCCGCTCGACCGGCTCGAACATCCGGTCGAGCAGCGCCTGCGTCTCGACCCAGGCGCGGCCGGCCGTGCCGTTCCACAGGGTCGCCTGCTCGCTGTTGGGTGTGTCCATCGTGATCTCCTTCGGCTTGCAATCAACTCGCATGGATGGCACTCTGCCACTTCAAGTCGGCTTGAGGTCAAGAGGGTGAAGCACATCGACATCACCGAGGTCGCGCAACGCTCCGGCGTGCCGGCCTCCACGCTGCGCTACTACGAAGAAAAGGGGCTGATCGCCTCGGTGGGCCGGCGCGGCCTGCGGCGCCTGTTCGACGCCGGCGTGCTGGAGCGGCTGGCGCTGATCGCGCTCGGTCGCGCGGCCGGTTTCGCGCTCGACGAGATCGCGCGCATGTTCGGCGCCGACGGGCAGCCGCGCGTCGACCGGCAGATGCTGCTGGCCAAGGCCGACGAGCTCGACCAGACCATCCATGAGCTCAGCACGATGCGCGACGGCCTGCGCCATGCCGCCGCCTGCCGCGCACCTGACCACATGGCGTGCCCCACCTTCCGCCGCATCGTGCGCGCGGCGGCGATCGGCGTGATCGGGCCGACGCCGAAGCGCGCGCGCCTGCGCCGCTGACGCCCGCCGTGCGCCACGACGCGACCCTTCTTGCCGCGCTGCAGCGCGCGCCGCGCCGGTATCGCATGCCGGCGCTGCCGGCCGATGCCGCGGCTGCCAGCGCGCGCGGGCCGGCCACCGCGATCGCCTTCGCGCTCGAGGCCGCACGACGCGCGATGCAGCATGGCGCGGCGCCCGACGCGGCGCTGGGCATGCTGTTCGTGCGCGCCCTCGCGGCGCTGATCGGCGCGGCGCTGCGCCCGGCCGGCGGCGACCCGGCCTACCAGGCGCTGGTGCTGCGGACGCGCGACGCCGAGGTCGACGAGCATGTGTGGCTGGCCGAGCAGGCCGAGGCCGATCGCCGCACGGTCCTCGCGGGGGTGGATGCGATCGCCCACCCCGGCAAGCTGCGCAGCGTCGCACCGGGGCCGCAGCGCGACGCGCTGGCCGAGCTGCACCGGCTGGCATCGGCCGGGGCCTGGGCCGCGCTGCGCGCCGCGGCCGCGCAGCTGATCGCGCAGCCATCGGCCGACGGCAAGCTGCACGCAACGCTGGGCCTGCTGCTGCAACAGCCCGCGCTGGCGCGGCTCGAGCGGGGCACCGCGCTGCATTCGCTGCCCGCGGTGGCGCGCTACCGGTCGCTCTGCGCGCTGAGCGGCCCCGCGGCCGGCAGCGAGGCGGCGCACGCCAAGGGCACCGCGGCCGCGCAGCGCGGCCACCGCGCCGAGGCCGGCGCCATGCAGGCGCTGCAGCGGATTGCCGAGACACTGCAGCGCCGCGCGCCGGCCGCGGCCCGCTACCGCGTGGCGGGCAACCTGCTGGTGCCGGCCGGTTTTCCCGGCAGCGCGAGCAAGGCCAAGAACGAGTGGGACGCAGCGCTGCTGCGCACTGCCGACGCCGGCGCCGACGCGCCGGCCGAGATCGCGCTGCTGGTGGAGGTGAAGGCCTCGCCGGAGGCGGCCGTCTCCGATGTCGCGCGCCTGGTCGCCGGGCTGCAACGGCTTGCGCACGCGCAGGCCGAAGCGAGCTACGCCTTCGCGTCGGCCGATGGGCCGGTGCGCCTGCTCGGCGCCTCGCTGCGGGCGCTGCGGCCCGTGGGCGAGGCGCTGCCGCCGCAGGTGATCTATTGCTGCTCCGCGCCGGCCGAGCCGCAGGTGCCGATGCTCAGCGCAGCCAGCCGCGGCGTGCTGCTGAGCGAGCGCGCGAGCCTGGCCTTCGCCGCCGCGCTCGCGGCCGGCGAGGCGCCCGACCCGCAGAGGCTGGGCCCGGTGTGGCAGGAGCTGGGCAGCGCCGCGCGCCTGCGCGGCGTGCTGCACCAGTACGACACGGCCCGCACCGTGCGCGAGGCGATGCTGCACCCCGACGACCTGCTGGCCGCGCTGTAGCCGCGCGGCACAGGCACTCGGCTTGCCGCCCAGCCGGCAGATCGATCTGCGAAGAAAGGAGCCGCCATGGCGACCCTCTCCGTCTGGCGGGGAACGGCCCCGTCGCCATCGTGGCCGGCGCTGTCCGGCGAGGTGAACGTCGACGTCGCGGTGGTCGGCGGCGGCATCACCGGCGTCACCGCGGCGCTGCTGCTGGCGCGCGCCGGCCGCAGCGTCGCGCTGCTCGAGGCCGACGTGGTGGGCGGCGGCGACACCGGCAGCTCCACCGGCAACCTCTACGCCACCGTCAGCGGCGGGCTGCACGCGCTGCGCGAGACATGGGATGCGGATGTGGTGCGGCAAGTGGTGGCGTCGCGCCGGGACACGGTCGACTTCATCGAGCAAATGGCGGCCGCCGCCGGCGGCGGCTGCGCGTTCAGGCGCTGCGGCATGTATCTGTACGCCGGCGCTCCGGAGGCCGAGGCGCAGGTGCGCCACGAGCATGCGGCGGCCGTGGAGGCCGGGCTGCCGGCGCAGCTGATCGACACGCTGCCACCCGGCCCGCCCGCCGCGCACGGCCCGGTGCTGCACATCGACGGGCAGGCGCAGTTCCATCCCACTGCGTATGTGCAGGCGCTGGCGGCGCAACTGGCCGGCAGCGGCGGCCGCGTGTTCGAGCACAGCGCGGCGCTCGAGGTCGATGCCTCGGCCGGCCATGTGCGCACCGCCGGCGGCCGCGTGAACGCGCGCGAGATCGTGCTCGCGACGCACTCGCCCAGCGGCTTCCACCTGGTGCAGGCCGGCATGCTGCCCCACCGCGAATACGGCGTGGTCGCGCCGCTGGCGGGCGCGCCGTTCCCGCCCGGCATCTTCTGGGCGCAAGGCCAGCAGAAGCTTTCGGTGCGCGGCCTCGAGACGCCGCAGGGCCACTGGGTGCTGTGCGTCGGCGAAGACCACAAGACCGGCCAGCACGACGCGCAGGCGGCGCTGTCCGCGCTGGAAGACGCGGCGCGCCGCCGGCTCGGGCTCGCCGGCTTCAGCTTCAGCTGGTCGGCGCAGAACTTCCAGTCGCCCGACAAGCTGCCCTACATCGGCAAGGACCCTTCGGGCTGCTACATCGCGACCGGTTTCGCGACCGACGGGCTGGTCTACGGCGCGCTGGCCGCGCGCCTCATCGCCGACCAGATCCTCGGGCACGACAACCGATGGAGCGCGCTGTACAAGGCCACGCGCTTCACGCCGCTGAAGTCGGCCAGGCGCTTCGGCGAGGAGACGGCCGCGGTGGTCAAGGTGGTGATGCAGGACTACCTGACGCATCGGCAGCACGAGCAGCTGGACCGGCTGCAGCCCGGCCAGGCCGCGATCGTCGAGGCCGACGGCGAGCGCGTGGCGGCCTACCGCGACCCGCAGGGCGGGCTCTCGGTGGTGTCGCCGGTGTGCACGCACCTCAAATGCATCGTCCACTGGAACGCCGTGGAGACGAGCTGGGACTGCCCCTGCCATGGCAGCCGCTTCGCGCCCGATGGCCGGGTGCTGGAAGGCCCGGCC
>Ga0207706_10001663_pt1 | contig 21964 bp, 23 predicted proteins | sample KBSC53metaG_FD_184318 | JGI IMG/M metagenome (GOLD analysis project Ga0207706, IMG submission 184318) | Corn rhizosphere microbial communities from Kellogg Biological Station, Michigan, USA - KBS C5-3 metaG (SPAdes) (version 2) | ecosystem: Host-associated > Plants > Roots > Rhizosphere > Soil ... | reverse complement strand
CGATGAACGACTGGCGCGCTCGACGTTCGGCGGCGTGAATGATCATGAGGGTGACTGGGAGCAGGTCACCCTGTTCCTGACCGAATCCGACGCGGCCGAGGAACCTGAACTGGCCTGGGTGGCATTCTCTGCACACGATGAGGTAGGAGATGATCTACGCCGACGCGTCGACGATCCGGACATACACCTCATCGACGGAACGCATCCGGTCGTCAACGCGGGAGCCGGGTCACACAGTGGTGCATATCTCCCAGGGGACTACATCGTGACGGTCGCTCCTCCGGTGGTGGAGAAGCTGACGCAGCGGTGGCGCCGCTTTGCCGCGGCGATCATGCCAAGATCGAAACGCTCGGACCGGACGGGAATCGGCCTCCCGTTCATCGACTACCGGCGCGGGGACGGTCCAGCGATCGGGCCCGGGACTGACAGAACGTGGACGCCGGTCGTAATCGATGATGAAACGCCGTGGGTGACGGGCTATCGGGGTTTGTGGGGCTACGACACTCGTGATCCATTCGGTGGGGAACGGGCGCCGGCGGGCCCACGCTATGAACGCGACGGCTCGATCAGGCCCGCCTGGGATAGGCCAGCAGCATGGGCTGGGTTGGACAAGGTGCCGCCGACCCGGACCGATGAGGTTGTGGCGCTGCAGCGACGTGCCGGAGACATCGAACTCGAACTGGCTACTTCAGAGGGGCGGCTGACCGACGAGATAGGCCGATTGCGGTCCCTCCACGAGGGCAGACGCGCGCTCGCGGTCGAAGAATCGCCGCCGACGGCTGCATATAGTGCGGCGCAAGAGGTGGTTGACGCGACGCGGGACGAGATCGCTGTTCTCCTAGCCGAGCGAGAGGCAGTGTCGAAGGCGCTGACGACACCTTTGCCGCCGGACGAGGTGCATGCCCATCTGCGCCACCGCGCGCTGCCAGATCAAGACACGGACCGCCCAACGCGGTGGACCCTACGTTTCTGGGCCTCAATCTCGGTGTCGGTGTTGCTCCTGGCGGTCGCGGCACTCATCGTGTACGGCGCTGCGCTGGGGATATCGGGGCTGGTCGGGATCCTTGTCATCATTGCCGGTATCGAGGCACTGATCCGCGGTCGGATATTGGCGTTTCTGGTGAGCCTAGTGATCATCTTGCTGATATTCACCGGCATCTATGTTGCGCTGACCAACATCAGAGTGGCCATAGCCGGGGCATTAATTGTGGCCGCTCTCGCATTGCTGATATCGAATCTCTCCGGCTTCTTACGGCGTCGATAACACGTTGGCTCAGTGAACACCGGGCAAGCTCTTCTCAAAAGTTTGCTCTCAACAGCCAGCGGATGTTCCTCCCGTTGGCTTGCGCAGCGTCGCTCCGTACACCGCCGCCTGGGTGCGCCGTTGCATACCGAGCTTGGTCAGTAGGCCCGAGACGTAGTTCTTGACCGTCTTCTCGGCGAGGAACAACCGCTCACCAATCTGGCGATTCGTGCATCCCTCCGCGATGAGATCGAGGATCTCCCTCTCCCGAGCGGTCAGGCTGCCAGCCACGGGATCTGGCTCAACCGGATGCCGCAGCCGGTCGAGCAGTTTCTCCGTCATTGCTGGATCCAGTAATGACCGCCCCGCGGCCACCTGCCGGATCCCTTCAAGAAGGCTGTTACCGGCGATCTGTTTGAGCAGGTAACCAGAGGCGCCAGCCATCACGGCAGCAAAGAGTGCCTCGTCGTCATCGTAGGAAGTCAAGATCAAGCACCGGACATCCTCAGAGGAGGAGCGGATCTCCCGGCAGACATCGATGCCACTGCCATCCGGCAACCTTGCATCCAGCAGTGCGACATCGGGTGCCGCCGCCGGAATACGGTGCAACGCATCACCTGCTGTCGCGGCTTCACCGACGATGATCACATCATCGGTGGTCGTCAGCAGATCGGTTAGCCCTCTGCGAACCAGCTCATGATCATCAAGAATGAAGACACGGATGGGCTGATGTCTGGTTACTTGGAAATCGGAATCGACCACCGTAGCCGGAGCCCCCCTTCAGCTGAGTCGCCGACCTCGAGGAAGCCACCTTGCCGCTCAGCCCGTTGGTTCAGGTTTTCCAAGCCGCTCCGCCGCGTCCTGTGACCTATGCCTACTCCGTCGTCGATCACGGTCAGGTAGAGCCGCTGCTTGCCCGCCTGGATCCGCACCCGCACCTGCGTGGCCTGAGCGTGTTTCGTCACGTTGGTCAACGATTCCCGCAACACAGCCTCGACATCGGCGATGGTCGCCTCGTCGGTAATCGTGTCCAGCGGCCCGACGAGCGAGACATCGGGACGTGCGGGCAGTAGCGGCGCGAGTTGATCAACAACCGCTAGTGCGGTACCTCGCAACGACTGTAGGGAATCCTCCTGCAATGCATGAATCCTGGTTCGGATCTGACGAATCGTCTCATCGAGTTCCTCGACGGTTCGACCCAGACGCACCTTGACCGCATCGTCTCCGATGGTCGCAGCAATGCTTTGCAAGCTAAGGCCCGCTGCGAAGAGCCGCTGGATGACATGATCATGAAGATCCCGCGCGATCCGATCCCGATCTTCCAGAACCCTAAGCCGCTGTTGATCAGCTCGGGCATCGCTGAGCTCCAGCGCGATGGCCGCTTGGCCGGCAAAGGTCTCGGCCATGTCCAGGTCCGAGGCCGTGAACGGCGCGTGCGGTATGAGTCGGCCGGCCACGATCGCACCGCGTGGACCGGTTTCTCCGAGCAGCGGAAGCGCCATGGCCTGGCTGACCGGTACATATGGCCGCAGGTGCAGGTACACGTCCGGATGTTGATCAACGAATGCCACCCGTACGCCCTGGCCGTCCTGCATGGCTCGCCACGCGAGGCTGTTATCGATCGGGTATCGAATTCCGATGAGCTCGCGTTCGGCGGCACCGGTAGCAACAGTGACCTCTAATTGCACCGGATCACCATTGGTCGGCCTCACCAGCGTGACGACATCGGCTGAAGCCAGGCGCTTCACGCTCGTCGCAATCTCATGAAGGGTCTCGGAGTAGTCGGCTTCCGGGTCGAGTAAGTGGCGACTAACCTCGCCGGAGGCCCTCAGCCACTCTTGCCGCCGACGTGACTCCTCGTAAAGTCGCGCGTTCTCGATCGCAATGCCAGCCGTCGCCGCCAAGGCCAAGACCGACTCCTCGTCTTGGGCAGTAAAAGGCTCCCCATCTGCGCGGTCGGCCAAGTACAGGTTGCCGAAGACCTCGTCGCGGCTACGGATCGGGACGCCGAGAAACGTCGTCATCTTGGGATGCCCGTCCGGATAGCCGGAAGATCGGGGATCCTGATCAATACGGGTCAGCCGGATCGGCTTGGGATCATCGATCAGCACACCCAATACGCCCCGTCCTTTGGGAAGCTCGCCAATTGCTTGGACGGTGTCATCCTCCATCCCCACGTGCAAGAACTGTTCGAGCATGCCGTCGCCGCCTATGACTCCCAACGCCGCGTACCTGGCGCCTGAGACGTCCTTTGCGGTAGCCACCAGGCGACGCAGCACCGCGTCAAGAGACAGCTCTTGCACGATGGAATGATTGGCCTTCAGCAGCCGCCGCAGCCGATGCTGAGCCGTCGTGATCACCGACGCCTGCTCAACGAGTTGGTTCGTCAGCAGTTCGACGGACAGCAGCGGATCGTTCGCGGGATCCGAGAACATGGATCCCGGCTCGCTGGTCTCGCCCTGCGCAGCCATGTCGAGGACAGATTACGATGACCGGACAATTTCACGCCACGCGCCCCGTCTCGAGGCATCGCCCTCCCGCTGAACCATCCACCGCTATCTGGGTGGCCAGCAGTACCACGGAATGGGTCACATGCGGACGCAATTGGAGCCACATTTCCAACTCCGTAGGACCTTCGACCCTGGGTTTATTCACGGCCCAACGTGATCCTAAAGATCGAGGCGGTGAAGCCTGGCTCTCACTTTGGCCATCTTCACCGCCTCGATTTGAGTGCGGCGCCGCTGACTGGGTGCTGCTCCGCAGGGAAATGGAGGCCCTGCCGCCATGACCTCAGTGCCGCAGCAGCAACCCTCACCAAACAAATTCGTCGAGCTGTCCGAGAACGAGTGCATCAAACTTTTGGCTGACCACACTGCCGGTCGAATCGGCTTTATGGGACTCGACGGCCCGCAGGTCTTGCCGGTGACCTATCAATACCGTTTCGGCAGCGTGATATTTCGTACCTCTCCTCTCGGAGCTCTTTCCGGATTGGCGCGCCGAACCAGCGTCGCCTTCGAGATCGACAGAATTGATGAGCGGAACCAATCGGGTTGGAGCGTTCTGGTACTCGGATTCGCCGAAGAAATGGTCCATAACCGTCTGCTCGCCTCCGCATGGGAAACAGGTCCGGTGCCCTGGGCGGACGGAATGCGAAATCTCTTCATTGAAATCAAGCCGCGGAAGATCTGCGGTCGCTCCGTACACACCCGATCGGGCTACTGACCGACCCTGCTGCCTAAGCGCCCGACGCATGAGCGCCCTCTGCCTGCCTAGAGCGATCCCTGAAAACTCAGCACAGCATGCGCCCTGAGCTTGTCGAAGGGCGATCCCTGCACTGTCAGACCTCATCAGCCCACGGCTCGAGCAGCTCCAAGAGCCAGGTTCGTACCGGGAATTCGTATTTCGCGATCGTGCTCAGCGACGCCTCCTGCAGGGCACCCTCCCAGGCCAGCGCGCGGGTCACACAACCGGTGCTCCGTGCCAGTGCCACTGACCGCCGCAGCTCCTCGACGCCGCACAGGCTGCTGAACGGCTCAAGGTAGGCGTCGCGAAGCCGGAGCATGCGCGAGTCGTGAAATTGCCGCCCGTCGACCGGCACGCCAGCCTCGAAGGCAATCGAGTTCAAGGTGGCAAGCATCGTGCCGAAGGGGTGCCCAATCGATGCGTCACCCCAATCGATGATCCGGACAGACGACAGGTCCGCCATCTCTCCCGGCCAACCGACGTTGTTGGAGTGCAGGTCATCGTGCTGCAAGCTGTCCGGAATCGGTGACGCGGCGAGCTCGGCGCACCGGCCCTCGTAGGTCGGTAGCACGCCTTCTAAAGCGGCGGCCTGCTGCTGAGTCAACCCGCCTTGTTCGATAGGCCGAGCGGCGAGCTTGTCCAGCAGCCGGCCGAACTCCAACGGGAGTTGCACAGGACCCCGGTCCGGCGTCCCACAGGCAAGCATCCGGGAATGATCGGTGGCGAGGGCGAGCTGTGACTCACCGTATCGAGGAAGGAGCCGCTCCCAATACCCCCACAACGCGTCAGGCTCCGCTTTCGACCGCAGCATCGGCCCAGCGTCTCGAGTCATCGACCACGCCACAGCTTCGTCGTCCGCGAGCAGCTGCGGTGCCAGACCCGGACGGAGCTCGTCGAGCAGGCCCACCAGCTTGGCTTCGTACGCAGTCCCAGGGCCATTCACCTTGAACCAGACACGACCCTCGGTGGTTTCGAATCTGATGGTGCTAGACCAGACCCGAGCGTGGGTCTGCTCCCACTTGCCAGTAAGCCGGATACCGCCCGGCCCCAGCTGCGCCGCCGTCCATGTCCGAGCCGATTCGATGAAGGTAGTGCTGGTCCAGAGGTCTACCGGATCGAGGGCTCCGTCGGCGCACATCCTTGGACCTTAGATCAGGCTGCGGGCTGCCGCCCCGTTGTTGATCTTGGCGTGCACCTGGAGATATTGCCGCGACATGCGAAGCGCTACGCGGCTGCGCTGGCTGCGACGATGGAGGATAAGGCATGGCCGCGACGCGGCAGGCAGAGCGTAAGCCGCAGACCGTGAGCCCGGCGGCAGCTCGACCTGTCCGGCTGCGCGTGCGCTGGGATCGAGTAAGTGTGCTGGTGGCATTGCTCGCCATCTTGACGACCGTTACCGTCCACGCGGTCATCTCCGCGGTGCAGGACGGCCTGCGAGCAATGTCGGCTGAACCACCGCCACCGGCCGAGACAACTGTCGCTGTCACCCAGCAGGCTCCGGAGGCACACCAAAAGTGCCCGTCGCCTGCGGCCGCGGTCGTCCACACTGCACCAGCCGCCGTAGCCGACGCCGCAATCCGGACCGTGGCGTTGACCTTCGATGATGGCCCAGGGCCGGCAACACCAGCGGTGCTCGACATACTGCACAGGAATGGCGTGCACGCGACGTTCTTCGTCATCGGTCAGCGGGTGGCCGCCGAACCCGAACTGGTACAAAGGATTGCTGCTGACGGGCACGCGTTAGGCAATCACAGCTGGTCACATCCCATTCCGAGTGCGAAAGCCGGGTGGAAGCGCAGCACCGTTACAGCTGAGATCGAACGTACCAATCGGGCGATCTTGGCCGCCACAGGTCTCAGACCATGCCTGTTTCGTCCGCCTGGCGGAATCGTCAAGGGCGCCCGGAGGGCCACCCGCACTGCTGGCCTCTCGATGATCTTGTGGTCAACCGACCCCAGGGACTGGGCGGCCTCAGGAAGCAAGAAATCCGCCTCGGTCATCCAGAAGCGCGTCGCCGCCGGACTGACCGAGGAGCATCCGGTGATCTTGCTTCACGACGGTGGTGGCAACCGATCGGCGACAGTTGCCGCTCTGCAAGGGATTATCGACGACTACCGAGCGCGTGGCTACCAATTCGTCACCCTGGCCGCGCCGGGCTAATACATCCGGCAGCGTATGGGCCTCTCAGGCCTCCAGCACGTACGTCCCAGGCGCGTCCGCGATTGGTCGATACTTACGGTTGCCCATCCGCGGCGGCTTGCGCATGTCCCCAGCTCGCGACGCAATCCATGCCGCCCAGTCTTCCCACCAGGTCACGGGATGGATAGTCGCGGCGGCCAGCCACGCCGCCGGATCCGCGGGCAACGGTTTGTCACCTTCCAACACATGATGAATGGACTTCGGGCTGGGAGGATTCACGATTCCCGCAATATGGCCGGAGTTTGACAGCACGAAGCGTACGTTCCCAGCCGGCAGCCGGGCACCCGCGTACGAGCTCTTCCATGGTGCAATGTGATCTTGTTCGGCAGAGAGGAAGTAGAGATCTTGATCAACTTTTGCAAGATCGAGTTGCTCTCCGGCCAGCTCCATGACTCCTCGGGCAAGCTGGTTCTCCACATAGCAGCTGCGCAGATAGAAGGTGTGCATCTCGGCCGGCATTCGAGTCGAGTCATTGTTCCAGCTGAGTAGATCGAACGATGCCGGCTCTTCACCCATCAGCCAGCTGCTTACGGCGTAGTTCCAAATCAGATCGTTGGTTCTCAGCAAGTTGAAGGACCGCTGCATGTCCTCCTTGGGCAAGAAGCCAGTGCGCTTCATGGTCTTCTCCAGCCGGCGGATGCTTGCTTCGTCGGTGAAGACGCCCAGCAGGCCCGGCTCGCTGAAGTCGATCAAAGTGTTCAGGAATGTCGCCGAGTTGATCAAGTCAAGCCCGACGGCGTCGAGGTATGCCAGCGTCGCCATCGTCAGCGTCCCGCCGAGACAGAGGCCCAGAAGGTTGACCTTCTCTGCACCCGTGATGTTGCGGACCACCTCAAGGGCTGCAATCGGACCAGAGATCAGGTAGTCATCCATCTGCACATGGCGCATCCGCTCGTCAGGATTGCGGTAGCTGATCATGAAAACCGTGTGTCCATGATCGACGGCCCATTGCACCAGACTGCGGCCTGGGGCGAGGTCCATGATGTAGTACTTGTTGATCCAGGGCGGGCTGAACAGCAGCGGAATCTCGTGCACCTGAGCGGTGCTCGGCGCGTACTGGATGAGCTCCATCAGGTCGTTGCGAAAGACAACCTTGCCTGGTGTGACCGCCATGTCCTCACCGACCGTGTGCGCGCCCGCCACTACCTGTTGCGGTGCGCCGCGATTGGTCCGGACATCATGAACGAAGTTGCGCGCCCCTTTCGCCAAGGACAGCCCGCCGGTGTCCAGGGCCTTCTTGATCACTGCGGGGTTTGCCAGGGGAAAGTTGGTGGGAGCCAGCGCGTCGATGATCAACTGCACCGCGAACTCAGCCTTTTGCTTGACTGCAGGCGGAGTTTCGCTATCTCGAACTATCTCGAGCAACGATTGCTCCCAGTCGTGATATATCTCCCGAAGCCACCAATACCCGGCATTGTTGGTCCATGCCGGATCGGTGAAGCGCCTGTCCTTGCCGCGCTTCGGTGCGTACGACGGGCTGCCGCCAGCTGCACGTACGGCAGCGGCAGCCGTGGCGCGCAGCATCTCGCCCCCCGTACGAGTGATCACGCCGGCCACCTTGTCGGGGCGGGCCACCGCGGCCAGGCCCGTGCGTAGCAAAGGCGAGAACAAGGAGAGTGGGTCGAGTCGGCCCATCAAGTCGCTGCCGTTGAGCAGATTGCTGCCCGCAGTCAGCAGCGGACCAAGTTGATCACGGACCGCCTCATCGATGGTGTCCCATTCATCGTCGCCGGCGGCTGTTGGACCGCCAGCTTGAGGAGTGCCTGACTCGCTCATCGCGACCCCCGACCCTTGCGGTGTTTCAGAGTGACCCGACGCAGCGCCTGGTACGCCTCAATCAGCGAACGGCGCTGTGATGAGGTCAGATCAGGATCTGACTCAATCGCTTCGATCACCTCTGCCGACGCATCCTCCGGCTGGTCGCCGCGCAGCAAGTCGGCAGAAACATTCAGGGACTCAGCGATCGCCCGAAGAACCTCTTCCGAAGGGGCTCGAAGCCCGCGTTCAATCTGGGAGAGGTACGGATTCGAAATGCCGGCCATCGTCGCGACTTGACGCATGGACAAATCGGCCAGCTCTCGTTGCCGACGGATGATCTCGCCAAGTTTTAGCTGATCATCCGCCGACTGCTGTGTTGTCACAGCACGAGCATACGGTTTTACTTCAGGACGTCCCGCACGGCTGAGGTGTACGCCGCGGTCGCCTCGGTGATGAAGTCGTTCTGCGCCTTGACGACGGTGGTCACCCAGTCCAGCTGGGTGGCGTCGGCGAGCTGCTGCCGGTAGTCGACGTAGCTGGCGACAGTCTTCTCGTAGGTGTCGAGAGCTGCGCTGCCGGTCTTCTTGCCGGTCTCGATCAGCTTCTCGTTGAAAACGCGATAGCGCTCGTTAACGTCGCCAAAGCCTTCAGTGAGATCATTGATCTTCTTAGTTGTGGTCGTGGCCATGATTGTGCTCCTTGGATTATTGGGTACAACGCATCTAATGTTAGCCCAAAACCGCTAGCTAAGCTAGCGGAGCTCATGCGACATGAGTCACATCTCAGATCTCTACGATGGGTCCATGAATACGCGCGAGGAGTCCTCCGACAATCCGGTGGGCGAACTGATCCGGCAGCAACGCAAACTGGCCGAGCTGTCGATGCGTCAGGTCGCCGCGATGACGGGCATCTCCAATCCGTATCTCTCCCAGATCGAGCACGGCCTACGCGCCCCATCGGCCGACGTGCTCGAGGGAATTGCCGCGACGCTGGGCGTTTCAGCTGACCTGCTACGCCGGCCGCGCAGCGACGATGATCACAGTCCTGCTGATGAGGATGATCACGACGCAGAGCCGCAACAGCCTGGTGAGCATGCCGTGATCATCGCTGCAATTTCGGCTGATCCAGGATTGACGGCCAGGCAGCGCCGAGCTCTGATCGAAATCTATACCGCGATGACTGAAGCAACCGCCAGCCGACGCTACCGCCGAAGCTCATAGGTCCTGATCGAGGTTCAGACGCTGTGGCCCAACAATTCGAGTCCGTCGATGACTACATAGCAAGCTTCCCGCCGGAGGTGCAGGACGAGCTCCAGGCAGCACGTCGCACGATTCATGCCGCGGCTCCCTATGCCGAAGAGTCGATCAGCTACGCGATTCCGACCTTCAGCGTGGCTGGCCGACCAGTCGTCTACCTCTCCGGTTGGAAGAAGCACATCAGCATCTACCCGGTGCCTGAGCTCGACGAGACAATCGAGCCAAAGATCGCTCCTTACTTGTCCGGCAAAAGCACGGCCAAATTCCCCTTGGGAAAGCCGATCCCCCATGAGTTGATCACCGCTCTGGTCGAACGATTGGTGGCACAGCGACGCTGACGGGCGCTGTAGGCCATCGTCGCGTCGGAAACCTACGTGCACGTAGGTTTCCTATGGTCTGCATAGCTAGCAACGCATGCACACCGTCAGCAACGAAGGTGCACGTAGGTTTCCAACCGGGGTACGCGAGCGTCGCTAGCCGCCGAGAGGACCCGGGACAATCGCTGGCGGAGTGATCGGTTGTGTCTTGCGATAGACGCTGTTGACCTTGTAGGCGTTCTTCTCCATCTTCAGCGCTTCCTGGCGGGCCTTCGCCATCTCTTCTGGGCTGAGGTGGCTGACCTCGGTCAGAACCAATGTCTCCTCTTCTGGATCATCGACGGCACCAACCTGGACATTTCCCACGTCTGGTGCGTAGAACTTCCGCTGGTGTCCGCTCTCGGGTTCCAGCGGACTGCGCTCATCGGTGATCATCACGTTCTCGTAGCAGCCGGCAGGCACACAAGTGTGCTGCTGCATCATGAACACCTTCGCGCAATCCAAGAATTCGATCTCGGGCGACCAGCCTTGGAGATATTCCGGTGTTCCCAGCTGGGCATTCCCGATCATTGAGTTGCCCGGCTTCGCGTCATCTAGCCCGGCAATCCAGACGTCTGGTGCGCCATCGAACTTGCCGTTCTCATACTCCTCGGGATATTCACCCATATTCCAAATGTTTGCGCCGCTGTCTTGCGCCTGGAAGTTCAGCTCGGCTTCTTGGATGGCGCCTTCGTTGATGTCCTTCTCCAAGATGACAACCGTCCGTACGCCGTTGATCACCTTGGTGAGATCGGTGACCGTGGTGACCACCTCGTGAGGCAGCAATCCGCCGCCGCGGTCGGCCTGCCCATTCAAGGTGAACTGCGTGCCAGGAATCAAAGGATTCCATTTGTTGTCGATCTTGGTTGGGTCGGAAAAGTTGAAGGGCGTGAACGCCGTCACCGGGCTGCAGGGCGGCGGCTTCTCAGGATCATCGCCATATGCCGCGGCAGAATTCGCGAGCGTCAATAGAGAAGCAAAAAGAACGATCAGGACCGCAGGTCGGACCCTTCGGCTGGGCATTGAGCCCCCCTTCCTCGGGGTAGGTACGTGTCAGCCCGTGGACGATTTCTGGGCGTCCCTCCCAATGCTCGGAGCATGCGGCGCCACTGTGAAATACATATCGGTGGGCAACACATGAATCGTTATCGATTCGATGTTTTGAACACGTATTTTCGAGCCAAGCGGGTAGTGGTCGAGCCGAGGCGCGTCACTGAGCCGACGTACGTGGTGCGGATGCCATCCGGTGTTCGCGGGGACTGATTCCGCGCTCCCGACGAAACGCGGCGCTCAGCGCAAAGGCGTTGCTGTATCCAACCTGGTGAGCAATGTGCTCGAGAGTGTGCGACGTCTCGCTGAGTAGGTCAGCAGCGAGTGCCAGCCGCCATGTGGTGAGAAAGGTCATCGGCGGCTCGCCGACGAGGTTGCCGAACCGGCGTGCCAGCCCCGCGCGCGACATCCCTACGGCAGCAGCAAGGCTGGCCAGCGTCCAGGGGCGGTCGGGATTGTGTTGGATCAGCAGCAAGGCACGACCGACGACCGGATCACTCTGGGCGCGGTACCAGCCTGGGGGCATGGCGTCCGGGCGATCGAACCAAGCTCGCAGGGTCGAAACCAGCAGCAGGTCAAGAAGCCGATCAAGGACCGCCTGCTGGCCGAGTTGATCTTTCCCCATCTCGTTGGCCAGCACGTCGATCAGCGTCTGATCGGTCTCCGCGTACTGGACGTGAACGACCGGCGGCAGCGCGGCGAGTAGCCGCTGGCTAATCGCGCCCGGCGCCACATAAGTGCCCGTCAGGAGGAGAGTTGCCTCGACAACTCCATCGGATGCATTGCCCCAGGTGCGTACCCCGGTGCCTGCCTGCCAGTCGAGTTCGCCGCCATCGAGGCTGGTGCAGGACTGGTCTGGATGAATGAGGGCCTGAGGTGGCGTAGCCGTGTGATCGGCCACCGTGTAGTGGTCAGGTCCGCGTAAGACGACGGCGTCGCCTTTGCTGATGCCGACCGGGTCGGCGTCGTCCGGCAAGATCCAAGCGTGGCCGCGGACGACAGCCACGAGGGCAAGTGGCGCCTCGTCCTGCACTCGGATCGACCAAGGTGGAACGAGGACCGAACGCAGCAGGAATGCACGCCGCGCCCGAGGGCCATCCAGCAACCCAGCGATCACATCCATCGCGACAGAGTAGACGATCTCACATGTTTGTGCGACTGCATGCCATGTCTAGTCGCAGAAATCGATGCTGAACTCTGTTTCATGAACGCAATCCATAACACTGCACGAGCAGTCAACACTCAGTGGCCGGTGACTTGATGAGCGCGGGCCTGAATCTGCTGACCGGCGTGGCCGCCATTGGATCGGCAACGGTTGGCGGAGTGTTCTACGGTTTCTCAACCTTCATCATGCGCGGCCTTCGACAACTCCCGACCGCTTCAGGCACAGCTGCGATGCAGCAGATCAACCTCACGGCTGTGAAGCCTGGGTTGATGACAGCAATGTTTGGCACCGCTGCCGCATGCGCAGCGGTAGCAGTCTGGACCGGTCTGCGCGGATCATCGCCTCGAAGTGTGGCAGTAATCGCTGGCAGCGTGCTCTACCTAGTTGGTGCCGTCGGAGTGACCGCCGCATACAACGTGCCCTTGAACAACGCTTTGGCCGGCCTTGACCCGGCGGCACCGGCAACCGACGCCGCCTGGCGGGACTACCTGAGCCGCTGGACCGCCGGAAACCACGTACGCGCACTCGCATGCCTGGCCGCCGCTGCGCTCTACACCTGGGCGCTCACAACAGGCGAGGAGTAAGTAGAGGTGGTGCGGCTTACGAGCGGTGCGCTACTTCCACATGTGGAGACGCACGGTCGTCCCGGCCGCGGTGGAGCGCAGCTGCACAAGATCGCACTTGCGGTTGGCTGAAGCGAGTCCGTCGCGGTCACTGGTGACCAGTGCCCGTCGACCCGCCAGCACGTCGTCGATCATGGTGCCATCGGACACTTCGCAGATCAGCGCGTACGGCAGATCCCAGACCTTGATCGTCCCGTCGGTTGCTCCCCGGCGCAGACTGCAAGAGGCGAGCCGGCGCGAGGTGGCGGCGAGTTCGGTCACCTTGTCTGACCAGAGCCCCGCGCCGTAGGCCTCCAGGGTCACAAAGTTGAAGACCCGGTCCACCGACTCGGTAGTGAAGGTGTAGTCGGCCGATCCGGCGTCCAGCTCGGGCAGCTCGGTGCTGAACATCGCCTCGACGTGGGCCGCACCGGCGTACTGGGAGTTTCCGTGATAGCGGTCGCCATCCATGATCGCTGGGTGGCTGCGATGAGCTTCCTTGATCACCGACGGGTCGAGGCTCTGCACGTCGTACGGGCAGATCAACCAGAGTGGAATCTTTGGATCGACGGCCACGTTGAGCAAGGCCTCGTGCAGCTGGCACTCCAGAATCTCTTCCGGACGACGGCCAGCCCAAATAGGCTCACCAATTCCGCGTACGGGACGTCCATAACCTGAATGCTGATCAACAAACTTTTGCCAAGCAGGAATAATGCGTGCGGGATTTCGGCCAAGCTTGGCCATGTCGACGAATTTCACTTTGCGAGACTGGGTGCCAAGGCTTTCGCGCAACCAGTTGGCATGGCGTCGCACAACCGCGACCATCACAGTCTCGCCCGCGGCAAGCCCGTCTTCGACGAATGGTGTGAGCACGGAGGCATAGTCATCCGCGTCGCGCCACATGAACGCTTCGTGCCGATAACTCTGTTGCGATCTTGGTGGTGCAGCTTGCGGCATACGGTTTCCTGATGCAAATGGCGACTGGCGTCGGGTGGGGGTGCACGACACTGGTGCGGCGCATCTCGGGGCTAAAATGCTTGCTCGCGAGTCCGCCGTTACTTTACCGAAACCATCGCGGTGCGCCAAAACCCGTTTCGCCGAAAATGGACACTTCGTGACGGGGATCACCGGTCGACGAGCGGTTCTTTGCGGGATCGCGCAATCTTTTTATGGGCCAGCGATACTCCGGAAGAAGGCAATCGCTAGACGTGAGAACCGCTCGGCTGCGATGAGGAGCGCTCGAGCCGATCGAACCACGTTGGTTGGAAGACCGGTTTCGGCTGTGCGGTACTGCCGACCTACAGTGGCGCCATGTCGGCGCGCTGGCTCGTTGTAGTCGTGGCCGCGGTCGCCTTCATCGCGACGCCTCTGCTGATTGCCTCACCTCCAGCCACGCCGTCTGAGACTTCTGCCACAGAGCTGGCCGGCCGGATCCAACAATCGGCCAGCGTTGGCTGGTCAGGGTTTGTGGAAGCCGACGGAACGCTGCAGGTGCCCGACAACGAGTCGTTTGCCACGCTGGCTCAGCTACTCGGAGAGAACACTCAGCTTCGGGTCTGGTGGCGCAACGCGGCTGATTGGCGCGTCGATCGGATCCGCAGCACCGGCGAGACCGACATGTTCCGGCAAGGCGGCGGCACCGTTCGCTGGGTCTTCGAGTCAGAAACTGCGACGTATTCCCCGGTCTCAACGATCAGATTGCCCGACGCCTCAGACCTGCTGCCGCCAACCTTCGCGCGGTCGTTGCTGCAGGGTGTACGCGGCGACGAACTACACAGCCTGCCTGGGCGAAAAATCGCGGGCATTGCCGCAGCGGGTCTTCGGCTGACCCCAGCTGATGAAGCCACCACGATCTCGCATGTCGATATCTGGGCTGACCCCGTTAGTGGACTGGCGCTGGAGGTCGAGCTCTACGGGCTCGGCGAGCAACGTGCTGTCCTCACCACATTGCTTCGCGAGCTCAACCTCGAAGCACCGTCCGCTGCAATGACGAGGTTCACCCTCGCTGGAGGCGTACGAGTCGTCTACGAGGAATCGGTCGACGTCGCTGCCGCGGCAAACGCGTTCGCACCCTACGATCTGCCCGCTTCGCTTGCCGGGTTGGGCTCACGCGACGGCGAGGATCCGGGCGCCGTCGGGATCTACGGGCGGGGCGCAACGACACTGATCGCCTTGCCGCTGCGCGGCCGGGTCGCCAGACCACTGCGGCAACAACTTCAAGATCGCGGCAACGCGCAGCTGACAAACGTCGGCACCTTTGTGCCGGTCGGTCCGGTCGGGCTGTTGATGACCCCGTACCGGGGACGGGGCGATGCCTTCTTGCTCGCAGGCACTGTGACGGCAGAAACGCTGCAGCGGGCAGCGGCTGAGTTGCTGGAGCGGCAATGACGAGCTCCGCGACGACCAATGGGCACGTCATCAAAACGCGAGCACTGACCAAGCGCTACGGCGAGCTGCGCGCTGTCGACGGCGTGAACCTGGAAGTCCGGGCCGGCGACGTGTACGGATTCCTCGGCGCGAACGGTTCGGGCAAAACCACGACCGTGCGCATGCTGCTCGGACTGGTGCTCCCGACGTCCGGCGAAGCCGAGGTGCTGGGGATGCGTATGCCGACCGCCCGCCACACCGTGCTGCCCCGCATCGGCTCACTCGTGGAGAGCCCGGCCGCCTACCCGCACCTGTCAGGCACCGCAAATCTCGCATTGCTCGACGCCTCCGGGTCCGACCGCAGCAGACGAGACGTACGCCGCACCCGGATAGGTACAGCGCTGGAGCAGGTTGGCCTCAACCCTGGGGATCGCCGACCGGTCCGCACTTACTCGCAAGGCATGCGTCAGCGGCTCGGGCTGGCCGCCGCGCTGATGCGGCAACCGACGCTACTGATCTTGGACGAGCCGAGCAATGGGCTCGACCCACACGGCATTCAGGAGATCCGGAAACTGTTGCTGGAGCTCAACGCCGAAGGCACAACGATCTTCCTCTCCAGCCACTTGCTTGCTGAGATCGAGCAGATGTGTACCCATGTTGGCGTGTTGCGTGACGGGCGGCTGATCTTGCAGGAGGAGCTGGACACCCTGCTGCGGCCGACTGGTCTGGTAGCGGTCCGAACGCCGGACATGGACGTGTGCTCGGAGTTGCTGGGTGACGTTGTGGCATCGGTCGAGGATGACCTGTTGCTCGTACGCGCCGAGAATCCTGCCCGGCTCAACGCCTACCTGGTCGGCGAGGGCGTACGCGTGGACGAGATCGGCCCGTACCGCCGGACTCTGGAAGAGATCGTTCTCGACGCCGAGGCGCGAGCATGATCGTCGTCGAGTTGATCAAGATGATCTGCCGGCCCCGTACCTGGCTGATTCTTGCGATGTTGGTTGCCCTACCGACCCTGGTCGCGGTTCTGCTAGCCGTTACCGATCTTGGTCCGCGGCCCGGCACCGGTCCGCCCTTCCTATCCGCCGTCCTCAATGACGGCACACTCTTCCCACTGGCCGCGCTTGGTGTGGTGCTGCCCTTGCTGCTCCCGATCGCCGTGGCCGTCCTCGGTGGTGACGCCATCGCTGGAGAAAGTCAGACGGGAACGCTGCGCTACCTGCTCGTCCGGCCGGTCGGTCGCACCCACCTGCTGCTCGCGAAACTCGCCACCGTCGTGGCGTTCGTACTCCTCGCCGTATTCGTCGTCGCCGCGGTGAGCTACGCCGAGGGCCGTCTGTTGCTGGGCAAGGCCCCGGCTACCGGCACTGTAAGCCTGAGTGGCTCGACGCTCACCCAGCAGGAGCTCGGCTGGCGAACCGCACTGGCGCTCGGTTACGTGATCATCTCCATGCTCGGCGTCGCGGCCATCGCCCTGTTCTTCTCAACCTTGACAACGTCCGCAATCGGCGCGGCGCTCGGCACCATCGGCGTCCTGGTCGCCTCAACCGTGTTGCTCGGGCTGGACGCGGCCGACGCGTTGCATCCCTTCCTGCCCACCCGTTATTGGCTGGCCTTCGTCGATCTGTTCCGAGACCCGATTCTGTGGCGAGACGTGGTGCGTGGGCTGGTGGTTCAGCTGGGATACCTGACTGTTTTCACGCTGGCTGCTTGGGCAAACTTCGGCACGAAAGACATCGATAACTAAGGATCAGCAGGCGACACCGCTCGGTGCTTGGGGCGTTTCGGTGCCGAGCACCGAGCCAAGCGCTGCCAGTACGACCGGGCTGCTGGGCAGGTCGCCGTGCGCGGTCGTCGAGCCTGGGCAAACGTCCTGGACGACGATGTTGAGGGCACCCGACAAGGCGGCGGAATCGACAGGTGTCACCACCTGATCGCTGGTCGAGCGAACGGTTGCCCAGAGCGGGCCGTCCGGAGTCTCATCGCCGGCGTTCAGGCGGCGCAGCAAGTCGCTGTCGGGAACCAATTGCTCGCAGGCCGCAGGGCACCCGCCAGCGAACTCGGCTCCGAGAGCTGCCTGACTCGATCCGTGGTGTGGTGAGCCGAGCGTCAGGACGCGCCGCGCGACCTTGGCGCCGCCGTCGTCTCGTGTCCAGAGCCGGGCGACGACCCCGCCGGCTGAGTATCCGATGACGTCAACCGAGGCTGCCCCAGCATCCTCGCGTACTCGGGAAGCAACCTGCCCGAGATGTTTGGCTTGCGCCCGAAGATCACCGGTGCCATCCCCGACCGGATCCACGATCACCGCCGTGCGGCCAGCTGAGCGCAATGCGGCAGCCAGCGGCTGGAGAGATTGGCCATTGCCGCCGTACCCCGGCACCAGGAGTACTGGGCCGGGCTCTGATTGTGGAACAGGATCAGCGGACTTGCCGGCGCTGCGGAACACAGCAATCACCGCCATAGTCATGATCAACAACAGCACCACGGCTGAGGCGCCAAGTACCAGACGTCGTCGTTGCGGGGAGAGCGCGTCGAGCATCAGTTCGGCCTGACCTGCAGTTGCACGACAACGCCCGCGTGGTCGGACGGCCAGAGCCCGGTAGCCGGGTCTCGATCCTGCAGCTCGTTCCCGGTGAGTTCCGCTCGGCTGGCCGTGATCTCTATCGGCGGCGCCGGTCTGGCCAGCACGAGGTCAATGCGCCGATTGAAATCCGGGGTCTTGTCATTGACGAGCTCACCTAAGGTCGCCGTGCTGCCCGGGTTGGCACCGCCCGGCTGATGCACCCAGAGATCGGCAAATCCGTCGTCCTTGGTGAGCAGTCGGTATGCGCCGCCGGATCCGATCGGCAGCGGCGTACGCGCGGCGGGACTGGCCGGGTTCGAATTGCAATCACAGACAATCACCGTCGACAAACCCGGGCTACCTCCAGACCCGTTGAGCAGTTCGTCAGCTTGGGCTTGGGCCAGTTTGGCGTTGTGTGACTCCAAGTGTGTGGTGATGAACCGAATAGTGCTCGATCCAACGGTGATATCAGCCCAGGCGTACCCCCGAGTGAAGGGAAAGGTCACGTCTCCGAGCTCGACCTTGAACTGCGTTGTGTAGTGGCCGCCGCCGCGGCCCTCGATGCGGATACCGGAGTCGGCTCGAAACAAGATCACGTCGCGATCGGTCAGGCGTACATCCTCGGCCGCCCCGGCGGCACCGGACAAGGGGTTGCCCGTGAAGGCGGGCGCCTCCACATCCGACTCCTGCTGGGCCGACGCAACCTCGTAACGCGTCCCGCGGCTAGCCAAATCGCTGAGCAAGATCGCCAGAAAGTCATAGTCGACCTCCGTTGCGTTGAGCTGACCGATCTTGTCCAGCTGCATTGGTCCATGGCGCCACAGCGCAACCTCCTGCAGACCAACCAGATCCGGCCGCGCCGCTGCGATCTCAGCGGCGAGCAACCGGCTTCGAGTCCTGAAGTCGGTGCGCTCCACGATCTCTCGTAGCTCATGGTTTGCATGGCCGAGAGCGAGCACACCCTTGGCACCCGTTTGGTCGTACGCCGCACGTATCGGGCGGTCAATGTTTCCGCCCAGATAGAGATTGCGAGTCATGACCGTCAACGTTTGACCGCTGCTCGCCGCGGAATCGCCTCCGGCGGATCTGCTCCTCAGAGTGCCGAGGCTGATCAAAGCCGCTGCGCAGATGATCGTAAGGGCGAGCGCGATCCAAAGCCCCGTAGTGGTCCTGCCTCGGCGACGCGCCACACCATCCATTCTCTGCAGCGGATTACTCAATGCCTGGCGCTGGTGGACCCAAGCGCCTCCAGCTCATTCTCGACGGCGGCCGTAACCCGAGCGGTTTCTCCGGTGGCGAGCAGGTCAAGCAATGCCCCGCGCAGCATCGCAAGAATTCTGGTGCGTTGCTGGGCAGCTGCCGTCGTGGAGCGGAAATGCTCCGGCTGATGCTCCTGGAGAACCTGCAGCCAGTCGCGCACCGTCGATTCTGCGAAACCTCCCCAAGGACCCTGCGGCGTCGTCAGCGATCGACCATAGGCCTCCACCCAGAGGTAAAGGAGATCTCGATGCTTGGCATCTGACAACCACTGCCAGAGCCATGAAGCGGCTTCCGCAAGATCATGATGTCCCTGCTGGGCGACGGTCTGGAGCATCGCTAGCTCAGCTTCGCGAGCACGGGCCAGCAATTCGCGGACGAGGCCGTCCTTGGAACCGAACAAGAACAGCAATACTCGCGGACTCGAGCCAATGGCCTCAGCCAACGGCCGCAATGACATGTCGATCAATCCGTGCTGCAAGACGTATCCATAGGACCGCTCGAGCAATTCCTTTTTACGGGGTGATGGGGATCTGCCGCCGTCGACCACGCCATCATTCTGCCTGAAACGACTGTGTCAGTAACACAGCACCAGCTATGCTTTACTGAAACAGTTGTGTCAGTAGGGCTGAGGGAGCAAAGGCGTGCTTGAGTCCAAGCGACCATCGGTCGTCATCAGGCAAGCAGATAGCCCCGGCGATCTTGGTTGGGTGGTGATGGCTCATGGTGAGCAGTACGCCGCAGAATTCGGTTGGAACACCGAATTCGAAGCGCTGGTTGCTCGCATCGTCGCCGACTTCGCTGCTGATCATGACCCCAGCCGTGAGCGAGCCTGGCTTGCCGAGATGGACGGGCATCGGGTCGGTTGCGTGTTCTGCGTACGCAAGGACAACGAGACGGCCCAGCTCCGTATCCTGCTGGTCACCAGCGACGGCCGTGGCCACGGGCTAGGCCGCCGCTTGGTCGCCGAGTGCATCGACTTCGCGCGCGCCGCCGGATACCGCCGACTTGTGCTGTGGACCAATGACCCGCTTGCTGCCGCCCGTCATCTCTACCTTGCCGCCGGCTTCAGGCTCGTCGATGAAGCGCCGCATCACAGCTTCGGCAGCGACCTCATCGGTCAGAACTATCAGCTCGATCTGGTCGGAGCCGGGAGCTAGACCAGCACAACTCGCGAGCGGCTGACGACCATTCTCGGCACGCTCGCGGCGCGACCAAGGGCGACGTTTCGACAGGCGGCAGAGTGCCAGTCAGAACCACGACGGGCCATGCGGCGTGTACGGCTCTTCGAGGGAGGTGATCTCGTCGTCGGTGAGGTGGATGTCCAGTGCGGCGATTGCTTCTGGCAGGTGATGGGGCTTGGTCGCTCCGACGATGGGTGCAGAGACGATGGGATTCTTCAAAACCCACGCCAACGCAACCTGAGCCATTTTCACACCACGGGCTTCGGCGACGCGCTGGACGGCTTTGACGACTGGCTCGTCGAGAGGTGAGTCGAAGGATTGGACGACTTTGTCGACGCTGGAGCGGAGGCTCTGCTCACCCCACGGCCGGGCGAGGCGTCCCTTGCCCTGTGGGGAGTACGGCACTAAGCCGACGCCCATATCGCCGCACATCGCCATCAGCTCAGGCTCATCTTGGCGGCGGAGCAGGTTGTACTGGTTTTGCATCGACACGAAGGAGGTCCGGCCGACCAAGTCGGCAGCATGCTGCAGCTTGGCGAACTGCCACGCGTACATGGACGAGGCTCCGATGTAGCGGGCCTTACCAGCCTTGACGACGTCGTGAAGCGCCTCCATCGTCTCCTCGGCCGGAGTGTTCGGGTCATAGCGGTGGATCTGGTACAGGTCGACGTAGTCGGTGCCAAGCCGAGCCAAAGAGGCGTCGATCTGCTCAAGGACTGCCTTGCGAGACAGACCCTCCCCTCCGGGGCCGTCGTGCATCTTGCCATGCAGCTTGGTTGCCAGCACGATGTCCTCGCGTCGCGAATAGCGCTTGATCGCGCGGCCTACCAGCTCCTCCGACGTGCCGGCTTGATACACGTTCGCCGTGTCCCAGAACGTGACCCCCAGCTCGACGGCCTGCCGGAAGAACGGCTGCGCCTCGTCGTCTTTTAGGGACCACTCGTGTGCGCGCAGAGTGGTCGGGTCGCCGTAGCTCATGCAACCCAGAGCAAGCCGGCTGACTTTGAGCCCGGTCGCGCCGAGGCGTACGTACTCCATGAGGTCTCCTAACCAGCTGAGCCAACAGGCCTACCGTAGCCAGGTCAAACCGGGAAGCGCCTGCTGGATCGATCATGGAGCCACGACGCGCCGCGGCGAGAGACACGCGGCGATCAGAAAGCGCTCGAAGCCGAGGAACTTCGAGCCTTACTGCCTGGTAAATGCGGACCTGCGCCGGCTGAATTTCTCAGAATCACCCCCGAGCGGAAGGACAAGGAGATCTGAGCGTGAAATCGGAGACGCAGGTTCCGCTCGGGGGTGATTCTGAGAATTTGGCGTTGCCGTTACACCGAATCCAAGGAGTATCGATGGGAGCACACCGTTGACCCCGGTGTAAGAACCAGAATCGGCGTTGTCGGAGCCGGCCGCATCTCCTAAGTTGCCCACCGGCCTGCGCCTGCCAAGGCCATGAACATCGAGCTGGTAGGACAGAACGCATGAGCACCGCTCAGGACTACCAAGCCGCGGAGCAACTCCTCCGCCGCCCCGCCCGCCCTGGCGAGCTCATCATTGGCGGCAAAGTCAGGCCGCAGTGGATCGATGGAGGTACCCGTTTCTGGTATGCGGTGAGCAATGGCGCCGGCAGGCGGTTCATGCTGGCGGACTCGGCGGCGGGCACCCGCGAGCAGGCCTTCGACCACAGCCGGCTCGCCGCCGCGCTTGCCGCAGCCTCCGGACAAGAG
>Ga0207706_10001662_pt1 | contig 21968 bp, 26 predicted proteins | sample KBSC53metaG_FD_184318 | JGI IMG/M metagenome (GOLD analysis project Ga0207706, IMG submission 184318) | Corn rhizosphere microbial communities from Kellogg Biological Station, Michigan, USA - KBS C5-3 metaG (SPAdes) (version 2) | ecosystem: Host-associated > Plants > Roots > Rhizosphere > Soil ... | reverse complement strand
TCATGCAGCACATTAGTCTTACCTTCAACAAGCTCACCATACTTGTGGTAAATCGTCAGCCCGCTAGGTAGCACTGATGAGATCAATGTCTCATCATTGGTATTTTGCATATATGATAGCAGAGTTTTGGTGTGGTCGGCATTGAGTAATTTGCCCGTGTATAACTTTGTAAGTAGCGTCGCCATATCTTTCGTGCTCATTAAATTACCGTCTACTTTATACTGCAGCCCAATCGATGTAGCATAGGCCTGCAACTCATCGTTGCCGCCAAGCGCGTCATTAATAGCATTCCACGAATCATTATTGCTCTGATTAATCATCTGTTGTAACTGGTACGAAGCAGGGTAGGGGCCGACAGCATCATCAAGGCTCAGTGTACCTTTCTCGACAAGATGGTAGTAGGTGATAGCACTGAGAACTTTCTCGGTGCTCGCAGCTTCAAACTGATCCGCCGAACCAAAAGTAGTCACGGCGCCCGTTTTCATGTTCTCAATCGCCACGCCAATCGTATCGCTCTCGTCCGTCGCAATAAGACTACGAATTGTCGCGCTCGCTTGTTGGGTTGCTGCTTTTCGCGCCTGCAACTTTTTCGTCGAGGCTTCAGCCGCAGCATTGCTCTGTACAATCTGTACTCCAGCGTAGCTCAATACGACGAACCCAACAATTGCTGTGGCCACCAGTATGAATGGCCTACGGGAACGACGCCTGCGCGGTGCAGGCTCTGGTGTATAACGATAGTGCCGCGGGTTTCGGTATTGGTAGGGCATAGAAGTACCTCTTTAGCAACATTAGTCTACGTGTACTTAAGACGTCCTTAGGCTTCACTCGAGTACCGCAATGTGACCTATCTCTATGATATACTAAGCGTAAGTATGATAGACGTCACTCCGCCTAAATCTATTCATTCGCGGTGGCACAAAATCCGTGCCTGGATGCATGTACACCCACAGCGGAGCTACGCGATTATTGGCTTTATCATCATCGTCTTGGCGTTTATCGCCGCTGCTCTCGTCTACGCATTTGCGCTTCCAGCAGACAAACCTTTTCATATTACATCAGTAAAAAAGACACCAAAAAAGGTAGCATCCGTTGTGTATTATTCGCCGCTCACTGGCGTAAAAGTTCCGAACGAGGCAGCAACTAAATTACCAGTCACCGGCATCATGATCGAGAACTCGCCAGACGCTCGCCCGCAGAGTGGGCTCAAGCAAGCAGGGATTGTTTACGAAGCAATCGCCGAAGGTGGTATCACACGCTTCCTCGCACTCTACCAAGAAGCCAAACCACAACTCATCGGCCCAGTACGCAGCCTACGCATGTACTATCTTGATTGGGCCGCGCCGTATCAAGCCTCAATCACACACTTTGGCGGGAGCGCAGCATCACTTGCCGAAGTAAAAAACGGCCAATACCGCAACCTCGACCTTATGGCAGCTGGCGGCCAATATTACTGGCGCGCAACCGATCGCTATGCACCACACAATGTCTACACAACATTTGCGAAGCTCGATGCACTCAATGCGTCAAAAAACTACTCAACGTCAGCATTCACGCCATGGCCACGCCAAGATGGGAAGCCAAGCGCAGCACCAAATGCTACTTCGGTAGACATCCACATTTCAGGCCCGCTCTACGATTCACACTACGCATACGACGCCACGACCAACACATACCTGCGTAACGTCAACGGCAAGCCAAGCACTGACCGCGAGGATGGCCAAATCGCACCGACCACAGTCATCGCAATGAAAATAGATATGTCGACCGTTCTGCAAGACGGCTACCGCGAAGATATCGCCACAACTGGCTCAGGGCAGGCAAATATCTTCCAAGACGGCATCATTACTTACGCTAACTGGCAAAAGAAAAGCCGTACCGATCCAATCACGTTCACCGATGCCGCAGGCAAAGAAATTCCGCTCGACAGAGGCCAGACCTGGGTTGTAGCCGTGCCAAATTCTAATGGGAGTGTATCGTGGCAGTAGAACAAGAACAAAAAAGTAAGCGCGAACCGCAGATTCGCGAGTATTGGCGACGCTACCGTCGCACCGCACGTGGCATCATTATCCTCATGGAAATCGTTGTCACGCTCATTGTCGGCTTGGCACTTCTCTTTAGCGACATCGATCCGAGCGGCACTGCATTCTGGGCGACGATGGCGGCAACCGCACTTGCCGCAACGGCACTCAACTTCTTCATCTTAGATTTCCTCCTCACACCACTCCGCGACCTCGCGATGGCTGTTACTAATGCGGCAGGCGAAAAGCCAACGGACCCGCTCGCAAACCCTAACGCACCACGTTATAGCAAAAACGGCTTCAAGCCACTATTGCAATTCATCTACGAACACGCCCACGACGAAGAATCCACTAAAGACGAGAAGAGCGACAGTTCAGCAAGCCCGCAGCTCAAGCGATTCGAAAGCGCACTACACGAAACAAACACCGGCTTCGTTATCATGGATGCACATGGCAAAATCCAATATGCCAATCATGCCGCGCCAGTCAAACATGATACCGACGACACCTTGCAGCTTGAGCTGCTGTTTGAAACCAACAACTCATTCGACAACTGGCTCGCCAACTGCCGCGAGACCGCCGTTCGCTCCGAGCAAAGCTGGGTACGTGTTCCAAACCGTATCGTTGGTGACGAAGATCGCCGCATCTTCAACATAACAGCAAACTACGAAAAGGGCAGTGCAGCCGAAGTCGTCATCGTCGCTTATGACGCAACAGGCATCTTCCAGCCCGAAGACGACGAGCTCGACTTTATTTCATTCGCTGCCCACGAACTTCGTGGCCCAATTACCGTTATCCGCGGCTATCTCGATGTGCTCGAGATGGAGCTCGAAGATCAACTTCAAGATGACCAACGCGAGCTCTTCAAGCGCCTTGTCGTTAGCGCCAACCGCCTCTCGGGCTACATCAACAACATTCTCAACACCAGCAAATATGATCGTCGCCACTTGCAGGTGCATCTTTCAGAAGAAAAGCTCAGCGGCATCTACGACACTATCAAAGATGACATGCAGCTCCGCGCCCAGTCGCAGCGCCGTATGCTTTCTGTTGATCTCCCATCAAGCCTCCCGACCATCGCAGCCGACCGCTCAAGCATTGGCGAGGTGCTTTCAAACCTCATAGATAACGCCCTCAAATATTCCAACGATGGCGGGTCGGTATCAGTCACCGCAGCCACCGAAGGCAACTTCGTAAAGGTATCAGTTACAGACAATGGTATCGGCATCCCATCAAGCGTTATCGGCAATTTGTTCCACAAATTCTATCGCAGCCACCGCTCGCGCGAAACCGTCGCTGGCACCGGTATTGGCCTCTACCTTTGTAAGGCAATCGTCGAAAGCCACGGCGGTCAAGTCGGTGTCACCAGCACCGAAGGGCAGGGTTCAACCTTCACATTTACCGTTCCTGTCTATGCATCGGTCAAAGACAAACTCCAAGCAAATGACTACACTAACGCCGGCCTCATTTCATCGAGCGACGGTTGGATTAAGAATCACTCAAAATACATAAGCTAAAGTGTTACAATAAAAGCATATGGCAATTAAAAGCATCCTAGTTATCGAAGATGATCGGTTCATCGGCGAAATGTACGTCCGCAGCCTCAAGCACGAGGGCTACGACGTCGACTGGGTCGTTGATGGTCACGACGGGTTGGTAGCAGTCACGAGCAAGCCGTACGATCTCATGATGCTCGACATTATGCTCCCCGAAATGCGCGGCCCAGAAATTCTCAAAGCCCTCCGCGGCGGCAAGGTAGACAAAATTCCGAACACCCGCGTTATCGTCATGACCAACTTCGACCAAGACGACGAAAGCCGCATGGCAATGCAACACGATGTCGACGCATACCTCATTAAAGCCGAAATCACCCCACGCAAATTAGTCGAGGTGATTAAAGGTTTCGACAAGCCTATACCCGTTGGTGAGCAGTAGACAAAAGCGGATACATCTGTTAGTATTATCTGAGTCAATCTTGTTTGGGTTGGCTAAAAACAGCAAGCACTTTCAGTTACGCTTCACTCACAATTTGGCCTTATCGTCTAACGGTTAGGACACAAGGTTCTCATCCTTGCAATCCGGGTTCGATTCCCGGTAAGGTCACCATACGAGATTATTACCCATTATGGGAACACCCGTCAGATAACAAAAAACCTTCACGATTCGTGAAGGTTTTTTGTTATCTGTATGTTAACTCTGTTGATGGGTTCCACAATTTATTTTTCGCGTTAGGCTATTTCTGTATATGAAATTGACCTATAGTTACTAGTATGAAGAAGACCACAATTCAGAATGTACAGAACCTCATTGGGTTTCTTGCGAATGGTCCAAAAGCAGGTGAAGAAGCGCTTATCTTGCAACGCGCTCCAATACATGCCGACGATCCTCACTTTTATATGTATATGAATCAAATCGAAGGACACTTTTTAGTGCCTGCAGATATTAATGGCGATGCAAAAACTCACCTTTTTATTTTGTTTCACAATGATGGCACGACTGACATTTACACCGATTACTCGCAAGTCCACATTGAGATGAAACCAAAGCGAGATATTGCAAAAGGTAGCCCTGTGTATGTGAGCGACATAGATGATGTTAGGCGCTACGAGATAGAAGGCGTCGAGCTTAGACCCGACGATGCTGTCATCTGCGTGATGAAAGTTGGTTGGAAGTATGGTTTGTTCTTCGACTTCACGAGGAGTACTAATCCCGACGAGGTATGGCTACAGCTTGGTAAGCTCTACAATTCCTTGCACGTCGATAGAATCATAGAAAATATTCAAAACAACTTACGTGAATCAGAGAAACCTCACCTGATTACGGAGGGCAAAACGGACTGGAAACACATAGAAGCTGCGCGACGTAAATTAGTCCCTGAGTTAACATTCGGCTATCCAGCATCCGAAGATACTCTTGGTGATGAAGGTCTCCTAAAAATGTGTGATCAATTATCTAAGTTTGGGCCTCCAAATAAGAATAAAGTAATTGCAATGTTCGATAGGGACAATCCGCGGATCCTCAAGGTGCTTGAAAAGAAGGGTGACATCGATAGCTATCAGTCTTGGGGCAATAATGTCTATTCGTTGGCGATACCCAAGCCAAAAGCCAGAGAAAAGTACAGTAACCTTTCTATCGAAATGTTGTATAGCGACGATGATGTTGCGACGAAAGACATAAATGGAAAAAGGCTATTCTTCGATAACGAAATAAAAACTGAAGTAATCCAAAAACAGCCTGCTCGGACAGTTGCTATACCGCCAGTAAAAAATTCGGAATATGAGAAAAAGGTATTTGACCAGCTGGCCGATGATATCGAAGATAAGAATGGTAAAAAAAGTTGGTATATCTAAGGCGAAGTTTGCGCAATATATACTAGATGGAGCAGATGATTTTTCAAAAGTTAACCACGATGGATTCGTACTGCTTTTCGAAGTGATAAAGCAGATACTTAAATTTGATCCGCTAAAGAAAGATGGAAAACATGAGTAAATACTCGTTGGAAGTACAGATAAATACCGCACAAAGTATTCTTACATTAGTTGACGGCAAGGCTTCTGAATTCCAGGTAAAAGACCTTACATTCAAAAGCTCCAGACTCGATTTTGACCAACGTGCAGGTTACCGCTATTATGTTTCTACAGAAATCGAAGCTTCGCATATGTTTGAAGCCTATGATTTGTTCACGAAGAAGATTGCGGTCGTCACAGACTCAATCGCATACTTCTACTCACAGCCTGTCACTGTAGAGCATTGGAATCTTCTTATTAAAAAAGAAGGTGACGATGCCGCTTATTTGAGTGCTTATCGGCTCGTGCCCGCAACGGCGATGACCGATTATTCCGCCATTGCACCTGAGCTTCTAGAGATTATAGAGAAGGCTGAGAATAGCGAAGAACTACAAAATACACTGTGGATTTATAACAATATCGCAAAGATAGATGGAGTGGACTACGATCCGGCTAGTCACCAGTTTGGTCTATGCCAACTTATTGAATCACTCGCCAATAAGGATACGGTTCAAGCTTGTGAAGCGTGCGGCCGGGGTGAATATACTAGGACTTCAAGAAAAGATATGAAAAGCATTCTAGGAGATGATCTCTACAAAAAACTATATGGTGGTAGTGATATTTTAAGGAATCGCCTGGGCCACGGTAATTTAGTCGGCGGCAAATTTCTGCCAAATCAAGATGTTGAAGATGTAATATTGAAGGCAACTATGCGTATTACTGAGAAATATGGTGTTAAAAACAAGGTTGGTGAAGGTATGATTGATAGAATTCGAAGTACCAATAGGTGGTATGGTGCTGCGTACGGCATCGAGCACAAAGATATGTGCCTGGAGGAGTGCCTCTCCATTCATATTGATGAACAGCAAGATCATGATAAAAAGCCAATTCCGAAAGGATGGTAGAGCGCGTATATGATATCTGAAAAACTAAATAATTTTATCAAGCAAGATCTTTATCACGAGCTTAGATGTTTGTTGGGTGCGGCTACTATTTGGGAGATTGATAAAAAACAAGAAGCTGGCTTTAATGTGGTTGTAAGTATGGACTCTGCTCTGCTGCACGCTAGGAATCTATTCATATTTTTTGCTCCTACAAAGAATGATGAAGCAAACAGCAACACGCTAAAAGTGACTGCATTTGGCGTTAAAAAAGAATATGACTCTCAGCGCTATTCTGTCTGGAAAGAGGCATTGAATCGCCATCTATTTCACCTCGATGTTAACAGAATGAAACCTACGAATCTTAAAAATAGTGGTCATTTGAATGAGCAAGTGATAGTGTTTGCGCAAGAAATCCTAAATCTCTGGAAAAAATTTGAGAACGATCCTGATGCTATCGAATTTCGAGATACTTTAATAGCCGTACGCAAGCGAGCGATTGCAGATGCTAAAAACGATACGAGAAATCAAATCGATCCCTTATTTAAATTCGTTTAACGCATCTAAAAGGATGAGTCGATCATTGAGTGCAATGACACCGGGCCCCAGGGTGTTCCACATTTGGGACGTAGCGTTCACCAAGTTTAGCACCTCACCTTGTGTGGGGGCTTTAAACTTAGTGCTTTTGCGAGTAATCGAATTCGGATTGGTTTTGCGAAAGCAAAACATAATCTCAAAGAACCGTTTTATTCCATAAGACAGGGTGGCCTACGGGCATAGACCGAGGAGCCAGGGATCGCCAAAGAATAGACCCAATCTTTACAAGTTTTCTTTACCTATTTTATTGAGCAATTGGAGAAGGGTACGTTCCTCTATGTCGTTCGTGTCGATACCGGCATCATGCGCCACCATAAAGCCTTGCAGCAGACGCTGCGCATAAATTGCGTCCCTGCGTTTTAAAAAGTTAATGGTCTGCGTGTTATTCAAAAAATGCTGTGAAGTGAGAATAACTGTTCCAAAAAATGGTCCGAGAATTGTTTCAACATTCCTAAGATCTTTAAGGCGTATGCTGCTCGTTTGAGATACCTTCAGAAAGTCATTATGTACGATTGTTAATTTCTGCCTGTCTATCTTTAGTGTATCCGCAAAAAATACAAAAGGGAAGACCGTCTTAACAGCAAAGAGATTGTCCGCAGCGCCAGTTGACAAGTTAACTAGCATCTTAGTGGAGCTTTCGATTATTACCTCGCTGTGACGATCACGCATATGCACAAGCGGACTTACTGACTCGCGCGCCCTTTTAACTAACGAGGTAGCTTTCTCTTTGATTATGCTTTGCTGAGATGCAATAGCATATTTCCCTAAATACGTATTGGTAAAATCTTTCATACAAACTTCTCCTTTGTATGTTTAAAGGTGGCCCATCGAGCCAATCTCTTTCGAAAGTATAAGCACTCCGAACTACTACTAATCACTTTTATAGCGAGTCCTTATGTTTGGAGCTACCCTAATTGCATATACTGCTTTTCGAAAGATACGCTACCTTAATTATATCACTAAATTGCTTATGTAGCAATCGTACGCCAAAAGGAGCATACGCGACCACTGTCAGAACCGAAGGGCCAAGGCTCACCAAAGAATGCGCCTCACGGGTGTTTTCTTGAGTGAGATCAATCTTTGCACAAAGGAGCAAAAATACCAATGATATACTGAATAAATATGAGTACCGTAGACAAAGACACCGTTGCCAAGTATTACGTAGAGTCCGAACTTGATAACATCATCAAGGGTGAAAATATCAAACTCGTTGAAGGGCTCTATAGCAGCAATATGTCACGTCTACTTGAAGCGCTTTCTTTTACCTACCGAGCAAACGGTGTGTTCGACTACATAGAAAGTGACCAGTTCACGTGGGAGGAGCGAATGGTTTCTATCGACGACATTACGCTGACCGGCATGAGCTCCGAGATCACAAAGGTCATTTACAGTGATGAAGTGCAACAAAATCCCCACAAATTCATTGAATTCGTTCGCAATCACGCAGACGATAAACGATTCGAAGAAATCCAGCCTCGTGACATCCCTGATAATCGACGTACACTTATCCTACGCGAAAAAGACGGTGTCATAAAAATGCTTGATGGCTCACACCGCTTCCTTGCAATGGCAATGAACGGCACGACCTTATTTCACGCCTATGTTGCAACTATCGCAGATGCCGACGCAAAGCCAGCAATTGGCGATACTATCTTCCTACGCATGCGACGACTATGGCAAACAACAAAGGACGCCGACTTTAAAAACTCTATCGAAAACACAGTAGTCGGCATGATCAAAGAAACAAGCAATGGCGCGCATTCCGTACGTATCTACTGGGTAAACGCTGCACCGACAGAAGAAGTAAAAATGGCAGGGGAGCACATATTAGAGCGAGCAAAAAATATCTAACTTGTTCGAATCCCTTCACCCCAGCCAAAATTATTATATTCAATATAACTAAAAACAACTCTGTAAAAGGAGTTGTTTTTAGTTTGGTTATTAAACAGGAGAGGAGGGATAACCAAACTTTCTTCCCATATCTCCTCAAGGAAGCCAAACGTCATATTTAGATCGCGAATCTAAAGTGTTATGAGGTGGTGAAGGTCATTATCGTAGGGCAATATCTTCACGTGCCTACGACACCCAGAAAGAAACTCCCCATAGGAGTTACGTAGGCAGGAGCAATTCCTTGACTTTATCTATTTGAAGTGTTATAATACACATGTTCATGAGCGCTTCTCTAGAAGTTGCACAACTCGCGTCCTTTTGTGGCGCTACGTGGCTTCGGCTGCGGCATCGAAGGTTTGCCAAAAAGGTGAGCCCTAGAGAGGAGCGGGATCATGAGCGCTGCCGATGAGAGCTGGATGAACCGTGAGCTGTTCTGCGAGACGATCGCAGAGCTGCGAGCTCAAGGCTTCAAGGTTACGTCCTGGTACAGCGAAATGACGACCGGCTACATGATGGCCGTCTACTTCGCTAAGGACGGAAAGGTAATGTTGGTGGAAGAGTATGAGAAGGTTGTCGTTTACGACGGCCAGGACTCGATTACTCGTACACTCGACGTCGTCATTTACGAACGCGGCCAGCGGCCGCACGTCGAAGTTACCACTTGCAACACCACCTCGGCCAAGAGTGAGTAATAGCTCACGAGCCAGCAAAGCGGCACAGCCCTCCCCGTAGTCTAGGGGAGGGCTTGCTCATTTTTCGAGTACAATGATTACTTATCGCTCACTAACAAGCTTGACGTTATTAAAATCATTATTATCGATCACGATATCCGCATCTTCAGGTCTACCACGATCTTCCCAGTAGTACCCCTGGACCTTTTGATGCATCTCTTTTATCTGTTCAGGAGTACGAACATCGCTATCACGTATGAGCTTACGCTGTATGATATTCGCTTGCGTTACATCTACTAAGATTATAAAATCCATTTCGTCAAGCATCATACTAGTGTCGAAAATAATAAAGTCGTTCGGCTTAACAGTACGAACACTCTCGGCTACAGTGCCACTTTCTCGTAGGTAGGGATGAAATTGAGTGCTCTTACCAGATTTCAATTCTTGAATGACTCGCTTATACTCATCAAGTCTAAACATATTCTCTAGTATCTCCCAATGGGATTTTCCAGCAAATCGTCCACCCTCATAGTAGGTTGATTTCATCGGCTCGCGATCTTTACGAGAAATAAGAAACTCATCATGGTTAAGAAGCGTGTATGAAAGGCTCACTTCCATAAAATGTTTTTCTAGGAGCCTTACAAGATAACTTTTACCACTACCGGAGTCTCCGGCTATCGCAACAAAAAGGGGGCGTTTTGCCTCGGCTACGATTCGCTCAAAACAGTGTTCTGCAATTTCTTCCATATTATATATACATCTTAAATAAAGTTAGCCCTTATCATAACACAAGACTTGGTGTGTTTTACATAAGAGGTGCTAAAATCATATCATGCACAAAATCCCAAGTATCACATGGAATACAGACACTAAGCTCGCCGTAGCGGACGTAGATGAAACGATAGCAGAAGTTTACACTCCCGCAGTTCCAGAAATGATTGAAGAGCTCTCATCTTTTCTAGCCGATGGCGGCAAACTCTTTATGGTAACGGGTGGTAGTCTTGCTCGTGTAAAAAAAGGCATCACGGACCTTATAGAACCCGCTCTTCGTTGCAATATCCTCGTGAGTCACTGCAGCGGCGCGGAAGTCTGGGGTTTCCAAGGTGATGGTGAGATCAATACTAAGCCATTCTATAGTATCTACGAGGATAATTTTACTGATGATATGAAGCAGCGCTGGCGTCAGGCTGTCGATCAACTTATAACTGAGTTTAACCTTCGTCCGCATCCGGCTCAGCCAAAGACTGAATTCTGGGAGAAAATTGGACGTGAACCGCACGATATAATGCTTGATGATCGTGGTCCACAGATCACACTTGAAGTTGTAAATGGTCATGATTTAACCGAAGAGCAAATGGCAGAGTTCACACAGGAGATTCCTCTTACCCACGATGGTCGTCACGACCTACGACTTGCATTAATGAAGCGGGCGGGCGAACTACTCAATGAGATGAACGTACCTATCACACCACATCTTGGTGGCGTATTTGCCCTCGACCTAGCAATTGAAGGTTCATCAAAGACTACCTCGATCAAATATGTACTGGAGAATCCTAAAGCACTTGCGGCGATAGGGATTACAATTGAGGACCTCGCGAAACCGTCTAGTTTTGAGGTATGGGGTGATAAATATTCAGTCATTCAGGGCGGCACAGATCGTTACATGAGCATCGCTCTTCCGCCGAGCGTACGGTCCATCGATTTTCGTGAGGAGGATCCTGCAGAATTTCTCGAAGGTTACAATATTGTTATCTGGGACGGTGAGCATCATCTTCACAATGGACTCCTTGAATACCTACAATCACGACATGATTAATCCGATGCGACAACAAATAGTAGCACTCTGTATTGAAAAAGTAACTAAACTACCACAGAGGCCATGCTTCGTTGCTATCACGGGCGAATCAGGAAGTGGCAAGAGCTACTTTTCGAAGGCGCTCCGCCGAGAACTCGTTACTATGAATATTGCTTATACTCTCATTAGCGATGGAGACTTTTTAATCCCACGCAGGAAACGCGACAAACTACGACAACAAAACGTATACTTTCGGAGAATTTGCGGGTAAGACATACTGGGAGATCTTAGAAAATTGGTACGACTACGAAACTTTTAAAGCTGTATTGGACAATCTAAAGGCGAAGCGATCTACTTCGTATCACCCCTACTCCCACAAGAGCGGTGAATTGAGCAAAGAAATTAGGGTGGTCAATCCCGAAAGTTTGATTATCGTTGAGGCTAAAAACTGCCTATAAAAGATAGATTTTGTCATTGAATTAGTTGTAGACAGACGAGAAGCAATCGATCGTAAGATAGGTCGCGATAACTACGTCCGCACTCCTGAACAGACAATTGAAATGCAAGAAAAAGCCCAGGGCTTCTTCTGGGGTCGACAACAGCCCATTAAACCTAACTTAAAGATAGACAACAATAGCTACGACAACCCAATTATCCTCTTAGCCCAGTAGTTAATATTGACATAAGATCAGGAGAAGCAGCTCTTTCTGTTAAAATAAGTACCAAGGTAATCAAATGAGTTTTACATACGAAGAAAAGCAAATTGACTCTATCTTTGTAGATAAAATTTGGCATACATATACGACGCGCGATGGTGTATACATCGCTAATCTTGATGGTAACTGGGATATCATTATCTTCAGAAAAGATGATGATATCCGCGTAACTGTAAACGGAATAGGAAAGGGCGCTGCTCGCGTTCCATACGTTGCGGGCATTGACAGTGTTGGCATCGCGCTAAAGCCGGGCGTTTTTTTAAGTGACATAAATGGTAGAGATATCGTTGATAAGCAAAAGGTGCTTAAAAAAGATAACGGGGCATTCGTTGAGCTTGGAGGTCATTCATATAAAATTCCCAGCTTTGATACGGCCGAGGTATTTATAGATGAGTTAATCTCCGATGGTGTACTACTTATCAATAAAGTTGTCTCATCATTCAGCGAGGGCAGCACTGAGGGTGTGTCAGACAGATCATTGCGCCGTCATGTCGTACAAACCACCGGCCTCAGTCCATATTTTTTCCATCAAATTCAACGAGCCCAACATGCCACCCAGCTCTTACAGCAGGGGGTTTCAATTGCAAGTGCTGCAGCTGAGGCCGGGTATACCGATCAAGCTCACATGACAAAGGCAGTCAAGCAGCTAATGGGGCGCACTCCAACGCAAATAATCGACTACTACAAACATAAAAAATAACTGGCCATTATTTACAATCTTCTTGCGCTAAGAATTGGTTAACTAAAGACGTTAACCAATAAAAGGAGATATGTAATGGTAAAACCATTCACTATAGACATACCAAAGGCAAAGCTTAAGGAGCTACATAAACGCCTAGACGAGGCGCATTTCCCGGAAGTACCTGATAATGCAGGGTGGGGCTACGGCACGAGTGCAGACTATATGAAGGAGCTGGTGAAGTACTGGCGACACGAATATGATTGGCGCGCTGCGGAAGAAGAACTAAATGAGCTTGATCATTTTACGACAAATATTGATGATACCAAGATCCACTTCATTCATCAGAAGAGTAGTAACCCAAATGCAACGCCACTTCTTCTTATTCATGCATGGCCAGATTCATTCTATCGTTTTCATAAGGTTATTCCGATGCTTAGCGAGAAGTTCGATGTAATTGTTCCATCGTTACCAGGCTTTGGTTTTTCGGATCATGTTGCCATGAATAGTAGCCAAACAGCAGATATATTCGCTAAGTTGATGCGCGATGAGCTTGGCTACGAAGACTTTATTGTGAGTAGTGGCGACATCGGTACTGATATCGCACGTGCACTTGCTACTAGCCACAAGGAGCTTGTGAGCGGCGTTCATCTGACGGATGTAGGTTATCCAAATGGAAGTGAGGACTTCACGACAATGACTCCTGAGGAGCAGACCTTCGCGGGCAAGTGTCAAGGATGGTGGTACACTGAGGCCGCATACAACCTCATACAGTCAACGAAGCCGCAAACTATCTCCTTCGCACTAGCTGACTCCCCCATAGGTCTGGCCGCTTGGATAGTTGAGAAATTTGAGGCGTGGACTGATGGCGGTATTGAAAAAGCACTCAGTAAAGATGAAATCCTAACAAATATTACGCTGTACTACGTTACGGATACCATTGCCAGTGCGACCCGTACGTATGCCGAGAATACTAGGGCGGCCTACGCCACCGGTCGTCCACAACCGGCAAAGAAAATTGAAGTGCCAACGGCAGTTGCCGTTTTCCCTGCAGAAATGGTACCAACTGTTAAGCCCTGGGCGGAGCGTAATGCCAATGTAGTGCGATTCAGTGAAATGCCTAAAGGTGGGCACTTTGGCGCACTTGAGCAGCCGAAGCTTTTCGCAGACGACGTAACAGAATTTGTCGAAAGCCTTTAGGTTTTCGACCCTACAGACAGACTAGCTTCCCGCTAGTCTGTCTGTAGAAGGAAAATCTGGTCCTTGGCCAGTGTGATAACTAAAGCATATAGCTTATAACCTTTTGTTATTTAGTGTTGCGCTAGTAGGGGGAGATTAGCATAACTAGTCAGTGTCTGTATTTACTTCATCAAGCAATGCCCTGATCTCTTCAACATCCAAATTTATCTTATCGCCATTGAGAGTTATATTAACGAACCCTCTCTCCAGCCAAAATGATTTCAACAACGAGAAGGAAGTCTAGGCTTGGATTCCTTCTATTTTTCGCGTTTTTGCAAACGTTAGAAAAGCCTTTGTTTATTTGATATCTAATAGAATATACGTTATAAGTATATCCACTGTGTCAGAGCTCGCACGAAATTTGTCTTTAGCTGTAAATCGCGAGGCTCGGCTTCGTTATTCATCATTAGCAAAAAAGACCGGGGCAGGTAACTTCACTACCGCCCACCTACCTCGGCTAGCGCTCCGCCTGAACACCCCATACCCGTACGAACTCATTCAGGACGATGCGCTTTTCCCCACGGGCAAACGTGCTTTCGGCCGTATCATTCAAGCCTCAAGACAAGAAGGACTCGACGAAATACATGCAACTATCTCGGAACAGCCCAACGAGCACGACTGGCTATTCATCCCCGAAATCTCAAGCTGGATTGATGTAACACAACAGGCCAGAGATTCTGAGGCACACACAGACCAATACATAGAAACCTTTGCGTCATACATGTTCGACGAAGTTGAGCACATACATACACACCCAGACAAAGTCGTTAGGGCTTTATCGCAAAACGAGCCTTGGAGCTATTCGCAAAATTACCTCATGGAAGCCGCTCGGCTCTCGGGTGGCGATATAGTTCGTTATGCGCAAATGGCTGCTCGCGCTGCACAAACCGCCAAACTGGCGAGCAGTGTCGTTAGCCATTACGGTGTAACGACGCTGTCACTGCGTTCTGCAGAAAACAAAAATGCGAGCTTCACTCATAAAGCAAATTTTGATACAAGAATTCTAGAAGCATCACCAGACCCTATTGCAGATATAGCTTACAATCTATCAAGAATCGCTGCAAACCTCGTTTCTTTCGATACAGAAGAACCGGTCTTTACATACCAGTTCCAAGCATTTGGTTATACGCCAGCAACCTAACCTGCCTAGGGTTTTTACAGTGTATATGCCATACTAATACCATGATCTCTCGATACACCCTCTACGACATAGCCAAGCTAACCGACTGCTTCAATCTCACGCAAGGCCTGCCAAAGGGCGTAAAGCCTAGCTATAACATCAGCCCAACCGCATCAGCGCCTGTTATCGTTACTAGTGAAGGTGCTCGTGTTGTTAAGCTCATGAAGTGGGGGCTTGTTGCCAAGGGCGCCAAGGATACAAACTCTGTATTTCGTTACAAGACATACGACACCCCACTCGAGAGTGTCTTTTCCCGCCACAGCTCCGAGCAAGCCATCCGCGAGCGTCGCTGCCTCATCCCAGCGAATGGCTTTTACGAGCTCAGCCGAAGTGGTGAAAAGCGTGCATTTTACACACATCCTAGCAGCAAATCACTGCTCGCATTCGCCGGCGTTTACAGTTCTTGGCAAGATCCAGAGGGTACCATTCACGATACATTCTCTATCATTACAACCAGGGCAAACGATGACATGCCAGACCCTGAAATGCGCATGCCTGTTATTATCAGGCCCGAAGACGAGGAACGCTGGCTTGACCCATCAGCGACCAGTACCAACGATTTCTATAGCGCACTCCGCCCATATGCGAGCGGCGAGTTAACCGCGTACGAAGTCAGCCCAGATGTACATTCGCCGAAACTAAACCAACCTCGACTTATTGAGCGTATTTAGGCCTGGACCTAAGCACCAAACCTCGTTACTAGTAAAATAAACGCCGCGCCCACAATCGTCAGTCCAATCGTCTTGTACGGCGATACTTTCGAATGTGCCTGTGGCAAAATATTACTCGCTGCAATATACATCAATACGCCTGCGAAAAACCCAAGGTAAATGCTCAGCGCACCCTCAGAAAAATGAACAAACAAACTCACAATTCCACCAGCAATTGGCGCAACCACCACCAGCGCCATCAATTGCAAAATTCGGCTCATATTGTTTTTATGTAGCAGCATAAAGTTAGCCGTATCAAACCCATCGGCAAATCGGTGACCAATAACAGCCAGCGCCACCACAAGCCCAACGGTCGGGCTAACCTGGAACGCAACGCCAATACTCAGCCCATCGAAGAAACTATGGCAAGCTAACGCAACTGCCCGCGCCATACCAAGCTTCGGGTGCGAGTGCCCCTTATATTGCGACTCCTCAGCACCATGAACCAGCACAAGCTTTTCAACAATATGAAATGCCAAAAAGCCTGCAACAAAAAGTATCATCGGCCAAATTGTCTCAAGCCCAGAGCGATCAGCACCTTCAAAAATTTCAGGCAGTAAATCAAACCCAACCAACCCCAGCACTAGCCCTGATGTCAGAGCCATCGCCAAGCTAAGATGCTTTTTTGTTCGGATTGCCGTATAGCCGCCGGCAAGCGCCGCAATCGCGGCTGCGAGTGTAAATAAGAAAATAGTCATAGCAGGAGTATAAATGGGGGAGATATATTTTTGCAAATATGTCGCAATTTTATGTATAATTGCAATATGAACAAACCTCTCGAGGTACTCACGACCACACTAAAGTCCCATGGCTACAGTGTTACAAAATCACGCAAAACCGTATTCATGGCACTGCTCGATAGGGAACCGCAAAGCATAGCGGAGCTCACCAAAATAGTAGGCGACACCACCGACCGCGCTAGCATCTACCGCACACTCGAACTATTCGAATCACTCAATATTGTCGAGCGACTGCCCATCGGTTGGAAGCATAAATTCGAACTCAGCGACGTTTTCACTACACACCACCACCATGCAACCTGCATACGCTGCGGCAAAATTACACCATTCGAAGAAAGCGACACGCTAAGGCTTGAACTAAAAAAGCAAGCGGAAGCAGTCGGATTCATCGAAACCAACCACCAACTCGAAGTTCGCGGCATTTGCAATCAATGCCGCTCAAGCTATGCATAAAATGCATTACCAATCATAATTAACCTATGCACTCCAAAGAGCTAGCACCCCAGCCAACAGAATGGGAAACGCTAAAACGCCGCGCTATAGCATCGACCGACATGACGCTTATTTACAACGTGCATGCAACACCAGAGAATGCCAGAGCATCCGTAAGTCATGTACTGCCCGATTCAGTCGTATTTATCGAGGGCTACGTAATACGTAAAGACGAAGCCGAGCAGGATGGCAGTAATACGTTTGATTTATCTTACGAAGCCTACCTAGACGCACTCTGTGAAATCCGCCTACAGCACGGCAAAAACCACCCAGATTACCAAGGCCTCAAAACTGCCATCTTGAACTCGATAGATGAAATAGTTCCACAATATACACCACAGAACGATTCAGACTTCACCCTACACTCACTGACAGAAATAAAAGAATTATTGCTTAAAGACTGCATGGTGTTCTATGCGGATTATAGGGAATCCCCAGGTGAGGATGATACAGAAAAAATGAGCGAGTACAACCAACGTTTTCGCATGCTCGTACAAGAAGCAAACGTGCACGGGTTCGCAAATCTTAGCGGAGATTCGATAGGCAAAACACTACGTAACTTAATCGCAGGCGTACAGGCTGAAATGCTCAAACACGACGAACGAGAGCTTCATGCCATACTACATAGCCTCTCGGTAATGGGGCAGCTTGCAGCGCTACCACCTACAGATCTGCATAAGAGCGAAGATGGCAGGACGACCGCTTACACAGTGTTTGGAACCGCACATGCCAGATCACTCACACACCAATTTGCTAGCCACGGAATGCAGCCAACCGTGGTCACCATTGAGCCCTTAGCAGAACACCTTTATCTCGATGCCTTAACAGAATCCAGATACAAAAACTATCGTCGGCGCGTAGGGCATGTAGCGCTCAGCACACTAGCATATCAGTTGACACATACATTTGTCGCACCGGCGCTCATAGCAGATACCTACGACCATCTCGCATTTCTCAATGAGATAAGCCAAGAGGAACGCTTAGCCTTTCTTATAGCTTGCGTGCACATACAGCAATCACTAGATCGCGGTGACCGCAAAACGGCCGAGAAAGACTACTTCGCACTCCTACGATCTTTCATGCCACGCCCCGGCACTTTCAAGCCGCCATTCACCCAGCAAATACATGCCATACCCGCAAGCACCTAGCCCTCTATAGTAATCTCATATGAAGACCGTCATATTTACAAAGCTAGACTTTATGTTAATATAAATATGCTTCGTTGAGGTGAAAATCATAAATCCACTTCCAAAGCACTTTGACAAGCAGACAAACACAAGGTGAGAAGTAAGGCTATATACATACAGTTTTGCTCCTCATCTTGTGTGGAATCCATACCACACACTAGGCCACGGCGGATCGTCCGTCGCGCCTAAGATGCAGAGAAAGGCATCATCGTGCCACAACGAGAATTTTCGCTGGGCGACATCCTGTCCGTCACTACTCCGTTTTGCATCACCAGCATGGATGACATGATCACTGTGCTGGAGTTCATGACTGGCGAAAAGCGCGGATCGGACATGTGGACCCTGTACGCCATTCCCCGGTGTGCCGAGTCCTTGCTGCAGCAGCACCCTCAGCTCGCAGGGATCACCACCCCCGACGAGTTCACCGACCTCGACCACATCGACCAGTGGCTCGCCGACCAAGAGATCGTCTACGGCAAGACCCTCACGGTCAGCACGCTCGCCGACACAGCAGCAGCTGCACAGTGACTCGCGCGGATGAGTGTGGCGAGCAGGTATGGGTTCAAACCATAGGGTCGCGCACTTCTGCGACATCCTATAACCCCATGTCTGCTTGTCATATTCATCCGTAAATTGTTAAAACACCCGTGGCGGGTGTTTTTTGATAGGTCATATTAACATTAAAGCAGTGCAAAAGGGAATGGAATATAGTGCAAAGCACCTATTTAAGGAAATGCGCGACTTCAATTTCGATACGGTTGGCTACACGTTCGATACACCATTTCTCATCCTCCAGGGCGAGAGTGACATCATTACACCAGTTGAAAGCGCTAAGAACTTCACCAAGCGCATACAAGCTCCTAAAAAAGATTTTGCCACTATTTCACACGCCGGCCATCTTGCAGAATTCTGCAACCCGCACGAATTTATAGAGCGAGTACGCAGCTTTACATCCTCCCAAGATTAGCCCCCCTAAGTAATCCTCAAACAGTAAATTGATTAACTATAGTAATCATTATATAGTATAGTCGGAGCAACCTCACACCATCAACGGAAGGTCTGTCAGATCATGGCTACTATCTGGACGCCCGATCTTTCACAGATCGGGGTAAACGCCAGCGCCCTGCCGGAAGACTGGGGCTGGGCGACGATCAACAAGGACGAGCCCTGGGAGGCAGGTGAACCCCTGGCGCGCCAGCCGCACTACGGTGAGTTCGTCATCGCACAGTACGTCACCGAACACGCCGCCTGCAACCAAGCCTTCGATCGAGCTCGCCTGGTCGTCGCAACGGTCTCCCACGACATGCGCGAAGATGGGCGACGCTTCCTACACGGTCAGCAGTGGCGCAAATCGCTCACGCCGTGGGCGGCGGCACCGAGCTGGTGGCTCTTCGGTCCGCAAGGTGAAGCGTTCCTTGCGTTTCTGGAGCAATGCCGGTCCGACACGCGCCTCTGGAGCAAGCTCGACGACGACTGGCACTCACCAACCGCACTCAGCGCCATGGCACTGCAAGATGGGCCCGATCGGCGCCAGCAGTGGGAGATCGACGAGCTGATGGGCGAAATCCGCAGAACGGGCGCCATCAGCCGAGCACTGCGCTGTGCCACCAAGGTGTTCTACGGCTACCGGACGAACGACTACGACCCCGGACGCGCCGTCACCAACGATGAGCTCCCGTACTGCGACGGCACATCACTCAACGGGGTGTCAGCACACTTCCGAAGGGCAGTCGGCGCTGTCGACAACGCAGTTCGGTGGCTGATCCTACGGGATGCCATGTCACCGGAGCTCTACCGCGTCATCGCGGAGCCGTGGCAAGCAACCTTGGGATGGCCGCTCCACCCCGCGGATGCGTTCTAAACGCATCCGCAAAAGTGAGCACCCCGATCCAAGCCGGACCGGGGTGCTCACTGCACGACCCCCTGCGTGGGGTTATCTTTAATCACACGCCGCATACTCGACAATGTTAAACTAGTAGTAATGAGCAAGGTAAGCACATTCGACGAAGCCTCTACGCGCCTTATCGCCAAGCTACCGCCATCGTCACGGGGCTTCTTTAAATTAATGAGCCGTGTTGGCCACCCGATTACCATTTGCTGCATCGCTGGCATAATTATTATTATCGGCCTTCTCAATAGCACGCCCACCATTACACTTGGCGGGGCATTCATCTGGATTGCGATGCTCGTAAGTACAATACTCAAAAACCTCACTAAACGCTCACGTCCTCTGACTGATTACGTAGCGGGCATGCGTATTCGCAGCTTCAGTTTCCCAAGCGGCCACACAACTGGGTCGACCATTACGTTCGGACTACTTGCATATTATGCTCTACATTTTCTACCAACACCCCTTAGCAGTATCACCATCGCCATAGTTACACTCACTATCATCTCAGTAGGGGTTTCACGCGTATATCTTGGAGCACATTTTCCAACCGATGTAATCGGCGGATGGTTGCTCGGCGCAACCATACTCACCGTCGTAATGATGATTGCAAGGCCGCTCTAGTGAAAGTAGCTCTTGTTTACAACACAGGCGCGGGCGGACATGTCTCACTGAAGGAACTCAAACAACTCTTCAGCAACGCCTCTATTGAAATCACCGACCATATCAAAGTCGAGCAGGGCTTTGAATCGAAACTAAAGCGCCACATCAGCCAGGGGGCAATCATTGCGGTAGTTGGCGGTGATGGAACAATGAGCAATATCGCAAACCTACTTAAAGACACAGGCGCAATCCTAATGCCGATTCCAGGCGGCACTCTCAATCACTTCACGAAAGATCTTGGCATTCCGCAGGCTGTACCAGACGCACTGCAATATTTTAAATCAGCAAAAAAGACCAAGATCGATGTAGGGCAAATCGATGGCAAAACATTCATTAATAACTCAAGCATCGGATTCTATTCAGACTCACTTTTTGAACGGGACGAGCACGAGAAAACATACGGCAAATGGCCAGCAATGATTATCTCAACCCTTAAAGCATTCCTACGCTACCGCACCTACAAGGTGACGATCGACGGTAAACAATATTCTACGCCGCTCATATTTGTTGGTAACAATAAATACGTAGTACAGCGCCTCGCATTTCAAAGATCAAGCCTCACGGATGGTACATTATCGGTCTACATAGTGCGAGGGAAGTCTCGACTAAACCTACTCTTTGCGTTCCTGAGCCTTATGCGTGGCCAGAAAAACATACCTAAAAAACTGAAGTCATTTACCACAGAAGAGGTGACGATTGCTACAAACCATATGCTCCGCATTTCACGGGATGGCGAATATGATAAATTACCGTCGCCGCTACGCTACAAAATACAAGCATCAAGCCTGAATATCCTGCAAAAACAGTAGTAATAGGTTGCTATCGATACATAATTATTGTATAGTATTATATTGGAGCATCCACGCACCAACAACGGAAGGTCTCTAAGACCATGGGTAATATTTGGGAACCCGATCTCTCGCAGATCGGGATCGACGCCAGCACCTTGCCGCAAGGCTGGGGCTGGACAACACTCGACAAGGACGAGGAGTGGACGCCGGGCGAGCTTCTGCCGCGCGCACCGCGCTACGGCGAGTTCGTGGTTGCGCCATACGTGACCGGCCGCGACGCCTGCCACCACGTCTTCGACGCCACCCAGCTGGTCGTCGCCAGCGTCTC
>Ga0207706_10001659_pt1 | contig 22000 bp, 14 predicted proteins | sample KBSC53metaG_FD_184318 | JGI IMG/M metagenome (GOLD analysis project Ga0207706, IMG submission 184318) | Corn rhizosphere microbial communities from Kellogg Biological Station, Michigan, USA - KBS C5-3 metaG (SPAdes) (version 2) | ecosystem: Host-associated > Plants > Roots > Rhizosphere > Soil ... | reverse complement strand
TGCTGCGCAGCAACGACCTGATCTGGTCGTTCGTCATCAACAACTACCTGCTCGGACGCGATCCGTTCCCGTTCGACCTGCTGCACTGGAACTGCGATTCGACGCGCATGCCCGCGAAGATGCACAGCTTCTATCTGCGCAACATGTATTTGCGCAATGCGCTGAAGGACCCAGGCGGCATCAGCCTGGCCGATGTGCCGATCGACGTCTCGAGGATCGTGCTGCCCACCTATTTCGTCTCGGCGATCGAGGATCACATCGCGCCCTGGAAAACGACCTATGCGGGCCCGCGGCTCCTCGGCGGCAAGTCGCGCTTCGTGCTGTCGGGGTCCGGACACATAGCTGGCATGATCAACCCGCCGTCTGCGAACAAATACGGCTATTGGACCAATGACAAACTCGCGGCGACACCCGACGAATGGCTGGCGGGGGCCAAGCAGCACGAAGGTTCCTGGTGGAATGACTGGCTGACCTGGCTCAAGCCGCAGCTGGGGCCGCAGGTGGCCGCCCGCGCGCTCGGAAAGAGCGGCGCGAAGGGCCGCCTGAAAATCATCGAGCCCGCGCCCGGAAGCTATGCGCGATTGCGAGCCGATGCGCGTTGAATTGCGCGGCAGCGGGTGCGGCGTCCAAGTTCCGGTAGCGGCCATTTCGCTTTCTCCGACGGACCAAACCGCAGGCTTTTGATGAAACGCGTAGCGCTCATCTCAGCAGCACTCTGCGCATCGATCACCAGCGCCGGCGTCGCGGCGTGCAGCTCGACAACGACACCAGGCGCTCGTTCACACAGGGATCGAACCCGCCATTTCGCGAGGGCGATCGAATCAAAGTCGTCGACGGCAGACTCGCCCTGCTGGCCAAATAGCGTGCAGCAGTCGCCAATTCAGCCCGGGCAATGCAGCGCCCGGGCTTTTTGTTGCGCGGACGGTACAAGATGCCATCGGCGACAAGCGCGAGAACCCGCACAATTGGATTAAGATGGGTATGCTCGCGCGGTGCGGCGACCTGACCGAGGAGAACTTCAATGCGGACGGTGACGAAATCCCTTTGGGCCGCGGCGTGGGCCGTCGGCTTGTGTCTCGCCAGCGGGCCGGCAGCGGCGCAATTCAACCAATTCTACTTTTTTGGCGACAGCCTGACCGACGCCGGCTCGTTCAAGCCGGTTCTTCCGCCCGGCACCGGCAAGTTCACCACCAATCCGGGTCCGATCTGGGCCGAGGTGCTCGCGCAGCGGTACGGCGCGACGGCGACTCCCGCCAACCAGGGAGGCAACGATTATGCCGAGGGAGGCGCGCGAGTGACACAGCTCCCGGGTTTTCCGGCGTCGCCGCCGACAGGGACTGCGACGCCAGTCGCCGTGCAGGTGCAACACTTCCTCGCCACAGGGGCGGTCGATCCGCACGCCCTGTACTCGGTGTGGGCCGGCGCCAACGACCTGTTCGTCCAGCTCGGGCTGGCGCAAACCGGCGCGATCACACCGACCCAGCTCCAGACAAATCTCGCCACCGCCGCGGTGCAACTCGTCCAGCAAGTCGGCATCCTGAACGCCGCCGGCGCACGCTACATCATGGTATTCAACCTTCCCGACGTCGGCAGCACGCCGTTCGGACGCGGCTCCGGCCAGGGAGCGTCGATCACCGCACTGTCGAGCTTTTTCAACAGCACGCTCAGCACCGGGCTCGATGCGCTCCACGTCGACGTGATCCGGCTGAACGTTTTTTCGCTGTTGAATGAAGTCGTCGCAAACCCGGCGGCGTACGGCTTCACCAACGCCAGCTCGCCGGCGTGCACGGTCCCATCGCTCGTTTGCACCTCAGCGACGCTGGCCGCTCCGAACGCCGCGCAGACGTTTGTCTTTGCCGACAGCGTTCATCCGACGACCGCCGGGCATCAGGTAATCGCCGACTACGCAGCGTCGGTGCTCGAGGCGCCGCAGAAAATCGGCCTGCTGGCTGAAGCGCCGCTGCAGGCCGGGCAGGCGAATTTCCGCGCTATCGACAACCGGATGTGGTCGTCGCTCAGTGCGCCGCCGCGCGCGCAGAATAAGTTCGACGCCTACATCGTCTACGACTATGGCAACTACGACCACAGCGGAGACTTCGGCGGCGGCAGCGATCACCTGAATACGGTCACCATCGGCGGCGACATGAAGCTGTCCGAGCGCCTGCTCACCGGTATTGCGTTCGGATACTCCGATGACAAGGCCTCGTTCGGCGACAACGGCGGCGGATTCAAGCTCAACGAAGCATCGCTTACCGCCTACGTGGGCTACGGGCAGGGCCCGTGGTACGTCGGCGCGACGCTCGGTGCCGGCGATCTCGATTACCGCAACATACATCGCACGTTCGCGCTCGGCGGAGGATCGCGCACGGAGACAGGCGACACGCACGGAACCAACGTCACGGCCAGACTTCTCGGCGGCTACTGGTTCAATACCACCGCGAACTGGCTGCACGGGCCGTTCGCGCTGCTCACCTATCAGCAGAACAAGATCTATGCCTGGTCGGAGGAAGGCACCAGCAGCACGGCGATGTCGTTCGGTCACCAAAAGCGCGACTCGGTGGTCTCGAGCCTGGGCTGGCAGGCAAGCGGCACCTTCGGAGCGCTGCGGCCGTTCGGGCGAGTGACATGGGAAAAGGAATACGACAACGGCGAGCGCACAGTACGCGCCGGACTCGTATCGACCGGCGGCATCGGCTTCGGCCTCCCGGCGCTTCGTATCGACGACAACTACGTGCTGTTCGAAATCGGCGCCAGCGCCGATCTGGGCAACAGGCTCATCGGCTTCGCCAGCATCAATGCGACGGCCTCCAAGGACGACGGCAATTACCAGGCGGTGACGCTGGGCGTGCGCCTGCCTCTTTGAGATTTGACCGCACGAAAAAAAGGCCGCCTCGTGCGGCCTTTTTCTCAACTTCCCGCCAGGTCCCGGCGCATCTGCGCGAGGTACTCCAGCCCGGCGATGGCGCGCGCGCCGTACCACGAAGTCATCTCCCCGTCGATCAGGGTGACCGGCGTCGACTGGCCGCGGCTGGCAAGAATCAACGCGAGCGCACTAGCGTCTTTCTCGCTGAATGCATAGGGCTCGGTCGAGAGCAGGATCCGTTCGGCCTCGCGCCACGCTGGCGCATCGTCGTCAAGCGTCGGGTAGCGCGGCGCAGATATCTCCGGTACCGTTCGCCAGCGCGCCAGAGCCAGCATCGCCGACACATAGGTCGATCGCGCCACCGTGTACCACGGCTTGCGCCAGATCAGGTAAAGCACGTTCTGGTATCGAAGCGTGCTGACCGCGTCGAGCAGGGCGTCCCTGGCAACCGCGTATCGTGTCGCCAACGTCTCGGCCTCCGCGGGCCGGCCGAAGATCGTCCCGAACATCCGGTACAGCTGCAGGTTGTCGTCCGGCACCAGCGGGTGAGTGACGATCACATGCGCGACTTGCCCGGCCAGCGCATCGACGGTCTCGCGGCGATTTTCGTCGATGTTGACGATGAGATGCGTCGGAGCCAGGGCGAGGACCTTGTCGAGGGCGACATCCTTGGTGCCGCCGACCTTGGGCACGCGCCGCACCGAGTCGCGCGGATGGATGCAAAAACCGGTTCGACCCACGACCTGATCGCCCAGACCGAGTGTGAACAGCAGCTCGGTCAGGCTCGGCACCAGGCTCACGATGCGCGCCTCGGCCCGGGCGACGGGATGCACGACGCCGAGGGCGTCGCTCCGCGCGCTGTCGTCCGACATCTGGTCAGGACCTAAGCGGACGCGCGCGGCTTGCGCGGCCTTTTCGCCAGGATCCTGTCGAAAACCGGACGCGGCAGCACGCGCAGCGTGCGGCCCAGCCATCCCATCTGCCATGGCAGCACATAAAAGCGGCGCCGGCGGGCGATCGCACCGGCGATCAGCCGCGCGGCCTTGTCCGGCGCCAGCAGGAACGGCATGCGATACGGATTGTTTGCGGTCATCGGCGTGGCGATGAAGCCGGGGCAGATCGTGACGACGTCGACCCCGCTGCCGACGAGCTCGACGCGCAGGCTTTCGAGATAGTTGATTGCCGCGGCCTTCGATGCCGAATATGCTCCCGCGCCCGGCAGCCCGCGAAAGCCAGCTACGCTCGCGATTCCGACCAGCGTCCCGTGGCGCGCCGCCATCATGCCTGCAACAAACGGTTGGAACGCGTGCACGACGCCGAGCACATTGGTCTCGAGCACCGCGCGGAACGACGCAATATCGGCGGCATACTGGGTCGAGGTGCCGACCGAGATGCCGGCGTTGGCGATAACGATATCGGGAAGGCCGAACCGCGCAACAAAATCGTCGGCCGCGGCGCGCAAGGCCGCCGCATCGCGCACGTCACCGGCGTACCAGACATGGCGGCCGGCATCGAGCTTGGCCGCAAGACTCGCTGGCGCGGCGGACCGCCGCGCGTAAAGGCCGAGGACGGCGCCTTTGGCGGCGTACAGCTCCGCCAGCGCCGCGCCTATGCCGCTGCTTGCGCCCGTGAGGAAGACGTTCACGTGCGCGCGGCGCCGGCCGCTGCGACGCTAGCTCTTCGCCCGCTCGGCCCGAGCCTTGGCGATCAGGACGTCGAGCGCGGCAGGCACCTCGGCGTGACCGCCGATGCGATCCGATGCCGTGATGAACTTGCCGTCGACGACGACCGTAGGCACCGATTGAATGTTGTACGCCTGCGCCAGCGCGGTGGCGCGCTTCATCTTGCTGTCGATACCGAAGGACGTGTATACACCGGCGACCTTGGCGCGATCGAGCCCTTTGCTGGCAACCCAGTCGAGAAACGTCTTGTCGTCCCAGAGCGGCTGGCCATTGGCGTGGATCGCCTTGAACACGTCGGGTGACAGCCGCGCTTCCTCACCCAGCGCATCGAGCGTGTAATAGATCTTGGCCAACACCTTCCAGCGCTCCTGGAACATGACCGGCACCCGCCGGAACTGGACGTCGGCAGGCGCGGTCTTGAACCAATTCTGCAGGTACGGCTCGAGATCGCTGCAATGCGGGCAGCCGTACGAAAAGAATTCGATGACCTCGATCTTCTTGCCCGATTCGACCGGTTGAGGCACCTTCAGTCGGGCGTAATTCTTCCCTTCGACGAGATCGGTCGCGCCGACAGTCGCGAACGAAAAAACGGCCAGAAAGCCGACAAGCAACTGCGCGAAGCGACTCATCGCTACTCCCGCGAAAAATGATCGGAAAACGGCTATTGGGCTGGCCGGCGACGTGGAAGTTCAACCGCTGGCGCCCGGCGCACGCTCATTGATTCTTGATCACCGCGGCATCGAATCCGCTTTTGCTGAGCTCGCCTTTGACGCGATTGACCTCGTCGGTGTTGTCGAACGGACCCACCCGAACGCGATAGCGCACACCCTGGTCGGGCAAAGTCGCCGATTGGACCGCGGCTTCCCAGCCGGCGAGCGCGAGACGCGCCTTGAGGGCCTCGGCGTCCGATTGACTGGCAAACGCCCCGGCCTGCAGCCAAATTCGGTCCGAGGGCTTGACTGCGCCGGCCGGCGGGCCCGCCTTGGCGATGGTGTCCGGCCCTGCCTTATCGACTGGGCGTTCGACCGCCTTGTCGGCCGCTTTTCGATCGGCGCCGATGCGGGGCTCTTCGGCGCCCGGAAGGATCTTGTAAAAGTCGAAACGCGGCTTTTCCGGCGCGCCCGCGGTTGCGGGCATGTCGGTCTTGTTGGCGCGGGCCCCGTCCTTGGCTGCGCCGGGGACCGGCAACGGCGACGAGAGCCCGGCTCGGGCGAAGTAATAGGCGACCCCGGCCGCGATCGCCAACCCGAGGATCAGGCCGAGGAAAATACCGAGCACGACGCCGCCGCGCATCGATCGGCGCGCCCCGCAGGCGCAGGGTTTCCTGGTCTGTGCGAAATTCATCGATCCCTAGTCTTCGTGGTTCGGTGCTTCCTTGCGCATCGCGACGGGCGCGCTGACGCCCAGCAGCGCGAGCCCGTTTCGTATCACCTGTCCGACAGCGACGACCAGCGCAAGGCGCGCCTTGCGCAAAGCGACATCGTCGACGAGGAACTGTTCGGCATTATAGTAGCTGTGAAATTCAGCCGCCAATTCCTTCAGATAGAAGGTCACCAGATGCGGCGCCAGCTCGCGCGCCGCGGCTTCCAGCTCCTCCGGAAAATCCGCTAGCCGATTCAAAAGCGCCTGCTCGTACGGACTTTGCAGCGGCGACACGTCCGCATCGACCAGCGCCTGCGGCGCCGCAGCGACGTCGATTCCCGCCTTGTCCAGCACGCTGCAAACGCGCGCGTGTGCGTATTGGACGTAGTAGACCGGATTTTCCTCGCTCTGCGAGCGAGCCAGATCGATGTCGAATGTCAGCTGCGAATCGGACTTGCGCAGAAGGAAGAAAAAGCGCACCGCGTCGCGGCCGACTTCGTCGATCAGCTCCCGCAGCGTGACACCGCTGCCGGCGCGCTTGCTCAGCTTCACTTCCTCGCCGCCGCGCATCACCAGCACCATCTGGTGTATTACGTAGTCCGGATATCCGCTCGGAATGCCCAGGCCCAGCGCTTGAAGCCCGGCGCGCACCCGCGACAGCGAGCCGGCGTGGTCGGCGCCTAACTCGGTGATCGCGCGCCTGTAGCCGCGCCGCCACTTGGTGACGTGGTAGGCGATATCGGGAACGAAATAGGTGTAGCTTCCGTCCGACTTCTTCATCACCCGGTCCTTGTCGTCGCCGTAATCGGTGGTCTTGAGCCAGAGAGCTCCTTCGTGCTCGTAGGTCTTGCCCGCCGCGATCAGCGCCTGCACAGTGCTGTCGGCAAGCCCCTCGTCGTAGAGCGATGACTCCAGGTAGTAGTGGTCGAAACGGATACCAAATGCGGTGAGATCCTCGTCCTGTTCGCGACGCAATATCGCCACGGCGAAACGGCGGATCGCGTCCAGATCGTCGGCGGCGCGGTCGTCAGGATTCGCGGCAGCATAGTCGCGCGCGATCTCCCGGATGTATTCGCCCTGGTAGCCGTCCTCGGGAAAGCTTGCGGCGATGCCTTGCGCTTCCCTGATCCGCGCCTGCACCGACAAGGCGAGATTCATGATCTGCGCACCGGCGTCGTTGTAATAGAACTCGCGATGAACGGCAAAACCCTGGGCGGCGAGCAGGCGCGCGATCGCGTCGCCGACCGCCGCACCGCGGCCGTGCCCGACATGCAACGGGCCGGTGGGGTTGGCCGACACGAATTCGACGATCACCTTTTCGCCGCCGCCGCGCGTAGAGCTGCCGTAGCGATCGCCTTCTTCCAGAATCCGCGCCACGACCGATTGCCGCGCGGCGTCGGAGACAAACAGGTTGACGAATCCCGCGCCGGCGACCTCGGCGCGTGCGACCAGCGGCGATCGGGGCAGCGCCGCCACCAGGTCGGCAGCCAGCTCGCGCGGATTGCGTTTGAGCGACTTGGCGAGCTGCAGCGCCGCGTTGGTCGAATAATCGCCATGCCTGGCCTGCTTCGGCCGCTCGAGCACGATCGCCGGCGGCGCCGCGCCCGGCGCGACGCGGGCGATGCCTTCGGCGACCATCGTCGACAGTTCTGTTTTGAGTTGTGTCAAGGCCGCGTTGCTCGGAAGCAAGCTGCGAATTATAACGCCCGGACAGTCGCGGCCTTGAACGCGCGCTTCAGCCGAATCCCAGCGGATCGACATCGAGCGTCCACCGCACTTTCCGCTCTGCCAGCCGGTCGAGCTCCGCGCGCCATCGCGGCAGGAATGCCTGAAGCGAACCGCGATCGCGGCTTTGCACGAGCACCTGCGCGCGTTCCAAGCCTGCCCGGCGCGGCAGCGCTGCGGGGGTCGGGGAATACACCTCGCACGCACCAGCCGCCGCGGCGAGCTCGCGGCCGCGTTCCGACGCCGCGGCGAGAAACGTCTGCACCGGCTCGAGCGATCGGGCCTCCGCCAGCAGCAGCGCCAGATGCGCGAATGGCGGCAGTGCGAGTGACTCACGCTCGGCGAGCAGCGTCGCCGCGAAGCGGTCGAAATCGTGGGCAGCGAGCGCTACGTAAAGCGGATGCTGCGGAAAATCGGTCTGCACCAGCACTTCGCCCGGCAGGTCACGTCGGCCGGCGCGGCCGGCGACCTGCTCGAGCAGCGCGAACAGGCGCTCGGTCGCGCGAAATTCGCCGCTGTAAAGCGCATTGTCGGCGCCCAGGACACCGACCAGCGTCAGGCGCGCGAAGTCGTGTCCCTTGGCCAGCATCTGCGTGCCAACCAGAATGTCGACCTTGCCTGCATCGACGTCCTCGCGCATCGTCGCGAATGTCTGCCTGCCCTGCGTGCTGTCGCGATCGACGCGCAGGATCCTCGCTGCCGGATACAGGTCGGCGAGTGCCCGCTCGAGGCGCTGAGTGCCCGACCCTTGCGGCAGCAAGTCCTGGTTGCCGCAGTTCGGGCAGGAATGCGGCAGCGCTTCCGCATGGCCGCAATGGTGACAGCGCAAGCCCGCGGTTTCGCGGTGCACGACCAGCCTCGCCGCGCAACGCGGACATGGCGCTTTCCACCCGCAGCCGGGACACAGCAGCGCCGGGGCGTAACCGCGCCGGTTGATGAACAGCAGCGACTGCTCGCCGCGCGCGAGGCGAGCACCGATCGCCTCGCGCAGCGCCGGTCCGATGCCCTCGACTGTGCCCTCAGCGCGCGTCGGCACCAGTCGTACAGGCGGCAGCGCCGTCTGCGCGGTGGCGCGCAGCGGCAGCTTCAGCCAGCGATAGCGGCCTCGCATCGCGTGAGCATAGGTTTCCAGCGACGGCGTTGCGCTGCCGAGGATCACCGGCACATCGCGATGGCTGGCGCGGTAGACCGCCACGTCGCGGGCGTGATAACGCACGCCTTCGTGCTGCTTGAACGAGGCGTCGTGCTCCTCGTCGACTACGATCAGGCCCAGATGAGGCGCCGGCGCAAAAACAGCGAGCCGCGTCCCGACGATCAGCTGCGCCTCGCCGCTCGCCGCCGCCAGCCATTGGCGGCGCCGTTCCGAGACGCCGAGCCGGCTGTGCAGCATAGCGATGCGCGCGCCGGGAAGCGCATCGGAGACTCTCTGCTCGAGCTGGGGTGTCAAGCCGATCTCCGGAACGAGGAGCAGCGCTTGGCGCCCGGCGGCGATGACCTTGGCGGCGGCCTCGAGGTAAACGGCGGTCTTGCCGCTGCCGGTCACGCCCTGTAGCAGCGACGCACGAAAGCCTCCTTGTCCCGGTATCGCGGCAATCAGTGCATCGCGCTGATCGGCATTGAGCTCGTGCGGGCCACGCGATGCGCTTGCCTCCGCCGCCACCGGCTCGATCCAGCCGTCGCGGCGCCACGCGCCGAACACACGCCAGGCATGCGAGCCCAGCGCCCGGATCTCGGCGGTCGATGTCCCGTGCGCGGAGTCCAGCAGCGCGCGCATCGTCAGCCCGCGACCTCGTACAGCAGCGGATTCGGCACGGCCTGCCGCAGTCATCCGGTAGCGCGCGGCCAACGGCGCGCGCGCCGCGGGTGCCGCAACCAGAGGCGGCAGCATTTGCGCAAGGCACAGCCCTATGGGCTGCTGGTAGTAGGCGGCGATGAACGACGCGAGATCGATCAGGTCGTTGGGTAGCGGCGGAATGTCGGCGACGATTTGATCGATCGGAAGCAATCGATCGGGCGCGACCTCGCTCGTGTCGGCGAACTCGACCGCAACACCGGGAAGCGCACGCGCGCCAAGCTTGACCACGAGAACACTGCCGCGACCCACGGCAAGGCCGCTGGGAAGCCAATAGTCGAACAAGCGATGTGCCGCGACCGGCAGCGCCACGCGAACAATGGCCAGGATTACTCCGTGCAGGCTACGTCGAGACGCGAGGCTCGCGCGACGTCACAAGTTGTAGGCTTCTGAATCATCAGTAACGCTTTCAAGAACGTCCGCCAAGTCATTATTTTTTCAATGTTCGCCATTGAAGACCAGGCATGTGGACAATTCTGTGAGTAACTTTGCAGGGGCCCGGCGGCCTGCCTCAGCGCACCGGCCGGGCACTGGTATTAGCACCGGCAAGATGCGTAGGAAATATATTTTATTCAATGTCTTGCATTGCACGACGCCATGCCTGCCCGGCAATCACCGAAGCCACTGCGCTCCGGCGATATTGTGCATAAGTGCGACCCGGTCGAGCGCGACTCCTGCCGTCGGTCAATGCCCTGAAGACCCAGCACCGGCGCGGCTCACGGCGGTTTTCACGGCGCTCGCCGGGCGCGAAAGGCGCGATCGCGAAGCCTCGTGCACGAATTCGACCAGGGCCGCAACGTTGTCTGGCGGCGTCGACGGCACGATGCCGTGGCCCAGATTGAATATGAAGCCCGGCGAGGTACCGGCCGCTTCCAGGACAGCCGCGGCCTGCGCGCACACGACTTCCGGTGTGGCAAGCAGCGCCAGTGGATCGAGGTTGCCTTGCAGCGCGACGCGCGCACCGACTCTCTCGCGAGCCGCCGCGATGTCGGTCGTCCAATCGACGCCGATCGCCGAGCAGCCGGTATCGGCGATGCGCTCAAGCCACTGGCCGCCACCTTTGGTGAACACGATCGTCGGCGTGACGGCGCCGGTCGACTGGCGCACGCGTTCGAGCACCGTCCGGATGTAGGCCAGCGAAAAACGTGCATAGGCCTCGGTGGTAAGCAGCCCGCCCCAGGTGTCGAACAGCATCAGCGCGTCGGCGCCGTGCGTGACCTGCTGCGCCAGATAGGCGGCGACCGCTTCGGCATTGACCGAGAGGATCCGATGCAGCAGATCGGGGCGCGCATAAAGCATGCGGCGTACGCGCGCAAAGTCCGCGCTGCCGCCGCCTTCGATCATGTAACAGGCAAGCGTAAACGGACTGCCGGCGAATCCGAGCAGCGGCAGTTTGCCGGCCAGAGCGCGCTTGATCGTTGCGACCGCGTCGTACACGTAGCGCAGGCGCTCGGGATCGGGCACGGCGAGCTTCGCCACCGCTTCCTCGTCGACCAGCGGCCGCGCGATACGCGGACCCTCGCCCTCGACGAAATGCAATCCGAGGCCCATCGCGTCGGGAACGGTGAGAATGTCCGAGAACAGAATGGCCGCGTCGAGCGGAAAGCGCGCGAGCGGTTGCATCGTGACCTCGGCGGCAAGCTCGGGATCGGTGCAAAGCGCCATGAAGCTGCCGGCACGCGCACGCGTCGCGTTGTACTCGGGAAGGTAACGGCCGGCCTGCCGCATCAGCCATATCGGCGTGTAGTCGGTCGGCTCGCGCCTGAGCGCGCGCAGCAGCGTATCGTTTTGCAGTGGATTCATCCGGGAGGCTCGGGGGTGGAACGAAACGCCGCCACGATGGCGCAGTTCAATCCTGGCGGCACGGCCGCTATTGTAGAGCCGAATGGCCTGGGACCGGCTTCGCCTTCGCAGCTTCGCCGCCGGACGATGCGACGATCGACGCGATGCGACGCTTCAGCCGGCCACGAGCCGGCGGCCGCAAAGCCGTTCCAGGATCGCCAGCGGTGATCGCTCGCGGTCGTACAGCGCGGCCAGCGGAAGATCGATCGTCTGCTCAAGCATGTATTGGCCCGACACCGCCGCGTGCATCAGCTGGTCGGAAAAGCACAGCCAGGTGGTACCGGGGGCGAAGCGCACGACCTGCTGCGCGCAATTCGCCTGGTAGGCGAGATCTGCCTTGGCGCCGTCGTGCAGGCCGAGCATCAGGTGATCGTACTGGCTGCGCAGGCCCTTGGTGACGTGCAGCGCCGAGAGCCATCGCGCCTCGCCGGGGATCTGCCGGCGAATGCCCGGCAGAAACCGGCGCGCCACCGCTTCGAAGCCCTCGCCGACGCGCCATACCCGATCCTCGCCGGGGCTGACATTGCAGAACACGCGCAAAATGCGCTCGCCATGATTCGGCCGCGACGGAAATGCGTCGACGTGCAGGCGCGAGTCGTCCTTGCGCCAGGAAACCGCGCGCCCGACGGCGGGCTGCGGCCGGAAGCTGGTGCGCGCGCGACGAACGTACGGCGCATACCGTGCAAACAGCGCCGTGACCAGGCCCGAGGCCTCGGCCGCGAATCGCGCAACCATTCGCGACAGCGCCGCGAGCTCGTCGGCCGAGCCGCGGGCGCCCTTGAGCTTGCCGCCATCGAAGCTGATGTTTTTCGCCCTGCCGTCGGACCAGCGCGGCGACAGGAAGCGCTGCTCGTCGGCGGACAGCGGGAACGCCAGCTGCGGCAAGATCAGCACGCCGCCGCCTTCGAGCGTTCGTATCGCAACGTCTTGTGCATCGGGGCCAAGCGCCGGCCGCCAGCTCGCGACGTCGAAGGCGGCGATGTCGGTCATCGGCGGAACCTGTGTCCTAGCGCGGCAGCTCGGACGCGCCCATCAGGAATTCGTCGACGGCGCGCGCGCACTGGCGGCCCTCGCGTATCGCCCAGACGACCAGGGACTGGCCGCGGCGCGTGTCGCCGGCGGCAAACAGCTTCGGGACCGACGTTCGATAATGCTCGGTGTCGGCCTTGACGTTGCCGCGCGCATCGTATTCGACGCCCAGCTCTTCGAGCATCCCGGCATGCACCGGATGCAGATAACCCATTGCGAACAGCACCAGGTCGGCCTTGAGCTCGAATTCGCTGCCGGGCACTTCGCGAAGCTTCCCGTCCTTCCATTCGACGCGGCTGGCCACAAGCGCAACCACCTTGCCGCCCTCGCCCGTGAAGGCCTTGGTCTGAACCGCCCAATCGCGTTCGCAGCCTTCCTCGTGCGACGAGGACGTCCGCATCTTCATCGGCCAGTACGGCCACACCAGCGGCTTGTTCTCGTGCTCCGGCGGCTGCGGCAGCAACTCGAACTGCGTCACCGACAACGCGCCCTGCCGGTTCGATGTGCCGACGCAGTCCGAGCCGGTATCGCCACCGCCGATGACGATGACGTGCTTGCCCTTTGCAGTCAGCGGCGGTACGTCGGCGTCGCCGGCGACGCGCTTATTTTGCAGCGGCAGAAAATCCATCGCGAAATGGACGCCGTCGAGGTGACGGCCGGGAACGTCCAGGTCGCGCGGATGCTCGGAGCCCGCGGACGCCACAAGCGCGTCGAATTCCTCGAGCAGGCGGGCCGCCGAGACGCCGTTCCGTCCCGTTGCGCCGACATGCGCGTTGACACGGAACTCGACCCCTTCGGCTCGCATCTGCTCGACCCGCCGGTCGATGTGGTACTTCTCCATCTTGAAATCGGGAATTCCGTAGCGCAACAGCCCGCCGATTCGGTCGGCCTTCTCGAAAAGCACGACGTCGTGGCCGGCGCGGCCGAGCTGCTGCGCGCATGCCATTCCGGCCGGGCCGGAACCTACCACCGCCACGCGCTTGCCAGTCCTTCGTTTCGGCGGCTGCGGCGCGACCCAGCCCTCTTCCCAACCCTTGTCGATGATGAAGTGCTCGATCGACTTGATGCCGACCGGATCGTCGTTGATATTGAGCGTGCAGGCGGCTTCGCATGGCGCCGGGCAGATTCTTCCGGTGAATTCCGGAAAGTTGTTGGTCGAGTGCAGCACTTCTAGCGCCTCGCGCCACTGCTGCCGGTAGACGAGGTCATTCCAGTCGGGAATGATGTTGTTGATCGGGCAGCCGGACTGACAGAATGGGATGCCGCAGTCCATGCAGCGCGCGCCCTGCTTCGACGCCTGATCGTTCTTGAGCGCGAAGATGAATTCGCGGTAGTTGCGCACGCGCTCGCCGATCGGCAGCGCGACTTCGGAAATTCGCTGCAGCTCGATGAAGCCGGTGGTCTTGCCCATCGGATCAGATCCCGCTCACGCTACACCGCCTCGCGCTGGCGGTCGGCCGCGGGCGTGAGCGCCCGCCGCGCAAAAAGCTCGGCCAGCGCGCGCTTGTACTCGTTCGGAAATACTCTGACGAATTTGCCGCGCGCCGCTTCCCAGTTATCGAGGATGGCAAGCGCCCGGGTGCTCGCCGTGAAGCGCAAGTGCCGCTCGATCAATCCGCGCAATAGCGCCTCGTCGCTGACTTCGCCGTGGCGCACTCGTCCATTGCCGGCGGCCGCGAGCTCCGCCTCGGCTTGGACCTGCTCTGCTTCAACCTGCACTTTCTCGATGCTCACCATCGCCGTATTGCAGCGCTCCTTGAACGTGCCATCCTCGTCGTAGACGAAAGCCATGCCGCCGCTCATGCCGGCGGCGAAATTGCGACCGGTGCGCCCGAGCACGACGACGGTCCCGCCGGTCATGTACTCGCAGCCGTGGTCGCCGGTGCCCTCGACGACGGCCGAGGCACCGGAATTGCGCACGCAAAAGCGCTCTCCCGCGATGCCGCGAAAATAGGCCTCGCCGGCAATCGCGCCGTACATCACGGTGTTGCCGATGACGATGTTCTCGTCGGGCTTAGCCGGAGACTCGGGATCCGGATAGACGACTATCCGGCCCCCGGACAAGCCCTTTCCGACATAATCGTTGGTTGCCCCCTGCAGCTCGAAGCTGATGCCGCGCGCGAGGAATGCGCCGAAGCTCTGACCGGCGATGCCATCGAATGCGACATGGATCGTGTCCTCGGGCAGGCCCGCGTGCCCATGGCGTCGCGCGACGATGCCGGACAGCATCGCACCCACCGAGCGATGCGCATTGCGGATCTTGTACTCGAGGCGCACCGGCGTCTTCTGGTCGATCGCCGCGGCCGCGGCGGCGATCAGCTGGTGGTCGAGCGCGCGATCGAGCCGGTGGTCCTGCTCTTCGCAATGAAAGCGCGCGACTTCCGGCGGCATCGGTGGCTGGTAGAAGACGCGCGAAAAATCTAGGCCGCGCGCCTTCCAATGATCGATGCCGGCGCGGGTGTCGAGCAGGTCCGTGCGGCCGATCAGCTGATCGAAACGGCGGATGCCGAGCTCCGCCATGATGCTGCGCACTTCGTCGGCGACGAAGAACATGAAATTGACGACGTGCTCGGGCTGGCCGTCAAATTTCGCGCGCAGCACCGGGTCTTGCGTCGCGATGCCGACCGGGCAGGTATTGAGATGGCACTTGCGCATCATGATGCACCCCGCGGCGACCAGCGGTGCCGTCGCGAAGCCGAATTCGTCCGCGCCGAGGAGCGCCCCGACGACGACGTCGCGACCGGTTTTCATCTGGCCGTCCACCTGAACCGCGATGCGGCCGCGCAGGCGGTTGAGCACCAGCGTCTGCTGCGTCTCGGCGAGGCCCAGCTCCCACGGCGTGCCGGCGTGCTTGATCGACGACTCGGGTGACGCGCCGGTGCCCCCGTCGTGGCCGGCGATCGTCACGTGGTCGGCCTTGGCCTTCGCCACGCCCGCAGCGACGGTCCCGACGCCGACTTCGGACACCAGCTTGACGCTGATCGAGGCCTGCGGATTGGCGTTCTTCAGATCATGGATCAGCTGCGCGAGATCCTCGATCGAGTAGATGTCGTGGTGCGGCGGCGGCGAGATCAAGCCGACGCCCGGCACCGAAAAGCGCAGCTTGGCGATGTATTCGGAGACCTTGTGTCCAGGCAACTGGCCGCCTTCGCCGGGCTTCGCGCCCTGCGCCATCTTGATCTGCAGCTGGTCGGCGTTGACCAGGTATTCGGCGGTGACGCCGAAGCGGGCCGACGCGACCTGCTTGATGCGCGAGCGCAGCGAATCGCCTTCCCTGACCGGAACATCGACGACGACGCTGTCGATCCGCGAGCTCAGCGTCTCTCCCTTGCGCATCAGCGGGTAGCGATGCGCGTCCTCGCCGCCTTCGCCGGTGTTCGACTTGCCGCCGATCCGGTTCATAGCGATCGCGAGCGTGGTGTGCGCCTCGGTCGAGATCGACCCGAGGCTCATCGCGCCGGTGGCGAAGCGCTTGACGATTTCCGCCACCGGCTCGACCTCGTCCAGCGGCACCGGCGCGCCTGCGGGCTTCAAGTCGAACAGACCGCGCAAGGTCATCAGCCGGCGGCTCTGATCGTTGATCAGCTTCGCGTATTCCTGGTAGGTCGAATGACTGTTGGCTCGGGCGGCGTGCTGCAGCTTGGCGATCGAGTCAGGCGTCCACATGTGCTCCTCGCCGCGGACGCGGTACTGATATTCGCCGCCGGCATCGAGCGCGTCGCGCAGCACCGGACTGTCGCCGAAGGCGATCTGGTGCAGCCGATAAGCCTCATCGGAGACCTCGAACAAACCGATACCCTGGATGTTGCTCGCCGTGCCGGTGAAATACTTGTCGATAAACGCACTGTTCAATCCGACCGCCTCGAATATCTGAGCGCCGCAGTAGGACTGATAGGTCGAGATGCCCATCTTGGACATCACCTTGTACAGACCCTTGCAAATCGCCTTGACGAAGCGCTTGGCTGATTCCTCGGGTGAGACTTCCGGCACGATCTCGTGCAGCTGGGCGAGCGTCTCCAGCGCGAGATACGGGTAGATCGCCTCGGCGCCGTAACCGGCGAGCAGTGCGAAATGATGCACTTCGCGCGCCGATCCGGTCTCGACAACCAGCCCGGCACTGGTTCGCAGACCCTTGCGCACCAGGTGCTGGTGCACGGCGGCGGTGGCGAGCAGCGCTGGAATCGGCATCAGCTCGGAAGAGACATTGCGGTCGGACACGATCAGGATGTTGAAGCCGAGGCGGATCGCGTCCTCGGCGTGCGCGCAGAGGCTCGCGAGCGCCGCTTCCATGCCCGCGGCGCCCCACGCGGCGGGATAGCAGATGTCGAGCTCGCGCGAACGGAATGTGGCGCCGGTGAACAGGCCGATGTGACGAATCTTCTCCATGTCGTCGGCGGTCAGAATAGGCTTCCCGGCCTCGAGTCGCATCGGAAGATCGGTTGCGTCGGGCGCGATGTCGACAGCGAGCAGGTTCGGCCGCGGCCCGATGAATGTCACCAGCGACATGACCAGCTCTTCGCGAATCGGGTCGATCGGTGGATTGGTCACCTGCGCGAACAGTTGCTTGAAGTACGCATACAGGACCTTCGGGCGGTTCGACAGCACCGGCAGTGCGGCGTCGTTGCCCATCGAGCCGACCGCCTCCTCGCCGTTCAACGCCATCGGCGCCAGGATCACCTTGAGGTCTTCCTGCGTGTAACCGAATGCCTGCTGGCGGTCGAGCAGCGAGACTTTCGAGCGTTGCGGCGGCGCGGGCGCCGGAAGATCCTCGAGCGCGATACGGGTGCGGTCGATCCACGCGCGGTACGGCTTCGCGGTCGCCAGCGTGCGCTTCAGCTCCGCGTCGTCGATGATGCGGCCCTGCTCGGTGTCGACCAGCAGCATTTTCCCCGGCTGCAGGCGCCACTTGCGGATGATCTTGCGCTCCGGAATGTCGAGCACGCCGACTTCGGACGCCATGATCACGTAGTCGTCGTCGGTGACGATGTAGCGCGCCGGCCGCAACCCGTTGCGATCGAGCGTCGCGCCGATCTGCCGACCGTCGGTGAACGCCATCGCCGCGGGGCCGTCCCACGGCTCCATCAGCGCAGCGTGGTATTCGTAGAACGCGCGGCGATCCTCGTCCATCAGCGGGTTACCCGCCCACGCTTCCGGGATCATCAGCATCATCGCGTGGGCGAGCGGGTATCCGCCCATCAGCAGCAACTCGAGACAGTTGTCGAACGATGCCGAGTCGGACTGTCCGTCGTAGATCAGCGGCCAGATCTTGTCGAGGTCGTCGCCGAGCACCGTGCTGGCGATCGCCTGCTGGCGCGCCCGGATCCAGTTCACGTTGCCGCGCAGCGTGTTGATCTCGCCGTTGTGGCAGACGAGGCGGAACGGATGCGCGAGATCCCAGGTCGGGAAGGTGTTGGTCGAGAAGCGCTGATGCACCATCGCCAGCGCCGAGACCATCGTCGGATCGCGCAAATCGAGGTAGTACTCCCCGACCTGGTGCGCGAGCAGCATGCCCTTATAGACGATCGTGCGCGACGACATCGACGGCACGTAGAACTCCTTGCCGTGCTTGAGCTTCAACGCCTGGATCGCATGCCCGGATTTCTTGCGGATTATGTAGAGCTTGCGCTCGAGCCCGTCCTGGTCGATGCGATTCGATCCGCGTGCGATGAAAACCTGCCTGATCACCGGCTCGACATCCTTGGTGCGCTCGGACAGGCCCGAATTATCGGTCGGCACGTCGCGCCAGCCGAGCAGCAGCTGGCCTTCGCCGGCGACCGCGCGCTCGATTTCCTGCTCGCACGCCATGCGCGACGCCGGCTCTTTGGGGAGAAACACCATGCCAACGCCGTATTGACCGAGCGCCGGCAGCGTCAGGCCCTGCCGGCCACAGGCCCGGCGCAGGAATGCGTCGGGCAGCTGGACTAGGATACCGGCGCCGTCGCCCTGCAGGGGGTCGGCGCCGGTGGCGCCGCGATGGGTCAGATTCTTGAGGATCTGAAGGCCCTGCGTGACGATGGCGTGGCTGGCCTTGCCCTTGATGTGCGCGATGAATCCCAGCCCGCAGGCATCGTGTTCGTTCGCCGGGTCGTACATTCCCTGCCGCGCCGGGGGCAGGTGCCGCGCCTGTCGCTGTCGCTCCACTGGATCCTCGCCTGTTACCGGGTCGATCGCGCCTTCCGGCATGCCCCTGCCACCTGCGCCTCAAAGCGGCGGGCGAAACCTTTTCATACTAGCCATAATGTTGCATTGCGGCAACCTGGCGACGCCCGGGATGCCCTGTCCGCCAAAAGAACTTGCGCCAGCCCTGAACTTGCGCTTTAATCTGAACAAAGTGGGCTATATGCTTGTACCAGCGTTCAAAAAAGCCGGCCCGGGTAGGATATTTAGGACAACATCATCATCAGGGATTCCTTCATGGCGCCAAACCGAATGATTGCTCGCTGGCTGCGACTGGGACTTGCGTTTTTCGCGCTCGGCGGATTGCTCGCCCTCGGCGGTTGCGGCGGTGGCAGCGGCGCTCCTAATAATCCGTTCCAACCCGGGCCGCCTACTCCAGGCCCGCTGTCCATTTTGCCGCCCATAATCACCGCTTTTTCGAATACACCGGTCACGCTCACGATCAGCGGCGGTGCCGCGCCTTTCTTTGTCGTGTCGAGTAATCCGGCGGTTCTGCCGGTCGCGCAAGCGCCGAGCGGCAATACCATCGTCCTGCTTCCGGGCACCGTAACCGTAGATACCTCGGTTACGATCACCGTGCAGGATGCGGTCGGTCAGAGAGCGACATCGACGGTGACGGTAAGAGCGGCACCGATCTTCGGTACGCTGACGATCAAGCCCAGCTCGACGACATGCGGCGCCAACCTCTGCTCGGGACAGACGGGCACCGCTTCGGTCACGGTCACCGGACCGGGGGGCGTCGGCATTCCGGGTCGACAAGTGCGCTTCGACGTTGTCGACGGCGACTTCGCGATACAAAGCAACAATCCGGCGACGCCGCTGGTGCCGACGCTGACTGTCGTGTCCGACGGCAACGGCGTCGCGACGGTCTTCATCCAGGCCAATCTCGGCGCCGCGACCCAGCCGGCGACGATCCGCGCAACGGAATTGACGACAGGCAATCAGGTGAACGGGCAGTTCACGATCGTGCAGAGCACCACGCTGTCGGTTCTGCCAAGCGATGCGACGATCACGGCATCCGATAACACCGCGTGCGTGATCGGGTTCCGGGTCGACTATCGTGTATTCGGCGGAACGCCACCTTACAACGCCAGTACATCGTTCCCCAACGCGATCACCTTGCTGAACGCCGCGAATATTCCGTTCGGCGGCGCGTTTACCGCGATCACCACCGGCATCTGCGTCAATCCGGCGACCATTACCGTCGTCGATGCGACCGGGCAGACAACTACGGCGACGCTGCACAATCTCTTAGGGCCCGCGGCCCCGCCTCCGCCTGTCGTGGTGCCTAATGTATCCGCAACGCCAAACACCATCGACGCCACGACGTTGGGTTGCAACGGCAAGACATTCCAGGTTGTCATCGCTGGAGGCACCGCGCCGTATAACGTCGCGGCTACCGGCACTTTCGACACCTTGGGCCCGAAGTTCGTGCCCGTCTTCACGCCAGCCGGTGGTGTAATGCCAGCGCAGGGCGCTATTTCCATCTCCGGATTAGTTGACGGCCTTGGTAATGCGCAGAACAGGAACAGGTATGATTTCCGCGTTGTCGATGCTTTAGCGACGACGGATACCTTCAAGATCACCTGCACGCCGTAGCCGATCACACTTATGCATTCCGGCGGCGCCCTCGGGCGCCGCTTTTGTTTGGACGCTACGCCGCAAGCACCGCGCGCAGGTCCGCCTCGCCGATGCCACTGCGAACAGAAGCGGTCCCGAGCGCCTTCAGCAGCACGAAGCGCATTGCACCCGATTCCCCCTTCTTGTCCCGCGACATCAGTTCGATCCAGCGATCGAAGCCAAGCGCCGGCGGCGCAACAGGCAGGCCTGCGCGATCGATCAAGCGCTTCAGGCGGTTCGCATCGTCGCCGTTCAGCCCGTTTGCGTGCTGCGACAGCGAAGCTGCAAGCACCATTCCCGCGCCGATCGCTTCGCCGTGCAGCCATGATCCGTACCCAGTGGCGGCTTCGATCGCGTGACCGAATGTGTGACCGAAGTTGAGCACCGCGCGCTCGCCGGCCTCACGCTCATCGCGTGCGACAACCCCGGCTTTGATGCGGCAACTCTCGAGCACCGCGTGCGCGATGACATCGGCGTCGCGTGCGAGCAGACGGTCGACGTTCTTCTCCAGCCATGCGAAAAAGGAACTGTCGCATGCTGCGCCGTACTTGATGACTTCGGCGATGCCGGCGACGTATTCGCGCTCCGGCAGCGTCGACAGCGTCGCCGTGTCGATGATGACGGCGGATGGCTGATGGAACGCCCCGATCATGTTCTTGCCCAGCGGATGGTTGACCGCCGTCTTGCCGCCGACCGACGAGTCGACCTGCGCGAGCAGCGTCGTCGGCACCTGCAGCAAGCGCATGCCGCGCTGATAGGTTGCCGCGGCAAGCCCGGCCAGATCGCCGATAACACCGCCGCCGAGCGCAACCAGCATGGTCGACCGTTCGGCGCCCAACTCGAGCAAACGCGTATGGACATCGTAGAGCGTCGCCCAATCCTTGTGCGCTTCGCCCTCGGGGACGAGCACGGCTTCGCAGCGAACGCCGCCGCGCAATAGCGCTGCCTGCAAGGGGGCGAGATAGTGCGCGGCGACGACGGGATTGGTAACGACGATCGCGCGAGCAGGACGCGGCGATGCCAGCAATTCGCCGGCGCGGGCGAGGAGTCCCGCGCCGATATGGATCGGATAGCTGCGCTCGGCGAGCGCGACGGTCAGCGTCGGCATCGGCAGATGTAGGAACTAGGCCTGCGCCGATGCGCGCAGTTGCTGCTCCAGCCTCTGGGCCAGCCGGATGACCTGTTCCTGGTCGGACTCGACGACGAAGTCCGCGGTCTCGCGGTACAGCGCGTCGCGAAACGCGTAGATCTCCTTCAGCCGTTCAAAGGGGTCGGGAGCCTGCAGCAACGGCCGATGCTTGCTGCGCTTGGTGCGTTCCCACAGCGTCGCCGGCGTTGCGTGCAGGTAGAGCACCGATCCGTTCTGCTTCAGGCAGTCGCGGTTGACCTGGCGCAGCACCGCGCCGCCGCCGGTGGCGAATATCGTGTGGGTATGCAGCACGTACTCGGCAATGATCGCCTGCTCGCGATCGCGAAACCCGGGCTCGCCTTCCAATTCGAAGATCACCGGGATCGATACGCCGAGCCTTCGCTCGAGCTCGCTGTCGGCATCGTAGAACGCCTTGCCCAGGCGCTTGGCGAGCAGCCGCCCGAGCGTCGATTTACCGCTGCCCGGCATGCCCACCAGAAAAAGATTGCCCCGATGCAGATGCATCGGGGCATTCTAGTTGATACGTGCGGCCGGAGCGAGCGGCTGTGCTGCCGCGGCCGGCTAGCGCACCGCGGTGACCGATTCCTTGACGATGCGCGGCGTCAGGAAAATCAGGAGCTCGGTCTTCTCGATGTTCTTGTTGGTCGTCTTGAACAGGTAGCCTAGATACGGCAGGTCGCCGAGGAACGGAATCTTGG
>Ga0207706_10001658_pt1 | contig 22000 bp, 17 predicted proteins | sample KBSC53metaG_FD_184318 | JGI IMG/M metagenome (GOLD analysis project Ga0207706, IMG submission 184318) | Corn rhizosphere microbial communities from Kellogg Biological Station, Michigan, USA - KBS C5-3 metaG (SPAdes) (version 2) | ecosystem: Host-associated > Plants > Roots > Rhizosphere > Soil ... | reverse complement strand
CGGGTTGGGTGTGATGACCGAGGGCACCGGCGACGCCCCGCCCGCCCCGATCCCGGTCTCGCTCGGCGCGTTGGTGGGCTGTGCGTTCGGCTTTTTCGCCGGATCGTCCCCGCCCGAACATGAATACGCGAGAATCATGATGACGGCGACGATCGCCCCGGCGACCATCGCGCGGCGCCGCCAATACACGCTGGGGGACAACGGACCAACCGTCAGTCTCATGATGTTTTCACGTTAGTCCCGGCAGTGGTGACAGTTGTGGCGGCGCGCCGATGTACGGTCGCGGACGATGTCTGAATTTTCGGCGACAGAGTCGGCTGCGCCGCGTGCGGCCCCGCCGACTCTGTCGCTCGCGGCCGCGGCCTCGGACTGGTACGAATCCGCCGCCCGGGAACTGCCGTGGCGCGAACCGGGAACCACGCCGTGGGGCGTGGTGGTCAGCGAGATCATGCTGCAGCAGACACCGGTCGGCCGCGTCGCGCCGGCCTGGCGGGACTGGATGGCGCGCTGGCCCACGCCGGCCGCGATGGCGTCGGATCCGGACCAGCCGGCTGCGGCGATCCGGATGTGGGGCCGGCTGGGCTATCCGCGGCGGGCGCTGCGCCTCCACGAGATCGCGACCACCGTGGTCGACAGGCACGGCGGCGAGATCCCGGCGGACCTGGCCGACCTGCTGGCGCTGCCCGGCGTCGGCTCGTACACGGCCCGTGCGGTGGCGGCATTCGCGTTCGGGCAGCGGCACCCCGTCGTCGACACCAACGTGCGACGCTTCGTCGCCCGCGCCGTGAGCGGACTCGCCGACGCCGGACCGGCCACCACCCAGCGCGACCTCGACGCTGTGGAGGCGCTGCTGCCGGCCAACCCTCCGGACGCGGCCCGGGCCAGCATCGCGTTCATGGAACTCGGCGCGGTGGTCTGTGTGGCCCGCTCGCCGCGGTGCGGAGTGTGCCCGGTCGTGACGTCGTGCGCCTGGCGGCTCGCCGGCTCACCCGCCTCGGCGGTGCCGGCCCCGCGCGCCCAGACCTACGCCGGCACCGATCGGCAGGTGCGCGGCTTGCTGATGGCCGTGCTGCGCGACGCCGACGTCCCGGTACCCGCCCCGGCACTCGACGCGGTCTGGCCGGACGCCGCCCAACGCACCCGGGCCCTGGCCGGCCTCCTGGCCGACGGTCTGGCCATCGAACCGGCGCCGGGGCACTACACCCTGCCCCGCACCGGCGCTTAGCCCCAGACGCCCCTCCAGCGACAGCAGGCGTCCAAGATCGCGGCGGAGATCGGGCCACGGAAAGCGGAACGCCCGCCACCGCGTCAGCGGCAGCGGGCGTTCCGCGTTCGTACAGCCCTACTCGTCGGCGGTCTTGCCCAGGTCTACGGGCACGGCGTCCGGCACCAGGGCCGGCTTGTCGGCTCCGCGGAAGGTGAGCGTCGACTTCTCGATGTCCATCGGGTCGCCGTTGCAGTCGACAACCACGATCTGCCCCGGACGCAACTCGTTGAACAGGATCTTCTCCGACAACGAGTCCTCGATCTCCCGCTGGATCGTGCGCCGCAACGGCCGCGCCCCCAGCACCGGGTCGTAGCCCTTCTTGGCCAGGAACCGCTTCGAGTTCTCCGTCAACTCCAGACCCATGTCCTTGTTCTTCAACTGGCTCTCGATGCGCCCGATCATCAGATCCACGATCTGCAGGATCTCCTGCTCGGTGAGCTGGTGGAACACGATCGTGTCATCGATCCGGTTCAGGAACTCCGGCCGGAAATGCTGCTTCAACTCGTCGTTGACCTTGTTCTTCATCCGCTCGTAGTTGCTCTCGGAGTCCTCACCGACCTGGAACCCGAGCGTCACCGCCTTCGACACATCCCGGGTACCCAGGTTCGTCGTCAGGATGATCACCGTGTTCTTGAAGTCGACGATCCGGCCCTGACCATCGGTCAGCCGCCCATCCTCCAGAATCTGCAGCAACGTGTTGAACACGTCCGGATGCGCCTTCTCGATCTCGTCGAACAGCACCACCGAGAACGGCCGCCGACGCACCTTCTCCGTCAGCTGCCCACCCTCGTCATACCCCACATACCCGGGCGGGGCACCGACCAGCCGCGACACCGTGTACCGGTCATGGAACTCCGACATGTCCAACTGGATCAACGAGTCCTCGGAGCCGAACAGGAACTCCGCCAACGCCTTGGACAACTCCGTCTTCCCCACCCCCGACGGGCCGGCGAAGATGAACGACCCCGACGGCCGCTTCGGGTCCTTGAGGCCCGCCCGGGTCCGACGGATCGCCTTGGACACGGCCTTGACCGCGTCTTCCTGGCCGACGATGCGCTTGTGCAACTCGTCTTCCATCCGCAGCAGCCGGGAGGTCTCCTCCTCGGTCAGCTTGTACACCGGGATACCGGTCCAGTTCGCCAACACCTCGGCGATCTGCTCGTCGTCGACCTCGGACACCACGTCCAGGTCGCCGGCCTTCCACTCCTTCTCCCGCTGCGCCTTCTGACCCAGCAGCTGCTTCTCCTTGTCACGCAACTGCGCCGCCCGCTCGAAGTCCTGCGCGTCGATCGCGCCCTCCTTGTCGCGGCGGACCTGGGCGATGCGCTCGTCGAAGTCGCGCAGGTCCGGCGGAGCGGTCATCCGGCGGATCCGCATCCGGGCGCCGGCCTCGTCGATCAGGTCGATCGCCTTGTCCGGCAGGTAGCGGTCGGAGATGTACCGGTCGGCCAGGGTGGCGGCCGCGACCAGGGCGGCGTCGGTGATCGACACCCGGTGGTGCGCCTCGTACCTGTCCCGCAGGCCCTTGAGGATCTCGATCGTGTGCGCCAGCGACGGCTCGCCCACCTGGATCGGCTGGAACCGGCGCTCGAGGGCGGCGTCCTTCTCCAGGTGCTTGCGGTACTCGTCGAGCGTGGTGGCACCGATCGTCTGCAGCTCGCCACGGGCCAGCATCGGCTTGAGGATCGACGCGGCGTCGATCGCGCCCTCCGCGGCACCCGCCCCGACGAGCGTGTGGATCTCGTCGATGAACAGGATGATGTCGCCCCGGGTGCGGATCTCCTTGAGCACCTTCTTCAAGCGCTCCTCGAAGTCACCGCGGTAGCGCGAGCCGGCCACCAGGGCACCGAGGTCGAGGGTGTAGAGCTGCTTGTCCTTCAGCGTCTCGGGCACCTCGCCCTTGACGATGCGCTGGGCCAGGCCCTCCACGACGGCGGTCTTGCCGACGCCGGGCTCGCCGATCAGCACCGGGTTGTTCTTGGTGCGGCGGGACAGCACCTGCATGACCCGCTCGATCTCCTTCTCGCGCCCGATGACCGGGTCGAGCTTGCCCTCGCGGGCGCCCTGGGTGAGGTTGCGGCCGAACTGGTCCAGCACCAGGCTCGTCGACGGCGCGGTCTCGCCGGGAGCCCCGGTGCCGGCTGCGGCCGGCTCCTTGCCCTGGTAGCCGGACAGCAGCTGGATGACCTGCTGCCGCACCCGGTTCAGATCGGCACCGAGCTTGACGAGGACCTGCGCGGCGACGCCCTCACCCTCCCGGATGAGACCGAGCAGGATGTGCTCCGTGCCGATGTAGTTGTGCCCCAACTGCAACGCTTCGCGCAGCGAGAGCTCCAGCACCTTCTTGGCCCGCGGTGTGAACGGGATGTGCCCGCTCGGCGCCTGCTGGCCCTGGCCGATGATCTCCTCAACCTGCTGGCGGACGCCCTCCAGCGAGATGCCGAGGCTCTCCAGCGCCTTCGCCGCGACGCCTTCACCCTCGTGGATCAGGCCGAGCAGGATGTGCTCGGTGCCGATGTAGTTGTGGTTGAGCATCCGGGCCTCTTCCTGGGCCAGGACGACCACCCGCCGTGCTCGGTCGGTGAACCGCTCGAACATCCCTGCTCCCTCACATGCCGTGCCCGTCGACGCCGCGCCTGCCGACGTGACCGTGCACTAACTCTATCTCTGCGGACCCGTCCATCTCGCCGGGTGCGCACACTCTGTCTGATGCCTTACCAGGCATACCTGGTGCATACCTGGTCTTCAGCCCAACCGTCGGCCCCGCGTACCTGTTCCGCGCGGGCACCGGCTACGCCAAGAGCGAACACCGGCACGAAACGGCCCGCCCGGTCGCAGACCGGACGGGCCGAATTCAACGAAACGCCGTTACCGGCCGGCCTCGGCGTGGTACCGGTCGACGATCTCCTGCTTGATCCGACCCCGGTCGGACACCGGAATCCCCTTGGCTTGCGCCCATTCGCGAATCGCGCGGTTCTGGTCGCGGTCGGCGGCCGCTCCCCCGCGCACCCGGGCGGCGGCGGCGCGCCCACCGGGAACGACCCCACCGCGGCCAATCTTGCGACCGGCGCCCACGTAGGGCGCAAGAATGTCGCGAATCTTGGAGGCATTGTCGGCGGAGAGGTCGATCTCGTACTGAACCCCGTCAAGGCCAAACTTCACCGTCTCCTCGGCTTCGCCGCCATCGAGGTCGTCGGTAAGAACCTGAATCGTTCGCCTGGCCACCAGTCAATTCCTTCCCGAAAGGGGACTGCCCCCGCAATTGCGCAAAACTGTAGCGCATAGCGGGCCGAATCGAGTAGTCGCCGGGTGTCATTACTCTGGCCGCACGAGCGGGAACAGGATTGTCTCCCGAATTCCGAGACCGGTGAGCGCCATCAGCAAGCGGTCGATACCCATGCCCATGCCGCCCATCGGGGGCATGCCGTATTCCATGGCGCGCAGGAAGTCCTCGTCCAAGCGCATCGCCTCGGGATCGCCGGCGGCGGCCAGGCGGGCCTGCGCGACGAAGCGTTCCCGTTGCACCACGGGATCGACGAGTTCCGAGTAGCCGGTGGCCGTCTCCACCCCCCGCACATACAGATCCCACTTCTCGGTAAGCCCCGGTACCTCGCGGTGCCCGCGCACCAGTGGCGAGGTCTCGGCCGGAAAGTCATAGACGAAGGTCGGTTCCACCAGCTGCGGAACCACGAGCTCCTCGAACAGCTCCTCGGCCAGCTTGCCGGGCCCCCACTTGGCGTCGACGCCGAGCCCGTGCTTGTCGGCCAATTCCGTGAGCCGGGCCCGCGGAGTATCCACCGTCACCGCTTCACCCAACGCGTCGGACAGCGCACCGTAAAGGGTCATTTCACGCCACGCGCCACTGAGGTCGAACTGCGTACCGTCATGGTGCGTGACCACGCCGGAACCATGAACCGCATGCGCTGCGGCCAGCACCAGATCGCGGGTCAGCGCGCCGATATCGCGATAGTCCGCGTACGCCTGGTAAGCCTCCAGCATCGCGAACTCGGGTTGATGCGTCGAGTCGATGCCTTCGTTCCGGAAGTTGCGATTGATCTCAAAGACGCGCTCGATGCCACCGACCACACACCGCTTGAGGAATAGCTCCGGAGCGATCCGCAGATACAAATCGGTGTCCAGGGCATTGCTATGGGTCACAAACGGCCGGGCGGTGGCGCCGCCCTGAACCAGGTGCAGCATCGGCGTTTCCACCTCGGTAAAACCGCGCCCGTGCAGGACGTCGCGCAATGCCTGCACCGAAGCGGACCGGGCGCGCACCATGTCCCGCGCCTGCGGCCGCACCACGAGATCGACGTAGCGTTGCCGGACCCGGGACTCCTCCGACATCGGCCGGTGCGCCACCGGCAACGGGCGCAGGGCCTTCGCCGTCATCTCCCACCGGTCGGCGAGGATCGACAACTCCCCGCGTCGGCTGGTGATGATCTCTCCCTCGATCCCCACGTGGTCGCCGAGGTCGACGAGGCGCTTCCACTCGTCGAGCGCCTCGGCGCCCACCTTGTCGAGCGAGAGCATCGCCTGCAGTTCGGTGCCGTCGCCGGCCCGCAGCGTCGCGAAACAGAGCTTGCCGGTGTTGCGGATGAAGATCACCCGAGCGGCGACCGCCTCCCGCGCGCCGCTCGCCGTGTCGGTGGGCAGGTCGCCGTACTTGGCCCGGATCTCGGCCAGCGTCGCGGTGCGCTGGAAGTTGACCGGGTACGGCTCCCGCCCGGACTCCAGCAGGCGCGCCCGCTTCTCGCGGCGGATCCGCATCTGCTCCGGCAGCTCATCATCGACGTCGGGGGATACCGGCAGTTCAGTCACCGAACAAGGTTACGATCCCGGCCCGGACCGCCCCCACCGGGATTCCTGCCGCCCATTCCTCCGCCCGGTGTCCCGCGACCCCGCATGATCCGGCAGAATCCGGTAGCTGTGACCATGCCTCCTTATTCCCAGTACCCCACCAGCGGCCCGCCGGGCAGCTACAGCGGCGGCGGCGCGTACGGCGGCGGAGCCTACGGCGGGGAGGGCGACGGCATCGCGCTGACGCTCAAGTTCTTCCCGCTCGCCTTCATGCTCATGTTCTTCAAGCCGGTCGTCACCGTGAACGGCCAGCCCTACCAGGTGCCGTGGAGCAAGCGCACCGTCATCCCGCTGCCGCCCGGGCAGTACCACCTGCACGTCCACGTGCCGTACCTGATCCCGACCCAGGTCGGCAAGGCCGACCTGCCGATCAACGTCGGCGGCGGCCGGCCGATCGAGCTGGAGTACAAGGCGCCGCTGTGGGCGTTCTCGCCGGGCTCGCTCGGCTCCCCGCCGCAGAAGTACAACGGCGTGCTCGCCACCGTGCTGATCATGGTGATCCCGCTGGCGATCCTGCTGATCTGCTGCTGCGGGTCGCTGTTCACCAGCATGTTCAGCAGCAACAGCTGAGCCTGCGGCGCTCGCTCCGCGAGGGCCGCGAGCGCCGCGAGCGCCCTAACGCACGTTCCGCTCGTACGCGAGCCGCAGGCCGATCAGCGTCAGCCACGGCTCGTGGTGCGTCACCGTGGCGCACTCGTCGATCACCACCGGCGCCAGCCCGCCGGTGGCGACGACGGCCTTCACCGCGCCCAACTCCGAGATGATCCCGCGCACGATGCCGTCGACCTGGCCGGCGAAGCCGTACACCACCCCGGACTGCAGGCACTCCACCGTGTTCTTGCCGATGATCCGGGGCGGCTTGACCAGCTCCATCTTGCGCAGCTGGGCTGCCCGCGCCGCGAGCGCGTCGACCGAGATCTCGATGCCGGGCGCGATCACCCCACCGAGGAACTCGCCCCGGGCCGACACGACGTCGAAGTTGGTCGACGTGCCGAAGTCGACCACGATCGCCGGCCCGCCGAACAGCGTGTACGTGGCCAGCGTGTTCATCACCCGGTCGGAGCCGACCTCCTTGGGGTTGTCGATGGCGAGCTGCACACCCGTCCGCACCCCGGGCTCGATGATCACGGCCGGCACGCTCGGGTAGTAGCGGGCGAGCATCGAGCGCATCGACCGCAGCGCGGCCGGCACCGTCGAGCATGCCGCGATCCCGGTGATCTCCACCGCGTCGCCGGCGAGCAGGCCGCGCAACTGCAGGCCCAGCTCGTCGGCGGTGGAGCGGGCGTCGGTCTTGGTGCGCCAGGAATGCACCAGCTTGTCGCCCTCGAAGGTGGCGAGCACCGTGTTGGTGTTACCGATGTCGATGCACAACAGCACGTGGGCTCACCTCGGCCGCAGGTCCAGAGCGATGTCGAGAATGGGTGACGAGTGGGTCAGCGCCCCGACCGAAAGGTAGTCCACGCCGGTTTCGGCGAACGCACGGACCTTGTCCAGGGTGAGCCCGCCGGTCGCCTCGAGCTCGGCCCGGTCGCCGACCGCCGCGACCACCTCGCGGAGCAGGTCGGGAGCCATGTTGTCGAGCAGCAGGAACGTCGCCCCGGCCTCGACCGCCTCCACCGCCTCGGCCAGCGTCGTCGCCTCCACCTGCACGGGCACGTCCGGGAACGCGGCGCGCACCAGCCGGAACGCGTTCGCCAGCCCACCCGCGGCGATCTTGTGGTTGTCCTTGATCATCGCGACGTCGTACAGGCCCATCCGCTTGTTCGTGCCGCCGCCGGCCCGCACCGCGTACTTCTCCAGGATCCGCAGGCCGGGCGTCGTCTTGCGGGTGTCCAGCACGCGCGCCTTCGTCCCGGCCAGCGCGTCGGCCCACGCCCGCGTGTGCGTCGCCACCCCGGACATGCGGCAGAGCAGGTTCAGCGCCGTGCGCTCCGCCGTCAACAGGGCCCGGGTGGGCCCGGCCACCGTCGCCAGTACAGCGCCGCGGGCCACCGCGGCGCCGTCGGCCACGTGCGCTTCAAATTCGATGTGACGGGCGACGGCTGCCCCTGGCACCTCGTCATCCAACGGGGCGGCCTGAAAGACGGCGGCGGCCACCCAGAGCCCGGCGACGACCCCGGGAGCGCGGGCGACGAGGTCCGCCTCGCCCACGTCGCCGGCCGGAATCGTGGCGATCGACGTCACGTCGCCGCTGCCCACGTCCTCGAGCAGTGCGGTCTCGACGATCGTGGCCACCGCGGACGGTTCCATCCCGGCGGCCTGGAGCTCGGCGGCGGTCTCGGGCCTCATGCCTTCTCCCATTCCACGCCGTCGAGCGACACAAGCACGTGGCCGAGCCACTCGTCGCTCGCGGCGGGGAAGTCCTCGCGCCAGTGGCAGCCGCGGGTCTCCTCGCGGGTGAGCGCGGCCCGCACCAGCGCGCCGGCGACCGTGTACAGGTTGGCCGCCTCCCACGCGGCGGTATCGGGTCCGCTCGGCTCGGCCGCGTCGACGGCGGCGGCCGCCGCCTTGAGCGATTCGGCGCTGCGCAGCACTCCCGCGCCGCGGGTCATGGCCCGCTGAAGTGCGTCGCGGCCGCCGGGCGAGACCGCGTCGCTGGGCTCCGGCGGATCGGACGGTTCGGTCTGTTCGGGCAGCCCACCGGCGATGTCGGCGGCGATGCGCCGCGCGAACACCAGCCCCTCCAGCAGCGAGTTCGACGCCAACCGGTTCGCGCCGTGCACGCCGGTGCAGGCGACCTCGCCGCACGCGTACATGCCGGCGATCGAGGTGCGGCCGTGCAGATCGGTGCGCACTCCACCGGAGGCGTAGTGCGCGGCGGGCGCGACCGGCACCAGGTCGCGCGCGGGGTCGATGCCGGCCTCGCGGCAGTACGCGGTGATCGTCGGGAAGCGGGCGGCGACGTCGGGGACGTGGCGGGCGTCCAGCCACACGTGGTCGGCGCCCTCGGCGGCCATGACCCGGTGGATCGCCTTGGCGACCACGTCGCGGGGCGCCAGCTCGGCGAGTTCGTGCTGGCCCACCATGAACCGCTTGCCGTCGCCGTCGCGCAGGTAGCCGCCCTCGCCCCGCAGCGCCTCGCTGACCAGCGGTTGCTGTGCGCCCCCGCGCGCGGTGTACAGCGCGGTGGGGTGGAACTGGACGAACTCCAGGTCGGTCACCGTGGCGCCGGCGCGCAGCGCCAGGGCCACCCCGTCGCCGGTGCTCACCGACGGGTTCGTGGTGACCGCGTATACCTGGCCCATACCGCCGGTGGCGAGCACGACCGCCCGGGCGAGCACCGCGCCGACGCCGTCGTCGCTGCCCTCGCCCAGCACGTGCAGGGTGATCCCGCAGGCCCGGCCGGCGCTGTCGGTGAGCAGGTCGAGGACGAGGGCGTGCTCGATCAGCCGGATCCACGGGTCGCGGAGCACCGCCGCGTGCAAGGCCCGCTGCACCTCGGCGCCGGTCGCGTCGCCGCCCGCGTGCACGATGCGGTTGGCGTGGTGGCCGCCCTCGCGGGTCAGCATCAGGGAGCCGTCGGGGTGGCGGTCGAACTCGGCGCCCATGCGCATCAGCTCCCGGACCCGGGCCGGGCCCTCCCGCACCAGCACGTCGACGGCTTCGGGGTCACCCAGCCCGACGCCGGCCACCAGCGTGTCGCGGGCGTGCGCCTCGGGTGTGTCGAGCGGGTCGAGCACCGCCGCGATGCCGCCCTGCGCCCACCTGGTCGACCCGTCGTCGATGTTGACCTTGGTGACCACCGTGACGTGCAGGCCCGCCTCGCGCAGGTGCAGCGCGCAGGTGAGGCCGGCGATGCCGGACCCGACGACCACGACGTCGGTGCGCTCGGCCCACCCCGGAGGCGGCCCGGCCAAGCGTCGGGGAGATGCCATCCGTCCAGTGAATCACTACCAGCGGGGCGGCCGATGCGACGCCCATCACCCGGCTCAGTCGGCGGGCAGGCCTCCCGGGCCCACGCCCTTGATGGACTTGGTCACGTTGCTGCTCTTGTTCCCGTAGCAGCGCACGCCCCGGTTGCCCATCTCCCACTCCACCTGGCTGAACCTGATCGCGATCCAGCCGATGCGGTACGTGAGGTCGGCGTCGTTCGGCACGCCCGCGTACGCGGCCACCACCGGCCCGCAGGCGTCCAGCCGGGCCTTCGCCGCCGCCGCGTCGTTCGGGTACGGGCCGTCCGGCAGGTCGTAGACGCCGGCGAACTCGGCGGTGTGCGGAGACGTGCAGGCGACGGGGTTCATCTTGTCGACCCGGTTGTCCGACGTGACGGTCACCGTGAAGCAGCCCAACCCCACCGGGCGCTCGCCGGTCAGGCCGCTCTTCATGCTGGCCGTGCGCGCGACGATCTCGTAGTCGTTCAGGTCCTTGTACTCGACCAGGTCGCAGCGGAAGTAGCGGGCGCCGCCCTGCCAGTGCAGCGCGATCGGCAGCACCACGAACAGGTCGATCCGGCCGGCGCGCCAGTCGTCGCCCAGGTAGGTCTTGGCCTCGGCCGCGCAGGTCTCGTACGCGGTGCGCCGGCCCGCGCTGCCCGCCGACGGCGGGGACGCACCCTCGGCGTCGGCACCGGTGAACGTGCCCACGTACGCCGTCTCGACGGTGTGTGACGCGGTGCAGTCGACGGGCTGCGGCCACTTGGTGACCGTCGACGGATCGTCGGTCTGGACGTTGTAGCAGGCCGCGGCCGCCGGTACCGGGATCTTCGCGTCCGGCATGACGTTCCAGTTGTTGACGAGGTTGCCGTCGACCCCTGGCGGTTTCCCGCAGGCGGCCAACAGGCCGCCTACCAGCACGAGCGCTGCTGCAGTAGTGCCCAGACGCCAGCGGTGCACGGCAGATCCTCCCCGGTCGGCTGCCTCGACGCTAGCGCACCGCTTCTAGAGGGCGAGCGGGGCGTTGTCGATGAGCCGGGTCGTGCCCACCTTCGCGGCGATCAGCATCCGGGCCGGCCCGTGGTCCGGAGGCGGCCCGAGCAGCGGATCGGTCACGGCGAGGTAATCGAGCGCGGCTCCGGGCGTCGCGGAGAATACGCCCTCGGCGGCGGCGCGGGCGGCCGCCGCTCCGCGCCCGCCCACGGCGGCGGCCGCGGCCAGCGCGCGGGACAGCGCGAGCGCCGGGATCCGCTGCTCCGCCGACAGGTAGCGGTTGCGGCTCGAGAGGGCCAGGCCGTCCGGTTCACGCACGGTGGGGACGCCGACGATGTCGACGTCGAGATCGAGGTCGCGGACCATGATCTTGATGAGCGTGAGCTGCTGGTAGTCCTTCTCGCCGAAGAAGGAGGCGTGCGGGCGGGTGAGGTGGAGCAGCTTGAGCACCACCGTCAGCACGCCGTGGAAGAAGCCGGGGCGGCTGGCGCCCTCGAGCACGCCGCCGAGCGCACCCGGATCGACGGTGATCCCCGGCTTGCCGTTCGGGTACATCTCCTCGTTGGACGGGGCGAAGACCAGGTCGACGTCGTTCTGCTCCGCGGTGGCGAGATCTTCCGCGCGGGTGCGCGGGTAGGTGGCGAAGTCCTCGGTCGGGCCGAACTGCAACGGGTTCACGAACAGCGTCATGATCAGGTGGTCGGCGTCCTCGCGGGCGGCCTGGAGCAGGCTGACGTGGCCCTCGTGCAGCGCTCCCATCGTCATCACCACCGCGACGCGGCCCGGCAGGTCCGCGCGGGCCTTTGCCAGGTCGGCGCGGGTCTCCGCGACGATCATCGTTTTACCGTCTCGGGGGCCAGGACCTCGAGGAGCGGTTCGGCGTCGACGGGCCGCAGGCGGCCGGCGGCGATCGCACGGTCGGCACTTCGCCGGGCCAGGGCCAGGTAGGGCGGCACCGAACCGGGAGCGACGGCGTCCAGCGCGGCGAGGTGGCGGGCGACGGTGCCGGCGTCGCCGCGGGAGACCGGACCGGTCAGGGCGGCGTCGCCGAGGTTCAGCGCGTTTTCGAGGGCCGCTTCGAGCAGCGGCCTGAGCACACGGTCGGGTTGCGTGACGCCCGCGTCGCGGAGCCGGTCGCGGGCCTCGTTCACGAGCGTGACCAGGTGGTTCGCGCCGTGCGCGAGTGCCGCGTGGTACAGCGTGCGGTCGGCCTCGGCGATCCACTCGGGGATGCCGCCGAGGTCGGCGACCAGGCGGGCGGCGCGCTTGCGGGCCCGCGGGTCGGCGGTGATGCCGAAGGTGACTTCCCCCTGCTGCAGGCGCTGGGCGTCGTCGTCTGCGCCGGTGAACGTCATCGCGGGGTGAACCGCGGCGGTGAGCGCGCCGTGGGCGGCGGCCGGCCGCAACGGCGCGAGGCCGTGCGCGCCGGAGGTGTGCACCACGAGTTGGCCGGGGCGGAACGCGCCCGCTGCGGCGAGGCCGCGGACCAGGCCGGCCAGCGCGTCGTCGGGGACGGCGAGGATGACGGTGTCGGCGGCGGCCGCCGCCCGGTCCGGCGGCATGATCGCTGTTTCCGGCAGCCTCGTCTTTGCCCGATTTGGGTGGCTGACCGTCGAGACGGCGGCGATGCGGTGGCCCGCGTCTCTCAGCGCTTCTGCCAGCGCGAGGCCCACACGGCCAGCGCCGATGACGCTTGTGCTCATGATCCAGTCCTTAGCGGCGAGGTACCGGTCGATCACCAGTATCTCGCCGCTGTCTCCCGGACGTCGCTTCGCAGTGAACTAGTTCACGTGCTTGTGCAGGTACTCCTTGATGAGCGAACGCGCCTCGTCGAGCACGGCGAGGTCGCCGTTCGGGGCGCGGCGGAACGCCATCTTGATCAGGGCGTCGGCCGCCTCGACGGCGATTCCCAGGGCGAACTCAATGCGCTCGCCGGTAAGTTCGTACCGCTCGTGCAGCAGGGCGGCGATCCGGGCGGCGATCACCGCGTTGTTGTCGCGCTCGTCGTCGAGCAGGTGGACGTCGACCACGTCGCCGAAGTGCAGCGTCCGGAAACCGGGGGTGGTGCGGTGCATTGCGATGTACTCATCGATCGCGGCGTCGACGGCACCCCACCAGTGGGTGGACTTCTCCTGCTGCAGCCGGGTCGACAGCCGCTGCAGGTAGGCCTCCAGGTTGCGCAGGGTCAACGCCTGCACGATGGCCCGCTTGTCCGGGAAGAACTGGTACACCGACCCGATCGCCACGCCGGCCCGCTCGGCGAGCAGCGTGGTCGTGAGCCCGTCGTAGCCCACCTCGTCCACCAACTGGGCGCAGGCGTCAAGCATCCGGTTCACGCGGGCGACGCTGCGGCCCTGCACCGGCACTCGGCGCAGTGGACCGGCAAGCGGCTGTGCGGTCACGTCCGTTCCTTCCCGTTTATGGCCCTCTCCCTCGGCATAACGATTGAGAAGTTGACTCGCCGCGCATCGGAACGGTAGTCACGTCCGATGGTCCCCATTTCGTGGCGGAACTGGGCCGGCAACGTGTCCGATTCAGCGCCCACCGCAACCCCGACGTCGATCGACGAGCTGTCCACGATGGTGCGCGAGGCCGCCTCGCGCGGCCAGCGCATCCGGGTGGCCGGCAGCGGGCATTCGTTCTCACCTGTGGCTTCGTCGGACGGGGTGCGGCTGTCGCTGGCCCGTCTAGGGTCGTCGGCCGTTGTGGCCGACGACGGCACGTCGGTCACGGTGCCCGCCGGGATGACGCTGCGAACCCTGAATCGGGAACTCGACAGCCGCGGGCTGGCGGTGCCCAACCTCGGCGACATCGACGCACAAACCATCGCGGGGGCGATCCAGACCGGGACGCACGGCACCGGAGCCGCGTTCGGCTCGCTGGCGTCGTTCGTGTCCGGGCTGACGCTGGTGCAGGCCGACGGGTCGGTGGTCGCATGCGGGCGCGGCGAGCCGTTGTTCGACGCGGCGGTGGTGGGGGTCGGGGCGTTCGGGGTGCTCGCGTCGGTGACGCTCGAATGCGTGCCGGCGTTCGTGTTGCGGGCGTCGGAGCGGCCCGCTGATCTTGTTTCGGTTTTAGGCGACTTGGACTCATTCATCGCCTCTCATGACCATTTCGAGTTCTACTGGTTCCCGTACACGAGCCGGGTACAGGTAAAGATGAACGACCGTGTCGAGGCCTCCGACCGTCCGCTGCCGGGATGGCGGGGCTGGCTCGACGACTCGTTCCTCTCCAACACCGTGTTCGGGGCCGGCTGCCGGGTGGCACGGCGGTTCCCGGGTTTCGCCCGTCCGCTGCTGAAGGTGTCGGCGCGGGCGCTGTCGCCGCGGGTCTACACGGCGCCGTCCCACGAGGTCTTCTGCACCGAGCGGCGGGTGCGGTTCGTGGAGATGGAGTACGGGCTGCCGCGTGCGGCGCTGGAGGAGGCGTTCGCCGGCCTGCGGGCGCTGGTGGACAAGCTGCCGTTCAACGTGGCATTCCCCGTGGAGGTGCGGTTCACGGCACCGGACGAGCCGTGGCTGTCGCACGGGTACGGGCGGGAGAACGCGTATGTGGCGGTGCACCAGTACGTCGGGATGCCGTACGAGCCGTACTTCCGCGAATTCGAGAAGATCTGCGTCGGGCTGGGCGGCCGGCCACACTGGGGCAAGATGCACTTCGCTTCCGCCGACGCGCTTCGCGCGGCGTACCCGAAGTGGCCGGACTGGGAAGCCCAACGCGCGAAGGCCGACCCGGACGGCGCCTTCGGCAACCCCTGGCTAGATCGGTTGCGCGGCGCGTGATGGCGGCGGGCCGGCCCGGCTGGCTCACCCGCACGATCTTGGATGGCTGTAGTAGCTCCGGCTACCGCAGCAATCCAAGATCGCGGGAGATCGCTTCTACTCGGCGGGGGCCTTTCTCGGCGTCGCCTTCTTTGCGGGGGCCTTCTTCGCCGCCGTCGTCTTCTTGGCCGCCGTTGTCTTCTTCGTCGCCGTCTTCTTGGCCGTCGTCTTCTTCACGGCGGTGCCCTCGGACGCTGTCTTCTTCGCGGCGGCCTTGCGCGGCGCGGCCTTCTTCGCCGGACCCTTCGCCCGCTTGTCGGCCAGCATCTCGCTGGCCTCCTCGATCGTCAGCGACTCCGGGGTCTGCCCGCGCCGCAGCGACGCGTTGTACTCGCCGTCGGTGACGTAGGGCCCGAACCGGCCCTCCTTGATCACGAGCGGCTTCTCCGTCGCCGGGTCGGCGCCCATCTCGCGCAGCGGCGGCGCGGCGGTTCGGCGTCCCCTGGTCTTGGGCGCCGCGAGGATCGCCTCCGCCTCGGGCAGCGTGATCGTGAACATCTGCTCTTCGGACTCGAGCGAGCGGAAGTCGTCGCCCTTCTTGATGTACGGGCCGTAGCGGCCGTTCGCGGCGGTGATCTCGGCACCGTCCGCCGCAACTCCCACCACCCGGGGCAGCAGAAGCAGGCGAAGGGCGTCGGCCAGCGTCAAGGTCTCCGGCGACATCGACCGCAGCAGTGACGAGCGCCGGTCGCCGGCCTCGACGTACGGCCCGAACCGGCCGGACTTGAGCACCACCGGCTCGCCCGTCGTCGGCTCCTCGCCGAGCTTGCGCTCGCCGCCGCCACCCAGGAACAGCTCGTTGACCTTCTCCGGGGTCAGCTCGTCGGGTGCCACGCCGTCCGGCAGCGAGACCCGGTCGCCCTCGTCGTCGCCGTCGCCCCGCTGCAGGTACGGGCCGAAGCGCCCGACCCGTACGACCACACCGTCGAAGAGCGGGATCGAGTTGACGCCCCGCGCGTCGATGTCGCCCAACTGCTCGGTGACCATGCGCTTGAGGCCTCCGGAGCGCGACACCGAGCCCGCGCCGCCCAGCTCGCCCCCGAAGTAGAAGGAACGCAGGAAGTCGACGGCCGCGGCCTCGCCGCCGGCGATGTCGTCGAGCTCGTTCTCCATCGTCGCGGTGAACGCGTAGTCGACGAGCTGCGGGAAGTGCCGTTCGAGCAGCGTCACCACGGCGAACGCGATGAACGAGGGCACCAGCGCCTGGCCTCGTTTGAACACGTAACCGCGGTCCTGGATCGTCTTCATGATCGACGTGTAGGTCGACGGCCGGCCGATGCCCAGCTCCTCCAGCGCCTTGATCAGCGACGCCTCGGTGTAGCGGGCCGGCGGCTGGGTGGTGTGCCCGGCCGCGCGCAGCTCGTCGGCGGTCAGCCCTTGGCCCTTGACCAGCGCGGGCAGGCGGCGCTCGGCGTCCTCGGCTTCGGCATCCTCGTCGTCGGACGATTCCACGTACGCGCGCAGGAAGCCGGGGTCGGTGATCGTCTTGCCGGACGCGCCGAAGTCGACCTCCTCGCCGTTCACCGACACGGCGCGGATCCGCACGGACGTCGAGTTGCCGACCGCGTCGGTCATCTGGGAGGCGATCGTGCGCCGCCAGATCAGCTCGTACAGCCGGTACTCGTCGCCGGACAGTTCGGTCGCGACGTCGCCCGGGGTGCGGAACGCGTCGCCGGCCGGGCGGATCGCCTCGTGCGCCTCCTGCGCGTTCTTGACCTTGCCGGTGTAGCGACGCGGCTGCGGCGGCACGAACTTGTCGCCGAACAGGTCGCGGACCTGCTGCCGGGCGGCGGTGATCGCCGACTCGGACAGGTTCACCGAGTCGGTACGCATATAGGTGATGTAGCCGTTCTCGTACAGCCGCTGCGCCACCCGCATCGTCTGCTCGGAGGAGAACCGCAGCTTGCGGGCGGCCTCCTGCTGCAGCGTCGAGGTGATGAACGGGGCGTACGGGCGGCGCCGGTACGGCTTCTCCTCGACCCGGGTGACCTCGAACGGCCGGCCCTCCAGGCGCGCGGCCAGCCCGCGGGCGCCCTGCTCGTCGAGGTGCACGACCCCGGCATTGGGGCGCACCCGCCCCGTCTCGGGATCGAAGTCCCTGCCGGTGGCGATGCGGTCGCCGTCGAGGGCGATCAGGGTGGCCCCGAACGTGCGCGGCCCCTCGCCGATCTTGCCCGGTTCCACGGCCAGGAGCGCGGCGATGTCCCAGTAGTCGGCGGAGCGGAACTTCATCCGCTGCCGTTCGCGCTCGACCACGATCCGGGTGGCGACCGACTGCACGCGCCCGGCGGACAGTCCGCGCTGGACCTTCTTCCACAGCACCGGGGAGACCTCGTAGCCGTACAGCCGGTCCAGGATGCGGCGGGCCTCCTGCGCGTCGACGAGGTCGCGGTCGATGTCGCGCGGGTTGGCCACGGCTGCCTGGATGGCCGGCTTGGTGATCTCGTGGAAGACCATCCGCTTGACCGGGACGCGCGGCTTCAGCGTCTCGACCAGGTGCCAGGCGATCGCCTCGCCCTCGCGGTCCTCGTCCGTCGCGAGCAGGATCTCGTCGACCTCGCCGGTGAGCTTCTTCAGCTTCGCGATCTGCTGGCGACGGTCGGCGCTCACCACGTAGAGAGCGGTGAAGTCGTTGTCGACGTCGACGCCCAGCCGCGCCCACGCCTGTTCCTTATATCTGGCCGGGACGTCCGCCGCGTTGCGGGGCAGATCGCGGACGTGGCCGAAGCTGGCCTCCACGACGTACCCCGGGCCCAGATATCCCGAGATCGTCCTGGCCTTCGCCGGTGACTCGACGATGACCAGACGGGTGGTGTTCGCCACTCTTCTCCCTATTTCGCACGATCCTTCATTGTTCGGCAGCCGAACGGCGCCACCGTACACCGTCACCTCGCGACGTACGGCGAGTTAGCCCGCCTCACAGGTCGAAGAGACCCGGTTCGTCATGAAAAACGGCTTCGCGCGGGGTTGCGGTTGCGCGGTCGCTGCCGGGTTCGCGCCTGGTTGCGCTCTTATGTGTGACGGGCGACCGGCCCCCCGGGTTGCTCGTCATGCTCGGCCATTGGGCCGAGGGTACGTCGGGTGGCGGGTCGCCGACCAATTCGGCGAGGTGGCCCACCCGCTTACGTCCCTCGATGCGAAACAGCGGCCCACCGGCGCGAACGCCGAGCAGGGTGGCGGGCAGCCCGACGGTGTTCAGCGCCTTGCCGACGGGCTTCCAGCATTCCTCGTCGGCGCCGAGGTGCAAGGAGTACCCGTCCTCGGCCGGTTCGCCGGCGGCCGCGCACCAGAGGCGCAGGCGCTGGCCGTCGAGGTGGAAGTCCGGCGGCGGGCGCTTCGACGCGCCGCGCAACCACCGCGCTCCGAGCGGCGCGAGCCGCGAGGAGTAGGCCGTGCGGACGCCGAAATGGCCCTCGATGGTCGCCTTGTCCCAGCTTGTGGCCAGGCCGCGGCGGGTGAACTCGGCGATCAGCACACGAACGCGCCACGCGGCGTCGACGACGATCGACACGCGCGCGGTGCCGCCGAGCCGCACGACCTGGCCGGCGCCGGCGAGCAGGCCGTCCAGATCGTCCGGCCCGGGCGGGTGCGACTCGATACCGAAGATCGACAGCTGGGTGCCCACTCCTACGACCTGCACGCCGGCACCTCGTCGAAGGCCTTCCGCAGTTCCGGCGAGTTCACCCGATCGAGGTTCACCTCGCCGTAGTCCTTGTCGAGTTGGCCGAAGGCGGCTCCGACCGCGTCGTAGAACGCCTTCGGGTCGACGGTCGGGAGGTCGTCGACGGTCTCCTTCGCCTTGCCATAGGCGTCGCGGGTGCGCCGCAGCGTGTCGGCGAACTCGGCGGCGGCGCGCTTGCCGTTCGCGGCGTCGGGCAGGCCGGCGGCGGCCACCTTGGCGCGGGCCTGCTCGCTGGCCTGCTCGGCGCCGCCGAGCAGTTCGAGCAGGCCGGTCTTCGCCTGGTCGGCGTTGGCCGCGCGGTCCATGCGCTGCTGGGCGCGCGCCATGAGCGCGTCGATCTCGCCGCGCCACGGTCCGAGCGCCCCGCACACGCGCTCCGCCCAGGTGGCGGCGGCGACGTCGCCGCGGTCGTTGCCGCTTTCCTTGTCGCCGCAGGCGGTGCTGCAGGCGGCGGCCACGATTGCGAGGAAAGCGACCAGCAGGACGCGCACGCGCGGCATGGCCAAGAGGGTAGATCCGCACATGCGTCCGATTCCATTCGCCACAGCGCTCGGGGATGGCTTGATCTTCACCGATGTGGGCGTGCAGGGCCCGCCCACGCCCCGTACGCACTGAACGGCCCCCGGCGACGAAGTCGCCGGGGGCCGTTCCGCACCGTGTAGCTACGCGTTGACGTGAGTCGTTGGCTCGGGCTTGGACTGCCCGGCGGAACCCGAGTCCCCGGTCAGGGCCGCTGGTTCGCCCGCGTCGCCGTCGCCGGCGTCCACGGCGATCCGCTTGCGCTTGCTCCAGAACACCGCACCGGCGATGAGCAGCGCCGCCCCGACCGCGATCGAGATGCGGACGGCCGGGTTGGCATCGTCGGCGAACTGCAGAACGACGGCCGGTGCGATCAGCAGCGACACCAGGTTCATCACCTTGAGCAGCGGGTTGATCGCCGGGCCGGCGGTGTCCTTGAACGGGTCACCCACGGTGTCACCGATGACCGTCGCGGCGTGGGCGTCGGAACCCTTGCCGCCGTACTGCCCGTCTTCGACCATCTTCTTGGCGTTGTCCCAGGCGCCACCGGAGTTGGCCAGGAACACCGCCATCAGCGTGCCCGCACCGATCGCACCGGCCAGGTAGCTGGCCAGCGAGCCGACGCCGAGACCGAAGCCCACAGCGATGGGCGCCATGATCGCCAGCAGGCCGGGGGTCAGCAGTTCGCGCTGGGCGTCGCGGGTGCAGATGTCGACGACCTTGCCGTACTCGGGACGCTGGCTGTAATCCATGATCCCGGGCAGCTCGCGGAACTGGCGCCGGACCTCGAACACCACGGCGCCGGCGGAGCGCGACACCGCGTTGATCGCGAGACCGGAGAACAGGAACACCACGGCCGCGCCGAGCAGCAGGCCGACCACGTTGCGCGGATCGGCGATGTTCAGCAGGTTGAGGATCTCCCGGCTGACCGTGCCTGCCACGTCCTGGGCGTTCTCCTTGGTGAACCGCTCGGTGAGCGCGGTGTCCAGGCTGGTGGTGTACGAACCGAACAACGCGGTCGCGGCGAGCACGGCCGTCGCGATCGCGATGCCCTTGGTGATCGCCTTGGTGGTGTTTCCCACCGCGTCCAGGTCGGTCAGGGTGCGGGCGCCGCGCTCGTCGATGTCGCCGGACATCTCCGCGATGCCCTGCGCGTTGTCGCTGATCGGGCCGAACGTGTCCATCGCGACGACGACGCCGATCGTGGTGAGCAGGCCGGTCCCGGCCAGCGCCACCGCGAACAGCGACAGGATGATCGAGCCGCCACCGAGCAGGTATGCCCCGTACACGCCGGCGCCGATCACGATCGCCGAGTACACCGCCGACTCGAGCCCGACGCTGATGCCGGCGAGGACCACGGTGGCCGGGCCGGTCAGCGACGACCTGCCGATGTCCTGCACCGGCCGGCGCGAGGTCTCGGTGAAGTAACCGGTCAGCGCCTGGATGATCGCGGCCAGCACGATGCCGATGACCACGGCCACGATCGCCACGACGCGCGGGTTCTGGTCCGAGGTCGCCACCGCGGAGCCTTCGGCGAGGTCGAGACCCGCGAAGCTGTCCGGCAGGTACACGAACGCGGCGATCGCGACGAGCACCGCCGAGATCAGCGCGGAGATGTAGAACGCCCGGTTGATCGCGGTGAGGCCGTTCTTGTCGCTCTTGCGCAGCCGGGTGATGAACACGCCGACGATCGCCGTCAGCACGCCGATGGTCGGCACGATCAGCGGGAAGACCAGACCCTCGGTGCCGAAGGCGACCCGGCCCAGGATCAGCGCCGCGACCAGGGTCACCGCGTACGACTCGAACAGGTCGGCGGCCATACCCGCGCAGTCACCCACGTTGTCGCCGACGTTGTCGGCGATCGTCGCGGCGTTGCGCGGGTCGTCTTCGGGGATGCCCTTCTCGACCTTGCCGACCAGGTCGGCGCCGACGTCGGCGGCCTTGGTGAAGATGCCGCCGCCGACCCGCATGAACATCGCGAGCAGCGCGGCACCGAAGCCGAAGCCCTCGAGGACGGTCGGCGCGTCACCCTGGTACAGGATGACCACGAGTGCGGCACCGAACAGGCCGAGGCCGACGGTCATGAAGCCCACCACGCCACCGGTGCGGAACGCGATCTGCATCGCCTTCTCCCGGCCGCCCTCCTCACGGGCCGCCGCGGCGACCCGCAGGTTGGCGCGGGTGGCCAGCGCCATGCCAAGGCCACCGATGGTCGCCGAGAACACCGCGCCGACCACGAAGAACACCGATCGGCCGATCTTGACGAGCGTCTCGTTGTCGCCGGCGTCAGCCACCGGCAGCAGGAAAAGCAGTACGACGGCGATGACGACGAAGATTCCGAGCGTCTTGAACTGGCGTACGAGGTATGCGGTGGCGCCCTCCTGCACGGCTCCCGCGATCTCCTGCATTTTCTGGGTTCCCTGGCCGGCCGCGAGCACCCGCCTGGTCAGGGCGAACGCGAATCCCAACGCCACCAGCGCGATCACGGCCGCGATGACGACGTAGGTGAGGTTGTTTCCGGTCAGGGATAGCTCGCCGCCAGCGGCGAGAACGTCCCGGGACATCCGTTGTCCTCCTGTACCGACACATCACAGCGCCGCTGGCCAGCGCCAGGCGGCGGCTCTTCGTTTGAGCTGGAGCACCGACGTCTACCTGCTGTGACGCGATGCGTAACCCGAGTACTCTAGCGGGCCGGCGTGTCGACGCTCACACCGGCGTACAGGAGTGGCAGTCGATCACGGACGGGACGGACGGTGCAGCGGCCAGGACATCCGGACCTCGGTGCCCTCGCCCTGCGCGACGGGTGAGACGGCGATGTCGTCGACGAGGCCCGCGAGCAGGGCAAGGCCCATCCGCTCGGCAAGATCCTCCTCGGTCAGCGACTCCGGCGACATCGTCAACGGCACGACCGGCTCGACGAGGAACAGCCCCGGCTCCGTCGGCGAACCCACCAGCGCCGATCCGTTGCTCGCTCTGTCGACCACCT
>Ga0207706_10001657_pt1 | contig 22018 bp, 15 predicted proteins | sample KBSC53metaG_FD_184318 | JGI IMG/M metagenome (GOLD analysis project Ga0207706, IMG submission 184318) | Corn rhizosphere microbial communities from Kellogg Biological Station, Michigan, USA - KBS C5-3 metaG (SPAdes) (version 2) | ecosystem: Host-associated > Plants > Roots > Rhizosphere > Soil ... | reverse complement strand
TTACCACTGATATAGACTGTGCCGTCGCGCTGATCGACATCGAGCGCGCCCGTTTGCGACATGGTGCCAACCAAAGTCGCAGGCCCGTAGGTAAGCCCGCCATCGATTGACTGCTGAACAAAAACAATGCCGGCGCCAAAGTTGCGATATTCAAGAAAGACCGTGTCCGGGCCGTAGGTCCCCATCCATTGGCGGTCGTTAACCGGGACCCCTCCGGCGAAGTTGCCGATAGGGTTAAATTGAAACGTGGCTCCGCGATCCAGCGACCGCCCGACTGTCACGTTGGCCGCTGTGAGACTGGCATAAGCCAGCACTGGTTCCCCCGTCCCGCCAATCCCGGTGAACGGACCAAAGCCTACGGCAAGGTCAATATCGCCACCACCGAGCGCACCAGCCGACAATTCATCCTGCCCCGCGGCTGAGAAGGGCGAATCGAGTTGGCCGCGGTATATCGGTACCCGCATTTTCGGGTCGAAGCTCGTATTGGGAGCGCTTGCGATGGTCGGGCGCAGATCAAAATACCAGAGGTCAACCCCAGCTGGCACGCCGCGGATACCACAGACGTAGTAATTGCCCAACGAATCGACACGGCTGCTAGGTTCGCCATCGCGGGTCGCAGTCTGCGCTTTCGCCGTCGAGTTCGGCGCGAAAGTCATCCCGCCACTGAGGTAGTTCGCCGTCCTCTGACCCTGGGCAGTCTCCACCGTGATCGTACCATGGGGCTGATCGACCCCCGGAGTATTTGCGAAGTAGACTGCAATGACATTGAAATCTCCTGTCCCGTCCCTGTTCGGATCGATCACGGTGCTTTCACTTGTACTCGGGACACCGCCTCCCGAACTGCTCACAAAATCGCCATCCGAGCCATCCGCATTGCGTTTATGGATGTAGAGATCGTAATCATTACTGCCGGAGGTCCACTCAATTTTGACCGCAATGGTCTTACTGGTGTAATCACCGGGTGTCACGTGGAGGATAAACGTATCGCGGTTCACGCCTTCAATCGCGGTTGTTTCATCGGTGCCTCCCGTGCCGATGGCGGTGCCATCCCATTCGACAGGCGAGGTCGTGCTCGGATCGACTGTGCCTGCAGGAGGATTGGCTGCATGCGTGACCGCGATGCTGAAGAGCGAGGCCGCGCAGGCAGCCGTAAGAATGCCAAATGAGTTAAGAGAAAGAGTGGATGCTTTCATGAGGTTGATGTGTGGAGTTGAAGTGGGTTGATGTTTAAAAAACTAAATTCAACTTACAATACGTGCCGGGTTAACGGTTCGGACGTAATCGGAGCGAAATAAATGTCAATGCGGCACTGGGTTATACCGATTGCGATGCCTGCTCTTTGAGGCCTGCTTTGAGAGCTCGGATTTCCTGTTGCTGCTGCGCCACCGCAGACTTTAGTTGAAAGACGCTGTCGGGAGAAGCCCCTCTCCCGGATTCAGGATGTTGGTTTCTACAAATCCTGCAAACAGTCTCGCCAACCTGTACGAGATGAGTGCGCTCCCAAGACATTCATGTTCGCTCGGCACTGTAAGGCTTCCCATCATCGTCGCGAGCCACCAAGTATCGAAGGGTCGCGTGCCGTACAAAAAAGACGCGGCGAAGCTAGCGCTTCGCCGCACCCTACCCTACAGACACTGCTTTAGTGAGCGTGGCCGGGATCTTTCTGCTCGGGCGTAAGCCTCCTAATCCAACCTTCAACCTCTCGTGAAAGCTGCCCAGTTCCAGATAAGGCGACGGTCGGTTGGATCCAACCGTCGTGTGTCATGGGAAGTGGTTTTACTCCCTGGCCGCCGGTGCCATCGGTCGCCCCTGCGCCACGGCTCCGGTTCGCGAGTAAGATGGTCCCGACTACAGCAGCGTCAGCGCCGTTGTCATCTCCGTTCGGGTCGGGATCGATAATCGTGAGCACGTTCGCGTGCTGGTTAGTCACATAAGCGTAGTAACCACCGCCAAGCTTGGCACCCCAGTTAACCCCGTGCGTTCCAGCCGGAGTCGGAACCAAAGCCACCACCTGATCGATAGTCGTATCAATGATAGCGACGTGATCAGCTGATGCGGTGGGTGGACGATCGACGTTTGTGAGTGATAGCACTGCGGTAGCTGCCCATCGCTCGTTAGGGCTTACCGGCGTCTGGATCGGCGCCTGGAGTGTGTGAAAGATATCAAGGCCAGTCTGCCCATCCGGAGCAAGCGTGACAGGGATATTCCCGAGAATGGTTTGCGTATCGACGTTTATAGCGGTCACCATGCCGCTCACCGCATTGGCTACATAGGCCTTGGCCACTCCATTAACATGGCACTCGCCAGCCGCGATTGGCATTAGGAGAGGCGCCGTCAAAGGATCACTCGGGTTTTGGACGAACTCTCTCAGAACACTGCCGCTTGCCGTGTCCAGAATGCTGATCGAACCGGCGGGACCAATCCCCTTGAACACGTTCGGAACGATTGTCCGATCGCCCAAGCCGCAAGTGAGCCAGTGGCCATGCGGATGAGTCTTTCCCTGTCCGGTTGGCTCGCTATCGATGATCTCAAGACCAGAAGCGCTGTCCCTGACCTTCACCATGTCGTTATCTGCGCTGAGCGGAATGGTAAGCACACCCGTCTCCGCTCCTGGTGTTGGGATGGTAATGATGTGGGTCGGGGCCTCTCCTACAGTTATGCTATCCAAGATGGTGCCCCTTGAGCGGTCGATCTTATTGATCCACTGACCGAACCAGTTGCCGTTGTAAACCGTGTCGAGAGCGAAATTAGCCCACATGTTATGGGGGTTGTTCCACATCCCGCCCGCCCGCTTGCCGTTGATCTCCCGCTCGACCCTGAAGGTCGCCGCATCAACCACCGTGATAGTTCCAGGCTTAAGCGCTCCATTTACGTCCCTCTGGTTAGAAACCCGCTCGAACTGCGTGTCTACCCACACTTCGCCCACGCCCGGAACTGCCGGGATCACTTGCGCAGAGGAGTCAAAGATATCCCATTTGGCAAGTTTGTCGGCATCGGTCGCAGCGACAGTTGTGATGACAGAAAGCACCGTCTCCGCGGGAAGCGAATTGACTCCCATGTGTCCAATGAACGGAAGCATCGCAGAGGTAACATCAGGGATATTTCCCGAGGCATCGGTCACTCCCACGACCGCGGTCATGTACGGATGAATCTTGCAGTGGAAGAGATAAACACCCGGCAAATCGAAGTCGACTGAGAGCGACCCGCTTTGCGCCTGGTCCTGATCCATGACGACATTAGAGCCCGTCGGCTTCATCAGGAGGGTAACTGTGTGCTTCGTACTAGTGCAGCAGTTATTAATCTTGAAATCCACCCGCTCGCCCGCTCTTATTACCGTAAAAGGGGTGCTAGTCAGCTCACTCTTGAACCAGTTACCGGGCTCATCGGTGAGATTCATGGTGTCAACCGAGCCTCCGGAAGCGTGCGCCCTGCTTGGGGTGACTGCGGTCAGCCCCAGTAGTGCAAGCGCACTTACGCAATTTAGCAATGATAAGTTGAGTTTATTCATAGTCCTTTAGGTTTGTTGCTGATTAAGTTGGCGATGCAAGTGATTGCGTCTAGGAGCAAAAGGTTACCGAGTTGTAACCTTTGAAGCTGGCAACGAACTATGCCCGTTCCTCAGAAATTCCGGCGACTCAGCGATCCCGTCGGTTCGCTGATCACTCAACGACTCTTTTGGCCGTTAAGCAGTGCAACCCGAATCGAATGAGTACCAGGACCAGCCCATTAAGCGTGGGCTTCTCCATGATTTATCTCCGATTAGCCAAGTACCTTATTCGAAAAATGACTTACCGCTGTGGAGGCCGGTAACGGCCTCCCGTCCAAGTAAAAGTGCCCGAGTCGGTCTGGATTCCACCCCAGGCGATCATCTCGCTTCCTGTCCAGACGCCTTTGGTGCTATAGCGCCGGCCGGGCGCGCCTCGGACGGGAGTCGGCCGCCACGAATCGGTTGATGGATTGTATTGCCCGCCGGTATAGACTCCTTCGCCGCCGAAACAGTCCTCACCCCCAAATGGGTCGGACGGACAGCCGGCCCAGACAATCATTTGCGTGCCGGTCCACACGTAAGCAAAGAAAGCCCGGGGAGTGGGCGCGTTTACTATGCTGGTCGCTACCCAGGCATCGGCTGTGGGATCATAAAGGCCGCCCGTGTTATGATAGCTAAAGGTGCCATCGAAAGTCTGGCCGCCCCATATAAGCATTTTGTCCCCGGTCCAAATGGCAGCGGGAAGGTCTCGCTCGGAGGGAGCATTGACCAGACTGGTGGCAGACCACGTGTTGGTTGCGGGATCATATCGGCCGCCGGTACGGGTATCAAACGTCGCGGTTGCGCCGCCCCAGACGATCATTAGCTGGCCACTCCACACTGCCACGTGCGAACTGCGGGCAATCGGCGCGTTAGTCGTGCTGGTTGGCGCCCATCCATTTGTCGAGGGATTGTAGCGCCCCCCGGTATTGATCCAAGGCGAATTCTGGCCGCTCCCGCCCCAGACAATCATCTCGGTGCCGGTCCAGACCGCGGTGTGACTACTACGTGCTGCGGGCGCTGCGGTAGTGCTCGTGGCCGTCCAAGTGTTGTTAACTGGGTTATAACGGCCGCCGGTCTTGAAAATCGTGGAGCCCGAACCGCCGCCCCAAACGATCATCTCACTTCCGGTCCAAACCGCTGTATGCAAATGCCGGGCGGTTGGCGAGCCCGTCTGAGAGGTTGGTTGCCAGTTATCGACCGCCGGATTGTAGCGCGCGCCGGTATTGGTTTGAGTGACAAAGCGGTCGTCTCCGCCCCAGACAATCATCTCCGCGCCGGTCCAGACGGAGGTGAAGAATTCTCGCGCGGAGGCAGTCTTATTGGCGTTGGTAGGCGTCCAGCTATCTGGCGATGGGCTATAACGGCCACCGGTAAATGGATCGCCATTCACTGAACCGCCCCACACTACCATGAGTGAACCAGTCCAAACGGCGACATGATGAGACCGCGCGTCGGGGGCGCCAGCCTGGCTGGTTGGCAGCCAGCTATTGCTTGTCGGATTGTAACGGCCGCCGCTGTTAAATTTGGTGGTACAGAAACTTCCGGAGCAGCCGCCCCAGACGATCATCTCCGTGCCGCTCCACACAGCCGTATGCGCGGCTCGCGCAACGGGAGCGCCCGCGGTGGCGACTGCCTCCCAGCTATCTGCCACTGGGTCATAACGGGCGCCGTCGTTGAAGTAAGCGCTGACGTTGGTTCCGCCCCACACAATCATGCGGCTACCAGTCCAGACTGCGCTGTGATCGTAGCGGGCCGAAGGCGCGCCGTTGGGGTTGGTTGCTACCCATGTATTATTCGCAGGGTTATAGCGCCCCCCGTTATTCAGAACCGATGATGTCGTCTGACCGCCCCAGACAATCATCTCCGTGCCGGTCCAGACTGCGGTATGGTCCTGGCGAGGCCCAGGTGCATTGGCAGTGCTGGTGGCTTGCCAGCTGTTTGTGGAAGGATTATAGCGGCCCCCTGTGCTATCTACATTCTCCGGGCGACAGACGTCATTCGAGAAAGAACACCCGCCGAAGACAATCATTTCGGACCCGGTCCAGACCGCGGTGTGATTGATGCGAGCGGCTGGCGCATTAGCTCCGCTGGTGGGCTGCCAGGTATCCATTATTGGGTTATAGCGCCCGCCGGTGGCAATTTGACAATTGTGTTCGTCGAGCGGGCCGCATCCGCCCCAGACGATCATTTCAGTACCGGTCCAGACGGCTGAGTGTTGTTTGCGCACGTCGGGCGCTTGCACGCCGCTGGTAGTGCGCCAGGTATCCGTGGCCGGGTTATAGCGTGAGCCTGAGTTGAATTTGCTGGCCCCTACTTCCGTGCCGCCCCAAATAATCATCTCCGTACCGGTCCACACTCCCGAGTTTTGCGAATTGGCTTCCGGCAAGGCGTGCGTGGGCGACCATCTGTTTTGCGCTTGCGGACTCGTCGCGATCTCAGACAACGTGTAGTTGTAGGCCGGTGCGTTCAGAGTGACGGGGAGATCGGCCGACACCGAGCGCCACCATGCGTCGAAGGAGCGACCCCCAAATTTTTCCGCTCCCTTAGCTCCTTCGTACCAACTCCGGGCCAGCCGTTCTGCCAAGGCAGGCCGCGCCAGAATCTCGGCGATGAGTTGTGGATCGTTATGCAGTGCCGCCCATAACTCCAGCAAAACCTCGGGCTGCTTGCTATCTCGCGCCTGGCGCTCAATTTCGGCCTGTAACTGCGGACCGGTGATTGCTTGTCCCCAATAAATTTCCAGCGCATTGCTCAGGCGCAAGCTATCCTCGACCCTTGCCCGAATTGCGTCCAAGGGCATGACCGCTTCCAGAGGAGGCTTGGGCTTCGGGTTCTCGGCAGGCCAGATGCGGTGCTTCCAATACACTTCCTCGATCGCCCGCTGGGAGGCCAGGCGCGTTTCGAAGCTGATTGTGGATACTCCGCTTTCGACTGTCTCGCGCGTCGGTGCGCCTGGCGCCGCTGTGGCCGAGAGCAGCAGTCCGGCAACCACCATTGCCTTGGGGAAGCGTAATCGATTGCGGCGAGATAGCGAGTTGGAAGCGGATTTCGAGAGAACGTCTGTTTTACTCACGTACCGATTGTTCGTCAGCGACGTCGATTGTCCAGAAATGAAAGGTTGCAGAGTTGTTACCTTTCCTAGGAAACTGACCGACTTATTGCTAGGTCGCAATCAACACCCAAAGAGCAGCAACGCATCATTAAGGACATCGCAGGAAACACTCCGCTGGCCGGGCTGCCGGGAAAAAAGTTACAGGTCCGCGATTCCGAGTGGCTCAGCGCGGTCGGACAAATGTCTGACCGAGTGGATGTGTATGCCACCTCGGTGCGACCACTCGGCTGACGCTTGCGCCACTGGTCACATCTTTCCGGAAAACTCCGGAAACTCTTTCGGATGAATTATGCCGGCCAGAATCTCCAGACTATCGACAATGCGCGGGCCCGGTCGGGCAAAATAAGCACCGGCGTTGACGACGTAGATTCGGCTGTTTTGTGCGGCCGGAAGTGAATCGAATCCCGGAAATTTTCTGAGCAACTCGTAATCGCGCCGCGCACGAGCGACATCGCACCCGCAAAGCGCCAGCACGATGACGTCCGCCCGCGCGTCCAACACCGCTTCCCATTTGATCTCGACTGACGGTTGGTGTTTCCGGCCTAACGGATCGTATCCGCCTGCAATCTCGACCAGTTCTGGTCCCCAATGACCCGAACAAAACACGGGATCGACCCATTCCATCAGGAAACACCGCGGGCGATCCGGAATTCCTTTTACTCGCTCGACCACGGCTTCAACACGAAAGAGTAGTTCGGCGACAAGTTTCTCCGCACGCTCGGTCACGCCGCACGCCTTCGCCACACGACGAATGTCCTCGAAGATATCGGACAAACTGGATGGCTCGAGATTCACGACTTCCGGCGGACCGGGCAAAGTTTCCGCCAGTCGGGTAACTGTCCCATAACCGACTGCGCAGACGTCGCACAACTTTTGGGTCAGGATTACCTCGGGACGGAGTTCACGCAGCAAGTGCTCGTCGATTGTGTAGATTGTGCCGTTTTCGCGCAGCGCGCGACGGACCCATGCATCGACTTCGCGGCTCGTTAGTCCGGCGTTATGGACTGGACAACGCGTCACTCGTGGGCGCGCGTTCGCCTCGTCCGGAAAATCGCACTCGTGAGAAACGCCGACAACGTCGTCCATCAATCCAAGCGCGGCGGCGATCTCAGTCGCAGCCGGCAATAAAGAAATGATGCGCGTCATTTCAGGCCCTCCGAACTAGCACGCGTCACGCCGTTTTCTACTTTGTATTCGGCCGTTGGCCACTCGCTCACCGCCCCCTCGCGGCAAAACCGGCCTTCTCGCTCATCCCGACTCACTCCATTCCAATTTCTACCTTCTAATTTCCTATTGCCAGTCCGCGATTTATCCAGACGAATCTCGCATGAAGATTTTAATCATCCTAAGCCGCTTGCGATGCAATTAACAAAAGGGGGATCCGCGGGGCTGGCTTTTCAGCACCGAAAGCCTTCGGCGCTGGGAAAAGCGCCTCTGCTTCTAAAAACCAAAACCGGCGCACGCGAACCGCGTGCGCCGGCTAAGGAACAGTCTTGAGGAACTGAATCGCTGATTAATTCACGCAACGCAAGGTGCTGAACGTGACCGAATCGGTCGCGCTGCGGCGGCCTTTGACCACTTTTACCACTGCCGTGACGTTTACTTCGTCCGGATAGAGGTGGCTCACCGTGGGGTTGGAACTGAGCGGGGTATCAAAGATCCCGTCGTTGTTGAAGTCCCACTGAAACCGCACGTTTGGCGGCATTGGGTTGAGCGTAGCGGTCAACGTTACATTGACGTTGTCGCCGCCCTGGCACTGCTGATCCTGCACCAAGGCAGTCAACGTCGCCGTAGGGGCAGTCTGCCCACTGGGCACCGCAAAGCCCAGGATCATCAGACCCAGAAGCGCTGCTCCACCCAGTTTGAACCATATGTTGTTTTTCATATCGGATTTTCTCCTTTCGTGTGTGTTTTGAACGGATTGTTTGAGTTTAATCCTAGTGATCTAGGTTTGTTGTTGGCCAAGTTGGCGACGCGAGTGATTGCGTCTAGAAGGAAAAGGTTAACGAGTTGTAACTTTTGCAGCTGGCAACGAACTATGTTTGCTCTTCAGCAATTCCGGCGACTCAGCGAGCGCGCCGGTCGCTGATCACTCAACGACTCTTCCGATCGTTAAGCAACTTGCGGCAGGCGCAAACGCATTTCTGTCCAACTACCATCGGAATGCACGAGCTCGACGTCGCCACCATGCGCTCGAGCCAGTTCCCGCGCCGTGCTCAGGCCTAGTCCATGTCCTGGCACGCGTTCGCCCCCGCAGACTCGGTAAAACCGCTCAAATACCTGTCCAGTGCGATCTTTGGGGATGCCGTCGCCGGTGTTGCCAATTATGATTTCGACCGTGCCATTAACGGCCCGCGCTTCCACCCGAAGACGACCGCCAGGAGTGTTATATTTAACCGCGTTTTCGACCAGATTCTGTGCGATAATCGCGACGAACGTGCGATCGGCCTTTAACAGCAGATGCTTCGGGACATCCGCTTCCACCTTCAAATCAAGCGGCTCGGCCAGGGCGAGCGCGTCATCAAGCACACCTTCGAGCACTTCGCCTAAGTCGAACTCGGCCTTCGACAACTCGAGCCGGCCAGCATCGGCGCGGGAAAGCAGAAGCAGATTGTCCACGACTGAACTAAGGTGATGAATGCGACCTAGTAGCTTGTCGGCACGCGCTTGCGTGCTTTCGCTGCATTCAACGTCGGCCACGATTTCCTCAATACCGGCGCGCAGGACTGCGATCGGCGTTTTCAAATGATGGGAAGCGTCGGCGGAAAAACGGGCGGATTGCTCGAAACTCCGCTGCAACCGTTCGAAGGTCGTATTGAGCACTTCGATTAATCCTGCGATCTCGTCTTTAGTTGGCGGAACAGGCAGGCGCTGGTCGAGCCGTTGCGCGGTGATCCTCTTGGCCGCCTGGCGGATTTCCTCGACCGGCGCTATCGCTTTGCTCGCGACCCAGGCCGAACCGACCAGGGTCACTAATAGCACCGTCGGAATCGCCCCCAGCATCGCCAGGAAAATATCGCGACCGATTTGATTGATCGCCTTGAGATCATCACCGGCGCGCAAGGTAAGGCCATTTTCACTAAACTCCGCCAGGCGGATCTTTTGTCCGTCGATCTTGCGGTTGTGAAATCTCTTGATGTCGTCGCGGGGGAAGGGCTGTCGCAATCGCGGAGAAAGATAAAGCACGGTGCCGCTGGCATCGGTTACTTCAACGAGGTGCTTGCGCAGTGAGAGCGGCACGAAGATCTCCTTGAACACCCGCCGGTTGTTCGTCCGGCCACCTTCGAAATGTTCCACGTCGCGAAAGAATTCCTGGGCATCAGTCGTTAGGCGCCGATCGAAAGCCGCGATCTCGGCATGACGCAGGATAAACCAGGTGGTGATCGCGCCGCCAAGGGTAGCGGCCACAGCCAGTGAGGCGGAGTAAAGCGCGACCTTCCAACGTAACGGCCAGTTTCTCATTCCGGCTCCTGGATCGTGTAGCCCAAGTACCTTACCGTGTGGATAAGCGGCGGCGAGTCAATCTTCTTGCGCAGACGACTGATGAAGGCTTCAACCAGTTTCAGACCGTACTCATGTTCCCGTTCCCAAACGCGCTCGCACAATTCCGTGCGGCTAAAAATGCGGCCAGGTTCGCGCATCAGCACGCGCAACAGAGTGAGTTCTCGCGGCGAAAGCTCGATCCGGCGCGTGCCGCGATACAATTCCCCGTCGGCGAGGTCCAAGACCAGGTCGCCGACTTGGAGCTTGATGGGTGCTTTCTCGCGAAAACGTCGCCCGAGCGCACTCACTCGCGCGACCAGCTCCTGCATGGCGAACGGCTTCGCGAGATAATCATCCGCGCCCAGGCCGAGGCCGGTCACGCGATCCCTCACTTCGCCGCGCGCGGTCAAAATAAGAACACGACTGTCGATTTTCGCCGCGCGTAAACGTCGCAGCACTTCGAAGCCATCCATCCCGGGCAGCATCACGTCGAGCACAATGAGATCGTAATGCGTCGCCTCCCCTTCGCCGACAGCGGTTTCGCCATCGTAGACCAGGGTCGGCTCATGGCCAGCTTCAGTGAGGCTGCGAGAGATATGCTCGGCAAGGCGGACTTCATCTTCGACGACTAGAATTCGCATGAGACTCGATAGGATAGGCGCGGAGATGACGCGCAACCCTAAGTTTTATCCGTAGCGTCGCGCGATGCGATAGACGAAAAGTCACAAAGTTGTTACCTTTTGCGCAGCACCCGAGCCGGAAGCTTGAAGCGCACCGTGCAATCGTCCCACAGTTTAAGAAAAAATGTTAGGCTGAACGCACTATGAAGCGCAATGCCCTTGGGAGCGAAACAGTCAATTGCTCCTGCCTCCTTCGCCGCCTTACTGATTGTTGAGGACGATTTGCGGTAAAGATTTCCTCGCTTCGAGCTCTGCGCTCACCTTCTGGATTTGCGCCGCCTGCTCTTTCAGCATCGCGCTCATGGCTGCGTTTACCGACTGTTGCTCTGCCATCGCTTTCTCGAGCGATTCCACCCGGCGATTCTGTTTGAGAAACTCATTGAGCAGCATCGCGTTCACCGCTTCGTAGCGAACGGCGTAAGGCTTGCCTTGCTCGTCGCGAGCCACCAAATCAGGCTGTACTTTTTCCACCTCCTCGGCTACCAAGCCGAACTGCGGGATGCCGTCGGGATCAAGCTCATGCTTGTAGCGGAAGGTCACTGGGTGGAGTGCGAGAATTGCCTCGCTCGCTTTGCCCATTGGTTTGATCGCTTGTTTAAACCGCGCCGAGGATGTGGTTGTGCCGAGATGACCGCTCACATCTACGATAACTGCTACACCAGTTGGCACGGTTGCCCCACTGATGCCGGCAATAAACGTGTTCGGATGCGTCGCATTGCCAATCCGAATCGTATCTGATTCAGTGGCCACACCCACGTTGCCAATGCAGATGTTGTTGTTTCCCCTCTTGATGTTCATGCCTGCGGAGGTGCCAATGGCTGTATTGTTATTCCCTTCGCAATTGTAGAGTGAGCTGTTTCCGATGCAGGTATTGTTGTCGCCCTGGGTATTGCGCCTTAACGCTTCGACACCAACAGCCGTGTTGTTGCTGCCGAAACGATTGATTTGTAACGCGAACATGCCAAAGGCTGCATTGTTGCTCCCCCTATCGTTAAACATTAGCGCCGTAGCGCCGGTGGCGGTGTTAGACGTACCAGTGGTGTTAAACATCAGTGCAGCAGTTCCGACGGCCGTGTTAAAAGAGCTCGTATTTAACCACAACGCGTCGAATCCAACCGCAGTGTTGCTACCACCGGTAACGTTGAACTCGAGGGCTTCCGAACCAACGGCAGTGTTGTCCGGACCGGCTGTGTTGTTCAAGAGGGCATCATCACCTAAGACGGTGTTGTCGTTCGTTAAGCAGCCTTCTTGGCAAACGGCACGCGCTTGCGGCGAAAGCCCAAACCATGCGAGGGCGACTGCCATGAGAAGAAAACCGCTCTGCAAAGACGAGCGGTTCATCGAATTTGTTCTGAGTGAAGCTTCCGTTTTCATAAGACAAATCCTTTCGTTCCCCCGATTGGTGAATTGAGCCACTGCAGGTCTGAACGAGGGAAAGAAGCTGTCGGGAGAAACGCCCTCTCCCGGTTCAGGCCTTGGTTTCTATATTCATTGCCAAAAATCTCGCCAGCTTGGCAAGATCAAAAAACAACACGCGAGATGCGTGTGCTCGTCCGGATTCGTGATCACTGTGGCACACAGTCCCTCTATTATACCATTCGTGTGTATTCGTGGTTAGCTTTCCGGATTTACCGGGAAATGCTTGTTCTTGAGGTGTTTCGGGACGCGCTTTGTTTGTTCCATTTCGATCTTTTCGGTTGCGGCATTCAGGGCATCGTAAGCTTCGCGACTTTTCGCTGCGCGACACATGTAGGCGGTGGCATGCGCCAGGGGAATTCGCGCTTCGGGCAGGCCGACAAATTCGACCGCTTGTTGCGTCGCAATGGCGAGTGGCAGCGCTTCTGGGTCGGCCAGACCGATATCTTCGCTTGCAAAAATAACGATGCGTCGCGCGATGAAACGGAAATCCTCGCCGGCATGCAGCATTTTCGCCAGCCAATACATCGCACTTTTTTCGTCCGATCCGCGCATGCTTTTGATAAATGCGCTGATCGTGTCGTAGTGCGCGTCGCCGGCGCGATCGTAGACCACGGCTTTCTGCTGAATACTTTCCTCGGCAACTGCGAGCGTGAAATGAATTACGCCACGAGAGTCAGGCAGCGTCGTCAGGACGCCGATCTCGAGCGCGTTTAAACATTTGCGCGCGTCGCCGTCGCTGAGCTTGGCAAGATGCCGGCGCCCCTCCTTGTCGATTTTAACTTTGTAATTTCCAAGGCCCCGCTCTTTGTCGGCCAGCGCGCGATCGATCAGTTTTTCGAGTTGCTCGACGCGGAGGGGTTCGAGTTGAAAGACCTGTGAGCGCGAAACGAGCGCGCTGTTCACATAAAAGAACGGATTGTAAGTAGTGGCGCCAATCAGGCGGAGATTTCCAGCTTCAACATCTGGCAAAAGAATATCCTGCTGCGCTTTGTTGAAATGATGGATCTCATCGATAAACAAAATAGTCTTTTGTCCCGATGTACGGAGGCGATTGGTCCCCGCGGCGATCACGCGGCGCATCTCGGCAACGTTACTTTCCACACCGCTGATTCGAACGAATTTTGCATGGGTCATCTCGGCGATGACGCGTGCCAGCGTAGTCTTGCCGCTGCCAGGCGGGCCGGAGAAAATCACTGACGGCAAACGATCCGCTTCAATGGCCCGGCGCAAAAGTTTTCCTGGGCCGAGGATGTGTTCCTGGCCGACAAATTCCTCGAGCGAGCGCGGGCGCATCCGCGTAGCCAGCGGCGCGGCGCTATCGATGTTCGCAGCAGCGTCGGGCTCTTCCCTGGCAAATAAATCGTGCACGGGCAAAAATACGGCGTGCCCGCAGACTCTGCATCAGATTTTGCACCGGTGCGGCGATAAGCTTACCGACGGAGGAAGCTGTCAGCTTCCCCTACAGCTACAGCTTTTGCGGAACGAAGTGAGTTTTTTCAGAGATTTCGCGCAGTGTCCCGACGCAACAGGCTAGCGCGATTGAAGCTTGCCTTGCCAGGGCGGGATAAGCAAAAAGCCAGTTGATGAAGCTGCTGAGTGCGCCGCGCCAACCATTCGTTGGGTTGGCGGTGATGGCGGGTCTGGGAATCATCCTGGCGGACTTCTTTCCGCTCTCTTCTTCCGCACTGGTGGCGACTTCGATAATCATCGTCCTCTGCGCCCTCGCTCTTATGCGCTGGCCGCGCTTAATCGCAGCCTATGTAATCGTTGGGGCTGGCTTTTTTCTGTTGCACGGTTTACGAACCAGCAACACCGAAGGACAGCGAGTCGCCGCTGAACTGGGCAATCGGCCGCGAGTTGTCACAGCGACTGGCTTCGTGATCAGCGAGCCCAAGATCGCGCCGAACAGATTCGCGACGTTCCTGCTTAAGCTCGAGTCAGTTGAGCTTGAAGGCAGGCAACAATCCACACGCGCAGTCTGGCAGGTTCGCTGGCGCGGTAGTCCGGAATTCGGCGATGAATTGAAGCTCTTTGGAAAAGCAGAAGTCATCGCGCCTCCCCGAAATCCAGGTGAATTCGATATGCGCGCATATCTCGCGCGCCGCGACGTTCGTCGAATGCTTTTTGTTCGCTATCCGGAGGACGGCGCGCTGATCAGGCACGGCGGTGGGAACCCGATTTTACGCGCAGCCCAGAAGTCGCGGTTATGGATGCAAAACGCGCTTTGCCGCGGATTGGACGACGCGCCGGAGGTGCGAAGCTTTCTCAACGGCATCGTGCTTGGCGTCAGGCACGAAACACCTGAAGACATCGAGGAGCCGTTCCAACAAACTGGCACACTTCACCTTTTCGCCGTCTCTGGTCTGAACATAGCAATTCTCGCAGCACTTTTGTGGATGGCGGCAATGGTCGTGCGATTGTCGCGCAAATGGGCGGCAGCGTTCATTATTCCGTTGCTCTTTTTTTACGCGGCAGTAACCGGACTGGAGGTTTCGAGTTTGCGTGCTGCCGTGATGGCTTCGATCCTCCTGGGTGGCCTCTTTTTTGATCGCAAGGTTTTCGTCCTGAACAGCCTCGCCGCAGCAGCCTTCTTTCTTTTTTGTTGGGATACGAATGAACTTTTTTCCACAGGCTTCCAACTCTCGTTCGCAGTCGTGGGCGCGCTCATATTGTTGGCCGATCCTCTTTTTGGATTTTTGCAGCGATGGGGCGCACCCGATCCTTTTTTGCCACGGAGTTTACTGCGCGGACCGCGTCGCTGGATCCACTCCGCACTGGAATGGGTTTGCCGCGCAGCCTCTGTCTCGCTCGCAGCCTGGATCGGCTCGTTGCCGTTCATCCTTTGGTATTTTCATATCGTTACTCCAATTTCATTGTTCGCGAATCTGCTGGTCGTTCCGATTGCCTTCTTTATTCTCGCGATCGCGCTCCTTTCCCTTCTGGCCACGCCGCTGCTGACGTGGCTCGCCATAGTTTTCAATAATGCCAACTGGTTTCTGGCGCAGCTCGTTCTTGGGATCGTGCAATTGTTCGCGCAAGTCCCGGGCGGCCATTTTTATGTCGCCGCGCCTCATTGGTCCGAAAACCTAATGGCAAAGATCACCGTGCTGGACTTGGGCGCTGGCGGGGCTGTTCATCTGCGGACAGAAGGTGCAAACTGGCTTTTCGATTGTGGGAGCGAGCGGAGTTACCAACGCGTCGTTCGCGAGTACTTGCATTGGGAGGGAGTGAACCGGCTCGATGGTTTGGTGCTGACTCACGGCGATTCGCTTCATGTCGGCGGCGCGGCCGAACTGCTCCACGATTATCCCCGCGTCCGGTTGATCGACAATCCGGCGCCGGACCGCTCAAGTGTTCATCGGCAATTGCAGCGCCTGTTCCAAGAACGCGGATTCAAGCCGGACGATCTGGCTGCCGGCGACACTTTCCGTCTATCGCGCGACGTCATTGCCGATGTCCTTTTTCCGCCACAAACATTTTCTGCAAGAAGAGCGGACGACCAGACGTATGTCATTCAGGTGTCCATTGCTCCATCGACGTCGGTTTTGTTCATGTCGGACAGTGGCATAGAAACCGAGCGTGCCCTGCTGTCTTATGGTTCAAGCCTCCACAGTGACATCGTCGTCAAAGGACAGCATCACTCTGGAAATTCCTGCTCCGGGTCTTTTCTCGATGTGGTGCGGCCGCGTCTGATCATCGCCACCTCGCGCGATTTCCCGCCGAACGAACGAGTCGGCGACAACTGGGCCGAGGATTTGCGAACGCGCGGCATCAAACTTTTTCGCCAGGATGAAACCGGCGCTGTAACCGTGCGCTTTCGCTCTGATGGTTGGGAAGCGCAGAGTTATCTCACCGGTGAAACTTTTCGAAGCTCAAGCCAGTAAATCGCCGCGCCCTGTGCTCGAAATAGTTGCTCAAATTTCGTGAGCGGAAGAACCCGTCCGTCCTGCCCGCCGTCGGGAGAGCGCAAATCGAATGGATCTTCGGCGGTAAAATCGGGATTTGCTCGCGCGATATCTTTGATTTTTTCAAAGTAATCAAAGTGATCCGTGGCAATGAGGATACTTCCATTTGCAGCCAGCGCCTGGCTTATCGTGCGTAAGAATTCTCCAGTCACGATCCTCCGCGGCCAATGACGCCGTTTTGGCCATGGATCGGGGAACAAGAGATAAAACGTTTCCACTGATCCGGCTGGCAACAGATAACGCACCGCGTACGAACTTTCCATGCGCAGCAGGCGCACATTGCCAACCGTGGCAGCTTTTCGCGCGGCACTGCTGATTCGTCCAAGCAACCGCTCGATTCCGAGGAAATTTGTGTCCGGCATGCTCTTTGCCAAGGCGCAAAGAAACGAGCCGTCGCCGCAGCCAAGGTCGACTTGCAACGGCGCATGCCGCCCGAAGATTGTCTCCAGATCGAGCGGCGCAACGTAAGACTTCGGAATCAATTCGAACACGGAAACAAATCGTTCCCGCCGCCCAGCGGTTCAACCAGGGACAACTAAGGATGTAAAAGTCAGGCTGATCGGCAGCCCGGCCCGAAGCTGTTAAGCCGAAAAAGCCGAAACAAACCGGCAGCAGCTTTGTCTAAGATCGACAATCATGAAAAGAATCTCAGTTTTTGCACTGCTCGTTAGCGGAATCTTGGGACTAGCCCATCTCGGTCATAGCCAGGCTCCGTCTCCTGCAACAACTAGGACCGCGGTCTTCGCCGGCGGCTGTTTTTGGTGCATTCAACCCGCGTTTGACAAGGCGAAAGGCGTGCTCAAAACAGTCGTTGGTTATTGTGGCGGAACAGAACAGAACCCGACTTACGAACTCGTTACATCGGAGAAAACGCGATACCGGGAATCAATCGAAATCACCTACGATCCGGCCAAGATTTCGTACGACCAGCTGCTTGACATCTACTGGCGGCAGATCGATCCGACCCAGGCCGACGGCCAATTCACTGATATCGGGCCGAGCTATCGCGCCGCGATCTTTTATGGCAACGATGAAGAAAGGAAGATCGCCGACGCGTCAAAGGCAAAACTCGCGCACTCGGGCAAATTCGATAAACCGATCGTCACCGAAATTCTGCCGGCGGTGAAATTTTATCCGGCCGAGGCGTATCACCAGAAATACTATCAGCAGAACCCGGAGCATTTCGAGGCATTCGAAAAAGGATCGGGGCGAGTCTCTTTCGAGAAGAAAACATGGGGCGAACGGCGCTAGCGCGATTTCGCAGTGTTGTAGCCACCGGCCTGCGACCGGTCCATCTCGGTGCTGCTTTTCGCCCTGGGTGAGACGGTCCACAGGCCCGTGGCTACAGCGGCGGTGATTCAGAAGGACCTAGACAACTGGCACGCCTTCAGTGGCAGTGCGCTGCGCGTAAAGATCGCTCAGGCGTTTTGTCATCGCGCCGACTTTGCCGTCACCGATGACGCGGTTGTCGATCTTGGTGACGGCGGCCAGTTCGCCCATTGTGCCTGTGCAAAACATTTCGTTCGCGCCGTAGATATCGACAACTGGCAAATCGGTTTCGACGCAGCGGATTTTTTCTGCTGCGCAAATCTCGATCACTGTCGCACGAGTAATTCCCTCAGGGCACGCCACAACCCGACTGGTAGCAAGATCGCCGCTTGCTCGCGATTTATCGAAGTTGTGGACAATGAAGATGTGGGTCGCGTTTGTTTCGGCAACGAAACCGCGGGTGTCGAGCATGAGCGCATCGTCCGCGCCAGCGTTGTTTGCTTCGATCTTTGCCAGAATCGAGTTCAGCAGGTTCGCATGATGAATTCGCGCATCGAGAACCTCTGGCGGCGGCCGGCGCACCGTTGCGGTGATCAATTTGAGACCGGTTTTCGAGTACACGGGAGCTTTGTGTTCGGCGAGAACGATCAGCGTCGGGCCGCTTTTGTTCAGTCGCGGATCCATGCCTGACGTTATCTTCACGCCGCGCGTGAGGGTGAGGCGGATATGAACGCCGTCCCGCATCTTATTTGCTGCAAGCGTGCGCTTGATTTCCTCGACGAGTTTCTCGCGCGGCGGAATTTCGGCAAACGACAAGGCGCGCGCCGAACGCTCCAGCCGGCCGAGATGTTCGTAGAGCTTAAAAATTCGGCCGTCATACAAGCGCAACCCTTCCCAGACTGCGTCGCCGCCTTGCACTGTCGAATCGAACGGACTGATTCCGGCCTTATCGCGATGCACGAGTTGCCCGTTGATATTGACAATCAGGTCGCGATTTCGCTTATCGAATTTCTGCAGCATGAAAGCCGAAAGCTAACCACGAATGAACACGAATGAACACGAAGTTCCCGCTTTTCAGCAGGACTTTAATCTGGAAACCAGGAAACCAAGAACGAAGCACAAGTTGCGATATTGAAAGAAATCGAAGACTAAGGGCGAAATTCTATTACACTCTTTCCTGGATTCCTGGCTTCCTGGTTAAATATCTTATCTATGAAAATCTGTGGCCAAGATTCGTCAACACAACCGATACGCGTAAAGCCGTTCATAGCATTCGCGACAGCGCATGTGAATTTCGAGTAAATGCTTCGGCACTTCATCGCGTCGCGGACGATACGGTTCAAACGAGGTGGATTTTGCCACTTCGCCATACCAATATTTCGCCCAGACGCCGTCGGTTTCGCGCAGCCCCGGCGGCCAGGAAAGCATCGACTCGCTAAACTCGATACCGACCGCATCGCAAAGCAGGTGCAACATTCGTTCGGGACTTTCCAGCACATCTTTTGCATCCAGAACCGGCGGAATCGCATTCGTGCGTTTGCAGACCCAATCGAAAATCTCCTCCTGCTGCACAAAGCCGAGGTCCTCCAGCGTGGGATCCCCTTGCTTCTTGATATAAGACACAATTACCTCGCGCGGCTCGCGAATGAGAAAACAATTCGTCACCGTTACGAGCCATTCTCGATCCACTTCCGGCGAGAGATGATGCGTCATCTGTTTCTGATAGAAGATGCGCCTGCCCTCTGGAATTGGGCCCGTTAAACGCTCAACCACTTTCCGCCAATCTGTGTCCCCGGTCGCGATCACTTCATCCGCGCCGGGGTGTTTTTTGCCAGTCGCTTTTAGATAGTAGGCGTAGAAGGGTTCATCGACGACGCAGGTGTCCGGCCGGTTGCCCCACGCCCGCATCATGGCTGTCGAGATGTTTCGTGGACCCGACCACATCGCGATCCGGATTGGCTGAGGCATCGGCAAAGATTCTCGCGGCTGCGAGATTTGCCAGCCGAAAACGGATCTTCTGATCCACCCGAGGTAGTAGACAGCGCGATCTACGTCTTAGCGAAAACCCCCAGCAACGGCCGTGGTGATGGCGTCTTTGAGCGAAAATCGCTCACGAACCCATCCTGGGTGCGAATTTCAACGTGACCGGCTGCACGCTTGGCATCATAGACCAGCACGGCGCCGACGGGCGCTTGGTAAGGATCGGATACCGGGAGTTTCTTGAATCCGTAATTGTTCACCAGCTCCTGACCGGCTTGCTTCGCCAAGGGTGTTTGCGGCCGGGACTTCACCACACCGGCGGCAACCAGCGCTTCTTTGACAAAACGCCAGCACTTTGAAAGCGAGTGCGCGTGCGCGCGTTCCTGGGCAATCGTGGCAGCGCGGCGCAGTTTCGGGTCAATCGTTGAATCGATTTTGGCAAGCGGGCGCACAATTTTCTTCGGCTGATATTTGTCCACGATCTCAACCGACTGCTTCTTGCCAGAAGCATCCTTGTAAGCAAATTTCGGTTTCGGCGCGGACATGACCAACGCCTCGGCGGGACGTGGACAAAACGCCAGACAACAGAGACCGATAACGAGAAGGGGGGATATTTTTCGCATAAAGAGCGCGCCATATCGATCAGATCGGCCGCCTCCGCAAGCGATTTTTTTGAAAAATCGCAAATTTTTCCGCGAGAGGCCGAAGTGTCCGCAAATCAGGGCGTTGGCAACATATCGTTACCGGGGAGAGGATTTATCTTTAGAGCGAAGAAGCGACTTCGAGCATGCGCTGGCGCATCTTCGCATCTGGGAGCCGCCCAATTCCCGCCTGCATGTTGTCTTCGAGATGGCGCGCCTTGCCAGTTGCTGGGATGGCGCAGGTCACAGATGGATTAGCAACGATCCATTTTAGAAAAAACTGCGCCCAGGAATGGCAATCGAATTCGGCCGCCCATTCGGGCAACGATTTGGAGCGGACACGATCGAAAAGATCGCCGCCGCCGAATGGCCGATTCACGACTAGCGCGATGCCGCGTTCCTGAGCGAGCGGCAAAATGCGATCTTCCGCTTCGTGTTCCATGATCGAGTAGTTGATCTGGACAAAATCGAGCTTTTCGCTCCGCATAATTTTCTCCAGTTCGGCGAATGCCCCAGATTCGTAATGGGTGATCCCGATATAACGAATGCGCCCATCCTCCTTCCATTCGCGCAGGGTCGCGAGGTGAGTATCGACATCGACCAGGTTGTGTACTTGCATCAGATCGATGCGTTTTGTTCGCAGCCGGCTCATTGAGCGTTCCATCGATTTAATTCCGTTCTCCTTGCCACGGGTCCAGACTTTGGTGGCCAGAAAAAGTCCGCCACCGGGCGGATTCGCTGCGGGGAGTTTGTCTCGAATTCCGAGTGTCGCCGTGAGATCGCCAATTACCTCTTCAGCGCGGCCGTACATCGGCGAGGAATCAATGACGCGCCCGCCGAGTTTCACGAGTAGCGACAGTACTTCTTCAAGCTCTCTGCGATTATCTGTCGTCAGATCGACATCAAACGTTCGCCACGTACCCAAACCGATCACAGGTAACTTCTCGCCAGACGAAGGAATCGGGCGCATCAGCATCGTTGATGATTCGGTTTTCGTCTGGGCGAGCGATGCCCGAGTCCGTAAGAACAATCCCACTGCGCCTGCGCCAATCAAACGCGTGGCTTCGCGGCGTGTTATGTCGCTACCGCTTCCTTTATTCGCCTTTGTCATGTCGAGCGGAGTCGAGACATCTCAATTGCTTAAGGGCTAACGGTAAGAGATTCCTCGACTTCGCTCGGAATGACAAGAAAGGTTAGCGTGTCACATGTCCACGACACGTCGCCATTTTATCAAAATGTCCGCGGCGACTGCTGTTGCGTTACGCGCAAGATCGACAACGCTGTTCGCCGGGCAATCTGTGAAGCCGCTCCGCATTCTCATACTCGGCGGCACCGGATTCACTGGCCCATATCAGGTGAAATATGCGCTAAGTCGCGGACATAAGGTGACCACATTTAACCGCGGCAAGACGCACCCCGGCGAATTGCCGGCTGAAGTTGAGCAGCTTGTCGGCGATCGTAACGGTAATCTCGACGCGCTGAAAAATCGGCAATGGGATTTGGTGATCGACAACCCGACGACGCTGCCCGCCTGGGTGCGCGACGCGGCGCAAGTGCTCAAAGGAAACGTTGATCGTTACGTGTTCATTTCGACCATTTCCGTTTACGGCGAATCTAAACAGGGGCCTGACGAGAACGCGCCGACAGAAAAATACGAAGGTGCAGATCCGTACAAGGAGACGATTGAAGCGGTACGCGCATCCGGATTCAAAACCTATGGGCCGCTAAAGGCGCTTTCAGAACGCGAAGCCGAGAAATGGTTTCCCGGAAAAACTTTGATCATTCGCCCAGGACTTATCGTCGGCCCTCGCGACGAGAGCGACCGCTTTACGTATTGGCCGGTGCGCATCGATCGTGCCGGAGACGTGCTGGCGCCTGGAAAGCCAAACGATCCCGTCCAGTTCATCGATGCGCGTGATCTTGCTGAATGGACCATTCGC
>Ga0207706_10001656_pt1 | contig 22037 bp, 17 predicted proteins | sample KBSC53metaG_FD_184318 | JGI IMG/M metagenome (GOLD analysis project Ga0207706, IMG submission 184318) | Corn rhizosphere microbial communities from Kellogg Biological Station, Michigan, USA - KBS C5-3 metaG (SPAdes) (version 2) | ecosystem: Host-associated > Plants > Roots > Rhizosphere > Soil ... | reverse complement strand
AATAGAGCCCCACGCCGTCAGCCATCGCACCTTTGAATCGGGCCACCTGCGCGCCGACGATATTGTTGTCGTATACGAAGAGCGGAGTACCGCCAGCTTCCTCGACCAAGTCCTCGGCCGCGACGCCGCCGACGAACAATCGTCCGTCGATCGCGGCGAAGTGAGGCGGGATCGGTCCGGTCGGCTTCACTCGCGAGTTCCCCCTCCGCGCATCGACGTTATTCGGCGGCTATCGCCTCATATTCCTGCGCCGCGAGATATTTCTCGGCATCCAGCGCGGCCATACAGCCCGTGCCCGCAGCAGTGACTGCCTGGCGATATATCTTGTCCATGACGTCGCCGCACGCGAACACGCCCTCAACGCTGGTGCGGGTCGAGCCAGGTGCGACCTGGATGTAGCCGTCAGAATCGAGATCCAACTGCCCCTTGAAGAGCTCCGTTGCCGGCGAGTGGCCGATGGCAACGAATGCGCCTTCGACCTCTATCCGGCTGGTCTCGCCAGTGCGTTTATTGCGGATATCGAGACCGACGAGCGCCTCAGGCTCGCCGCCCCCGACGAATTCGACGATCTCGCTGTCCCAGATGACCCTGATCTTTTCATTGGCGAATAGCCGGTCCTGCAGGATTTTCTCGGCCCGCAGCGAATCGCGCCGGTGGATCAAGGTGACGTCATGGCTGTGGTTGGTGAGGTAGAGCGCCTCCTCGACCGCGGTATTGCCGCCGCCGATCACCGCCACCTTCTTGCCGCGATAGAAGAAACCGTCGCAAGTCGCGCAGGCCGAGGCGCCCCTGCCCTTCATATGCTCTTCCGACGGAAGGCCGAGCCAGCGCGCCTGGGCACCGGTCGCGATCACCAAAGCGTCGGCGAAATATTGAGCGCCGCTGTCGCCGGTCAGGCGAAATGGACGCCGGGACAGGTCCACTTCGGCGATATGGTCCCAGACGACTTTGGTACCCACGTGCTCTGCCTGGGCCTGCATCTCCTCCATGAGCCAAGGGCCCTGGATCACATCCCGGAAACCGGGATAGTTCTCGACGTCGGTGGTGGTGGTAAGCTGCCCGCCGGGCACGATTCCCTGAATAAGCACGGGGCTCAGGCCTGCGCGCGCGGCATAGATGGCGGCGGTGTAGCCGGCCGGCCCGGAGCCAAGCACGGCTACGCGCGTCGAAATACTGTTCGTCATGCCAAGCATGTAAGCGGGGTAAACGCGCCCCGCAACGCTTGGCGTATCGCTAGACGGTCCGGCGACCGGCGATGAAGTTCCAGATCAGCACGATCACGCCAATCACCAGCAGGATATGGATGAGACCGCTAGTCACGTGGAAGGCGAAGAGCCCGAGGGCCCACAGGATCAGCAGAATGATGGCAATGGTCAGGAGCATTTGTATTCCTCCCTGGTCGGATACGGGGTCGTAACCAATTGGGCACCGCCCTGTTCCCATTGCCGTTTGGCGTCAGACCAGCCTGCTCTGCTTTACCGCCGCTCCAATGAACCCGGCGAACAGCGGATGCGGCTCGAATGGACGGCTCTTGAGTTCGGGATGGAACTGGACCCCGATAAACCAGGGATGGTCCGGCCGCTCAACGATCTCCGGCAGTTCGCCGTCGGGAGACATCCCGGAGAAGATGAGGCCCGCACCTTCAAGAGCGTCGCGATAGTGGACGTTGACCTCATAGCGATGCCGATGGCGCTCGCTGATCTCATCCGATCCGTAGATGGAGCGCACGACGCTGTTGCCATTCAGCTTGGCCGGATAGGCGCCTAGCCGCATCGTTCCGCCGAGGTCGCCGCCAGCCGCGCGCTGCTGGAGCCCCTCCTCGCTCATCCACTCGGTGATCATGCCGACAACAGGCTCTGAGGTTTCGCCGAACTCCGTGGTCGAGGCTTCGCTGATGCCCGCCTGATTCCGCGCTGCTTCGATGCAGGCCATCTGCATACCAAGGCAAATGCCGAAGAAAGGGATTTCACGCTCACGGGCGAACTTGACGCTTGCGATCTTGCCCTCGCTGCCGCGCTCACCGAAGCCGCCGGGCACGAGAATCCCATGCAACGGTTCGAGCTCGGCCGCGATCTCGGCATCAGGATGCTCGAACAGCTCCGCGTCCAGCCACTGAATATTGACCTTGACGCGATTGGCGATCCCGCCGTGGACCAGCGCTTCGCGTAGGCTCTTATAGGCGTCCGGCAAGCCGACATATTTGCCGACGACGCCGATCGTGACCTCGCTCTCATAATGGTCGATGCGGTCCATGATCTCGATCCAGCGCGCCACATCGGGCCGCGGCGCATCTTCGATGCCGAATGCGTAGAGCACTTCGTCGTCGAGCCCTGCCTCATGATACTGCAGAGGCACGTCGTAGATGTTGCGCGCATCGAGCGCGGGGATGACAGCCGACTTCCGCACATTGCAGAACAAAGCGATCTTCTCACGCTCCGCGTCGGGAAGCGGGCGATCGCAGCGACAGAGCAGGACCTCGGGCTGCACGCCGAGGCTCGCGAGCTCGCGCACCGACTGCTGAGTCGGCTTGGTCTTCAGCTCGCCGGCAGCGGCGATCCACGGCACGAGGGTCGTGTGGACGCTAACAGAATTTCCGCGACCGAGGTCGTTCCTCAGCTGCCGGATCGCCTCGATGAAAGGCAGACTTTCGATATCGCCGACGGTTCCGCCGATCTCACATATGACGAAGTCGCAATTGTCGGTCTCGGAGAGCGCGAATTCCTTAATCGCGTTGGTCACGTGCGGGATCACCTGCACGGTCGCGCCGAGGTAATCCCCGCGCCGCTCCTTGGCGATGATGTCCCGGTAGATGCGCCCGGTCGTGATGTTGTCGGATTGGCGCGACGAAACGCCGGTGAAGCGCTCATAGTGGCCGAGGTCGAGGTCAGTCTCCGCCCCGTCGTCGGTCACATAGACTTCGCCATGCTGGTATGGGGACATCGTCCCCGGATCGACGTTTAGATAGGGATCGAATTTCCTGATCCGGACCTTGTAGCCGCGCGCCTGGAGAAGCGCCCCGAGGGACGCTGAAAGAAGACCTTTTCCAAGCGAGGAAACCACGCCGCCGGTGACAAATATGAACCGCGCCATGGGAGTCGGGGCTTAGGGGGACAAACGCGGGTGGCGCAACCCTAAGCCAAGAAAAAAATTCAGCTGCCGAGCGAAATTATTGGCGAAGTGGGACCGCCGGCGCCTGCTGGTTCTGCGTCGGAGTGGTCGGCGCCGTCTGAGGCTGTGACTGCGGCGCCGAGACCTGATTGGCGAGCGACGTATCGATCTTGACCGGCTGGCGGGTCGCGCCCGCGATCGCTGCCATGACGATCGAGAGGACGATGAACATGCCGCCGAGGACTGCAGTGGACCGGGTCAGGAAGTCCGCAGCCCCACGCGCGGTCATGAATCCCGACGAGCTTCCGCCCACGCCGAGCCCGCCTCCCTCGGACCGCTGCATCAGGATGACGCTGATGAGGGCGACGGCGATCATGGTCTGGACGATCAGAAGGAAGGCAAACATGTCGGGCTTTCGGAAGAATGAAGTTGCGGCGACTTAGGCGATGAATCCCTAGCCTTCAACCGCAGCAGCGGCCTGAACGATCGGTAGGAAGTCGGCAGCCTTGAGGCTCGCGCCGCCGACCAGCGCGCCGTCTACGTCAGGGATTGTGAATATCTCGGCGGCATTCGAGGCCTTCACCGATCCACCATAGAGGATCCGCACCGGGGTGCCTGCGCCTCCATAGCGTTCGACCAGCTTGCGGCGGATCGCGGCGTGCATCTCGGCGATTTCGCCCGTAGTCGGGATCTTGCCGGTGCCGATTGCCCAGATCGGTTCATAGGCAATCGCCAGTTCTGCCTCCTCGGCCGGTTCATGCGGGATCGATGCATCAAGCTGACGCACCACGGTCGGAACGGCGTTGCCCGCCTCGCGAACCTCCAAGCTCTCGCCGACGCAAAGGATCACATTCAATCCGCAGGCGAGCGCCGAATGGGCCTTCGCCTGAACCTCGGCGTCGCTCTCTCGCTGCGCTTCACGGCGCTCGGAGTGGCCGATGATGGTGAGTGCGGCTCCCGCATCGAGCAACATTTGGGCCGAGGTGCAGCCCGTGTGCGCACCTTTCTCGGCTTGGTGGACATCCTGGCCTCCGATAAGAAACCCCGGGACCGCCCGCGCCGCTCGCTCGATCAGGATGGCCGGCATGCACAAGGCGACGTCGACGTTGGGATATTGACGCGATGCATCGGCAATGGCCCGCACCTCCTCAAGGTCGGACGACAGGCCGTGCATTTTCCAATTGCCGGCGACGAGCTTCCTAAGCGCCATAATCTCCCCTTTTTGGGCGCCCTAGCGGCGCGGCTTGATGCGCGCCAGCCCGCCCCCTAAAGCTGCGGCCACTCACCACTTTCACCCGGAATCCAATGTCCGCCTTCTTCCGTCGCGTCTCCAAATCCAAAGTCGGCACCGGCCTCATGGCCGCCGTGCTGCTTGCCATCCTGGCCGGCTTCGCCCTTGCCGACCTGTCCAACTTCGGAAGCGGAAACCTCGGTTTCGGCATGAGCAGCGGAACGCTCGCCAGTGTCGGCGACCAGGACATCACCGAGCGCGACATGAGCGACGCAATGCAGCGCCGCCTAACGCAGGCGCGGCAGGACAACCCCGGCGCCGATTACCCAAGCATCATGTCCGACTTCGGCCCAATCCTCGACGACATGATCAACGAGCGGAGCCTGATCGCATTTTCGGACAAATATAGCTTCCCGCTCTCGAAGCGTCTGATCGATGCCGAGATCGCCCAGATCCCTGGCGCCAAGGGTCTCAACGGGCAAGTCAGCCAGGAATCCTATGCCGCATTCCTGCGGCAACAGCGGCTCACCGACGCCCAGCTTCGGCAGGTCCTCGCCGGCGCGCTGGCGCAGCGCTACCTGCTGACGCCGGTCGCCGCTGCCGGACGCGTTCCGCTCGGCGTTGCGACCCCGTACACCTCTATGCTGCTGGAACAGCGCGACGGCGAAGCGGCGGTTGTGCCGATCGCGGCGTTCACCGCCGGACTTCAGCCCACGGATGCGCAGCTCCAGCAATATTATTCGGCCAACAGCAAGCGCTACATGGTCCCCGAGCAGCGTACGCTGCGGATTGCCCGGATCGGCCCCGAGCAAGTCTCCGGCGTCGCCGCGACCGACCAGGAAATCATGGCGTACTACAACGCCAACCAGGCGACGTACGCGCCCAGCGATACGAGATCGCTGAGCCAGGTGGTTGTGCCTGACCAGGCGACAGCGAATGCAATAGCGGCTCGGGCAAAGGCCGGCGCCACGCTGGCAGCCGCCGCAGCTCCGGCGGGGGCGAACGCCGCTGTCACGACACTGACCGACCAGACGCGCGCCGCCTACTCAGGCGTAGCCGGCAACCAGGCAGCGACAGCGGTGTTCGGCGCCGGCAAGGGCGCAATCGTCGGTCCGATCCATTCCGACTTCGGCTGGGTTGTCGTGAAGATCGATGGAGTGAAGGCCGGGGGCGGCAAGACGCTCGCGCAGGTGAAAGCCGAGATCGCCGCCAAGCTGAACGACCAGAAGCGCAAGGCCGCGCTCGAAGATCTCGACTCCAAGGTGGAAGATGCGATTTCCAACGGAAGCAACTTCGACGAAGCGGCTTCCGCCGGGAAACTCCCTGTGATCACGACCCCGCTGATCACGGCGGCTGGCGTGTCGCGAACCGACCCCTCGTTCAAGCTTCCGCCCGAGCTTGCTCCGGCGCTGCAGAGCGGCTTCCAGATGGCGCAGAACGACGAGCCGGACGTCATCAGCCTGCCGAACGATGCGGGCTATGCCGTCGTTTCCCCGGGCCAGATCGTCCCCGCGGCGCCCGCGCCGCTGGCGAGCATCCGTGCGCAGGTCGCCGGCGACTGGATCAACGAGCAGGCGACGCAGCGCGCCCGCAATGCCGCGAACCAGATCGCGGCCAAGGCCTCGGCAGGTTCATCGGTTGCAGATGCGCTGAAGAGCGTCGCCCTGCCGGTCGAGGCGTCCAAGCCAATCACCGCGCGGCGCATCCAGATTGCGATGGCGCAAGGCCCCGTTTCACCAGCGCTCCGCATGCTCTTCTCGCTGCGCGCGGGTCAGAGCCGCATGGGCGCAGCGCCTCAGGGCGGCGGGTTTTTCGTGGTGAAGGTCAACAAGATCACGCCTGGAAACGCGATCACGGCGCCAACGCTGATCGCCCAGGTCCAGGGTGAGCTCGGCAAGGCCGCGTCGCAGGATTACGCCGAGGAATTCCTCAATGCCGTGAAGCGCCAGCTCAAGGTCAAGCGCAACAACAGCGCGATCGAGGCCTTCCGAACCAGGCTGACCAGTAGCGGCGGCTGACCCAGCGCTTGACCCGCGCCTCTTTGTTGCCTAAAAGTTCCCCGTTCGTTCCTAAATATGGGGAGTGATGGCCGATGCTCACCGCCAAGCAGCGTGAATTGCTGCTCTTCATCGACACCCGCCTCAATGAGAGCGGGATCAGCCCCAGCTTCGATGAAATGCGCGAGGCGCTCGATCTTAAATCCAAGTCAGGCGTGCACCGGCTGATCTCGGCCCTCGAGGAACGCGGCTTCATTCGACGGCTGCCCAACCGGGCCCGCGCGCTCGAAGTCTTGAAACTGCCGGAAGTCCGGCCTGCCGCGACGGTGACCCCGATCCGCCCAGTCACGCCTGCCCCGGCGAACGACGTCATGGACATCCCGCTCCACGGGCGCATCGCGGCCGGTACCCCTATCGAGGCGCTGCAGGGCACCGAAAGCTTCTCGGTCCCGGCCGCGCTGCTGGGACCGGGCGAGCATTACGCGTTGGAAGTGTCTGGCGATTCGATGGTCGATGAGGGCATCCTCGACGGCGACTTCGCGCTGATCCGCAAGGCTGATACGGCGCGCGACGGCGAGATCGTAGTGGCGTTGATCGACAATGAGGAAGCGACGCTCAAGACCTTCCGCCACGAGGGCAGCATGATACGCCTCGACCCCGCGAACAGGAATTACGAGCCGCAGCGCTATGACCCGCGCCGCGTGACTATCCAGGGCCGGCTGGCGGGCTTGATCCGCCGCTACTGAGCCGCTGTCTCACGCCACGGATGCTCACCGACGCGTTCGGCGACGCTATCGATCCACGGTGTCTTCCCGAGATAAATCGCAAGGCCGCCAGTGCGAGCCAGCGTCGAGCTGTCTAGCCTCAGCCAGCGCGGCTGACAGGCCTTAGGCAAGCGGCGGTCCGAGACAACGATGTCGGCCGAAGCGCAGGCATTCGTGATCGCCTCCCAATCGATCCGGTAAGCGGATCGCGTGGCAAGTAGCCGCCATTCGACGGACCCTCGGCGAAGCAGCGCAACGCATGCGTCACGCGAACAGTCGCTCGCCAACTGGTCCTCGATTAGCTCCGGATCGCTATCATAGCCCGAAGCCTCCGCGAGCAGGCTCTGGACATAATCGCCGGTGCGATCGCGAAGGATGTACGGAACGCCGTGATCGACCACCGCAAGGTGGCGCCCGTCACCTGTGATGAGCAAGTCCGGCGTCGGAGCAAGGGCCGCACCCAGCGCACCAATCGCGATGGGGACAAGTCCGAGCATGCGCCAGCGCGTCGTCCACAGGCACAGCCAGACGCCGCCACCGACCATCCCGGCGAATGCCCACTGCGGCATCGAGGGCAACAGGGCGACTGCGCCCTTCGCTGACCCAACGGCGTGGGCGAGAGCCAGCAGCAGGTCGATCGACAAGCCGCTCAGCCACCAGAAAGGCGTTGAAATCCCAATCGGATCCAACACGAGGGCCATCGCCTCGAGCGGCATGATGACGAAGGTAGTGAGCGGGATCGCGACGATGTTCGCCCCGACCCCGTAAAGGCCCGAGCGATGAAAGTGGTAGAGCGCCAACGGCATCAGCGCGACTTCCACCGCCATACCGGTCGCTACGATGCCGAGGAGTGCGCGGGCCGTCCGGGCAATCAGCCCCTCATCGCGGCGCTGGAGGTACTTACGCGCCAAGACGGTTGAGTGAAGGGCAACGATGGAGGTGACTGCGGCGAAGCTCATCTGGAAGCTCGGACCGGCAAGCGCTTCAGGCCGGAAGACCAGCACGACGAGCGCGCCGGTGGCGATCAGGCGGATACTAAGCGCGTCACGCCCCAGCGCGATGCCGGCGAGGATCAGCACGGCAGCGACGCAACTGCGCACCGTCGGCACCTGCATGCCCGTCAGAACGGTGTATCCAATCCCGGCCGCAGCAGCGACGGCGGCCGCAACCAGGACCAGGTTGAAGCGCAGCGCCAACGTCTCGCTCAGCGCCAGAAACCGCAGGGTCAGGAGCATCGCAAACGCAACGACGGCCGCGATGTGCAGCCCGCTGACCGAAAGCAGGTGCGTCAGGCCGCTGCGCCGCATCGCGTCGGCGTCGCCTTGGTCGACGGCGTTCTGGTCCCCGGTGACCAGCGCAATCGCGATGCCGGCGGAGTTGCCGGGTAGGCGCGAGGACACGAGCGAGCGAAGACTCGCGCGGACACGGTCGAGTCCGTGTGGAACTGCCGGATGCACGACTTGCACCGGTCCAAGAGCCTTGCCCACCGCGCCGATGCCATTGAACCATGCGTCGCGTGCAAAATCGTAAGTACCGGGCAATGCCATCGGCGGCGGGGGAGCCAGTCGAGCCTTCACCTGGACATCCGCACCGGATGCGATTCCCTGCGGAAATTTATCCTCGTCGACCGAAACTCGCACCAGCGGCGGCAACATCGAACCCTGCGGCTTCAGGAGGAGCCGAACCGTATCCCGTGCCGCGAGATGTTCGACCGTCTTCACCGTCGCCGTCATCTCAGCCACCACCGGGCGGTCCAACCGCGGTTGCTCGACCCACATCGCCCGCGCCCAGACCAGGCCGCATCCGATCGTCGAAGCGAGGGCGAACCAGCCGAGAGCCCGCCCTGCCCTCCCGCCGCCGAAAGCGAATCCGGCCGCAGCGCAGGCGGCTGCCAGGGACAGGAACAGCTTCCATTGCCAATCGGAGCCGAGAGCGAACCATGCCGCTATCCCGGTGCCGAAGCCAACGACGAACCAGGGCGGCAACTGGGCGCGCTCCGCCTCGAGGAGATTTTCCAATCCCTCGTGAGCGGTGGAAAACCGCGTCTTCCAATAGCTCCGAGCACGCTGTGGAAGAGGCGCTTCCCCTATGTTAGGGGCGCTCGTCCATTGCATTGCAGCATGAGTTTGAGTGGAAAGCGCCCTCGAGCGCAAGCGGAGAAAAATTGACCAGCGCAAGTGACAAGCCCGTCGTTACGCGGTTCGCACCTTCACCTACCGGATTCCTGCACATCGGAGGCGCGCGCACGGCGCTGTTCAACTGGCTCTACGCGCGCCATCACGGCGGCAAGTTCCTGCTCAGGATCGAGGATACCGATAAGGCGCGGTCTACGCAGGATGCGATCGATGCCATCCTTGACGGCATGCGCTGGCTCGAGCTCGATTGGGACGGCCACGAATATTACCAGTCGCAATTCTGGTCGCGACATGCCGAAATCGCACATCGGCTGCTCGAGCGTGGAGCGGCCTACCGCTGCTACATGACCCAGGAAGAGCTGGCCGAGCAGCGCGAGCGCGCCAAGGCAGAGCGCAAGCCGTTTCGCATAAACAGCCCCTGGCGTGACGTGGTCGAGCCGCAGGGCGAGAAGAACTTTGTCATCCGCCTGAAGGCGCCGCGCGAAGGCGAGACCGTCATCGACGACCAGGTCCAGGGCCGGGTCACGGTCCAGAACGTGGAGCTGGACGATTTCATCCTCCTCCGCTCCGACGGGACTCCGACCTACATGCTGGCTGTCGTGGTCGACGATCACGACATGGGGGTCACCCACGTGATCCGCGGCGACGACCATCTCAATAACGCCTTCCGGCAGCTGGCCATCATCCGCGCCATGGGCTGGCCGGAGCCTACCTATGCCCACGTCCCGTTGATCCATGGACCTGACGGTGCCAAGCTCAGCAAGCGTCACGGAGCGATGGGCGTCGACGCCTATCGCGACGAGCTGGGGCTGCTGCCTGAGGCGGTCAGCAATTACCTGCTGCGGCTCGGCTGGGGCCATGGCGATGACGAAATCATCAGCCGCGAGCAGGCGATCGAGTGGTTCGACCTGCCGCAGGTTGGCAAATCACCCTCGCGTTTCGACTTCAAAAAGCTCGAGAACCTCAACGGCCATTACATCCGCGAAGCCGACGATCAGCGGCTGGCGGATCTGGTTGCCCCACGGCTAGGCATCGCCAGCGCCGAGCAAAAAGAGCTGCTGGTTAGGGCCATGGCGGAGCTGAAGGCTCGCGCGCATACGCTGAATGAACTTGCCGAGGGGGCCCGCTTTCTGTTTGTCCAGCGGCCGCTCGAGATCGACGCGGCTGCTGCAGACCTTCTGACACCCGAAGCCCGTTCAATCCTGGCTTCGACTTACTCGAAGCTTGTTGCACTTGCGAACTGGGATGCGGCGGTCCTAGAGGCGGCCATCCGCGAGGTCGCGGAGGGTACAGGCGTGAAGCTCGGCAAGCTTGCCCAGCCGCTCCGCGCTGCCCTCACAGGGCGCACGACGTCTCCGGGGATTTTTGATGTGTTGGTGTTGTTGGGTCGGGATGAAAGCCTCGCTCGCATCGCCGACCGGATGGAGCCGAATGCATGACTGACAAGACCAAGACCGCCACCCTGGGCGTCGAGGGAACAAACCACCAGTTCATGCTCCTTGAAGGATCGGTGGGCCCCGAGGTCATCGATATCCGCAAGCTTTACAGCGAGACAGGACTGTTCACCTACGACCCGGGCTTTACGTCCACTGCGAGCTGCAAGAGCGCCATCACCTATATCGACGGCGAGGCCGGCATCCTGCTTCATCGCGGCTACCCGATCGATCAACTGGCCGAGAATTCGACCTTCATGGAGGTCGCATACCTACTGCTCCACGGCGAGCTTCCGAAGAAGGCAGAGCTCGACGAATTCAGCTACACCATCAGCCGCCACACCATGGTCCACGAGCAGCTCGCGACCTTCTACCGTGGCTTCAGGCGCGACGCCCACCCGATGGCCGTGCTATGCGGCGTGGTCGGCGCTTTGTCCGCTTTCTATCACGACAGCACCGACATCACCGATCCCGAGCAGCGGATGATTGCCTCGCATCGGTTGATCGCGAAGATGCCGACCCTGGTCGCGATGGCGTACAAATATACGCTCGGACAGCCCTTCCTCTATCCGGACAACAGCCTCAGCTACACGGGCAACTTCTTGCGAATGACCTTCGGCGTTCCAGCCGAGCCCTATCATGTGAACCCGATCATCGAGAATGCGATGCGGCGCATCTTCATTCTCCATGCCGACCACGAGCAGAACGCCTCGACCTCGACCGTGCGGCTGGCGAGCTCGTCAGGCGCGAACCCGTTTGCGTGCATCGCCGCCGGCATCGCTTGCCTATGGGGCCCGGCGCACGGCGGCGCCAACGAGGCTGCTCTCAACATGCTGCGGGAGATCGGCACGGTTGACCGCATCCCGGAGTATATCGCCCGCGCCAAGGACAAGGACGACCCGTTCCGGCTGATGGGATTCGGCCATCGCGTCTACAAGAACTTCGACCCGCGGGCGAAGGTGATGAAGGCAACCGCGGACGAGGTGCTTGCGGAGCTCAACATCAAGGACCCGGTGCTGGATGTCGCTAAGGAGCTCGAGCACATCGCGCTCAACGACGAATATTTCATCGAGAAGAAGCTCTATCCGAACGTGGATTTCTATTCGGGCGTGATCCTCAACGCGATCGGCTTCCCGACCGACATGTTCACGGCATTGTTCGCCCTTGCGCGTACGGTGGGCTGGGTTGCGCAGTGGAACGAGATGATCGCCGATCCGGACCAGAAGATCGGCCGTCCGCGCCAGCTCTATATCGGAGCGACGCAGCGCGATTACGTTCCGGTCGATAAGCGCTAGGCTGCCGGCAGCGTCAGCGTGAAGCGCGCGCCTTCGCCCGGCGCACTGTCCAGAGTCACGTCGCCACCCATTGACCGCGCCAGCCGGCGTGAGATTGCGAGTCCAAGACCGGTGCCCTCGCCTCTCGTTTGAGCTCGCTCGAATCGGTCGAAGATGCGCTGTTGGTCTGCGGCGTCCACGCCCGGACCATCGTCGGCGACACTGACCGACGCGCGGCCACCGGCGCTCCGGAAGCTAAGACGAATCATGCCGCCCTGCGGCGAATGACGGATAGCGTTACCGATCAGGTTGACCAGAATCTGGATGACAGCTCGTTCTTCACCGTTAGCCATCAGCGGACCGCGGCCATCCGGCTGGATGATCACACCCTGATCGTCGGCAGAAGACTCGAGCATTACGACCGCTTCCGCTGCGAGCGCCGCAAGATCGATCGAGTGTTGGTCGGCTCCTGGCTGCTCGCTCATCGAAGTCAGAACGGAGAGCAGGTGACGTGCGGCGGCAGCGATATCGTTGCCGTAACCGGCATAGTCACTGCGCAGCGGGCCGTCGGCGCGCTCCACGATCCGCTCAGCGCTTTCGATGATGCGGTCGAGTGGCGAGCGTAGGACCTCGTCGAGCGCGTGGTCGAATGCAGTCGTCCGTGCGGGTTCGGCTGGCTGTGCCGCGCCGTCGGATTGGACCGAACCTCGGAAGCCCGCGAAGCTACCGTCGGCACCCGTCACCACCTCACCGCTGAGCATCACTTCGCGGCTTTCGTCGGAGCGGCTGCGAGCATGCTGACCGGCAAAACCCCGGCGCGCCGCAAGGGCGCTGATCAACGGCATTTCCCCGTTATCGTCTTCTTCGAGGCGAACGACGCGGGTCAGTGGCTGACCGGCGACGTTGTCCGGGTCGACACCCAGCATCTCGGCGAGGTCCGGCGACAAGGAGATGATCCGAAGCTCCTCGTCGGCCGCCCATTCGTTGCGGGCACCGCCGGTCTCGGCTTCCGCTCCGCCGCCGAGAATCGCCGCCAGCCGCGGTCCGGCAGGAGCCCGCTCGCTCCAACCCTCCAGCGACAGCGCAATCTCGTCACCTTCAGGTGTCGCGGTCACCCATAGCTCTATGTCATGGTCGGTCGACGCCGCGAGCGCGGGCCGGGAGACCGGCGTACGGAGCTTGCGTGCAAGGTCGGCAACAGCAGAAATCTGCGGCAAGGCCAGCGGTTGGCCGAGAGTCGACCCCGCCTCGCGTTGCAGCGATTCGAGCGCCGGATCGGCGGAGACCAGGCGTCCACTTCGATCGAGGCGACCCAAGACCGGGCGGGGCTCGGACGGAGCGCTAGCCACGACGCTCGCCGAGACGCTCGAGGGCGCTTCGATAATTCGGCGCAGTCACGAGCCAGCTGCGCGCGGCCCGAACCTCATCCTCGCCCATGCGATCAAACAGAGCGATGGCCTCTCCAGCCTCGGTGATCCCAAGCAGGTCGCCGATACCGCCAAGCAGCCCGGCACTGAGCTCGCGCGAGGCGTCGGCCACACGCAGCATCGCCATCACACGCCGGGACTCGCCCGACAGTAACTCGTCCATGGCCGACTCGCTCGGGACTCCGCCGCGCCGAGCAAGAACCTCGCCCACGAAACCGATTTCCCCTTCATGGGCGGCAGAGAGTACGAGGTCGTCGGTCAGGCCGCCGCCTTCGTCGAGGAAGTGCACCAGCGCGGCGGTAAGTGCTTCGACGCTCCGCTCAGAATCATGCCCTTCGAACACGATGTCGGCCGCCTCCGTCAGCTCTGAATCGGCGTTAGCGACGCCTCGCGCGGCCGCAAGTTCGTGACGCAGTCCAGCGGAAACCGCATGAACAAGATGCTCGCCGCTCGCTTCGGGTAGATCATCGAACGCGACGAGGCACTGGCCGAAGCGGTCGCGGCGGCGACCACGTGCCAGGATCAGCGCCATCGCCGCCGCAGCAACGGCACCGTAATCATGGCTAACGAGCCCCTGGAGGACACGCGCCTCGCGGCGTCCGCTGCGAGCCCTAGCCGCAGTCGCAATCCGCTCCTCGTCGGCACGCCGAAGCAGCAGCGCCATCAGTCCTGGCTCGTCGAGTAGCCCCGAGGCAATCAGTGATTCGACAAGCGTAGCGTCGCCCTCGTCGTTCGCCGCGATCCGCCCGCTCGGCAGCGCCGCCCGAACGCTGTCTGCAACATCGCTGACGAGGCAATGGAGCATGGAAGTCATGAGCGCCCGCTCCTGCTCCGTCAGCCGCTCCGCAGGATTGAGGAAGAAATCGCGACGAACGGTCGCCAAACGGCCTCGGCCCGCAGGGCGCGCAGGGCCGTTCCCGTCCGCTGCTGGCGCAGCAATGGGCCATTCCTCGGGCATCATCGCGTCGCGTCTAGCGGATTTCCGTTAAATTGGCGTCAACTCGCTAGCTGGTGACGGACCCGCTGGACGATGAAGAAGGAAATGGCCGCGTAGGCCAGGATGCCGAGCAGATAGGCCGTCCACACGCCGCCGATGGCAAAGGGGATCGCCAGAGCGACGGCGTTTCGGCGTGAAAAGAGCCACAAGTCGCCACCGGGGGGCATCGACGACTTCTCAATCCTGGCCGCCTCGGCAAAGGCGCAGCCCGCAGCCGCGGTAACCAGCGCACCCCATCCGGGGCCATGTCGCATCTCCCACAGCCCGATGGCCAGCAACGCGAGCCCACTTGCAGGCCACAAGGCCGAACGGCTCAGCATCTTGGCAGGTAGCGGCTTCAAGCGCAGGCTGGCGAGACGCGAGGCAATCAGGTCGAGTGGGGTCGACAGCACGAGCAACACGAGACCGGCGCCGAGCCAGCCGCGACTGAAGCAGAAAGCGCCGCCTAGGCTCAGTCCGAGCGCTGCCCAAATCAGCCACACCGGCCTTACCGGAGTCTCCATCAATTGCTCGGTCGCGATGTCCTCGACGGGGGCGAGAAGGTACCGGCTCGCGAAATCGGTCCGCGCCCCACGCGAGGCCTGGATCAAGACGCGCTGGAAATCGGCCAGCTGCTCGGCATTTTGCACCAGTAGCGGCTCGCCTCCGGCCTCGGTCGTCTGGATTCTGACAGCGCCTTCTTGGATGGCGCGCCTCAGCAGGGTCGACTGCAGGTCCCAGTCGCCGAGTATTGCGGCGGTTGAACCGAGGAGGTTCGCATCGACAATCGCCACCCCGGCCCATCGAGAACCGGCATCGATCCGCTCGTAGGCCTGATGCTGCTCATCGTCTGGCACGATCGTGACGGCGGGTTCGGCCTGCTCGGCCATTTGCGTGACCAGCTCGACCGGTGGCGCAACGCCGTCGCCGATCATGATGATCGAAGAGCCTGCTTCGAATCTGCTGATCGCCTCATTGATCTCGCTCACGGCGAAGACGCCGATCGAGTCGAGGCGGAGACGCTCGAACGCGTCCTGAAGCATCTGCGGCACTCGCTCGACCACCACCACGATCGGCGCAGCGCCCGCCGCGGCCGCGCAGCGAACCTGGTATTCGATGAGCGTCCGTCCGGCGAGCGGAAACAGGGCGCGCAGCGCCCCGCTATCGTCTTCCTGATAGGCGCCGATCAGCGCCCCGACCGCCATGAATCCCCGCTTCGTCCCTGTTTGGGCCCCCGCCCTTCTCTAACCGCTTTCGCGCGCGGTCAAAGATGGTAAACTCGCTTCTGCGATGACACCCACTCCGAAACGCGCCGAATCCCTGCCACCGGCCGATGACGCGGCAGAGACCAACAACCTGCTGGCGAACAGCGTCGACTTCGTCGAGCCGTCATTCGACCAGGAACAGTGGCAGGAGCAGAGCGCCGAGGCGCGCGGCGCCGGAGGACGGCAGGCGCTCGCCGGCGCGCTCGCCGTGATTGCGGCATTGTGGCTCGCCTACACCGCCTGGTCGGCAGGACGGACGCTGGGTGGTCAGCCACTGTCATCCCCGCTGATCGCGCAATGGGTCTCCGTTGCGGCCGGCCCCCTGGCACTGATGGGGCTCGCATGGCTGATCTTCGGCCGGACTCGCCGCAAGGAAGCCGAACGCTTCACCCGTTCGGTCATCACCATGCGCAGTGAGGCGCGGTCGCTCGAGGCACTGCTCGAGGTGCTGTCGCAGCGGATCTCGGACAGCCGGACCGAGCTGACGATGATTGCCCAGCACCTGATGCAGCTTGGCGACGAAGCGACTGGCAAGCTCGGCGGAATTACGCGCGAGTTCGACAGCAGCACCGAAAAGCTGATGCGCCATGGCGAGGCACTTGACCGTGCGGCGGGGTCGGCGCGCGTCGATATCGCCGTCTTGCTCGAAGACTTGCCGCAGGCGGAGCAAAACGCCCGCGCCGTTGCAGACCAGCTTCGCCTCATCGGTCGCGACTCGGCAGAGAAGGCCGCGAGTTTCGGACAGCAGGTCAGCGAACTCGCGCAGCGCACGCGGACCGCGGACGAAATGGTGGCCGAGGCGACAGTCCGCCTGGCCGAGCGCCTCGCCGAGATTGAAACAGCGAGCGCCGGCGCGGTGGTAAGCATTGGCGAAGCCCAGAAGGCTTACTCGGGCACGCTCGACACGCTTCTTTCGCGGACTTCGGAGACGCTCGAGCAGATCCGGTCCGGCATCGACGTCCAGGCCGCTGCAGTCGCCTCGCTCGTGGCACAGGCTTCAGCAGGCATTGGCAAGGCAGGTGCGGACGCAGCAGAATCGCTCGCGGCGAACATCGACCATGCCAACAGCTCCCTTTCATCGCTGTCGAGCCGAGTTGCCGAGCAGGACAGAGCGTCGCAATCGATGATTGCGGAGATCGGGCGCGGCCTCGCGCTGATTGACCAGCGCTTCACCGAGCTTGCCGCCAATGGCGACGAACGCGCCAATCATTTTCTCGAATCGCTCACCCGAGCCCGCGTCGAGCTCGACACGCTGGCGGCCCAAGCCAGCACGCAGGATGGCGCGATCGGATCACTTGCGGAGCGAACCGCTGCGCTGCGCGACAGCATCGACCAGCTGAGCACCGACATTCGAGAAAGCGTCGGCACCTTGATCGGCGAAGCCCAGGGTGGCGCCGATCGTCTAGCCGAGACCACGGCCGCAGTTCGACCGCAGATCGGGTGGCTGCGCGATGCGACCGTTGAGGCTAACGAGCGGCTGACCGCGACTGGCGCCGAGATCGAGCAGCAGCGGGAGCGGTTCGCAGCCTTGTTGTCCAGCGTCGACGGCGGCGTCGAGGACGCCCAGTCGCGCCTCGCGGAACTTGCCTCGACCCTGGCCAAGGTCGAGCGGGAGGCGGCCACGCTGAGCGCGGAGACGGGGCCGACCCTGGTCGCGTCGCTGCTCCAGGTGAAGGAAGCGGCGTCACATGCCGCCGACCGCGCCCGGGAAGCGATCGAGGCTGCAATTCCCGAAGCCGCCGGCAAGTTGTCGGCCGAAGCCCGCACGGCATTGGAGAAGGTCATCCGCGAGAGCGTCGAAGAGCGGCTCCGCGACGTCGAGAATGTCGCCGCGCGGGCGGTTGATTCAGCCCGTGCCGCCTCCGACCGGCTAACCCAGCAGATGCTGACGCTGGGGCAGACGGCGTCGGCGCTCGAAGCCCATATCGAGCAGACCAGCAAGGAGCAGCGCGAGAAGGACAGCGAGGTCTTCGCTAAGCGCGTCGCACTGCTGATCGATTCGATGCACTCAGCGGCGATTGATGTCGGCAAGATCATGGCCGACGAAATCGATGACAAAGCCTGGAACGCCTACCTGAAGGGCAACCGCGGCGTGTTCACCAGTCGCGCCGTGCGCCTGATCGGCGGCAGCGAAACCCGCGCGATCCGCTCGCACTACGAAACCGACGCGGAGTTCCAGCGCTCCGTCAATCGCTACGTCCACGATTTCGAGTCGATGCTCCGGCGCGTTCTTGCCGAACGTGACGGCGGCATGATCGCGGTGACGCTCATGTCTTCGGACATGGGCAAGCTCTACGCCGCGTTGGCGCAGGCGATCGACAAGCGCCGCTAACGCGAGTGATAAAAGTCGAGGTCGCTCGGCTTGATCCAGCCGTAGGTCCAGTTCGCGTAATAGAGCGCAAAGAGGACCGCGCCGACTAAGGCAGCTTTCAGCAGGTGCCGCTTCAGATCGAAGCGATGGGGCGCGCTTTCCGCCTGACCGGCGACCTTCGGATTCCCTACTTCTTCATCGGTCCGGACGCCGAATGGCAGCAACAGGAAAGCGCTGAAGGCAAAGAACAGGAAGTAGATCGCAACGATGGACGAATATTCCATCAGGCGACCTGGAGCATCATGACCTCGACCAGCGGTTTCTTCCCGGTCCAAAGCGTTGCACAGCGGCGAACCGCGAGGCGGACGGATTCGCGGACTTTCTCCTCGTCGCCGCCGGGACTGTAAGCGCGCCGGGCGGCGTCCGTTGCATCGGCGATGAAGTCGTCGCGGTCTTCCTCAACCGGAACCCCAAACGGCCGGATAAGCGGCTCGCCGGCAAGCCTGCCGCCATCGCCAACCGGAACAGCAACGGTGATCAACCCGCCGTACCCCATGCGGCGCCGTTCCGTGACCGTGGCACCGTCCGCGGGCAGGATGACGTCGCCGTCGAGGACCAGGCGGCCGACGCGGACCTCATCGACCTTCTTCGGCTCGCCCGGCGCCAGGCGAATGACGTGGCCGTTTTCCTGCACAACGGCAGATTTGACGCCGTGGCTGAGCGCCAGTCGCGCATGTTCGGCGAGGTGTCGGGCTTCGCCGTGGACCGGTACGACGATCTTCGGTCGGACCCAATTGTACATCTCGACCAACTCGGGCCGCCCGGGATGGCCGGATACATGGACGTGCGCCTGGCGCTCCGTCACGATGCGCACGCCAAGATCGGACAGCTGGTTCATGATGCGGCCAATCGCGACTTCGTTGCCCGGGATGATCCGCGACGAAAAGATGACCGTATCGCCTTCGCCAAGCTTCAGGTCATGATTGCCCGAGGCGATTCGGCCAAGCGCGGCCCGCGGCTCGCCCTGACCGCCCGTTGCGATCACCAGCACCTCGCTTCGCGAAAGGCGCATGGCCTCGTCGAAATCGACCGGCGGCGGGAAATCCTTGAGGTAACCGGTCGCCTGGGCGACGCGCAGGATCCGTTCCAGCGATCGACCGGCAATACAGACGCGCCGGCCTGTCTCCACCGCCACGCGGCCGATCGTCTGCAGCCGGGCGGCATTCGACGCGAAGGTCGTGACCAGCACCCGCCCCTTCGCTTCCGAGACCTTGGCGAGCAGCCCGGCATGGACGCTCTCCTCTGATCCCGATGGCTGGTCCTGAAAAACGTTCGTCGAATCGCAGACGAGCGCGAGCACGCCCTGATCGCCAATCGCCCGCAGCGTGTCGGGGCTAGGCGCCTCGCCGATCACCGGGGTCTCGTCGATCTTCCAGTCGCCGGTGTGGAAGATGTTGCCGAACGGCGTTTCGATCAGAACGCCATTGCCCTCCGGAATCGAGTGCGAAAGCGCGACGAAGCTTACGCGGAACGGCCCGAGCTCGATGCTTCCCCCGCGCTCGACGATATTGAGCTTCACCTGGCCGGTAAGTCCCTCTTCCTCCAACTTGCCGGCGATGAGCCCGGCGGTGAACGGCGTCGCGAACAGCGGCGCTTTCAACTCCTCCGCCAGGTAGGGCAGAGCGCCGATATGGTCCTCGTGCCCGTGCGTGAGGACGATTCCGGCCAGCCGCTCCTGCTGGTCCTCGATGAACTCGAGGTCCGGAAGGATCAGCTCGATACCGGGGTAAGTCGGGTCTGCGAAGGTGAGGCCGAGGTCGACCATGATCCACTGACCACGGCAGCCGTAGAGATTCACGTTCATGCCAATCTCGCCCGAGCCGCCGAGCGCGACGAACAGCAGTTCCTCTCCGGGGATCATTTCGGATTGCGCATCGCTATGTCGTACAACAGGCTCAAACCCTGGATGGTGAGGTCGGGTTCAATCGCATCGAACACTTCGGTGTGCTTGTCGAACAGGGTCGCGAGGCCGCCGGTCGCGACGACGGTCACGGGCCGTCCGAGCTCCCGCTTGATGCGGTCGGCTAGGCCTTCGAGCATCGCGACGTAGCCCCAATAGATTCCGATGGTCATCTGGCTGACCGTCGTGCGGCCGATCACGCTGTCGTCGTCGGGGGCTTCGATCGCGATGCGCGGCAATTTCGCCGCGGCGCTGACGAGCGCGTCGAGGGAGAGGTTGATGCCGGGCGCGATGATGCCGCCGGCATAGGCGCCGGAAGAGTTGACGACGTCGAAAGTCGTTGCGGTGCCGAAATCGATTACGAGCAGGTCGCCGGCATATTTAGCATGGGCGGCGATGGCGTTAAGTGCGCGGTCGGCGCCGACATTGTGCGGCTCATCGACGTCCAGCTGCATCGGCCACGCCGCCGCGCCCTGGCCCGCAATTATCGGCGTTTTCCGGAAGTATTTCTCCGAAAGCACCTCCAGATTGTGCAAAGCGCGCGGAACGACGGTGCCGATAATCACCCCGTCGACATCATCGCGCCCATAGCCTTCGAGCTCGAGCAGCTGGTGGAGCCACACGCTATACTGGTCGGCGGTGCGTCGGGGATCGGTGGCGATGCGCCAACGGGCCTTGATCTCGCCGCCATCAACGAGCGCGAAGACGAGGTTCGAGTTCCCGACGTCGATGGCGAGCAGCATGGCGGGGCCTTAGGCGAAGAAGCAGCAGCCGCAAAGCATCAGGCGGTGACCGGTGCCGATGCCTGAGAGACGGCCTGTTGCTCACGCTCCTGCCGCGCCCTGGCTAGATAGGCGTGGATTGCCGCGACCACCTGAGCACCATCGCCGACGGAAGCTGCAACACGCTTCACCGAGCAGGCACGCACGTCGCCAACCGCGAAGACACCGCGGCGGCTTGTCTCCATCGGAAGCCGGTCGTCGCCAATATCGTCGCCGGTGAGGACGAAACCGCGCTCGTCGAGCTTGAGGCCGGAGCCGGCGAGCCAGTCGGTGTTGGGCTCGGCGCCAATGAACGAGAAGAGGTAGCGGACCGGAAGCCGTGTGGTCACCCCTGATGAGCGATTGACCCAGGTCACCGCCTCGAGGTTGCCGCCCTCTCCCTCGAGCTCGGAAATCTCGCAGCCGATCACCACTTCGATGTTGGGTTGGGCACGAATCCGCTCGATCAGGTATCGCGACATGGTCTGCTCTAGGGGCCGGCGCGCAAGCAAAGTGACCTTCCGAGCGCGGGACGCGAGGAACACGGTCGCCTGCCCCGCGGAGTTACCGCCCCCGACCAGCGCGACCTCCTGGCCGGCGCAAAGGTCGGCCTCGAGCGGGGACGCCCAGTAATGGACGGACGTGCCCTCATAATGGTCGAGCTGCTCGACACCGAGGCGCCGGTAACGGGCACCGGTCGCAATCACGACCGCGCGAGCCTGGACCCGCTCCCCGGTCGCAAGCTGGATGTGGCAAGGGTCGTTGCCACATTCGAGCTTCACCGCCTCGTCCGGGATCGCGACTTCGACGCCGAATTTCTGCGCCTGGCTGAAGGCGCGGCCCATCAGCGCCATTCCGGAAATGCCTGTCGGAAACCCGAGGTAGTTCTCGATCCGAGCAGAGGCGCCCGCCTGTCCGCCGAAGGAGCGGCAGTCGATGGCCAGGACCGAAAGACCTTCGGAACCGGCATAGACCGAAGTCGCGAGACCCGCCGGACCCGCCCCGATCACAGCGAGATCGTAGAGCTTTTCGGAGTCGAGCTCCCCAACCAGCCCGACGCAGCGTGCAAGCTGCCCCTCCGTGGGATTGCGAAGCAGCTGGCCGCCCGGACAGAGAACGATCGGCAGCTCCTCTTCAGCCACATGGAAACGCTCGACCAGAGCCTTCGCGCTGCTGTCGTCCGCTGGATCGATCTGCTGGTACGGATGCCCGTTGCGCCGCAGGAAATTGGTCAGGCGGAGGACGTCGCCGTTCTGCTCGCTGCCGACGACCACCGGCCCAGCTCCAGATTCGATCAGTCCGACACGGCGAAGGATCAAGGCTCGCATGAGGCGCTCGCCGAGATCGGCTTCGGCAACGAGCAGGGCTCGCAACCGGTCGGGCGGAATCGCGACG
>Ga0207706_10001655_pt1 | contig 22038 bp, 21 predicted proteins | sample KBSC53metaG_FD_184318 | JGI IMG/M metagenome (GOLD analysis project Ga0207706, IMG submission 184318) | Corn rhizosphere microbial communities from Kellogg Biological Station, Michigan, USA - KBS C5-3 metaG (SPAdes) (version 2) | ecosystem: Host-associated > Plants > Roots > Rhizosphere > Soil ... | reverse complement strand
CGATCAGCAGAGCCGCTTCGTCAACGAGCGCATGCACGCCAACATCCAGAAGGACGGCACCTATTCGGTCGTCCCGCGCATGTGGGGCGGCATCACCAATCCGCGCGAGCTGCGCGCGATCGCTGACGTGGTCGAGAAGTACAATGCGCCGATGGTCAAGGTCACCGGCGGCCAGCGGCTCGACATCTTCGGCATCAAGAAGGAAGACCTGCCTGCCGTCTGGGCCGACCTGAATGCCGCGGGCATGGTGTCGGGTCATGCCTATGGAAAGTCGCTGCGCACGGTGAAGACCTGCGTCGGCTCCGAATGGTGCCGCTTCGGCACGCAGGATTCCACCGGTCTCGGCGTTCAGATCGAGCACATGACCTGGGGCTCATGGATGCCGCACAAGTTCAAGATCGCGGTCAGCGGTTGCCCGCGCAACTGCGCCGAAGCGACGATCAAGGACTTCGGCGTGGTGTGCGTCGATTCCGGTTACGAGCTGCACGTCGGCGGCAATGGCGGCATCAAGGTTCGCGCGACGGACCTGCTGTGCAAGGTCACCACCGAGCAACAGGCGCTCGATTACTGCGCGGCCTTCATCCAGCTTTATCGCGAAGAAGCGCGTTACCTGGAGCGGACGGCACCGTGGATCGAGCGCGTCGGGCTCGATTTCATCAAGCAGCGGATCGTTGATGACGAGGTCGGACGCGAGGCGCTGACCAGCCGTTTCCTCTATTCGCAGAGCTTCAGCCAGGAAGATCCCTGGGCGCAGCGTGCCGCCGGCGCCGAGCGCGAGCAGCACGCCCATCTCGGCGAATTCCGTCCCATCGAAGCCATCGCAGCGGAGTGAAGCACATGTATGTCGGAGAATGGATCGATGTCGGCCCCCTCTCGGCCATTCCGATCCGCGGCGCGCGGACGGTGCCGGTCGCAGGCGGCGACGAGGTGGCCCTGTTCCGCACGGGCGACAATCAGGTGTTCGCGCTCGTCAATCGCTGCCCCCACAAGCATGGGCCGCTGAGCCAGGGCATCGTCCACGGCCATGCGGTCGCCTGCCCGCTTCACAACTGGCGGATCAGTCTCATCACGGGCGAGGCGCTTGGCGAGGACAAGGGCTGCACGCCGACAATTCCGGTCAAGGTCGACGGCGGCCGCGTGCTGCTTTGCCGCACCTCCACGCTCAAGGCTGCCGCGTAACGTGACGGACGCGATCCGCACCACCTGCGCCTATTGCGGCGTCGGCTGCGGCATCGTGGCGCGGCCGGCAGGCGACCGCTCGGTCCGGATCGAAGGCGATCCGGAGCATCCGGCCAATCATGGGCGGCTCTGCTCCAAGGGCACGCATCTCGGCGAGACCGTCGGGCTCGAAGGCCGGCTGCTCCACCCGATGATCGGCAAGCGCCGTACGAGCTGGGATAGGGCGCTGGACCTGGTCGCCAGGAAATTTCGCGAGACGATCGCGCGGCATGGCCCGGATAGCGTCGCTTTCTACGTCTCCGGCCAGCTGCTGACCGAAGATTATTACGTCGCCAACAAGCTGATGAAGGGCTTCATCGGCTCGGCCAATATCGACACCAACAGCCGGCTGTGCATGTCGAGCGCGGTCGCGGGACATCTGCGCGCCTTTGGCGAGGACGTGGTGCCCGTCTCCTATCAGGATCTGGAGGAGAGCGATCTGGTCGTGCTCGTCGGATCCAACACCGCCTGGTGTCACCCGATCGTCTATCAGCGCATCCAGGCGGCGCGTGCCGCGCGCGGCACCCGGCTGGTCGTCGTCGATCCGCGCCGCACGGAGACGTGCGATGATGCCGACCTCCACCTGGCCATCCGTCCTGGCAGCGACGTCGCGCTGATGAACGGGCTGCTCGCCCATATGCGGCGCGAGGGGCTGACAGACGATGCCTATCTGGCCGAGCACGTGAATGTGGGCGAGGGCTTCTGGGAAGCCCTGGACGAAGGCCACGATCTCTGGACCGTGGCCAAGACCTGTGACGTCGCGCCCGCCGATCTGGCCCGCTTCTACGAACTCTTCGCTGCCACGCCGCGCGCGATCACCCTCTTCAGCCAAGGCGTGAACCAGTCGTTGCGCGGGACCGATCAGGTCAACGCGATCATCAATCTGCATCTCGCCACGGGACGCATTGGCAAGCCGGGCGCGGGGCCCTTCTCGATCACGGGCCAGCCCAACGCGATGGGCGGACGCGAAGTCGGCGGACTTGCTTCGACACTTGCGGCGCACATGGATTTCGCGCCGGATAACGTCGCCCGCGTGGGCCGTTTCTGGGCCGCACCCGCCATGGCAACCAAGCCGGGGCTCAAAGCGGTCGATCTGTTCCGCGCAGTGCGCGATGGACGGGTTAAGGCCTTGTGGGTGATGGCGACCAATCCGGCGGTGAGCATGCCGGACGCCAATATGGTTCGTGACGCGCTCGCCACCTGCCCCTTCGTTGTCGTATCGGATGTTATCGCCGAAACCGACACGAGCGCATATGCGCACGTCCGCCTGCCGGCCGCAGCGTGGGGCGAAAAGGACGGGACGGTCACCAATTCGGAACGCTGTGTCAGCCGGCAGCGCGCTTTCCTGACATTACCAGGTGAGGCCAAGCCGGATTGGTGGATCGCGGCCCAGGTCGGGCGGCGCATGGGGTGGAAGACCGCCTTCACCTATGATTGCGCAGCCGACATCTATCGTGAGCATGCCCGGCTTTCGGCCTACGAGAATCGCGGCCGGCGCCTGTTCGATCTGCGTCACCACGCCGCGATCGGCAATGCGGATTATGAGGCAATCGAGCCGTTCCGCTGGGGTGGCGAGGGTTTCGCCGACGGGCATTTCTCCACCGAAGACGGCAAGGCACGGCTGGTGCCGGTGGCGCAGCGGCCGCTTCCCGACGCTTTGCGCGATTGGCCGCTTACGCTCAATACCGGGCGCTACCGGGACCAATGGCATACGATGACGCGCACGGGCCTGAGCCCGAAGCTCGCGCGCCATCGCGAGGAGCCGCTGGTAGAGATTCATCCCCGCGATGCCGAGACCTATGGGCTGGCCGATGGTGATCTCGCGCGCGTCGCGACCGCACAGGGCGAAAGCCTGTTTCGTGTCGCAGTGACCGATCGGCAGCGCGTCGGCGAATTGTTCACGCCGATCCATTGGACCGATCGCCAGGCCAGCGGCGGGCGCACCGGCTTGCTGCCCCGCCCGCTGGTTGATCCTCATTCGGGTCAGCCCGGTTTCAAACAAACGCCGGCGCTGATCGAGAAGATTTCCTGTGCGTGGCGTGGCTTTCTGTTGATGCGCGATAAGGATGCACCCCCGCCGAAGTGCCTCTGGCGGACCCGCGTGACGGTGCCCGGCGGCCTGCTCTACGAGCTTGCCGGCAACGGCGATCCGGAACGGCTCGGCGCGAGTCTGCCAAACGGGACGCGGATCGAAGCACGCGATACGGCGCGGGGATCCTGGCGTGTGGCGGTGCTCGACAAGAACCGCCTGTCGGCCGCCTTGTTCGTCACGGCGGCCGGCGAGTTGCCGCCGCGCGACTGGCTGATCGCGCAATTGGAAGCGCCCGAAGTTGCACCCACGCTGCTCGCTGGCCGCGCGCCCGGCGCCGCCGTGGATCGCGGCCCGATCGTCTGCGTCTGTTTCGATATCGGCATGCGCACGATCATTCACGCCATCGCCGAACAGAAGCTGACCGACGTCGCCGCCGTCGGCAAGGCGCTCAACGCTGGAACCAATTGCGGCTCATGCCGCCCCGCGATCGCTCACCTGATCGCGCAAGCGAGGGAGCTCGCCAATGCATCCTGATGAATTTCAACCGGGCATGGTCTGGCTGGTCGGTGCCGGTCCGGGCGACCCCGACTTGCTCACGCGCAAGGCCGAACGGCTCCTCCGCAACGCAGATATCGTCTTTTACGACGCGCTGGTCGGCGATGGCGTGCTGGAGCTCGCCCCAGATGCGCAACTGATCAGTGTGGGCAAGCGCTCTGGCCGCCATTCGGTCGCGCAGGACCAGATCAATGGGCTGCTGCTTTTCGCCGCACAGAGCGGTGCCAGGGTGGTGCGGCTCAAGGGTGGCGATCCCTCCATCTTCGGCCGGTCGGCCGAGGAGATGGATCATCTGATCGCGCATGGCATCACCGTGCGCATCTGCCCTGGCGTGACCAGCGCAAGCGCGGCCGCCGCGAGCGGGCTCGCCTCGCTCACCTTGCGGGGGCTCGCGCGCAAGTTGACGTTCGTCACGGCGCATGCGCGTGCGGGAGAGAGTTTGAATCTCGACTGGAAGACGCTGGCCGAGCCGGACGCGACGCTGGCCGTCTACATGGGTCGCAGCGCGGCAGGCGAGATTGCGCGCGAGTTGATCGCCGCCGGTCGCGCCGCCGACACCCCCGTCATGATCGCCGTCAATGTCTCGAGACCCGACGAGCGCATCCTGCGCGGCCGGCTCGGCGCACTGGGTTTCCTCGTACGCGCCATCAGCGACGACGCCCCTACCCTGCTGCTCATCGGCGAAGCCGTCGCGCCGCGACAGGTTGACGCGCTCGTCGCTGCCGCGACCGCTCCCTGCTGACCGATCTCCGGCCGCTAACCCTCCTCCAGTCTACGGAGATCCTCGGGCCGATTGATATTGGGGAGTTCGGGCGTCTGCACCAGACGGGGTTGGATACGCATAAGCCAGCCGCGTACGGAGCGATCGTCGCTCTCCGCCAGATGACGATCGAGAAGGTCGGCAAGCGATGCGGGCCAGTAGCCAAGCAGATGCTGGCCCTTCGCTACCGCTGCGCCCTCTCCGATCAGCTGCCGGGCCACGCTATCGGGCAGTATCGGCATGTCGCACGCGATGCTGAGCACCGCGTCATACCCTTCTTCCTGCGCATGATGGAGCGCGGCATTAAGCCCACCGAGCGGCCCCATGTCCGGCGCGGGCCGATCGGGCAAGCACTGAAAATCGGGGTGATCGCGGCCGCATAACACGATGATTTCCGCGTATCTGCCGATGGCCTCGGCTGCATGTGTCAGGAGCGGCTTGCCGTCGAGCAAAGCAAGTGCCTTGTCGCTCCCGAAGCGTCGCGCGCGGCCGCCCGCGAGCACCGCTCCCAGCAGCCTGCCTCTGGTCCCGTCGTTCATCGCCCCGACGTTCGGCGCTCCCCGGTGCGAAAGTCAATCGCGGCCGATCACCGAATACACGCAGCTCCGCGGTTTATCTGGCGGATGATGACGGGCGGAGCTCCCTTTTGGCCAGGCGCTAAATGTCGACAGTGAGCTTCGCATAAAGCTGCCTTGGCTGATGCACTTGGAGCGCATTGCTGCCGATCACATCCCAGCTGAACTGGTTGGTGACGTTCAACATCTGCACGCGCAGCAGTGAGGGTTTGGCGAACAGGTTCATCCGGTATCGCATGCCGAGATCGAGCTGGGCGCGTGATGGCAGCCGGGTACGATTGTCGACGCTGACGATCCGCTCGCTGTCGCGTTCGATATTGGCGTCGACGGAGAGACGCGGCCATTGCGGCAGCCGATAATCCGCGCTCGCGATCAAGGTCAGTGGCGAGGACCCCACCGGCCTGCGCCCAACCCGGCCAGCGTCCATATCTTCGCCGGACACCGTCGCGTCGAGGCGGACCGCGCCGCCTACCACGCTGAGCCCGGAGACGGGACTCCCCGCGAGCGACAGCTCGATCCCCTGATGCCGAATTCGGCCGAGATTGCGGAAGTAGCGATCGTCGTCCAGCCCGTAATAAGGCTTGTCGATCCGGAACCCGCCCGCGACCAGGTTGAGATGCGGCAGGATCGACCAGCGCAGCCCCGCGTCGATCTGCTTGGTTCGGATTGCGGGCGGCGCTTCGTTGCGATTGACGGCCACCGACGGCGCCACGGGGCTTTCCTCCAACCCGCGGCTAAGCCCGGCGTAGACCGCGAAGCTCGACGTAAGTTCAACCGCCGCCGACCCGCTATAGAGAATGGGTCGCGAGCGCGAGGCTGGCAGCCGGCCGGCGGGGCGGACGACGCGCTTGTCATAATCGGTCTTTTCGATGCCCAGATTGAGCACGCCCACCCCTGCCCAATTCCCTTCGTAGGTCAGGCCCAGGGTGGCCTGGCGAACCCGGTCCCTCGTCTGTGGCCCGAACCGGAAATCGGGAGCCGGGACGTAAAGCGGCTTGTCCACTGGTGTGGGAGACAGCGCGGCTTCATCGCTCGCCCCATAAGCCCGCCGATGGTCGCGTCCCCACGCTGCGAGCACCAAGCGGTGCCGTCTTTTCCCTTCCACGAAGGTACGCGAGAGCATGACCTGGCCGCTCGTCGCATCGCCCGACTGGCCCCGTTCGGCGATCATCGAACGGTCCGCATCAACCTCATTCGCGTGCAGCACGAGTAGGGGCGTGTAGTTGATGGGAATATGATCGATCGATCGGAACAGTCCCGCACGCAGCTGCCAGCCGCCAAGCGTGATATTGGTTATGACGCCTTCATTGTAGGATATCTCCTTGCCCTTCGCCCAATGCTGGCCGGCAAATCGCCGGGCATGCCCGTCACGCGGCGCCGCAGCGCCGTCGAGAAGCAGCGTCGGCAGCGCCTCATCCTCAGCGTCGTGAATGCGGCTCCAGAAGGGGACGATCTCGACAGCGGCATCGGGCTTCCAACGTGCGGTCAGGGCCGTGGATAGGACATGCGAACGACCGCCATACCATTGGCTGTAGCGGTAAAAGCCGACGCCGCCGGCGACGCCCAGATGGGGCAATATCTCGCGCGCCTGGCCATCCATTTCGAAGAAGCGTCCGCCAAAATCGTCCAGGTCAGCGGCGACCGAGAGAACATTATTGTCGGGCTTGCGGATCTGATAGTCGACGATCCCACTCGGCGCAGGAAAGGGGTGGCCGAGCACCGACGCGCCGACCAGGATCCGGTAGCCATGGACCAGCCGGCTGGTCGTATTGGCGGTCTTGTCGACATACAGGCCGTCGAACCGGACGTTACCCGCCGCCGTTGGTGAGAAACCGCGCACGTCCCCCGGACCATATAATCCAAGATTCTCGCCGCTTACGTTTATCCCGAACGCGTCCTCGGCCTGCGCTACCGCATTGTCGTTGACCCTTTGTGCGAGAATCTGACCGGCCGGGAGGACCGACAGCCCGATGAAGGCGAGACGGAATATCTGCCGCATGTTCGCTCCAGAATGCGGAGCGGTAGCGGCTCCGGCAGGGCGAGCGGATGGCGCCTCGCAGCCGCGGGTGCGACGATCGTTCGACCGACGGCAGGCGGACTTCGACCAGAAGTACGACATGCCCCGCGCACCTCTTTGCGCGGCCCTGCAGCGCGCTTACACATAGAGGGGCGAAGCGGGCATCCGCCGTGCGCAGGGAATGTGTCAGCATGGGGCAGGACGTGCAGGCGGAGCCGACACTCTCATGGCGCACCGCCTGGGTGTCGATCTTTTGCTTCTGGGCCTTCTATTTTCTGATCGTCACCTTGCGTTCGGTGATTATCGAGGGATCGGCCGACCAGCTGCCGATGCTCGTCCAGCGCGCGGTCGTTTCGCTGGTCAGCGCAGCGGTGACCGTGCTGCTTTGTGTGGCGATCCGACGAACGTCCGGTGTGACGCTATTGCGCAGCATCGTTACTGCCGGCCTGCTCGCGGTGCCGGCTGCCTTCATTTACGCAACAGTGAATTATGCCATGTTCGAGCACCACCTGCTCACGCGGGTCGCCGCGCTGGCGACCGAGACCGCGCTGCAGCCGCTCGCACCGACAAGTCCCCCGAAGGAAGAATATCCTGCGATCGACGAGATCGTGGGCACGGCCGTCAATGGCTATTTCTATTTCGCGACATGGGCGACGTTATACCTTCTGCTGGAGCACGGCTTACGCATGCGCATGCTGGAACGCCGGACGGCAGCGCTCGCCGCGGCGGCGCAATCAGCCGAGCTTCGCGCGCTGCGCTATCAGGTCAATCCCCACTTTCTGTTCAACACGTTCAACGCGCTGTCGGCGCTGGTGATGCGCGGGCGGCACGAGGATGCCGAAAGAATGATCGGCAACCTTTCCGACTTCTTCCGCACCAGCCTTTCCGGCGACCCCACCGCCGATGTTCCTTTGTCCGAGGAAATCCACCTGCAGCGGCTCTATCTGGAGATCGAGAGGGTGCGCTTCCCCGAACGGCTGGCAATCGAAATCGATCTTCCGGATGCACTTCGCTCCGCGCGGGTTCCGGGCATGATCCTGCAGCCGCTGGTGGAAAATGCGGTCAAGCATGGCGTCGCACGTTCGCGCGCGCAGGTCGCGCTACGGATCGTAGCGCGGACCGAAGGCACCCAATTGCGGCTTTGCGTGCATGATAATGGCGACGGCGCGCACGAAATGGTGCGGACGGGGACGGGCCTTGGCCTGCGTAACGTGAGCGAGCGCCTCGCCGCGCGTTACGGCAATCGCGCCAGCATGCAGGCCGGGTCGCTGCCCGACGGCGGTTATGCCGTGGAGCTCCTCCTACCGCTCGAACGCGATGACGACTGAGCCGATCCTTCGCACGCTCATCGTCGACGATGAGCCGCTCGCAATCGACCGGCTACGGATGATGTGCGAGGCCATGTCCACGCTTCGCGTCGTCGGCACGGCGCTCGACGCCGAAGCGGCGCTCGCGCTGATCGGATCGGAGACACCTGATCTTCTGCTGCTCGATATCGCCATGCCTGGAATGGATGGCATGCGTCTTGCCCGTCTGTTGGATGAACGACCCGCGCGGCCGCTCGTGATCTTCGCCACCGCTTACGACCATCACGCACTGGAGGCGTTCGAGGTTGCAGCCGTCGATTATCTGCTGAAACCGATCGCCCACGATCGTCTCTGCCGCGCGATCGAGCGTGCTCGCGAAGCGCGCCCAGGTGCTCCGTCGCGCGGACCGCTGCGCGAGCTCTGGGTGCCGCACCGGTCCGAGATGGTACGGATCGACACGGCCGCGATCGAATGGATCGAGGCGGAGCGCGATTATATGCGGCTGCATCTCGGGCAGCGCAGCTACATGTTGCACATGACGATCACCGCGCTTGAGCAGCGGCTCGATCCCGCCGCATTTGTTCGATTGCACCGATCCGCCATCGTCCGACGCGACCTGGTCGAGCGTTTTCACCGCGATCGCGCCGGCAGCTGGACCGCCATTTTGCGGAACGGCCGGGAGATGCGCGTGGGCCGGAGCTATCTCGGCGTGGCGCGAGCGATGACGGCGCGCTGATTGTCGAACGACCGCATTTCGCTGTCGCATTGAACGCAAGAAGCGGGAAGCGCGGCTGGCGCTCAGCTCGATAGATACGCCGACAGAAGCCGGGCACCGCATGGCGCAAGGCAGATCGGAAAAAATATGCTGGCCCAATGGATCGCGCTTGCGCTGGCGAGTCACTCGCTAGCGGCCGACGGCACGGTGACACCCTTTGCCGATCGCGAAGCCCACCGGACAAGCGATGCAAGCCTGCGGGACATGGCGGGACATTGGATCGATCTCGGATCCGCCAAGGATCTACGGTCGCTTCGGCTCGACTTCATCCGCGCAAATGTCGTCGTGAGGCGTTCGGCGAGTGCCCGCATCCGCTTGCTCCTCGACATGTCCGACGCTGCGCACGATCTCGATGGGGTAACGATACATGTCGAGCACAGCGCGGCGGCAGTCGAACTTACCGATGTCTATCCAGCGCAGACCGCCTATGCGCGTATGATCGAATGCCTTCCGCAGATAGACGGTCGAGGCGACTTCTGGATCGCCTCATCCCATCTGCGTGTGACGGTGCTCGCGCCTGTTTCCTTTCCAGTGGAGGGGCTTGTCCGCGACGGCACGTTTCATGACGAGCGGAAACGCTCATCGCCCTTTCTCCTCGATGATCGCCACGCCCCAGGGCTTTAGATCGAGCATGCTGCCCCGATCGATGCGCGAGCCGGTCAGCAAGTCGGTGCCGGGGCCGAAGCTGTAAGGCATGTGCTGCGCGTCAGGCGAATAGTTCAGCACGTAGCGGACGGAGTGACCATTGGTGAGCGTGCCACCGCGTACGATGATGGGAAACCGCACGTCGGCCAGTTTCACGATCCCCGCCTGCTTAACCTCATCGTTCAACATCCGGTCGAGGATGGCATCCGTTGGCATGAAGCCGACATAGGTGACCTGGCCTTTGCCATAAGCGTTGCGCGTGACGGCGGCATAAGGTGGCCATGAGGGATGCTTGTAGCGCGCGACCACCTTCGCGGTGGTCGGAGTGAGGAACTCCATCCACCAGCGCGCCTTATTCTCCTGTTCGCCGACGCCGAAAGGATCACCATCGAGCGAAACGCCGTCGGGATTGGTGAACTGGCTGTAGCGAACGCCTGCCGCCTCCGCGATGCCGCCCGGCTGCGTCGCATAGCGCACCTTCACATTCTCGTCCGAGAAGCCGCTCTTGAACGTGTAGAGGAGATGCCCGCCCGCCTTGGCAAAGGCGTTGAGGCGGGCGATTTCCGCGTCGCTGGCGGCATAAAGCGCAGGGACGATGATGAGCTTGTAATCGCTCAACGGGACAGTTGATGAAGGCGAGAGAATGTCCGCCTCGACGTTCATCCGGTAGAGCGCATCGTAGAAGGGGCGCAGCACTTCATTATAGCCGATGCTGCGGCCCTCCGCGTTGATCTTGAAGGCGTCGAAGGCCGACAACGCCGTATTGCTGACATAGATGGCGACCTGATTGCGCTTGCGCATGTTGGCCAGCTTGGGCCCGAGCCGCTTCAGATCGGCGCCGATCGTCTTGGCTTCCTCATATGTGGCGTTGGGCTGGTAATCCTGCGAGAGCAACCCGCGCCAATAGGTCTCGATCGCGTTGGCGGTGGTCGCCCAATGCCAATATTCGACCATGTTGGCGCCCGAAGCGAGATGGCTGAAAGCCTGTAACCTGAGCTGGCCGGGATAGGGGGTCCAGTTGGGGAAGCCCTGCGCCTCGGTTTCCAGCACCAGGTAATTCTGGCCGTTGCGCATCGATCGGGCGATGTCTCCCCCGAACGCGATATCGGCGCCCGTCAACTTGTCCTGGCTGGGGTGATAAATATCGATCCCCGCCACATCGAGCGGCTTGGCTGCCTCCCAGTGGTTCACCTCCGACTGGACGCCATAGGAATAGCCGCGCCATGCCAGATCGAAATTCTGTGTGATGAACTGATCCGGCCGGGCATGGGCGCGGACAAGGCCGGCCTGCCATGTGAGGAATTGGGTTACGAGCCCGCGCTGGAATTCGGCAAAGGCGTTGGAAAGGCTGGCATTGATCGAACCCGTGACCGACGGAAAATCCTGCCAGCTGTTGATCCGGTTGCTCCAGTAATCGAGCCCATAGGCCTTGTTGAGCCCATCGAGGCTGGGCCATTTGCGCTTCATCTCCGCGACGAAGGCCGCCTGCACGTTCGGCCCGCTCGTGTCGTAAGCCTTGGTCTCGTTGTCGATCTGATAGCCGATGACGGCCGGATTATTTCGCACATGATCGACCAAAGCCACGATCACCCGCTCCGCCGCGCGGCGATAATCCGGATCGGTGATGTCCATATTCTGACGTGGGCCATAGCGGCCGGGCCCGCGCGGCGTGACCGCCAGGACATTGGGGTGCTCGCGCGCAAGCCAGGTCGGAACCGCGTAGGTCGGCGTGCCGACGATTACCTTGATGCCCTGGCGGTTCATCGCGGCCAGCATCCGATCGACATGACTGAAGTCGAACACGCCCGGCTGCGGTTCGAGTGTGCCCCAGGTCGATTCCGCGATACGGACGACGCTGATACCCGCCGCCTTCATCATGCGGGCATCCTCATCGACCCGGTCGATCGGCGTATATTCGTCGTAATAAGCGACGCCGAACAGGATCGTGTCGGGCAGTTTCGGTCTAGCGCTACCGCCGCTCGAGAGGAGCGCGGCAAGGGCCGCCGCCATGATTGTCCGCTGAAGACCCGACCCGCCGCGCATCCGCACCCCTCCGTTTATTTGTCCGACTATATGGACAGGAGAAGGTCTGGCAAGCGCGGCTCAGCTCGACGCGGGCGAGCTTTATATTCGAGACGGAGTATTCAGGATGGACCCCGTCTTTTCGAACCCGCTGCGACGCCTACGGAAAGGCGATCGCTTATTGGCCAAGCAGGAGCGGCAATCGCGCGCGCAGGAACGAAGAATCGGAATTGCCATCTATGATGTCAGGGAGCGCGCCCCAGCGCCCGAACCCGCCCATCACCAGGAAATCGGCCCTGGTAAGCTGCGCCGTCTCAAGCACCAACGGCTTGCTGTCGATCCTGAGCCTGGTCAGATCGAGCAGGCGCTCTCCTGGCAAAGCATCTAAAAAAGTCATGGCCGCATCGACCGCGACACGCGCCGCGCCCTCCGACGCATCCACAACCATGACTTGCGTGGCTTGCTGAAGCAGAGGGACGGCGCTGCGCAAAGCCGAGAGGGCGGACAAGGACCCGTCCCAGACGATCAGCGCGCGCTCACCGGCGAGACAAGGCTGCGCCGGACCTTGCGGCAAAAGCACCACGGGCGCGCCCGATTGCAGGACCGCTTGACCGGCTTGGCGTTGGCGTTCGGATTGCGGATCGCTGCTGGACCTGCTGATCAAAACCAGATCGACCTGGCAATGCGCAGCCGCGTGTGGCGCCTGTTCAAGGAGATCGATGCAGGCGGGCAATCGGCCGATCAGATTCGCAAGCTCCAGGACCGCGTCGACACAGAGGTCGCGTCGCGAGCCGCGCGCGAGAAATCCCACCGTGCGGATCGGCAACGGCTTGGCAAAAGCCCGTGCGTTTGGATCGATTGGCTGAGCTTGCAGGGGCGGAAGATCTAGTGCCTGGCAGGCAGCCATGGATCTCACGCCGCCTGCCCTTGTAAGCCCAGGCGCTCTTCCAGACGCTGCGCGAGCGCCTCGACCGGCACGCGGGCAATGCGCGCCTCGGGGGTGCCGGGCTGACGGAGGAGATCGGCAAGCGCGCGCTGCCACTGCGTCATCAGATCGATCGATTGCAGATCGTCCATATGGTGCTGGACCAACCCCGGGTCGCTCGCCAGCACGCAGGCCAGCTTGCAAAGCCGATCCGCCAGATCGGACAATTCCCCGGCTATCGCATCCAGGAAGGCGCTCTCCTCGGGCTGGATCATTTGCTGCACAACTTGATGATGCCCTGGACGAGCGCATCGTGCGCAAGCGGTTGCGCGGCTGCACCCTTGAGCAGCCTGAAGCCATCGGCCGCGGTCCCTTCATCCAGCAATCCGGCCGGGGCGACAGCATAACCGCCCACTCCCAACATCGCCTTGAGCCCCGGAGGACCATCGTCGCCCGTCGGCGAAAGCAGCAGGCCGATCGCTTCGGATTTGGCCGCGCACAGGGATGCAAATAGCAGCGAGATAGATGGCCGATGGCCCGCGACGGGGTCGCGCTGCAGCACGCGCAACGTGCCTTCAGGCCACTTGTCGACGATGATGTGATGCTCGTCGGACCGGGCAAGATAGATGCAGCCTTGCTCGACCTTGACCCCGTTTTCGGCGATCACCACGCGTGGCCGCACATGCTCGCGCAGCTTGACGGCGAGCGTGTCGAGCAGTTCCGGACGGAGGTGCTGAACCACGATCGTGGGCGGGCAATTTTCCGGGAAGCTGCCGAGCAGGTCGAACAGCGCCTTTGTGCCAGCTTCGTCGCTGCCGATTGCCAGCACACGGCCATTCCAATCGAAGCTCTGCACCTCGACCGGGGCCGCGGTCGCGACGCGCTGCATGGACACCGCCTTCGCGTTCTTGAGGCGCTTGGCGATGTTGGTCAGCAGCTTGCCGAACTCGTCCTGGGTGGCGACCTTCGGTTTCGGGAAGCAATCGATCGCGCCGAGCCGGAGCGCCTCGATCGAAGCCTCTGCGCCAGCTTCGGTGCGGGCGGAGAACATGATGACCGGCATCGGACGCTTGGTCATCAACTCTTCGAGATACTCGATTCCGCTCATGCCCGGCATCTCGACGTCCAGCGTCATGACATCGGGCTGGAGCCGTTCGACCTCCGCGCGGGCCTCGGCCGCACTCTCGGCCGTTCCGACCACCTGAATGCCAGAGATCTTCTCGAGTGCGCTGCTGATCAGCGCGCGCATTGTGATGGAATCGTCGACAACCAGTACCTTGGTAGCCATTTTCTTTTCCTGGGAAACAATTGTTGGGGGGAGGAGGCGAAGGAAAGGATCAGGCGGCGTCGGCCAGCACCGCGCTGGGCTCGGAGAGCCGATCGAGGGCGAGGATCATGATCAGGCGATCGTCGAGAGTCGCAATCCCTTCGAGATAGGCGGCGGCCGCAGCGTCGCCCACGTCGGGCACCGGCTGGCAATCTTCGGCGCCGAGCGTCACAATATCGCTCACCGCATCGACGACGATTCCCTGGAGCTGATCGCCGATCCGCACGACGATAATGACATGCCGCGCACTCGGTTCGGTCGTACCCCAGCCGAGGCGCTGACTGAGATCGATCACGGGCAGCACGACACCGCGCAGATTGACCACGCCCCGAACATGCGCAGGCACGTTGGGCAGCGGCGTCGTCGGCGACCAGGCGCGGATCTCGCGGATCGCCATGATATCGATGCCGAGGCGGCGATCGCCGATCTCGAAGGTGATAAGCTGACGCGACATGACAAAGGTCCCAGGAAGGAGTTCAGTGGAGAACGCGCCGGATAGCCGCGCCAAGCTTTTCGCGATCGAACGGTTTCACGATCCAGCCGGTGGCGCCGGCATTGCGGGCGCGCGCCTTCTTTTCCTCCGACGCTTCGGTGGTCAGCACCAGGATCGGTAGCCCGGCGCAGAGCTGCCCGCTGCGCAGTGCCTCGATCAAGCCGAAGCCATCCATGCGCGGCATGTTGATGTCGGTTATGACCAGATCAGGCGTGACCGTTTCGAGCTTTTCGAGCGCGTCGACCCCGTCTTCCGCCTCGAAAACCATGAACCCCTGTTCGGTCAGCGCGGCCCGCAGCAGCATTCGCATGCTGGGGGAGTCATCGACAGTAAGTATTCGCCTTGACATCTTTTCCTCGCCGAAAAATGCGATAAACATCTAATACGGTAAACGATTAAAAAAGCTCTACGTCGCCGGTCGATGCCGGTGGCTTTTTTATTATGATTTTCTCCGCCGGCTTGGCAGACACTACCTTGCACCGGCTTAACCCTGCGGCAGGACGGAAATCTATTCGACGCGCCGATGCGCCGCCTACGTCTTCGCCGAGCACGGGAATTTTCTCGTTCGCCAGAAAGTTGCGGGCGAATTCGATGTTTCGCGTGCCAATATCGCCCAGGCCCTCGCGCATGGTCGCGCCGCCATAAATGCGTGCCTTCAGCCCCCAGCGCGCCGCACCACGCTTCAGCATGGCGTTGATGAGCAATTCCATCGAATGCAGGCCGTAGCGGTTGAGCAGACGCGCATCTTCGCCAGTTAGCGGAGCTGGATCGGCCAGCAGGAAATGATTCATCCCACCCACGCTCGCAGCGCCGTCATAGAGGCAAACCGCGACGCAGCTGCCGAGGACGGTCGTGAAGATCACATTGGGGTCGGTCGAGGCGAGACTATCGCCCTGCGCGACCGTCAAACGCCGGATCTGCGACGGTTCGATCTGAGACAAAGCGGTCATGCGGCGCAGGCTGCGAGGAGGTGAGCGGCGATCTGTCCGAGCGGCAGCTGGGTGCCGACGGCGCCGATACGGTGCGCCACGCCGGGCATGCCATAGACGACAGAGGTCGCCTGATCCTGGCCGAACGTGCGTGCGCCCGCATCGCGCATAGCCTTAAGCCCCTTGGCACCATCCGCGCCCATACCGGTCAGGATCGCGCCCGCAGCCACCTCGAAACCGGCAGTTGCGACCGAATGGAACAGGCTATCGACCGAGGGCCGATGGCCAGCTTCCAGCGGCCCCGCGACCAGACGACAGCGGCGCTGCCGGCCGCTAGCCAGCACGAGATGCGTGTCGCCGCCGGGTGCGATCGCAACCTGGCCGTGCACCAGCGGCAGCCCGTCTTCTGCCAATAGGATCCGGGGTGGGCAGCAGCGATCGAGCCGTGCCGCAAAGCTGCGCGTGAATGTCGCCGGCATATGCTGGACGATCATCACGGGCGGGCAATTTTCCGGAAAGCTTTGCAGCACGTTCAGCAGTGCCTCGACCCCGCCGGTCGACGCGCCGATCGCGATCAAGCTGTCGGTGCGGGCGCGATAGTCGGCGGGCGGTCCGCTCGCCAGTTCGGGGCGACGCAGCTTCGAATTGGCGGCCGCCTTCACGATCCGCGCCAGATCGCCGCCATCGCCGTCGCGCGCTTCGCGAAACATGGGTTTGGGACGGCAATCGAAGGCGCCCAGTTCGAGCGCCCGGATGCTGGCCTCGCTGCCCCGCTCGGTCAGGGTCGAGATCATGACGACCGGCATGGGTCGTAGGCGCATGATCTTTTCGAGGAAATCCAGCCCGTCCATCCCCGGCATCTCGATGTCGAGCGTGAGAACGTCGGGGTTGAGTTCCTTGATCATGGTGCGCGCGGTGGCGGGGCAGTCGGCGGTGCCGACGACTTCGATATCCGGATCGCGCGACAGAAGCGCTCCCAGGACGGCGCGCATGGTCGGAGAATCATCGACGATCAGGGTGCGGACAGTCATGCCGCGTCCTTGCGATAGATGGTGTGGCCGATCGCGCGGCACTGCTCCGCCGCGATGCCGATCAGGCGCTCCGAATGGCCGATATAGAGATGACCGCCCGGGACCAGCCGCTCGACCAGGCGACGCTGCAGGCGTTCCTTCGTGGGCTCGTCGAAATAGATCATGACGTTCCGGCAAAAGATGACGTCGAACATTCCGCGGAAGGGCCAGTCGGTCATCAAATTCAGCTCGCGATAGCGAACCAGACCGGCGCAGAGCGGATCGACCACCGACTGGCCATCGCGATCGTGCAGCCAGGCGGCAGCGAGCGGACGCGGCACCGCGGCGGTCGTCGCGAGCGGATAGGAAGCCGCCTTAGCACGCGCGATCACCGTCGATGACAGGTCGGTCGCAAGGATCATCGTATCCGTGCCTGCGATGCGCACGCCCTCCTGCCGATCGGCACCGAGCAGGCTCATGGCGAGGGAGAAGGGCTCCTCCCCGCTTGAGGAGGCGGAGGACCAAAGCCGCACGCGTCCGCCTGTTGCCGCGCGCCGCAACAGCGCCGGCCGCACCTCCGCCGCGAAATGATCGAAATGATGGGATTCGCGGAAGAAGCTGGTGTGATTGGTGGTGAGCGCATCGAGCGCGGCGGCGCGCTCACGCGAATCGCTCTCGATCAGCCGGAGATAATCTTGGAAGCGGCTCATCCTGTGCATGCGCAGGCGCTTGCCCAGCCGCGAGCGTACCAGCTCCCGCTTGGTGTCGGGCAGCATGATGCCCGTTTCGCGATGAACCATATCCGACAGCACCGCGAAGTCGCGTTCGGCAAGGTCCGCCAACTCGGTCACAAAGGTGGCGGAAGCATTCATGCGGCGAGCGCCGGCCGCTGACGCGCGCGGATCATCACGCCGTCGACGTCGAGGATCAGCGCGACCCGTCCGTCGCCGAGGATAGTCGCCCCGGATACGCCGGGAACCGCGCGGTAATTGGCCTCCAGGCTCTTCACGACGACCTGGCGCTGATCCTCGATCGTGTCGACCATCATCACGGCGGGACCCGCATCGGATTCAACCACGATCATCACCGTCTTGTCGGGATCGGACTGCGCTGGAATACCCAGCAGCGATCCGATCCGCAGGACCGGCAACTGCGCGCCGCGCACATCGAGGATTGCGGCATCCTGGCTCAGGTAGCTCAGCTGGCCGGGAAGCGCGCGCAGGCTCTCGACAATGTTGCCGAGCGGGATCACGAACGTCTGCTCGCCCACCTTGACGATCATGCCGTCGAGCACGGCCAGCGTGAGCGGCAGGCTGAGCGTGAAGCTGGTGCCGTTGCCGAAGCGGGAGCTCACGCCGATACGACCGCCGAGCGCCTGTACGTTGCGCCGGACGACGTCCATGCCGACGCCGCGACCCGAAATGTTCGATACGGTCTCCGCGGTCGAGAAGCCTGGCGCGAAGATCAGATTATCGATCTCCTCTTCGCTGAGATTGACGTCGGGCGCGACGATGCCGCGCTCGATTGCCTTGGCACGAACCCGCGCGCGGTCGATGCCCCGCCCGTCGTCGGCAACCGTGATCACGATCCGTCCCGAGCGCTGCTCGGCGGCGACCCGCAATACGCCCTCTTCGGGCTTGCCCGCCGCAATGCGGTCCTCGGGCCGCTCGATGCCATGATCGACCGCGTTTCGGATCAGGTGGGTAAGGGGTTCGCCGATCCGCTCGACGACGGTCTTGTCGACTTCGGTCATCTCCCCGTCCAGCTGCAGGCGAACGCGCTTGCCCGTGTCCGATTCAAGCTCGCGAATGATGCGCGGGACGCGGTTGAAGACGGTCTTCATCGGTTGCGCACGAATCGACATCGCGCTGTCCTGCAGCTCCCGCGTCAGGTTCTCGAGACTGGTGAGTTCGGACGTGCCGCTGAGGCCATGTTCGCTCAGACGCTGCGCCAGCATCGCTTGCGTTATGACCAGCTCGCCCACCAGATTGACCAGACGATCGAGCTTCTCCAGCTCGACGCGGATTGTGGCAGAAGCGGCCGCCGCGGCGGGCGCATCGGCCTGCGGCGTTGCGGCCGGAGTCGCCGGCTTGGGTGCGACCGGCGCGGGTGCTGGCGTCGGCGCATCAATTACCGCGGCAACGGTTGTTTGCGCGTCAGCGGGCTCCGCCACCACCTCCGGCTTTTGGGTCTCGGCGGCAGGCGCAGCGGACTCGCCCTGGTTGATTTCAACCTGCCAGCCGTCGACGAACTCGAATACCGCCTCGATATCCTCACGCGTCACATCGGCCGGCATTTCCAGCGTCCAGGCGAGGTAGGAACGCTGAACGTCGATTTCGTCGAAGGGGGGCAATGCGGAAGCGTCGAGCGCGATGTTGGTGCCACCCATGCGCGCCAGTTCGCGGATGAGCAGCAGCGGTTCGGAGCCGTTGGCGAAGGCATTGCCGCTCGGACGCACACTGACGTGCGAGCTGGGCGCCACAGATGCAGTCGCGTCTAAATCGAGCAGTCCAACCAAAGCATCGAAATCGTCCCCGCCGGTCGGAGCCGCGGCGGATGCTTCCGGCTCGAGCAGCCCGAGCAACGCGTCGAAATCATCGCCTACCGGAGTGTTCGCTGGTTCGGCGGCCGGCGCAGGCGCTGGCGCTGGTTCGGCTTTGGCCTCCCCTGCCGCGGCGAGGGCGGCAAGCACCGCGCTATCGTCCGGCGTGGCGCGTTCGCCCTGCGCGGCAGCGACGTGATCGGCGAGCTTGTCGAACGCCGCCAACAGCACGTCGAGCAAGGCAGGCGTCATTGCCAGGCCGCCGCTGCGCAACTGATCGAGCACGCTTTCATAATGATGCGCGAAGGTCTGGAGCTGTTCGTGGCCGAAAGCTCCGGCACCGCCCTTGATCGAGTGCACCGCGCGGAAGATCGTGTTGATCGTTTCCGCATCGTCGGCTCCCTCGCGACAAAGTGCGAAGCAGCTTTCGAGCGCTTGCAGCCCCTCCTCGCTTTCCAGGAAGAACATCTGCTGAATGGCGTCGAGATCCATGTTCAACCCTCCGCCTCGGCAACCAGATCGGCGCAGCCCGCGAGCGTCGCCATGGCAATCATTGCCTCGCTGGGATTGCGAACAGACAAGGCAATCTCGCGCGCCTTCGCGGCCTGCTGAGCGCCCAGCAATATCTGCAGGCAGGCCTGGCCGAGCTGCGTGACGGCCGCGCCATCGAGCAGCAGCGGTTCACTTTCGGTCAGCCTTTCGCGGAGCATGTCCGCGAGAGGCCGGGCAGCGGCGGTATCCAGTACCGCCGGGAGCTGTTCGATTCGGGGCATGACAATCGCCTTTCGCGCGCTCAGAATTCGGACCAGTCGTCGTCGCCGAGCGCGACGGCGGCATTGCCGATGGAGCGCGGGGTTTGCTGGATGCGGCTGGCGCGCGCCTGGAGCTGATGGACGCGGTTCGCGGGCTGCGGCGCTGCCGCCGCCGCATCATCGAGCCTGAAGCGCGCGATATGCTGGGCAAGCGCCTCGGCTTCGGAAGCGAGACTGCGCGAAGCCGCAGTGGCTTGCTCGACCATCGCCGCATTTTGCTGGGTGACGCCATCCATCTCCGCGACCGCGGTATTGACCTGCTGCAAGCCGGCCGCCTGCTGCTCGGCCGAGGTCGCAATGTCCGCCACAAGCCCGTTGACCTCGCCGATGCGGGTGATGATGCGCTGTAGCGCCTCGCCCGTCTCGCTGACGAGGGCAACGCCGGCATCGACCTGCTCCGAGCTCGCGGTGATCCGCGCCTTCACGTCCTTGGCGGCATCCGCCGAACGCTGCGCCAGCGCACGCACTTCGGACGCCACCACCGCGAAGCCCTTGCCGGCATCGCCCGCGCGCGCCGCCTCGACGCCCGCATTCAGGGCCAGCAAATTGGTCTGGAAGGCGATGCCGTCGATCACGCTGATGATCTCGGAAATTTCGGCCGAAGCGCGCTCGATCCCACCCATGGCCTGGATCGCGCGGCCAACCACCTCGCCGCTATGCTCGGCTTCCTCGCGCGCCTGCCCGACCGCCTTGTTGGCGCGGGCGGCGCTGTCCGCCGCTTCGCGGACCGTTGTCGTAATCTGGTCCATCGCCGCGGCCGTCTCTTCCAGGCTCGCTGCCTGCTGTTCGGTGCGACGCGACAGATCGTTCGACGCCTGACTGATCTCGCTCGCGCCAGTATGGACCCCACCACTGGCCTGCGACACCGCTCCAAGCACTGCCGAAAGCTCATTCATCGCATTGTTGAAGTCGGCCTTGAGCTTCGCGAACGGCCCCGTCAGCTCGGTATCGACACGCGCGGTCAGGTCACCGCCGGCAAGCCGTTCCAGACCGGCGCCAATGCTCGACACGAGGAGTTCGGTTTGGGCGATCTTGGATGCCTCGGCAGCACGAAGCTGATCGCGAAAGCTCGTCATCGCCTTGGCCAGATCACCGACCTCGTCCTTGCGGGCGTCCACCGGCACTTCGGCATTCATGTTGCCATCGGCAAGCTCCACCATCGCGCGAGTCATGCCGACCAACGGCCGGGCGATCATGCGATTGAGCAGGAGGAGGACAAGCAACGTGCCGGACAGCGCGACTGTCATGGCCACGCCGAGCACCAGCTTTGCCTTGGCGAACGTTGCTGCGGCCTCGTCGTGCGAGTCACCGGCAAGTTCAAGTTCGCCATTCTGGAATTCGTTCGCCGCCTCGGCCAATTCGCGGAATTTCCCGGCCATCGGTCCCTTGAGCAGCGCCGTCGCCTCGTCGTTCTTTTCCGTGCTCGAAAGCTGAAGCAGCAGTTGATCCTGTTGCAGCTAGGCGTCCCAGGCCTTGCGGAACGCATCCAGCGGCGGGACCTGCGTGTCGCGCAGGAAATAGAACGCGCCGGGCAGAAGTACGGCCGCCGTTCCCGCCTGCGCCATGGCCGCGACGCCCGCGTCATCCACGTATTCCAGGTGATCGTCACGGGGCTCTGGAACAACCTGCGCTCGATGATCACCGGCCGCTATCGCGTGCCGCCGGAGGCCCGTCATGAGTGACCCCCGAAGCTCGTCGCGGCGGCGCTTTTTCGCGCGCATCGCCGGCGCCGCCGCAGCGCTGGCGCTCGCCGGCTGCCAGAAGCTTTCGCAAAGCGAATGGTTCCCCAAGGTGCTGGGCGTCGGCGAGCGGCTGTCCGCCGCCGCGGGCGCGGCGGTGGCCGGCCGCAAGGCGATGGCGCAGGAGTTCACCGAGGCGGATCTCTCGCCGTCGTTTCGCAGCAACGGAACGTCGCGGCCGCAGAGCGCCGAGTACGAGGCGCTCGCGGCGGGCAGCTTCGCCGACTATCGGCTCGTCGTCGACGGGCTCGTCGCGCGCCCGGGCCGCTACTCGCTCGCGGACTTGCGCGCGCTCGACGCCCGCACGCAGATCACGCGCCACGATTGCGTCGAAGGCTGGAGCGCGATCGGCAAG